>JAEEGH010008138.1_pt1 | contig 24931 bp, 17 predicted proteins | sample 9134181 | NCBI WGS metagenome assembly JAEEGH01 (sample SAMN16246544, study PRJNA631951) | gut metagenome | biome: gut microbiome; feature: rumen; material: DP-attached | host: Bos | place: Iran: Karaj | collected 2018-10
GCGCCTTCCGAGTCCGACTGCCGCGGATGGCAGCGACGGAATGGTGATGGCCACGGCTGAAATCGGCGGCAGGGACGTCACGCTGGTCCATCTCCACTTCACGAGCAGCCATTACGGAATCAAGCGGGGATACGACCTGCGCGAAAAAGAACTGGAGACGATACGCCCGGCGCTGGATACGGTCTCGACTCCGATGATAATATGCGGCGACCTGAACGACCTGTCAGGCTCCCCTACTCTCAGGGGGCTTCAGGAATATGGTCTCCGGAATGCCTGGTGGACGCACGGCTGTGGACCGGGATTCACTTTCCGGAAAGGTATCCTCCGCTTCCGGCTGGATCACCTGCTATATTCCCCTGATATACAGGTAGAAAAAATTAAAGTCGACCGCAAGGCCGACTTCTCAGACCATTATCCGATAATCGCGGACTTGATAGTCTCCACTATGTATCGGATGTCGTCATCGGTGACGTACGGGCCGCTCGGGAGGCACATTCCGACCTTGAATATGGCTTCAGAGACGGATGGTTCGTCCTGACCGAAGAGATTCGCCGGACGCAGATAGGCCTGAGCTCCGCTGTAAACCGGTTGCCTGTGCATAGGCTTCCAGACCGGACGGGCCTCTATCCCGGCAGCATCGAGGAAGACCCGCAACGCCTCTACGTTGTCATTCGGCTGGCAATCCGTGACCGCGCTGTCAGCAACGTGGATCACGCCCGCCGCCCCTCCGACAGCACCCTTGACCACGGTCTTGTATGCATTCTCCTGCCCTTTCACACGCACCTCCGGATCGACCGTGATGGTGCAGAGCCAGAAGTTCGAATCGAACCTCGCATCCGGGGCCTTGTGAACCGATATTCCCGGAACATCAGAAAGAAGCTCCCCGTAGAAAGCCTGCACGTGCTTGTGATGGGCGATGTGGTCCTCCAGGACAGTCATCTGGCCCCTGCCGATTCCAGCGCAGACATTCGACATCCGGTAGTTGTATCCGATCTTCTCGTGCTGATAATAAGGATAACTCTCGCGGTATTGAGTCGCGTACATCATGATCTCCCGCCACGATTCCTCGTCCGGAGTGATGAGCGCACCGCCACCGGAAGTAGTGATCATCTTGTTGCCGTTGAAGGAAAGCACTCCGTATTTGCCGAAAGTGCCAAGCACCTGGCCGTTGAAGCGGGATCCGAAGCCCTCGGCCGCATCCTCTACGACAGGAATCCCGTATCTATCAGCGATTTCCATAATGCGGTCAATGCGGTACGGCATACCGTAGAGCGCCACCGGGACTATTGCCTTCGGGGTGCGGCCCTTCTGGGCAATCCTATCCTTTATAGCGTCTTCCAGCAGCTCGGGATCCATATTCCAGGAATCGGGTTCGCTGTCCACGAATACCGGTTTCGCGCCCAGGTAGGTAATCGGATGGGAGGAAGCGCAGAAAGTGAAACTCTGGACCAGCACCTCGTCGCCCGGTCCCACCCCGCACGCGATAAGGGCGAGATGGACAGCCGCCGTCCCCGAACTCAGGGCCACGACACGCTTGTCCTGACCGCAGAAATCCTCCAGGTCCTTCTCGAATCCATTCACGTTCGGTCCGAGGGGTACCACCCAATTCGTATCGAAAGCCTCCTTGATATACTGCATTTCATTGCCCGACATGTGGGCAAGGCAGAGATAGATCCTGTTTCTCATTCCATGTCCTTTCTACGGGTGTAAAAATAACAAAAAACATCGATATTCGCCGAATATCGATGTTTTCTTAGATACCTTTCGACCCGATCCGTCAGGAAACCGTACCGGACCAGACGACCCTGATGTCAGCGTCCTTTTCCCGGTACAGGGTTATGGACAGGTCGAACTCCAGGGACTTGCCGTCATCTGAAATCTTGTAGCTGTTCAGATGGGCACCGGAGACGCCTTTGTTGCCGCTGATGTAATTGTCCCCGTCGGTACGTTCAAGCGGGAACTTTATCGAAACAACATCAGGGAGCTCCAGTTCAACCTCGGTCACATAGTAGCCTATGTGGCCGTGCTCTTCTTCACGGCAGCGCCAACTGGATACCTTGACACGGAGGTTTTCCCCGTCCTGGAATGTCCATTCCTGGTTTCCCTCGGAATCCTTCCCGGTGACACTCGTCAAGTTGCAATACTCTTTCTGGTCGACGGTTACGTAACCTGCAGGATCTTCACTTCCCTGATCAGGGATATCCAGGTTGTCGCAGGAGACCGCACCTGCGAAGGCCACCAACAGAGGCAGGAATAAATGTCTGATGCTCATAACTCAAGAGTTTAGCTGGTTCCCTTATCTAAATGCAGAGAGATACGATTCCTTGCATATAAAATCAACCGTATCGCACGGATAATGCGATACGGTCACAAAATGAGTAGCGTTTATAACGGAATTGTTGTCACGCGGACAACTGCTTTCTATTCACCCAGAACCTGAGCGGTCCACCCTTCAGGAAAGACAAATAGTTCGACATCGCGAACTTGGGAGCGTCTTTGTACGAATTGATGGTATAACCTCCCCTGTGACTGGTAATCGTTATATTGTCATATTCCCGGTAAAATGCAGGAATATCGGGTTCCGATTCAAAAACATCTATCGCGGCACCTATCAGTTTCCCACTGTCCATTGCTGCCTTGAATGCTTGTGGATCGACAAGATACGAACGAGCGGTATTGATCAGATAGGAATTGTCCTTCATCATCCCGAATTCTTTGCTGCCGATAACCGCACCGTCCGCCCTGGCGTGAAGGGTCACTATATCCGAATCGCGGAGCAGATCTTCAAGAGAGACTAATTCCACATAGTCTTCAGCCTCCTTTACATAAAGATCATAAGCCAATATCCGGCAATCGAAGGAAGACAGCTTACGGGCGACCAGCTTGCCGATGGTTCCATATCCCACAATACCGACGGTCATATCTGACAGCTCCCTGATCTCGGCACGAGAATTCGGGTACTCCTTCCGCCAGATTCCCTCTCTCAGGGCTCTGTCAGAGCGAGCTATGTTACGTGTTTCAGCCAGGATCAAGCCCACCGTGTACTCCGCCACGGCATTCGCATTATGGGCGGGATTGTTGGACACGATCACGCCGCGTTCCGTCGCTTCGTCTATGGCGATGTTTTCAGTACCGCCCCTACAAGACAGTATCGCCTTCAAACGAGGTGCGTTCCGAATCAAATCCTCATTCACCGGGCATTGGTGGACGATGAGCAGATCAGCATCCAGCATAGCCTCGGGAAGGCCATCAGGGACTGCGAATTCCTTCCTTTCTCCCGCTTCAAGACGCTTGACCACATCACGCATCTCCGACACGTCCTCGGGCCCGAAGAAGAAAACTTTCAGTTCATCCTCAGGCCCCAGGAAAGGGCCTACACCATCATTCATCATCCTCGGTGGAATGAAGGCATCTGCTACACATACGATATTCATATCCTATTCATTGAATCCATTACCGGAGAGTTTCACGGCTGCTGTCGTAGCAGACCCCTTGAACATCCAATCGGCGATGTTGTCCTTGGTGATTTCAATTTCGGTCCCTATCTTGTTGATCGTACCAGCAATCTTGCAATTCTTGACGGTCATTGCATAATTCGGCCTGCCGGCCATCATACCGACGGAACCGGCAACCAGACTGCCGACATAGGAATCCTTAGTCGACACGCATCCCTCTATCACAGCATTCGCGTGGAAGCCCGAACCTATCATTCCTCCAACCCAAGCTTTTCCCTTGCCCGCTGCCAAATGCTTGATCCTGGAACTATATGTACAGTTCCTGATCAAACAGTTATTGGCATTCTTCTGCTGGTAAGCACATACTCCGGCGACTATCCGTTCGATATCTGAAGCACCGATGTCGATGCTGCCTCCTATCGTACAGTCCTCCACTAACATATCCACATTGACCGTGGCTGCAAACCCTGATCCCCTGGCTCCTGACAATCCGGCCAGATCTATTTTTGCATCATACTGACATTCAGATATTTCCAGACCATATTCATCAGACAGGAGATACTTAGTGTTCTGCGCCAGGGCAATGAAGCCGGCAACGTGGCTGGCAGTAGCCGTGTTGGAACTCTTCAATACCATATCACCCAGACTCTTCGATTTCGAGAATGTCAGTTTTCCTTCATCTTTCTGCATCGCACCGATTATACCCGCCATATAGACATAACCTGGACCTTCATAGGAAATCGATCCCGAATTCGTGCACCCGACGAAGGAACAGCCATCCCACTCCTTGCCCACGATACCACCAAGGACCAGGCAGCGTGCTGTGGCATCCTCAGGCTCGAATGCTTTAATCAATACGTTGCTCGTGCAGTTGGTAAAGGAAGCTCCATAGGCATCCGCCGCGATTGAGCCTATATGTGCCTCTCCGGAGCCTCCGGTCACCTGGATGCTACCAGCAACGTTCAGATTGCTCACTTTGCCCTTCACTGTCTTGAAAAGACCTACCCTGGAATCAGTTCCGGAATAATTGTAATTGATGGTCTTGCCTCCGCCATCGAATTCTCCCTCGAACACCGGAAGCGGCCTGAGAGCATCGACCTTGATGTCGTTCTTGAGGACCACCTTGCCTTCGGAATTCTGGAAACGTTCCGCCTTCGGATCTGTTGCCAGCACTTTAGCGAAGGCATTGAACTCCTTCAGATTAGATATACCATCATAACGACGCGTAGCATCACTGATGGTTTCCGCAAGCCAGACAGGATAGTTGCTGCAGATAGTCCTGAACAAAGAACGGTTGGCAATATAGTAATCTATCATCGACTCGTCAGTGATGGAGTAATCATTATACTTGACCTTGTCCAGGAAGAACACACTTATCGACATACCTGCCGAGAGGAAGTCATTCGGATCGATCTTGCCGCTTCCACCGAATGAAGGAATAAGGCTGGCGGAAGTATAATTGCCCCAGTCAAGACCCAAGACCCCGAGCTGCTTTATCGACTTGCCGGTGTTGACCTGGTAGTCGCATCCCGCAAGTTCAGCATAAGTCTTGGCACTTTTCATCACATTGTCGTTGGTACCGGTGCACAGGAAGGTCACGAAATTCGAGGCACCCGCTTCCAGTACGATCTCAGAAATGCGCTTCGCGCACAACGTAATGTAGTTCAGATGATTAGCATCCAATTTTTTGATATCGAGGAACAGTTTAGTGTGGCTGTTCTTATCCATAACTACCCCAAGGAATTCCTTGAGGGTAGGGACATCCTCTCCATTCGCCAGTTTACCGGCACTGCGAATCTGGGCGACAGTGTGGTCCCATGGCGTCAATCCATTGATTTCGTAATTCGTATTGGCATGTGCCACTATCACATCATTGTCGGCCGTGTAATAAACATCGCACTCACACCCGTAGATACCGGCATCTATGCAATACCTGAGTCCGGCTATCGAATTATCCGGCAATTTCGACTCCGCAGAGCCGCCCCTATGGGCGACAATGACATTGTCAGCAGGCAAAGGCTTCAAACTTCCGTCATCTATAACCTCCGATGGCTCAGGGATTTTCGACCAGTCAGGCTGGGATGGCCAGTCTTCGTCCTTGCAGCTCATGAACAGGACTGCAAGGCCGAGACAGAACACAGAATATCTTAATGGTTTCATAAGTTGTCTATTTTGAATTATAGTTCTTCACACAACGTAATGCGGTTGCTGAACCTTCTCCTACAACATGGGTCGCCGCAAATTGTAGAATCGCACCCTGCCCTGTGACAACCACTCTCCAGGAACGATGTCTCGCGCCGTCTCCATTGGAATCAGCCATGAGCGGAATCGATGCCATGAATCCAGGTTTAGAAGTATTGTCATCCGGACCATAAGCCCATCCGGAAGAAATGAGGCGCCATCCGGTCGGGAACATGTTCCATCCGAAATCTGCAGCGGCCGTCGACATGGCCGGCTTGGTACCGAGTGTGGTATTTGCCTCCCAGTCAGTTCCATACAGGAGCGCTGCCGCATTAGGGATCTTGAGAACGCTCGCTATCTTGTTGTAGCAAGCATTGGCTGCATCCACAGGATAATCAGATGCTTTGGCAATGCTTGTGGCGTAAATCAGGTCTTTCCAGTCCTGCATATTTGCAATATGCCAACCGAAAGGACAGATACCCTGGATCTGGATCTTCAGTGTAGGATGCTCCTCTTCCGCCTCTAGGTCTCCGGCATGGCTGGCTTCATAAGACACCAACTTACTCACAGGAACACATTCCAGAGTCATTTCCTTGCCCACATCATCGACATACTCTTCTCCAGGCTCACCTTGAGGGAAGTTGATCCACTGGGCAATCTCAAGACCGCCACGGGCAGCACCTGTTATCATCTCGGTTTGAGTGTAAAGCCGACCGAACCTGGATGCCATCGTCCCATTCCCATCCTTACAGAGAAGCTCCACGATCGACCCTCCATTCTCGACGGTCTCGTTTTCAGGAGACCTCACAATGGCTGACGTCGTACTGACAATCGGATAGGCGCCCATACCATGTCCAGGAGCAAGACCTGTTCCTATCTTGTATGTTCCGGTGTTAGGACCACCATCCCAGTGCAAGCTCACGGTCATCCAAGTCTTGAACCCTCCGTCTTCGGTTGGATAGTCCTTGACCGGATAATTCGGAAGTTCGCTGTCCGGCATGCAAGAACTGACCTTGACAACCCTGTCGATCTTCCATGTCATTGTATTGAAGTCAGCAAGAAGGGTGTATATTCCGTTTGCCGGAACAACAAGGTCGGAAGTCGTCACAGCCTTGTCGGAAGAACCTATGGTTCCGTCATTCTTGAGATAGAATACAGGATATGCCTCGCTCCTCGTATCCTTGTTGAGGCAAACCACATTCGTCCCGGCATCGAATATGAATCCCTTGAATGAATAGATTCCTTCCGACTCCTTGGTCATCTGCACAGCATTCAATCTGTCCCGATCGACTGAAGGACCGAACAAGTAATAGAATACATCATTCTTGAGTTGGTTGACCTTGATGTCGACGCTGGCAAGACTCGTTGTCTCCGAACCTACGATGATCTTCAGGACAGCCGAACGTCCATGATCGGTGTTGGACCATGGTTTTGCCTTAAGTGCAACCTGGCCAAGTCCCATGTCGACAATTTCCAGCCAGCCGGTCTCTTCTCCATCATAAGCTATGGAATAGGAATACTCACCCATATTGGTGACATACTCGATGACATCGCTGACCCCACCATCAGCCGGGATATCCAATTCGGAAATTGCGGCAGAGACTTCGGCATCTGCTTTTTGGCCCAGCTGAATGAAAGTAAGGGTCTTCGTAGTACCGTCTTCAGCCGTCACCAGAACTTCAAACTTACGCTTGTACTCTGAATTCGCTTGCATCGAAACCTCGAATCCCGGTTGGGAAACATCGTATGTTTTCTTGCCCGAGTTGTCAGTGTACTGCATCACGAATGACGCATCGGAGACGGAAGCCCAATCCCTGGCCGTAACCGGTTCGGCTTTCCATGACATGTTCGTCACTTCGACTCCTTTGAACACCGTCACTGCACACACGTAGGAATCCTCCCCCGTGGAAGTAGTACCGTCGGAGTTGAATGTCGGGACTTCCGGATATATCGTTATCCTTGTCTCATCGCTTGGATAATCAGTATGGTCGTCATAGCATCCTGACAGGAAGGCTGTGACACCTGTGATAAGCGCAATATATCTGATAAATCTTTTCATAATCTTGACATCAATCTATTAATACCATCCCTCCGTCTGCTCAAGGTTAGGATTCTTGTTACGAGCGCTCTTGGTAATCGGCCAGAGGAGGATGTTCGTATCATTCCTCCGTTCCTTCAGAGTCTCGTTATAATCCCATATCTTATCCAACCGGATGAGGGCCCACCATATAATGCCTTCCGCCGGGAACTCGAGGAAATACTCACGGACGAGAGCCTCGAGCACCGCATCCTTGGTCGCCACCGAATAGTATCCGTCCTTTCCATAAGCACGCTTGGCAATGATGTTCAGGTAGATAAGGGCTTCATCATATTTTCCTTGATAATACTTGATTTCAGCCATCATCATCACTGCGTAAGCATAACGGTAGTAAAGCAGGTCGCAATCACGCCTCATGGTACCACTGCTCAGATCGCCGATGAATTTGTTCACCCAAGTAAGGTTCCCGTCTCCGATCGTACCGTAGTTGCCATCACCGAGGATAGTGGCGACACGGGTATCCCCCTTGTGGTCCCTTGAATCACGAAGCATTTCAAGGTAACCATCGCCAAAGTCAAGGCTCTGGAACGTACCGATAGGGACCGGGTTGTTCTGGAACGCCGCCTTTACGAAAGGAGTCGAGTGTGTGAAATAGATATTGAATCCGCCCACTTTGCTCTCCTTGGCGCTGTTGAACAAAGCGAACACAACCTCTGCACTATTCTTGTTCTCCCTGCCGCGACCATCGAAAACATCTTCATACCTTGAAAGGAAACGAGGATCTCCGGCCTTGACTCCTATAGCGTTGATAGCCTCCTCAGCCTTGGCAAGATACTGGTCACCCGCCTTCTGGTTGGTAAACATCCACAACGAATAGTCGGCGTAAAGCATATACACAGCATCCTTGGTCGCCAGATACTTATTGCTTCCAAGGTTTTCCAAGTTGGCGATGGCAAGCTCTATGTCATCCTCTATCTGGGCATAGACCTGAGCCTTAGGAGTCCTTGCAGGGTACATCTCAGGCTGGCTGAACGACTCGATCGGGTTCAGGTTCAGAGGGACATCTCCCCAAAGCCTAGCCGCCCAGAAATAGCAATATGCCCTGGCGAAAGCAGCCTGTCCGACAGCCCAGCTTCGCTTGGCCTGCGTCATCGGGATACTCTCGTCCGGAGCATATTTAAGAACTGAGTTCGCTTGATCTATCGCTTTGTACAATGCCGACCAACTACAGTTATCATTAGCAGAAGTCATCGTATTCTGGATGATATCCTTTGAAGTATAAGCATTGACGACACGGGACTTGCTCCACATGAATTCTCCGACCCTGAGTTCCCCCCAATGCAGGACGCTGATGTCCATCTGGGCGAAATTTTCCCTCAAGGACGCATAGATATCCACAGTTGAACCTTCCACGTGTGCGCTTGTTTTCCACATATTGCTGGCACTCATCCGGTCGTTCTGGACTATGTCAAGATCCTTGTGACAGGAAACCAGGGCGAGCAATGATAGATAAACTACAAAAAGTCTCGATATCTGTTTCATAATATTCCCTCCCTTTAAAATACCACCTTGACACTGAATATGATCTTCCTCGCCGGTGGCATGAGGTTTCCGGTATCATCAGAACTACTGTTATTGGTAGAGATAGCCTTGTACATGCTTGCACTGCTTGAGGAACCCATTCCTGATTCAGGGCTGACAGCTCCTGTAACACCTGTCAGATAGTACAGCGTATTACCCATCACTCCTATCGTTGCTTTCTTGATCTTGAAAGGCTTGAGCAACCTCTCCGAAAGATCGTATGACAAAGTAACATCACGGAGACAGAGGTAGTCCGCCCTTTCTGTCATGAAGCTTGACGTGCCCCTCCAGTTTCGATTGCTCCAATCCGAATCGTTCGGAGTCCAGCGCGCATACTTGGCCGTCGGGTCACCTGGATACTCCCAGCAATCGTACACCATCCTACCAAGGATCTGGTTCGAATCACCCATACCACTCTTGAGCATCTGGGTCTTCTGTCCATTAACTATCGAATGGCCGATGGCATAGTCCAGATACACACCTAATGTAAACCTCTTGAACCTGAAGGTGTTGTTGATGCCACCTACAGAATGAGGCATTACATTGCCCAGATAGAATACATCTTCGGCATTGATTATCTCATTCCCGTCAGCATCTTTGGCAGAGCCGAGCCTGTTCATCCACGCCCAGTCTCCCGCATCATGGCGTCCGGTGGCATAACTGCCATCTCCAACCCTGTATCCAAGGGAATTGACATCATAATACTGTCCGTCAGCTTCCGGGAGGCCATCGATGATATGGTCTGCCTTGTAACCATAGATTCGCCCCAACGGCTCCCCGACTGCGGTACCTCCGAAGCGATATCCACTCTCGGACATAGTGTAACCGCCTATCCGGTAGGCCCTTTTCCCGGTAGGATTTCCATACGGATCGACCTCGTCATATCCATATTCCTCAGGAAGGGACAGCACCCGGTTGGCATTGTAGGCATATGTCAGGTCCGTACTCCAGGAGAAGTTCCTCGTACGTACGTTCTCGGTGTGTAATTCAACTTCAGCTCCGTAGAAACGAGCACTTCCAACATTCGCCTTGACTGATGAATATGGACTGGTGTCCGGCAGGGTAATGGCGAAGAGCATATTATCAGTTGTCTTGTCGTAATAGTCCAAGAGTATCCTTATACGGTCCCTGAAAAAACCTACATCCATTCCAAGATCAAGCTGCGTAGTTGTTTCCCACCTCATACTTGCATTCTGCATTGCGGAAGGACTGAATGTGGAAAGCCCGGCATACTGCCCGGTAACGAATGCACCATAGGTATCATACAAGCCGATACTGTTGTTTCCTGTCTGGCCATATGATGCACGGAACTTCAGATGATTGATCTTCGTGGCATCCTGGTTCCAGAAAGGCTCTTCGGAAATCACCCATGCGGCCGATGCAGAAGGGAAGAATCCCCAGCGGTTGCCCGGAGCGAACTTCGAAGAACCATCAGCCCTGAAGGTACCCGAAATGATATAGCGGTGCTTGAAATCATAGCCCAACCTGCCGAAATAAGAGATCAGGCACTGACTCTGATCCAGATTGGAGGCAGCGAAATTCGTCGCGGACTGAAGATATGGCACATCATCGGAAGCAGCACCTGTCGCACTTGCATTCAATGTAACATATTCCTGCCTCATATATTCATAACCGGCGGTAGCGGCCAAATGATGTGCATCGGCAAACGTTTTATCGTAAGCAAGGAAAGCCGTAAACGTATCACGAGTCGTTGAAGCCCTGTTTTCCTTGGTGTTACGAGCCGTCGAAATCCCATTGAGCGACCCATCCCTCTCAGCATATACATAATAGCTGTTGATCGTATGCTGGTTGTAATAATTATACTGAGCATGCGCCTTCAAGCCATCTATGATGTGCCAATCGAGGTTGAAGGTCCCGGATATCCTGTTGGTCTGGAAAGTATGGTCGAAGAACCTACTGTACCATGCCGGGCTATGGGAATGTACATTAGTGACAATCAACTGGTTCCACTCTCCCAAAGCATTCTTTTCCAAGGAGGTGGTCGGAGCGATGACGCCACGGCCGATCGGTTGGTAGTAATTATCGTAAGGCATGCTCTTGCTCTGCCTCGAAACATCGAAGGTAGCACCCGCCTCCAAGTTCTTTGTCACCTTGAATATGGTGTTGGAGTGCATCGTCAGAACATTATAGTCGCTTGTTGCGACAACACCGTCATCCTGCATATAGCTCACCGATGCCGCATACTTCATGACATCGTTCCCTCCATTCACTCCGATGTATTCTTTCTGCCAGAAAGCATCACTCCGGAACCATTGGCTCTGCCAGTCGGTATCAGTGAATATCAAGACCTTCGTCTCATCCAGAGGATCCATCATCCACTGATAGCCATCAGGAACAGTACCTCCCCAATCAAGATAGCGGACTGAAAAAATGGACGTATCATAAGTATTACCCGTACCAAAGGCAGTAGCACCGTTGAGCATCGATGAAGCAGGGTGTATATTATTATTACCGAGGGTTGTAGCTATACCCGGCCGGATATACGAAAGAAACTCCCGGGAATTCAGGATATCCCATTTCGTTGCCGGGCTCTGCACACCCATTTGTACATCGAATACGATTTCAGGACCCTGAGAGACTGAACCCTTCTTGGTTGTCACCAGGATCACACCGTTGGAAGCACGGGCTCCATAAATCGCAGCCGATGCAGCATCCTTCAAGACCTCCATCGACTCGATGTCGTTCGGATTGACTCCGTTCAAATCGTCCCGCAAAGCTCCATCCACTATAAAAACAGGATTATTGCTCAAGTTGACGGAGGAACCGCCCCGGATCAGGAACCGAGGAGCTTCACCCGAAAGAGCATTGCTCGTTGCGATGCGCATCCCGGGGACCTTGCCTTTCAAGGCATCCCCAACCGAAGACACAGGAGCATCCATCAACTTGTCTCCATCCACTTTGGAGACGGAAGTCGAGAGCGTTTTGCGAGCCTGCGTTCCATATCCGACCACCACAACCTCGTCAAGGACCCTGGAGTCAATCTCAAGGACCACATTCAAGACATGCGAGTTACCGACCACTGCCGTAGCAGTCTGGTACCCAACGCAAGAAAACTGCAAAGATGCACCCTTGGGTGCTCTGATACCGAAGGCTCCGTCCAAGTTCGTAACAGTGCCGTCATCCGTTCCAGAAACGAAAACGCCCGCCCCGGGGATAGGGTCTCCGTGAGGATCGCGCACAAAGCCATGTATTTCCTGAAGTACGGAAACCGGTGTTGGAGCGACTGAGATCGCTACCGAATTCCCAGCGATCAGGAACTGATACCCCTTAGGCACCAGCACATCGCTGAGGATTTTCTCAAGTGAAGCGTGCTTTGCGTGCACCTCGATGTTCCCCAGGGACTTGTCTGCCAAATCCTTCCCGAACGAGAAAGCAGCGCCCGTCTGCTTGGAAAGGGCATCGGTAAAGGACTTTACCGTGGCATCCCGCATAACCAAGTCAACATCGAAGCTACGCTGCTGCGCAGATGCTCCCGAGTAGCCAAGGACCATGGAGAGCACCACCGCAAAGCATAACCTTAGGATTGCTTTGATGTCCATAAATACGCTATTGGTTTATTTATTAAGTGTAGAAGAATGAATCTCGAACCGTTGACCGGAAATGAATTCAAGGATTGAGAGGATATCTTCGACAGAGTCCGTTACGGAATAACTGAAGAAGTACTTCCCAGACTTATCCGTATTTCCATCGAAGACCAGATTTACGCTAAAAGATTGTTCTATGGATGCAACGATCTCCGCAATGGAAGCGTTGCTCAACGTTATTAAATTGTAATTTTCGGCAATATACGGCACTGCATTTATGCTCTCGACCCGCAGTCCCCCATCAGCCACATTGAATACAGCTCTCTGGTCCGGGGAAATGGTCACAAGGGGATAACCTTCCGGAGACAGTATCCTCACCGACCCTCTTTCCAACACCACTTCACTTTCCGGGGAAGAATCACACGCACGGACAGAAAATGCCGTTCCAAGGACCTCTACGCCGATATTCCCGGTCTTCACCGTGAATGGGCGCAATGAGTCGGGAGCAACCTCGAAGAAGGCCTCCCCCACGAGCTTCAGGATACGCCGGTCCCCGAAACCTGTCACATCATATTCTACCTGGGCACCAGGCTTCAGCATCACCTTGGTATTATCGCCGAGGGTAACCGATGCAACGATCTGCTTCGTGTTCGTGAACGAGAACTGATAACGCTCTTCAGAAGTATTGTCCCGCCTTATAGACGAGAAAGGAGTGAATATCAGGAATAATGCCACACATGCCGCCGCAAAGGCCACAAAAGGCAAGATCCACCTCCGGCGTCTGAGGCGAGACTCTTCGACAGATGAATCAGCATCTATCCTAAGTCTCAGCAGGTCCAGCATTTCCTCTTCGCACCGCTCCCTCTCAGGATCCACAAGCATGGAACGCAGGCTCACATTCAACATGAGGTCCGCGAACTGCTTCCTGTTCTCATGGCTCCGCTCAAGCCACTCCAGGATAAGACGCTCCTCTTCCTGGGAGGTCTCGCGATTAACAAATCGGCTTACGAGATCAATGTCAACCTGGCTGTCATCCATATTGGTTCCGTCAGTGTGTTACACTATAATAACAGTCACCAAGCGGAAACTACTTAAGGGAATCAGCTGATTTCCATGGACGCGAGCTGCATCCTGAGTTTTTTCAATGCGTTATAGATGTGGGTCTCTACGGTACGGACCGAGATGCCGAGCTTTTCGCTGATTTCCTTTTCGGATAAATGCTGCTCATAACTCATCCTGAACACCTCCGCACACCGATCCGGAAGGTTGGAGATGGCACTGTCCAATGTCTTCCTCAAATCGTTGGAATACATTTTCAAAATGACAGGATTCCGGTCGGGATCAAGGTACTCGGAACTCAGAAGCGAAGTTATCCTGTTCCTGTAGGAATCAACGTAGCGGGAAGAGACCTTTTCCCTTTCAATTATGTTCATGCAGCGGTTATAAACTGCACGAACCATATAGTTGCCAAGGCCCGAATCCAGGTCAAGCCTGTCCCTCTTCTTCCAAACACCCAGCAAGACATCCTGAACGACATCCTGGGCAACATGTACAGGAACGAACAATCTGGCATAGGACAGGAGAGAAGCATAGTTTTTCCTGCAGAGATCGTCGAATGAATCCCTTTCGCCTTGTAGACTGTGTTTCCCCACTGTCATCGTAAGAAACCGTTCTTCCCCGCCAAATCGGATCAATCGGCAATGATCACATCAACTCCATTAGTTTCGAAATCCTTCAAATCCTTCTTGGATATAGAAGCATCTGTAATAAGGATGTCCACGTCTCCCATCCAGCAGATCCTTCCGGCGCCGACCCGTCCAATCTTGCTGCTATCGCAGAGCAGAACGCTCTTGAGAGCGGTTTTCATCAAGCGCTGCATGAAAATAGCCTCCTCTACCGTAGCACATGTTATCCCGCTCTTGCTGCTTATTCCGTCAGCGCCGAAGAACAGATACGAGCATACGATATTGTTAAGGACCTCTTCAGAGAATTCGCCATGGACCGACATCGAGCTGGGATCGACCGTGCCGCCAAGGACCTTCACGGAAATATTCCTCCGGGAAGCAAGCATCTGGGCTACATTCAATGCAGTGGTGAAGACGGACAACTCGAAAGGCGGATTCAACTGTTCTGCGAACGCATAGACCGTACTTCCGGGGAGAAGCATTATGGTCTCATCCCCTTGCACCAACCTCTGCGCAGCACGTCCGATCCGGCTTTTCGCATCGTAGTTGATATTGATTTTATCCAAAGTGGTCCGCTCCCTGGCAATAGGGTTCTTGGACATAGCAGAACCATGTACCCGGAAAAGGAGGCCTTCCTTCTCCATCGCCCTGAGATCCGACCTGATGGTAGCTTGAGTCACATTCAAGGCCTCTGCAAGGTCCGAAACCTGGACATATCCTTCAAGATTGACCTTATCAAGGATAATCTTTTTCCTTTGTACTAAACTTATCATAAAACAAAAGTAAGCAATATTTCGAAAAAATGTGAAAACTTTCGAAAAAAAGTGCAAATAATCGAAAAATGTATATAACTTTGTTAAAACTCACAAAACATTGCGCAATGAAAAAGTTCTTTCTCCTTATTCCGTTATGCCTGATGCTTGCATCCTGTAACCAGTCCGGCAGCAAGAACAAAGTCAAGATCCTGGCCCACAGAGGTCTCTGCAGTTCAGGGACTGAGTTTGTAACTGACGAGAACACCCTAGATGCCCTGAGACGGGCCCAGGAAGCCGGAGTCGACGGCTGCGAATTCGACGTGCACATGACCGCCGACGGGCAGCTTGTCATCCGACACGATGCCAAGATTGAAGGGAAACTGAACTGCCAGAAGAGCACGTTCGACGAGATACGGGCCTACAGACTGCCTTTCGGCAACCAGATCCCGACCCTGCATGAATGGTTGGAACAGGCCAAGAAAACCCCTGAAATCCCGCAGATGCTTGAAATCAAGGCTCACCCAACCGCCGAAATAGAAAAAGAAGTGGTCACGAAATGCCTCGAGGAAGTGAGGGCAATGGACATGATGGACCAGGTATATTTCCTGTCTTTCAAAACGGAGACATGCGACGAAGTGCTCCGTCAGGAACCTGGTGCCAAAGTACTCCTGAATTCATCCAGCCTCCACAATTCGATGCCGCCGAAGGAAGTCAAGGAGCATGGCTACGCTGCCATCTCCTACAACATCAACGTCATCCTCAACCACACACCGTGGATAAAGGAATTCCAGGACCTTGGAATAGAGACCTTCTTCTGGATGGTCGACGACCCTTATTTAAGGAAAATCGCAGAAGAATGGGGCTTCGACTGGGTAACCACAGACTTCTACGATGTGATAAAGTATTGAGACAATAAGGTCTGACAAATGAAGATAGGATCCAGATTACTATTGATGGGAATAGTTGCGGCTTTCTGCTTTTCCGGCCCGATTCCTGTCAACGCTTTCCCAAAAAGAAGCCAAACGTTATCCAAGCGACAGATAGAGAAGAAAATCCTTGGCTATATGGAAGAATGCCGTACGGTGGGAATGTCTGTGGTAATCGTCAAGGGTGACAAGACCATTTACCAGGAAGCCTTCGGATACAGGGACCTGGAGTCGAAGGACCCTCTCGACATCAACGACATCTTCCGCATCGCATCCATCTCCAAGTCATTTTCGGGAGTCTCGATCATGCAGCTCGTGGAGGCGGGCAAAATGAGCCTCGAAGATGACGTGAACCAGTACTTGGACTTCTCTCTCCGAAACCCGAAGTACCCTGAAATCCCCATCACCGTCAAGATGCTGCTCTCCCATACTTCGAGTATGATAGACCGGCATGGAGCCCCTTGGTACAGGGACGACAAGTATGTGAATCCGGCAAAGACATCGGCCGACACCATTGCGATGTGTTTCGCCGACTGGGCCCCCGGACAGGGTTACAAGTACTGCAACCGTGCCATAAACCTGATCGGGATGATCATAGAAAAGGTCTCCGGAGAGAGGTTCGACAACTATGTACTGAACCATATCCTTCGTCCCATCGGGGCAGACAACTCCGGATTCAACCTCGACAGCCTTGACAGATCCACCTTCACGACGCTATATAACTACAACGCAAAGAAAGACACGCTTGAGAAAGCTCCGGGGTATGTACCCACAAACGAACCCAAGTTGTCCGACGGTACCTACCAGATAGGCATCGACGGATGCTACTGGTCACCGACCGGCGGATTGAAGATATCGGCTCCGGATCTTGCCAAATGGATGAAGACGCTGCAGGACGGCGGCGTTGCTCCCAACGGCAACCGCATACTGTCAGCAACCGGGACAAAGAAGCTCCTTACCCCTGTAACCCCAGCAGATCCCGTCAGGTACTATTGCCTCACCACGCGGACCGAGCCCCTTTTCATCGACGGCAAGGTGCTCAAGGGACACTCGGGCAGCGCCCACGGCCTCAAAAGCTGCATGTTCTTCGACCCTGAATCCGACTGGGGCTTTGTGGTCCTCTGCTCGAGTACCAAGCCCGACCAAGTCAATTCGTTGAGCAAAATATACTACGAAACGGTCAATCTGCTTTACCAGCAGTATCGTGACGTTCTGGAGAAATAATCAATTGCCTGCTCTCTTTCGGTAGCTTGTCGGAGTCATCCCGTACATTTTCTTGAACGAGTGATAGAAACTGGTAGTATGTTCGAAACCACAACGCTCAGCGATTTCTTCGATCGTCATACCAGGCCTCGATTCCAGTAGCTGGCAAGCTCTCTTCATCCTGATCTTGAGTATATAGGTGGCAGGGGTTTCTCCAGTCAAAGCTATGATCTTGCGGTGGAACTGGCGCGGGCTCAGGCAGAGGGTTTCTGCCAAAGAGCTTACATCCAAGCCGCCTTTGTCCATCAGCAAATATATTTGGTCAATGGTCTTGTTAAGGAAACGCCGCTCTGACTCAGTCAACTCGATATCACCATCTTTGCCGTGCCCTGCCTGCCTTCCATATTTGTCACGCAGGCGGCAGTGACGGTCTAGTTGCCTCTCAACCAAAGTACGTAGTTCGTCGCTATTGAAAGGCTTGGCTATAAATGCATCTGCTCCGGCATCTATAGCCTGGATCCTATCTTCCTCCCTGACCTTGGCCGTCACGACAATGATCGGAACATGGTTGATTATTTCGTTTGCCCGAACCCGCCGACACACTTCCAGGCCATCCATTCCAGGCATCAGCAGATCGGTTATTATCAGATCAGGGACTAGGTCCAGAGCCTTTGCCAGACCTTCGTCGCCATTGGTTGCGTAGTAAATGGCGTACCGATCCGCAAACTGCGAACCCAAATAGGCGGCAATGTCCCGATTATCCTCTATGATAAGCAGACGGCACTGATCATCAGTAGTATCATCGTCTGTCAAAACTGTTCCTGCATCGTGGGAAATCGGTTTGTTACTGACATTGAATGAGGCTCGCCTTCTGATATCGTTATGTATTGGGATCCGGATATGGAAAGTAGTCCCGAAACCTACTTTGCTCTCGATCTTGATGTCCCCCTTGACCACCTCCATGATTTGCTTGACCAAAGCCAGGCCCACACCCGTACCCACATGCTGATTCTCTCCGGTCGACTGAAAGAATGGATCGAACGCGCGGGCTGCCGTCTCCTCATCCATTCCCTCCCCGCTATCTGAAACATCGATATGCAACATATCCGCAACGCGCCACACGGAGACATCCACTCGTCCGTACTCAGGAGTAAACTTGAATGCGTTTGACAACAGGTTCGCCATGACCTTGTTGACATAATCCGGAACGAAATCCATCTCTATATCCCCTTTGGCGATGAACTGAAGGTCTATATTCCGGCTCCTGGCATAATCCCGGTAGGTGTCGATGAGCATCATCAGGTAAGCGGAGATGTTGCCATTCTGCCAATCCGGATCGATGACAGCCGATTTGATTTTCGAGATATCAAGAAGCTGGTTGATGAGCGTAAGCAGTTCATTGCCTTGATGTTCGATAGCAGACGCTTTCTCTTTCACCAACTCCGTATCTCCATATTGCTGGAGGTCGTGACTCAATCCAAGTATCAATGTAAGAGGAGTGCGGAACTCGTGGGTAACATTGGTGAACAGAGTCTCACGGACCTGAGAAAGATGCTTCAATGCCTTGTTGCTCCTGGATCGGAGCCATTGCATATAAAGCAACAAGCCAATCAGGACCAGCAGGAAAGCAATGACAAAGTAAATCTTGACTCGCACAGAGCGTTCCTTTTCCAAGCGCAGGAAGGCTTTGTCCATCTCCCTTTCCTGCCGGCGGCGCTCGACATTCAGGCTGGTATTCTGGATCCGGTTTATCATCTCCATGTTCAACAAGCTATCCCTCATTGAAATGGCCTCTTCATGGAACTTCAGAGCCCTGCGATAATTACCCAGTCGCTTATAGTGCCGGTAATACAAGTCGTTTATCTTCTCAAGGTGTTCAACGGATCCAATCTGCTCAGCAACAGCCCCCGCCCGTTCGAGATAATCCATAGTCTGACGATTGTCACCAAGGATTTCATGAATCCCAGCCAGTGCGATGAGAGTATTAAGTGAATGCCACTCGTCTTTCGAGGCTTCCATAATTTGGTAAGCAACCTCATATTCCTTTACGGCCTGATTGTACTTTCGCTCCTTCTCATAAAGTGAGCCGAAATGGATATGGCAGAGAGCCTCCCCAAGTTTGCTCCCCGCGCTGACGTTATGCTCCATTGAAAGCCGGTAGCACACCCATGCAGAATCAATCTGGCCACGGCGCTCGAATATCGAACCGAGATTAGCATAATTGATAGCCTGCCCAAGTGGGCTGTGCAACTCCTGTTCTCCTCTCAAAGCAATGCGGAAAGCACTGTCGGCCCTTTCGTAGTTGCCGATGGTCAGGTAGATATTGCCAAGCCCATTCAGGGATACCATGCGATTCTTCTTGGCAGAATAGGAAGTATCGGAGAATTCCTCACAAAGGACCCAGGCCCTGTAATGGTACTCCTGCGCCACATCCAGCATCCCAAGCCTCCGGTAGTCAGTTCCGACATCATTCAATGCCTGCACCCACTCCGATGTATCTCCTATCGCTTCAGCTAACCGGAGTCCTTCACTATGGACACCCAAAGCCTCTTCGAAACGACTCTCATTCCGCAATTCCTTCCCCAATTGACGCAAAGCCACTATACTGTCCGCAACGATTCCTTTATCATGCGGGATAAGAGCCTGCCTCCTCCCGCATGCAACTTGGAGAATAACAATAAACAAACAGATTCCAATCACCCAAATTATCAGGTTCTTGGATAATGGTATGGCGTTCCTTCGATTAAATGCAAGTTTCATAATCACGCAACTTTGTCAGTCATTGGAATAGGTTTCAAAGGCGTTTTCAGGCCGGAATGCCCAAAGGGAGGATATCAACTGAATGCTAATATATGTCTTTTTTTTAATTGAGCAAAACTGAAACTCATCAATCGAGTTTCAGTAATATGCTCCCGTTAAACATCTCAATGCCTGTGCGTTATACTATACAAATGGCAGATTTGAACAGTGTCGTCCTTTGCACGAAGTCAGAATGGGACACTTATTCGTCAGTTTCGAACACCACCCATTCGATTTGGCGGTTTTACCTTTGACATTATGACAAAAACACCCGCATCATGATCGATAAACCGAAGGAAAAGCGACAGAAAAAGAAATCCGAAGTGGCTCTCCAGATTTCGGAAGACAGACTCCAGCTGCTTGATACCATCCATGAGATCGTCAACGTAGAACTCGACAATCGAGGTGTGACAGCGGAAGGCAATCCCCACCTCGAGAATCCGCCACCGCGAACCTCTGGATCCGGACCCGTCAGGAAACCCTCGCGCCGGCTATCATTGTGCCAGTGCATAAAGAAGAACCTATTCCGACTATCATAGTATTACTACATTATTACGTCATCAACCAACAATAACAGTGCTTATGAACAAAAGACAATTGAAACTGCTTGTTCCTCTCGTTCTGTCCTGCATTGCCGCGGTTACGACCTTAAAGGCCCAGAACACAGGTGATTTCCAGATTCAGGAACCACGAGACCGGAACAGCGAATTACGCACCAATACCTGGAGCGTCTACGTCCAAAGCGGCTTATCGTGGGCAACCGACGTTTGGTACCAGAACCTCGATGCAACGAGAAGCTACTCGCAGTCTCCAGCGCTTGGCGGAGGTTTTGATTATACCATTCAGCCATGGATCCGCGTCGGAGCTGAATATCTATGGTCATCATACCGCCGCGAACAGAACTTCGCCACCATCGATGCCAACTCAATGCCCGTCAAGACCTATGGGAACTACCTCATGAACTATCACAATGCCAAGGTCAATGCACAATTCAATATTATGGAGTTTTGGCCGGAAAGAGAACAGCAATGGCTCAATATCTGGGCGGGGACCGGCTTCGGCTACAGCTTCGCCAAAGGCAATGAATACAGCATCTTCTTCAGCAACACCCAGACTCAAGGAGGAGTCTCCTCGCCCCTCGTCGACGGAACTGTTATCAGCAACGGATCGGAGATTACAATAACGGGGAACGTCAGGACGACCAATCGCCCTGAAAAGTTCAAATCGCCTTATGTACCAGTGTCTTTGCACGTTGAGGCCGACTTGAACAGACAGCTTACGGTAGGATTGAAAGGAGAAATGGATTGGTTGTTCCATAGGCAAGGCATAGCTCCGAAGAATATCATCCTGGGGATGGTCACAGTACGATACAACTTCGTCCCAAGCAGGGCAAAAGTGCAGAGAGAGTACTATCAAGGTGTTGTCAGGAATATGGCTTCCCGTGAGGAACAGCTGCGGAAAGACCTCGATGCAGCCAAGAAGAGTGCAGAGAACGAAGCGGCCCGCCGCAGGCAGGCAGAGGAACTCAACGATGACCTGCAGCAGCAACTTTCAGAATGTGAAGAATGCAGGGCAAAGTACCTGGCCGAGGAAGAGCAGGTCTCCCATTTCGTCCAGTTCGCCCATAACAGTTCTTATTTCGACCTTGTGGAGGAAGACCGCCTGAAGGCATTCGCCCAGTCAGTAAAGGGGAAGAGGCTTTCACTGATAGCCGAAGCAAGTACTCCGGGAGGAGTTGGCTACAACCAGATTCTTAGCGAAAAGAGATTGCAAAGAGTAATCGACGCTCTCCTGGAAGAAGGATTCTCCATCGAAGACCTGGATCCGCGCATTGCAATCGGAGAACAAAACGGGAAACCGGATGCAAGAGGAAGGAGGGTTACCATAACCGTGGAGCAGTAAAAACAGTGCCCAACAATAGACAGTGTAAAATTAATATATAAAAAATGAGTATGAAACGCATTATTACAATCGTGTTCTCCATCATCGCCTTGATGGGTGGAGCGGCAATCTTCAACTCTTGCCAGGAAGATGCACCAGTTATCAATTACACAATGAACGTGACCGTGGTCAACGATTTCACTAAAGTCGTAGAAGCTATTGATAACGGTTTCCTGAAGAACGAGGAAGCCATCAAGAAACTAACGGATGCCATCGACGGCATGAATAGTGAACAAGCCGCAAAGTTGCAGGCCATAACCGATGTCTTGAACTCAGTAAACACAACCCTGGACACAAAGCTTGCCCTCATCGAGGCAGCGATGCGGGCCCAGACACTTTCGCTGGAAGCCAAACTCGACCTGCTCGAAGCTGCCGTCAAGGCTCAGACCATCAAGATGGAGGAAGTCGCAAGCCAGCTCGCGACAGCAATCGACGGACTTGGAAGCACAATGGCCGAAAAACTCGACGCAATCACAGCAATAATCGAAAGCACATCAGCCACACTAGCCGAGAAGCTTACTGCCATCGAGGCAGCGATGCAGGCCCAGACACTTTCGCTGGAAGCCAAACTCGACCTGCTCGAAGCTGCTGTAAAGACCCTTCCGGACTATAGTGCCAAGTTCGATGCAATAGAGGCTTGCCTGGATGCCATTGCAGCAGAACTGGAAAGAATTGGGGACGGCCAACCAATCATTGCCGCACAGATCGCCACAATCACCACAGCCATCAACGAACTCATCGCAGCAGTAGACAACGGCAGCACCGGTGCCGCAGAAGCATTGGCTCAGATCATCCAGAAACTTGAGGAACTAAAGGAAGCCATTACCAACGGTTTAGGTCAGATTACGTCAAGGAACGTTGTAATCCTGGATGGAGTTGAAATGGACGTCCTCAGAGCAGGCATTGACAAAAGCGACCTGGAAGAAGAAAATAATTATGACATTTATCTTTTCCTGTCTGAAGACAAATCAAAGTATGTCGAAATCATGGCCAATGGCGACCTTCACAATGGCAAGACATTGGATCTCTCAAGTAAAGAAAATAAACATGAAGGATGGTTTTGGGCAGTATCATGCAGTGATAGCCATGTTCTTTTCAAGACCTTCGGCAAACCAGACAACGACTACCCGGTCTTCCAAAGTGGCACGCTCCGCGTCGAACACATCGGCCCCGGAACGGAATTCCAGATAACACTCAAAAACGGCAAGGTTAAAGCAGTGGGAATGCATGGAGACGGACTTGAGCATACCATCAGCGTAGATTTCAAGGGAGAATTGGAATTCTCAGAGTATTAAGAATAATGATGTTATCATAATCAAAAACTCCCGTCCACCAAAGGGCGGGAGTTTCTATGGTTGATTTGGATGAAACAGCACGACTTGATCCATATCACGAGGGAAGGATTGTCCGCCCGCTTTACAGTCAGCTTTCCGGAGCTTGTCTCATCGGCAAGGGGGGATGATTTACATTCTTTCAAACTCCTTATACGCGGGATGGCCTCATCCCGCCAGGATCTTGACGCTGCAAACACAATCCTGGAATTCTTGCAGATGGATGGGAAGACAGTACATGAACTATCAACAGAGACACCGGTCAAAATCGAGACGGTGACTCTCCTCTTTGATTTCCTTGGAGGCAGACTGCCGGAGGATTCAGACATCGATGCAATCACAGACTTCTACCATCAATTATCCCTACTCTTGGAAGTCAAGACGGAAACACCTGACAAAGAGACCGTTGAAGCCTGGATGAATCGATGGCCCAGCGGACTTGACTCGGAAGTCAACCGATGTCGGGAAGACAACAAGGCACGGATACAACAGCATCTAATTGAAAAACTATCATCCCATAGATCCACACAAAGCAAGTACAGTTTTCCAGAAGGCACAAGCCAGGAAGAGAAACTCGCACTCATAAGGCAGTGGTGGGGAGACTTCCGATTCCACATAAACCAGGCTGCAAGGACACCCGATGAAGTCGCAACATTCCTCGGAGGGACAATCTGCAACGAAAACTGCCGTTCGCTACTCAAACATGCGGAAGCCAAAGGAATGCCTTTCTTCCTGACACCATACTATGCTTCACTACTTGACGAAACCCAGAAAGACTTCGACGATTATTCACTTCGCAGCTATGTGCTGTATTCCCAGGAACTGGTGGACTCCTTCGGAAGCATCCGTGCCTGGGAAAAAGAGGATATCACCAAAGCGGGAGAGCCCAACGCCGCCGGTTGGATCGTACCATATCCGAAGAATATCCACCGTCGCTACCCGGATGTGGCTATTCTGATACCGGACACCTTGGGCCGCTCTTGCGGAGGCCTATGCGCATCCTGCCAAAGGATGTACGACTTCCAAAACGAACATCTGAAATTCGAATTCCAGGAACTGGCCCCTTCTGACAGTTGGCCCTGGAAACTCCGCCGACTGATGGATTATTTCGAGAACGACACCCAGATCAGAGACATACTCATTACCGGAGGCGACGCCTTGATGAGCCGCAACGAGTCCCTCCGATTGATCTTGAGAGCAGTAATCTCAATGGCCGATAGAAAACGGAAAGCGAACTTGTCACGTAAAGATGGAGAGAAATTTGCCGAAATCCAGCGGATCCGTCTCGGGACAAGACTCCCCGTTTACCTTCCAATGCGAATCGACGGCGAACTGATTGAAATCCTCCGTGAAGCCAAAGAGGAAGGAATAAAAGCTGGCATCAGCCAGTTCATCGTACAGACCCATTTCCAGACCTCTCTGGAAATCACCAAGGAATCGGCCGAAGCACTCAGGCTCATTCTCTCCTCCGGATGGCGCATCAGCAACCAA
>JAEEGH010008140.1_pt1 | contig 24928 bp, 11 predicted proteins | sample 9134181 | NCBI WGS metagenome assembly JAEEGH01 (sample SAMN16246544, study PRJNA631951) | gut metagenome | biome: gut microbiome; feature: rumen; material: DP-attached | host: Bos | place: Iran: Karaj | collected 2018-10
CATTGGTCACCTGGGGCAACCCGACGCAGCGAGGTGCACAGCGCGGTGCCACCGACGAGATGTACTGGATAGCCGGCACCCACAACTACAACCCCAACTGGGGTTACCAGGACGGCAAGAAGCGCAACGCCCGCATCGTGAAGGACTTCTCGCCCGCCGCCCTGCTGACGTGGGACTGGAAGATTGACGACAACACGAAGCTCATCACCACGCTCCTCGGCCGCTACACCACGTACAGCAACAGCCGACTGGCCTACAACGGCGGTACGAATCCCGAGCCAGACTACTACTCGCTGATGCCGAGCTTCAACTTCAACGTCTGGAACCCCGAGGCCACGCTCTTCCGCGACGAGGCAGCCTACGAGAACTGGAAGGCCGCCTACGACTACCTAAGTGCCTCGGAGGACAACCGCCAGATCAACTGGGGCCGCCTCTACTACGCCAACAGTCTGATGGCCGCCGAGGGACAGGACGCCATGTACTACGTGCAGCGCTTCCACGACGACCAGCTGCAGTTCAACCTGGCCACGAACCTGCAGAAGCAGCTGACCACCAGCTCGGCGCTGAACGCCGGACTGCAGCTGACCTCGAACACAGGCATGCACTACCAGACGATGGACGACCTGCTGGGCAACGCCAAGTTCCATAACGTCAACACCTACGCCCTGAAGGATTTCGGCTCGCTGTCGCCGAAGGTCTTCTACGACATGAACGAAGGCACGTCGCCCAAGGAGGTAAAGGTAGGCGACACTTTCGGCTACGACTATAACATCCTCGTCAAGAAGGCACAGACGTGGGCTTCCTATTCGAAAGACCTGAAGTTCACCCATCTGTTCGTTTCGGGCCGCGTGGCTGGCACTACCATGCAGCGCGACGGTAAGATGCGCAACGGTATGGCTGCCGACAACAGCTACGGCAAGAGCGGCACGGCCAAGTTCCTTGATGGAGGCGGCAAGGCAGGTGCCAACATCAACATCGGTAAGGGACATGCCGTCGCCCTCGGCATCGGATACGAGTGGAAGACCCCCACTCCGCGCACCTCCTTTGCTGCCGCACAGATCAACAACGATTTCGTGAAGGACCTGAAGCAGGAGAAAATCTTCTCGGGCGAGTTCGGCTACCAGTGGAAGAACGCCCTGCTGAGCCTCAGTCTGAACGCCTACTATGCTGAACTGAAGGATGTCACTGAGCAGAGCCTCTTCTACAGCGACATCGAGAGCTCGTTTGCCTACGTCTCGCTCTCGAATATCCAGAAGAAGTACTACGGCGTTGAGCTGGGAGCCAACGTCAGGGCTACTGAGTGGCTGAACGTCAAGTTGCTGGGCACCGTCAGCGAAGCCAAGTACACCAACAACGCCGACATGCGCATGCTGCTCTCCAACAGCGGCACCTACGTCGACGAGCTTTGTATCATCGACGGCATGCGCGAGGGCAGCACCCCGCTGAACGCCTTCAGCATCGACCTGGCCTACCACAAGAACTTCTGGTACATCGACCTCATCGGCAACTACTACGACAACATATACATGTACTTCGCACCCATCTCGCGCCGCGAGACCGAGGTGCCCAAGAGCCTTGTCAACGGCGTGAAGACCTTCGACAGCCCCGACCAGAGCAAGGGCGACGGCGGCTTCATGCTCGACGCCTCTATCGGCAAGACGTTCCGTCTGAAGCAGGGCCGGCGCATCGGCTTCAACCTGATGCTAACCAACATCCTGAACAACATCAAGATCTGTACCGGCGGTATGGAGCAGAACCGTCTCGACACCAAGCAGGAGGAGGAGCGCACCAACAATGCCTACCGCTTCCAGCAGAGTCCGCGTAAGTTCTATGCCAACGGCATCAACGGTATGCTGCTGATTAACTACCAATTCTAAAGAAAGGAGGAGCATTATGAAAACAATGATAAGCATTAGGCAGAAGGCACTTTTACCTTTTTACCTTTTTACTTTTTCACTTTTGTTCGCGGCCTGTCAGGACACCGAGTGGGATGTCTATACCCCCAACGGCGCCAGCCTCTACGGCAACAGCAGCATCGACGACAGCAACATTGTCACCATTGCCCAGCTGAAGCAGATGTATCCCAACGTCTTTGCCACTACTGACCAGAATGCGCTGGTTGACAAGGACCTGAAAATCAAGGGACGCGTGACGGCCAACGACATACGTGGCAACATCTACAAGCAGTTTATGATGCAGGACGAGACGGGCGCCATCATCGTCGCCGTCAACGAGAGCGGCATCAGCGGCTATCTGGCCGAGGGTCAGGAAATCATAGTCGACCTGAAGGGGCTCTACGTCGGCGGCTACTCGCGGCAGCCTGAAATCGGCGCTCCCTACAACGGCAGCAGCATCGGGCGCATGAACAAGGACGTCTTCCAGAAGCACTTCAAGTTCACCGCCAGCGCTATCCAGCCCGTGCAGCCCATTGAGTTCGACGTGAACATGAACATGGACGAGAACTGTGCAAAGTTGGTGACCATCAAGAACGTCACCTTCGCCGATGCCAACGGCACCAACACCTATGCTCCCGGCGACAGCAGCGTCACCATCCTCGGCGGCTGCGTTAACCGCAAGCTGTCGCAGTTCCCAGAGTCGAAGGTGGTCATCCGCACCAGCACCTACGCCAAGTTCGCAGCCAACACGCTGCCCTACGACGAGGTGAACAAGAAACCCCTCGCTGTTGACATCACGGGCATTGCCACCCGCTATCGTGACACGTGGCAGGTGCTCATCCGCAAGGAGAGCGACATCGTTCCTGCTAAATAATTGAGAATTGAGTAATTAGAACAGAGCAAAAAACATACAACTATGAAGAAAATACTGTACAGCGTCATGGCCCTGGCCATCGCAGCCATGACATTCACCGCTTGTGAGGACGTTCCCGAACCGTACCCCACACCCGTTCCAGGCCAGAAACCCGTAGTCACGTACGAAGGCGAGGGCACGCTGGAAAAGCCCTATACCGTTGCCGACGCCATCAACTACGCCAAGTCGTTCGGACAGGCCAACTCCGACAAGGCCGTCTACATCAAGGGCTTCATCACCGCCGTCACTGAGGAGTATTCCACGAACTTCGGCAACGCCACGTTCGAGATTTCCGACTCGAAGGAAGGCGGCAACAAGTTCATCTTCTGGCGTGGCCTGTACTTGGGCAACAAGAAATACAGCAACGGCAAGACGCAAATCAAGGTCGGCGACGAGGTCATCATCTATGGCAATGTCGTCAACTACCGCGGCAACACCCCCGAGACCGTGCAAGGCTCGGCCTTCCTCTACTCGCTCAACGGCGTGAACGAAGGTGGTGGCGGCAGCGACACGCCTGCCGAGGCCAAGGGCAGCGGCACGCTCGAAGACCCGTTCAACCCGGCAGGAGCCGTTGCCTACGCCAAGACTGTCGGCGACAAGGAGTCTGACAAGGACGTATATATTAAAGGTAAGGTGTCGTCAATCTCCGACCAGTATAGCACCCAGTTCGGAAACGCCACGTTCAACATTTCTGAGGACGGCACGCCGAGCAATGAGTTCACCGTCTATCGTGCCCTCTATCTCGGCAACAAGAAGTACACTTCAGGCGACCTGCTGAAGGAGGGCGACGAGGTCATCGTCTGTGGTAAGGTTACCAACTACAAGGGTAACACGCCCGAGACCGTGCAAGGCAAGGCTTACCTCTACTCGCTCAACGGAAAGAGCGAAGGCGGTGGTGGCGACACACCTCAGGGCGAAGCAAAGGGCGACGGCTCGCTCAGCAACCCCTTCAACGCTGTAGCCGCTGTGAACTACGCCAAGACGGTCGGCGACAAGGAGTCTGACAAGGACGTATATATTAAAGGTAAGGTGTCGTCAATCACCGATCAGTTCGGCACTCAGTTCGGAAACGCCACGTTCAACATCTCTGACGACGGCAAGGCTGGCAACGAGTTCACCGTCTATCGTGCCCTCTATCTCGGCAATCAGAAGTATACCGCTGGCGACCTGCTGAAGGAGGGCGACGAAGTCATCGTCTACGGTAAGGTCACCAACTACAAGGGCAATACCCCTGAAACCGTGCAGGGCAAGGCATACCTCTACTCGCTCAACGGCAAGACGGAGGCAAGTGGCGGCGGTGGTGGCGACACGCCGCCTGCCGGCGAAGTCAAGACCGTCACGGTGGCCGACTTCAACGCTGCCGCCGAGAGCAACGACGTCTGGTATCAGCTGACTGGTACGGTGAAGAACCTGAAGGACGGCGACCAATACGGCAACTTCGACCTTGAAGACGCTACAGGCTCCGTCTACGTCTACGGCCTGCTCTCCGAGAAGGGAGGCGAGAAGAAGAAGTTCCAGGACTTGGTGGCTGCCAAGGGCATCAAGAACGGCTGCACGCTGACTATCATCGGCACCCGCGGCTCCTATCAGGGCAAGATTGAGGTGATGAATGCCTACTTCGTCAGCATCGAGGGCGGCGATACGCCTGGTGGCGGCGGCGGTGGCGACACGCCCGGAGGTGGTGGCGGAACCACAGTCACATCGCTGACGAATGGCGACTTTGAGGCGTGGTCAGGCAATCAGCCTACGGGTTGGAAGTCTGCTTCTACGGCAAGTTCAGCCACGCTGGCCCAGAGCACCGATGCTCACGGCGGCAGCTACTCCGTCAACGTGAACGGTAAAGAGAGCAGCAACGTGCGCCTGGCCAGTCAGGAAATCACCCTCGCAGCCGGCACATACGTCTTCTCGTTCTATGCCAAGGCTACAACGGCCGACGCCTCACAGGTTCGTCCTGGCTACGTTCCCGTGGCTGACGGCAAGGTAGGCAGCTACGCCTACGGCAATTATGCCACCCTCAGCAACACCAGCTGGACTCAGGTGACGCATGAGTTCACCCTTGACGCCGAAACAACCGTTTGCCTGGTTGTCATGAACCCCAAGAAGTCCGAATACTCCACAGGCAAGGACGTCCTCGTCGATGATGCCACGCTGACAAAGAAATAGTCTTTGATTACAACTCACAAGTAAAGGGACGCCCTGTTTTAGGGCGCCCCTTTCTTGTTATTTATGCCTGTCCACAAAAAAAAAGGAGAAGAAGATTGGCTGTATTCATCACGAATTGTTCGTGACGAACTTTTCGTGATGAATATTAGGTGAAAGAAGCTGGAATTTCCTGCCAAAGATGTGGAAATGAGACAAATGAGACAAACGCGCCAACACATGAGACAAATAGAAAAGCGCGTATCATATATATATAGTAATTTTGCAGCCGATTAATTTATTATCAAAAGCGAGTGAACTAATTATTTACCAAATTATTAACAATTAAACTAGTTATCAACATGAAAAAAATTACGAAAAGTTTATTGACGTTAGCCCTGCTAATGGTTGGGTTGACGAATGTCAATGCCGCTACTACATCAATCTACAAGATTGACTATTCAGAGACAAAGGCGTATACCTTTAATGCCATGGGATTTAGTGGTATTGGTTATGACGCAGAAAAGAATGCTCTTGTTATCACTAACGATGATGATTCAGGTAATCCTTGGGATATTCAGCCTATGATAGCAGAGGGTTATGCATTTGACAGTAGTTGCGATTATAAAATTGTTATTACAATGAAGGCAAATGCAGCCGGATCAGTACAGTGCAGAATTGGTACTTGGGGTTATGAGATATATCAATCTTTCTCATTTACGGCGGGTGATGAGTATAACGATTATACTATAAACATTACAAAGCCCAACGACGCTTCAGGTTGTTTTATCCTTTGGCAGGGTAAAAAATTTAAAGGCGAGGCTGTTATTCAGAAAATCGAAGTCTTCGAGATAGCTCCCGATGAAGTTCCTGTTGATGAGGATATGTATGACAAGACCATTCCTGAGGGCTTTGAAGACCTCATTGAAAATGGTGACTTGGAAGGCAGTGGTGTAAGTAACTTCGTTGCCAATGACTATCCTGAAGGTCAGAGACAGGAAACTGTCCCTGTGAGAGTTGTGACCGAACCGGGTAATGAAAGTAATCACGTAATCGTTATTACTTCGAATGATAATGCTTCTGAGGCATGGGATTCGCAGTTCTTCATAACAGTTCCTGAGGAAAATGCTTTTGGCATTGGTGACATCGTGCGTCTGAGAATGCGTATCAAAGCTGAGGCAAAAGGTAGTGCCAGTTCACAGTTCCAGGTCACTCCTGGTGACTATGTTGGTGGTGAGGTAGGCAGTGCCTCTTTCAAGACTGTCTGGACAAACTTTGATTCTGGTGAAGTAGAGATGACCTCCGGTTCGATAACTAATGGTAATAATGGCCACGGTCCGTCGCATACTATTGCTTTCAATCTGTCGGTAAAGGGCGGTGTGTCTAACACATTCTATATTGACGAAGTTCAGTTGTTGGTTAAGAAGGCTCCAGTAATTGAGAGCTGGGCTGATATTATTGAAAATGGTGATTTGTCAGACAATGATGATGCAAGGTGCTTCTACTCCAAAGAGTATCCTTCAACAACTCCGCTTCCCTCAACAATTGAAGACGGTGCCATCGTAGTTAAGAGTCCCGTCAAGAATTCCCAGGATCATGATACCCAGTTCTGGATTCGCTTACCGCAGACTCTGCCTGCAGGAACAAGATTCAAGATCAGTTTCGATTATAAGGCAAGTGCTGAAAGTCAAGTTGGGACACAGTATCATGAAGAGCCAGGTAATTATATACATTATCAGTGCTTAGGCAATGTGGATTTCACGACAAGCTGGCAAACATTCACCTCAGACGAAATGGCCGTTGCTCCTGAATGCAATGGAGAGATGGCCGACGGTGGCTACAATAAGAATTTCCGCTCGATTGCTTTCAACCTCAGCAAGGATACTCCTATAACCTACTATTTCAAGAACATTAAATTTGAGATTTCTGAGGACGAGGTGACTGAAGCCAGTTTCCGTGATGATCCTACAGCCACTTATTTCAGCGTAGGGGCTGATGAATGGGCAACATTCAACTTTGGCAAGAGTGTTTCGTTTGGTGACGACGTAACGGCTTACGCTGCAACCTATGATGCCGAGACTGCTTCTGTCAAGTTAAATGAAGTCAATAACATTCCTGCCTATACAGGCGTAGTTGTTACTGCTGCTGAAGGTGACCACGCAGCTAACTTTATTGCCAGCGATGATGCAGAGGCTGTTGCCGATAACGATTTGGTTGTTTCTGACGGCTCTGCTAAGGGTAACGGCAGCATCTACGTGCTTGCAAAGGGTAGCAATGACGTTGTAGGTTTCTATCTGCTAGCTGATGATGAGGTAGTTCCTGCTGGCAAGGGCTATTTGGTGATTGAAGCCGAAGGCCGTGAGTTCATTGGCTTCGCTGGCGACGCTACCACCGTCAAGGCTGTTGAGACTCTGAAGAAGAGCGGCATCATCTACAACCTCGCCGGCCAGCAGGTGAAGAACGCTCAGAAGGGTATCTTCATCATCGATGGCAAGAAAGTCATCAAGTAAAGGTAAAAAAGTAAAAAGGTAAAAAAGGACTCGCTTTAGCGCTTTTACAAAGCGTAGCGACTAAAAGAAAAAACAAAAAAACAACAATAGATTATGAAAAAGGTATATGAAATTCCCCAGATTGAGGTAATGCTGATTGAATCGACCGAGCTGATGGAGGCCTCATTGGGCGTCTATTCCGATGAGACTGTTTCCTCAGAGCAGATCATGACTCGCGAAATCCTCTTCGACGACGAGGACTAATAGCTGATTGCATCGCACATTACAAGCGATAAACAGAACGAAGGGGGCGTGCCGAAAGGTGCGCCCCACTTCTTTTGCCGGCGTGAGCTGTTGCTCCGGGCAAACTACCCTTTTGGCCGGACTAAATGGCACTTTTGGACGGACTAAACGGCCCAGTTAGGCGGGGGAAATGATAAAACTGGGGGTGTTGTCATCGCTGTCATCGGGGTGCTGACGTCGGTTTTTGCGTCTGCTTGTTCGTATATTGCTATTTTTCAGCGTGTTACGTATTTTCGCCTTCGACGGCGACAGCGATGACAACGATGACAGCGATGACAGCGGCATATTTTTATTTTTTTGGAGCGGGGAGAGTGATGGAGATTTGTTTGGATTATGTCTAAATAAACAAATTAATATATATAAATAAGTATACATATAATTATACAATTATTTCTACCTAACTGTCGCCACGAAAATATAAATGCCCTCGGTGTCATCGGTGTCATCGTCATCGGTGTCATCGATTTGTGGCTGTTTTCTGCGACGTGAGACAATTTTATAACTACATGAGATGAAGTTGACGCCCCCTGTTGCCTATTTGCCGTATCTTTGCAGCCGAAATCAATCTAATTCACATTTTAATAACTAAATTTACAAACAACATGAAAAGATTTACAAAATTGTTTATGACGCTCGCCCTGCTTTGCGTGGCAGGGAGCGTGAGTGCGCAGGAGACTGATGGCTGTGCAACATTTGCGAATCCTGGCAAAACTAATGCCGAATGGGTTCCTTCATCTAGTTCTTTCAAATGGGGTGCGGCCAGTTGGAATCAAGTCCACAACATCGGTTTGCTTGCGAATGAGACCGATCCTAATAGTGACATCTCTAATCTGAAGACGTTGACTATTAACTACGAAATCTTAAGTGGTAACGGTTTCCGTGTTCTGTTCTATCAGGGCGGTTCAAATATTGCTCTGTATATTAATGCTTCTGGAGCTTATAGAGATAATGGTTTCTCCAATCAGGTAGCAGCTACTGTTGATGGTGTTGTTGAGATTCCTATTTATGATTTCCTGTCGAATGCTGATGGCTACTCCACCGATTATATGTTTAAACTGTCGGATATTTGTCTGTCTGGCTTTGGTGGTAGTGGTGAAGTAAAGATTTATGAAATGTGTGTGTCGACCTATGGCCCTGATGATGAGAAGCCTCAAATCATTGCCGACGAAGAGGAACAGGATCCTGGCAAACCCGCTGGCGATTTTATCGACTTCACAGAGGCATTCTCAAGTCTTACCCCGATACTTAAAGAAAAGCGGGGTCAGGGTGAATTCGTCATTGGTCAAAAGACGCAAGATGTCGTTGCTGATCTCTCTGCTTATAGCAAGCTGACCATCGTGGCCACTCCGGGCCTGAAGCTCGTGCTTTATATGAATCACGAGATTAACCCCAGGGAGAATGCTGGCGACTATACTGAGGAAGAGGCTGGAAAGTATGTGTTCCTCGAGGTCCAGGCCGACGAAAATGGTATTGCCGAGGTTGACCTAACGCAGTATGCAAAGCAGGATCTCAACTGCATCTGTCTGCCTTGGGACAACTCTAACAAGGGCACTGTGTGGTATCTGCTGCTGACTGAGAATGAAGATCCTCTGGCTTTTGCAAAGAACGAGCTGTCGAAGGCTATTGCTCAGGGTGAGGCTGTGAATGCATTTGGCAAGACCGAGGAGAGCTACAGCGCTCTGGCTTCTGCTATCGATGATGCAAAGAGTGCTCTGGAGGATGCAACTTCGGCTGAGGAACTGGAAGCTGCTGCTACGGCTATTACCGATGCTATCAGCGGTCTGGAACTGGCTGACGGTTACACCACGCTGACTGCAGACATGTTCAAGACATGGGATAGTGCCGATGCTCCCAGCGAAAGTTCTGAAGCAGGATGTGACTACAAATTGAATGAATCAACCGGTATGCCTTATGGAGATTCTTCAGTAAAATGGTACCACTTCGCAGACATTTCAGAATTTAACAAGCTGGTAATATTGGCAAATGCTGGTATTCCTCGCATTATGATGAATCGTGAAGTAGGTGAACCTGACGGCGGTAATTATGTTGAACTTAAGGATGCTCCTGTTGATGGTTTAGTAGAAGTTGACCTGACTGCTTATGACTATGCACATCTCAATGCCATTAAGGGTGCTAACTGGGCAAATGTAACGGTGACCGACATGCTGCTTTATCGTACTGTTACTATTGCTGATGCTGGTTGGGCTTCGTTCGGTAGCCTTGACAAGGCTGCTAAGCTGAACGATGCAACCGTCTATGCTGCAAAATATGTTGATGGCAGTGTTCAGCTGACCACTGTTGACAGCCAGGAGGTTCCCGCCGGCGTTGGTGTGCTGGTTGAGGGCTCTGGTGAAATTGTTCCCACATTCGACGTTGAGGCTGGCTCAGTTGACTCTGACCTGAAGGTTTCCAACGGTACGGTTGCTGGCAACGGCAGCATCTACGTGCTGGCTAATGGCAGTCACGATGTTGGCTTCTACCTGCTCGCTGAAGGTGTGAAGATTCCTGCTGGCAAGGCTTATCTGGAAGTCAATGCTAATGGCCGTGAGTTCATCGGCTTCGGCGATGCTACTGGCATCAAGAACGTTGAGACTGTGAAGGCAAACGGTACTGTCTACAACCTTGCTGGTCAGCAGGTGAAGAACGCTCAGAAGGGCGTGTTCATCGTGAACGGCAAGAAAGTCATTAAGTAAAGGTAAAAAAGTAAAAAAGGACTCGCTTTAGCGCTTTTACAAAGCGTAGCGACTAAAAGAAAAAACAAAAAACGATTTATATTATGAAAAAGGTATATGAAATCCCCCAGATTGAGGTGACTCTGCTGGAGTCTACCGAACTGATGCAGGCCTCATTGGGCGTGTTTGACGATGCGCCGATTGATGATCCCAGCAACATCCTGAGCCGCGAAATCGTCTTCGACGTAGAGGAATAATAAATCAAAGTTTTCTTATACAAGTGTAGGGGGATGTGCCGATAGCGTTCGGTGCATCCCCTTTCTTCGTCTTTTTTCGGGGGCGGAGAAAGAAATGTGGCTTAATATTTTGCGGTCTCGGAATTATTAACTATCTTTGCGGCGTATGAGACACTGACGTAACAAAATCTTAAGTCCGTGAGACAATTTTTATAGCTTGTCTCGCTAAAGCTCTTTACCTTTGCAACGCAAAAGCGTAACCAAATTTTATTTATTCACTAAAAACAACCAAAAACATGAGAAAAACTTACCAAATGATGATTGCATTGGTAGCATTGCTACTGAGTGCTGCAAGTGTAAGTGCGGGTGAGCGTATTCCGCTGACGGCGGAGGGTTTCTACTCGTACGAGGGATACGGCCTGGATGCTGTTCAGGGTGCTCCCTTCGATGCTTCCTACGTTATTGGCGAGCCAAGCGGCTGTCCGTTTGGTGATTCCAACTGTGAGGCACGTGTTGACCTTGGCAGCTATGCTAAGCTGTATGTCAACATGGAGGGATGCGACGCCGACGGCAACCCCAACGGTTCGAACCCCCGTATCTTCATCAACCGTACTGAGTACAACGGTCAGTTCAATGCCACGAAGGAGAATTCGAAGTGCATCGTTATTCCTAACGAGGGTACTTGGGCTAACGAGTACTACACCGTTGAGGACGACGGTACGTATGTTATCGACCTGCTGAAGATTGCCAAGGAGTTTGGCTTTGTTCATCTGCATGCCATCAAGGGTTCTGCCTATAACACGCAGGCCATCATCAACAGCATCGAGGTTGAGAAGGCAGGCAAGGCCAAGCAGATTGGCTGGGTTAACCTGATTAACAACAGCGACATGGAGGGTGACGACGTGAGCAGCTTCTTCACGAAGATTGAGAGAGGCACTCCCGCGAACTCTGAGATTACCGACGGCGTTGGTAAGAACGACAGCCGTGGTATCGTTGTGAACGCTACTGCCAAGACAAATGACCCCTGGGACAACCAGTTCTGGTTCCGTTTCAACGAGATTGTTCCCGCTGACACCAAGTATCGCGTATCGTTCGACTATCGTGCCGACACGCCCGCTACTGTCAGCACGCAGGCACACGCCGAGCCTTCTGACTACATCCACTACGAGATGCTGGGCAACATCGACTTCACTACCGAGTGGCAGACCTTCACCTCTGAGGGTACTGTTACTGCCCAGCAGGCTGGTCCTAACGGCTCTGGTGGTCTGTTCACCTCAATCGCCTTCAACCTGAACGAGCTGGCTGATGCCAACAACTACTACTTCGACAATATCAAGTTCGAGGTGTTCAAGGCTGGTATCGTTGCTGAGTACAGCAATGACGTGGTGCTCATCGACTTCGGCTTCAACACGAACCTTGCCGACCTGGTGGCTGCTTCTGGCATGCCGCGCCTGCTCTATCCGATGGACTGCGCTTCGGTGGTTGCCGATGGCGAGCCTATGGATATTACTACGATTGAGGCATTCCCCGATGGCCGCTTCTACATCTTCACTGAGGAGTCAATCGACGGTAAGGAGATTATCGTCACGCTGAAGAATCCTGCCGACCCGGCTTTCCACATTATCTATACTAACGGCCCTGGCGGCGACGTGCCCTTCTTCCAGGAGGCTGCCGAGGAGAACGAGGCAATTGCCTACGTCGAGGATGCTTACTCGTATGCTTATGTAAAGCCGACCGTGCTGACCTCTGATCCTGAGGACGGCTCGTTCAACCTGCCTAACGAGATTAAGGAGTTCAAGATCTTCCTCGACAAGGAGGCTAACTGCTCCAAGATCAAGGCTACGATGGGCAAGGAGAATCTGACGGTTTCGCCCGCAGAAGGCTTTGCCAAGGAGATTACACTTAAGCGTACTGGTGCCGGCGACCTGACAACAGGTACCTACACGGTGAAGGTGACCAACATCTTCTGCCAGCTGCCGCTCGACGAGAGCGACTTCAGCACCTACGAGTTCTCATTCAATGCCGGTAAGGTCAGCGTCGACCCGAACGATGTTCCTAAGGAGCTGCTGCCCGTCGAGGATTATGCTGCAACGAATGCCGGTGGCATTCCTGCCGGCTTCTACGTGCTGTTTGGTGAGGAGGAACGTACTGCTGAGTCTGGTGGCTTTGGCTCTGGTCCGCGTATGTTCGACTTTGGTGCCGGTGGTGACTTCACGAAGGGTCTCTACTTCCGCGAGGGCTATGTCCAGTTCGGTAGTATCGAGGGGTATCCCTTGACGCTGGAGGAAGGCAAGAAGTACAACATCCGCTTCAACACCGCTCAGTGGAAGGACAACGGTACAATCTGCCGCTTCGAGATTCTCAACGAGTATGAGGAGCGCGTATTTGTCCAGATGATCAACAACACGCCCAACATGAACGGCGGTACTGGTGCTGTCAACGGCTCTGCCCTGACCGAGATTTCGTTCACTCCTGAGTCAACTGGCAACTACCTCATCCGTTGGAGCGCTGCTACCAGCGAGGATGGCGGTACCGGATTCAACGAGATTCTGCTTGGTAACCCCAGCGTGATGTACATTCCTAATATTGCTGGTGTCGAGGTGACTCAGATGCTGAACAATGCTCTTGCAAGCGCCAAGACCACTCTCGAGGAGAACGGTGATGAGCGCTATGCCGGTGCTGCTTACACTGACCTGGATGCTGCTATCAAGAAGTACGAGGCCGAGGCTCCCGAGTATACTGCTCCTTCTAAGTACAAGAATGCTGCCACTACGCTCGATGCTGCTACGCAGGCTCTGAAGAACCACCACCTCAACTGCGACAACTATGACTCGCAGATGAAGAAGGTGATCGACGCTGTTCGCCAGAATGGTGAGGGTAAGTTTGCTACTACCGATCTCTATAAGGAGTTGGTTACCATCAACAACAAGTATCATGGCTCTTCTGAGTGGACTGCCTATGATCCTGAGGATCCCGACCTCGGCGGTGAGTTCACCTACACCTTCGACAAGCTGACTGACGATGCTGCCCTGCAGGCTGCCGTCGATGAGCTCTCGGGTGTTGCCCAGGCTGCTGTCTACATGTTCACCGAGGGTGAGTCGAAGACTTCTTCCGACGTAGGTATCAAGGTGCTCGTCGACCGTATCCGTCAGGGTGCTGAGGGTCTGAAGCAGCTGGGTGTTGCTGAGGACGACGAGATCATCGTTGCTGCCAACAATGCCGTTTCCGACGACGACGAACTGGTTGAGAGACTCAAGAACCGCATCAAGCTGGAGTACTTCAACAAGATGAAGAACGGTGAGGACATGTTCCCGACCATCATTGACGAGGAGACTCTCGAGGAGACCTCTACTACTTACAACTTCACGGTATTCGTCAAGAACCCGAACACCTATTGCTGGAAGGGTAGCGCAGGCGTTACTGAGGAGAACTGCCCGGGCTGGACAATGCTTGAGGGCAATGCCGGTCTGACCGATATGTGGAACGGCAGCTATGTTGGCGACATCGACGGTCTGCCTAAGGACCTCTGCATCACGCAGTATCACGCTGCCAACCGCATTGAGCAGACCATCACCGACCTGCCCGCAGGTGTCTACACCGTCATGATTGACTGCGCTGAGTGGAGTGACGAGTTCACCGTCGGCGACAGCGACGACGAGGAGACGGCTGCCCAGAAGGAGGCTAACCACGAGCAGAACCGCGTCTATGTGAAGACTTCTGACACGCCTGAATTCTTCGAGGGTGAGGAAGAGCAGTTCGCTGCCGACGCTCGCATCGACCACTACGGACAGTATGTGGGCCGTCACGAGAACTTCCTGACTGACGTTGAGGTGACCGACGGTATGCTGACCATCGGTGTGAAGTGGAACAACCTCGCTCAGATGATGTTCGACCGCGTTCAGGTCTTCCTGGCTAATCCCGCAGCCGGCTTCGACTACGGCAAGGCTTACGAGGAGGTTCTCACTGGTGTTGACGCTCAGCAGCAGGTTGCCAAGGTGCGTGCTATCGAGATGTTCGACCTCAACGGTCAGCGCATCCCCGTGGCTAAGAAGGGTGTTGTCATCGTCAAGAAGCACATGAGCGACGGCACCGTCCGCACACAGAAGATTGTGAAGTAATTCACGATGAGACATTATTTATAGTATCTGATACGAACGGCGGGCTACGGCTCGCCGTTTTTTTGTACCTTTGCACCATCAAAAAACGCAATTCTTAAACCTATGAAGAAAAAGATTACCCTTTTGGTGCTGGCCCTGATGGCCACTTTTCAGATGATGATGGCGCAGCAGCGCCGACCTGTCGACAACCAACACCCGCTGTGGCTGGTCCACATCGACGTTTGGAACTCGGCCGACCCGCAGAAGATTATCGACCTCATACCGGCCGACATCAGGCCTTACGTCTGCATGAACCTGTCGCTGTCGTGCCAGTACGACAAGGACCTTGACATGTATCGCATGCCCCGCTGTGCCGTGCGCACCTATAAGTCGTGGGCTTCGGTGTGCCAGCTCAATGGCATGTGGTTCACGTGCCAGCCTGCCTCGGGCGGCCACACCCACATTCAGGACGACGACCTCGAGACCTTTGAGTACTTCTTCAAGGCCTATCCCAACTTCCTCGGCTGGAACTATGCCGAGCAGTTCTGGGGCTTCGACGAGGGTGGCGACGAGAGCAGCAGCACCCAGGCCTCGCGCATCGAACTGTTCTCGAAGCTGGTGCCCATGCACCATAAGTACGGCGGATTCCTCACCATCTCGTTCTGCGGCAACATTTGGAGCCACGCGCTGAACCCCATGGGCATGATGAAGCGCAACACCAAGCTGCTGCAGGCCTGCAAGGACTATCCCGAGGCCTGTCTGTGGCTGTATAAGTACACGACGAGCAGCTGCTGGTATGCCAACGAGAGCGTCACCTTCGGTCCCTTCGTCAGCGGACTGGCCAAGAACTACGGCGTGCGCTACGACAACTGCGGCTACAATGGTGCGCTCGATGCCATCTTAGGCGACGGTCACGGCAAGAAATATCCCGGAGCAGCAGGCATCGGTACGGTGATGGAGCAGACGTGCGTCAACGGAGGTGCAGTCTGGGACGGTCCTGAGCTGATCTGGACTGAGGACTTCCAGAACCAGAGCAACTCGACTGTCGACGGCTACACCCGCCGCAACTGGGGCACCTTCGCCAACTTCAAGGGCGTGTGGATGGATATGTTCCGCCAGGTTATCAAGGGCCATCTCTATATCCCCAGCCGCGAGGAAGTGGTGGGCAACATCAAGATTGCCATTCAGAACAACGTGAGCAGCGGCAACGATGAGAACAAGTATGCCGCCTGGGGCACTCTCTACGACGGCCTGTACAAGCAGACCGACCCGTTCAACCGTGGTAACGGCCAGTGGATGGACAACTTCTGCTACTTCAAGAGGACGGGCCGCTATGGCACCATCCCCCTCGTTATCGGTTTCTACGACGACGTGGCCAAGGCTATCCCCGTGCAGCTGAAGAAGTCGACGTACCAGAGCACGTCGCAGACCAAGAAGGTGAGCGACTTCAACGCCCAGTACCCTGAGGTCAGCAAGGGCGACCTCTACGTCAACCGCTACCGTAACCACCTCGTCACCTACACGCCGTTCACTTATATGAACAAGAAGAAGTCGGCGTCGGCAGAACTGCCCCTGCTCTACAATACCTGCGACTCGCTGAAACTGAACTACGGCAAGCTGTCGAGCGGTCATATCCGCGAGTATGCCGACCGTATCGAGGTGTATCTCAACAACTACCGCAGCGACTCTATTGCCCAGCAGACCGATGTCATCACCATCACCGGCGTGACGGCCGAGCCTGGCTATGTGCTGACCAAGCACGCTACTGGCGCTACCGGACAGAACGCCTCGGTTACGCCCAACTATGACGCTGAGAACCATACATACACCGTCTCCGTCAAGCACATGGGACCTGTCGACGTTACCATCAACTGCTCAGGTGCCGCTACCGACCGTCTGACCGACGTGCTTCCCTCCGAGGCACTCCCCACGCCCCAGCAGCCCGAGCCGTTTGTCGGCCCCGTGGTCATCGAGGCCGAGAACATGGACTACAAGAGCGTGAAGAGCGTCGCACTCACCCACTCCGGCTGGTGTGCTCCCGACTACTCTGAGTTTACCGGCATGGGCTATGTGGAGATGGGTACCAACACGGCCGCCAGCCTGCGCCATCAGCTGAAGCTGCAGCAGGGCGGCGAGTACGACATCCTCATCCGCTACTGCAACACTTCGAAGGCCGGCAACGTCAAGGTGACGGTCAACGGCACTGCTGTCAACGTGGCCTGCGAGAAGGTGGCCAAGAACGATTGGCGCAAGCTCAAGGTTCCTGCTCAGCTGAAAGAGGGCAGCAACAACCTCATTATCACCAACACGGGCGGTACAGGTCTCGTCATCGACCAGATTATCTATATGCCTGCCGGCACGCCGGCCGAGAAGTTCCTCGTCACCGTGCGTGAGGACAATCGTGGCACCGTCACGCCGAATGTCAGCGAGGCTGCCGAGGGCGACACCGTCACACTCACCGTCAACGCCAAGGAGGGCTACCAGCTGAAGCAGCTGCGCGTCGTCAACTCCGTCTTCTATACGATGGCCAAGACCATCAACGTCACCGACAAGAACGAGGTGACCTTCGTCATGCCTGAAGACAATGTTACCCTTCTGCCCATCTTCGGCATCGATACGGGCGACAGCGACAAGCCCGGCTACGTGCTTGATTATACCACGGTTATCAACGGCACCATACCCGACGGATGGCGCACGGCCGACGGAAGCGATATCCACGAATATCCCAGTTCCTATGGTTCCGGAGCACGTACGATGGTTGGTTTTGGCGGCTATCAGGGTAAGGGCCTCTATTGGCGCAACACCAGTGCTGAGTTTGGCCGTCAGAGTGCATTCCCCTTCAACCTTGAACCCGGCAAGTATAAACTTACATGGGCTATGGCTGCCTGGAAGGGTACGCCTACTTACACGGCTTCCATCCTTCCGGCCACTACCGGCTCAGCCCTTGCTACATCAGCAGCCCTGACTGCTGCGCCAAATGCCAATGGCAGCACAACGGCTAATCTCGCTTCGGCAAAGAAGCAGGAGCTGGAGTTTACCGTCACTCAGAAGGGCAAGTATGTCGTCAGCTTCAAGGCAGCCGGCACGGGCTATCAGGAGTATCTGCTCCTCGACTGCCGCGTCAGCATGGTCGACGACGGCACGGGCATCGAACTCGTCAATATGGCCAATGGCGAATCAACAGCCATCTACGACCTCAACGGTCGCCGCGCTGACAGCAGTGCCAAGGGTGTGCTCATCCTTCGCTCAGCTGACGGCAAGACACGTAAAATCCTTAAAAAGTAAAACGATATGAAGCATTACAGACGTGCCATCCTGATGGCATTGGCAATGGTCGTGGCCGGCAGTGCCGTGGCCGAGGAGAAAACGCTGACGAGTCCCGACGGACGCATGACCGTCACCGTGAGCGACGAGGGCGGCAAGCCCACCTACACCGTGAGCCGCAGCGGCGCCACGTTCCTTGAGAAGTCGCCGTTGGGCGTGAAGCTCAACTTCATCGACATGACCGAGGGCCTGACGATGAAGGCCTGCGACGTGAAGACCGTAAACGACGAGTACGACATCATGACCACGAAGCAGCGCCATGTGCAGTACGAGGCCACTGAGGGCGTGTGCCAGTTCGACAAGGGCGGCTACAGGATGGACATCATCTTCCGCGTCAGCAACCGCGACGTGGCCTACCGCTATAAGTTCTATCCGCGCCGGGGCCGTGGCGGCGAGACGCTCGTGGCCGTCGTTCTGGAAGAGGCCAGCGGCTTCGTGCTGCCTGAGGGCACCACGACGTTCCTCTGTCCGCAGTCGAAGCCCATGGGCGGCTTCGCGCGTACCTCTCCTTCTTATGAGACTGGCTACACCCTTGACGACGAGATGGGCAAGAACGGCTGGGGCGAGGGCTACTCCTTCCCCTGCCTCTTCAAAGTTCCGTCTGTTGCTGTAGTACAGCAACAAACAGGACAGGGCTGGGTGCTCATCTCAGAGACGGGCACCGACGGCGGCTACGTGGCCTGCCGACTGCTGAACGACGGCGGTGCGAAGTACAAGATCGGCTTCCCGCAGCAGGGCGAGCTCAACGGCGTCGGCTCTACGACGCCTGCCGTCTCGCTGCCCAGTGAGACGCCCTGGCGCACCATCACCTGCGGCGAGACGCTGGCCAATGTGGTGGAGACCACCGTTGCCAACGACCTCGTGCAGCCTAAGTACAAGGCCTCGAAGGACTATACCTACGGTAAGGGTTCGTGGTCGTGGATCATCGGCATGGACTCCAGCTGCAACTTCGACGAGCAGAAGCGCTACATCGACTTCTCGGCCGCCATGGGCTGGCGCTCGGTGCTCATCGATGCCTTCTGGGACAAGCAGATCGGCTATGAGAAGATGGCCGAGCTGGCCCGCTATGGCCGTGAGAAGGGTGTGGGCATCTTCCTGTGGTACAACAGCAACGGCCAGTGGAACGACGCGCCGCAGACGCCTATCGGCAAGATGGACCGCTCGGCAGTCCGCCGTCAGGAGATGAAGTGGATGAAGGACAACGGCATCCTCGGCATCAAGGTCGACTTCTTCGGCGGCGACAAGCAGCCGATGATGCAGCTCTACGAGGACATCCTGACCGATGCCAACGAGTTCGGCATTCAGTGTATCTTCCACGGCTGCACACTGCCCCGTGGCTGGGAGCGCATGTACCCCAACTACGTGGCTTCGGAGGCCGTGCTCGCCTCTGAGAACCTGCACTTCGGACAGGGTGCCTGCGATGCTGAGGCCATGAACGGCTGTATCCATCCCTTCATCCGCAACACCGTCGGTTCGATGGACTTCGGCGGCTCCACGCTCAACAAGTTCTACAACGCCGACAACAAGCGCGGCACCGTCCGCCGCACCAGCGATGTCTATGCCCTGGCTGCCGCCGTGCTGTTCCAGTCGAGCGTTCAGCACTTCGCTATGGCGCCCAACAACCTGACCGATGCTCCCGCCTGGGCTGTCGACTTCATGAAGCAGGTGCCCACGACGTGGGACGAGGTGCGCTTCATCGACGGCTATCCCGGCAAGTATGTCGTCCTGGCCCGCCGCTCCGGCGACAAGTGGTTTGTGGTCGGCGTCAACGCCGAGAAGCAGTCACGGAAGCTGACTCTGCAGTTGCCGATGTTCGCCAAGGGCACTTCCATCGCCTTCTACAGCGACGACGCCCAGCTTCAGGGCAGCCTGAAGGAGCAAAAGGTAAAGAGCACGAAGTATAAGATTGAGATTCCCTGTAACGGTGGTTTCGTCATCACCAACCAGTGATAACGTCAAGGCCAGGCTCCCAAAAGGAACCTGGCCTTATTCTTATGCGCTCAAAGGGTAAGTCTATTCGACTGCCTCTCTGACAATGTATTTCGGCGACGGGCCAAACTTGTTGGGATTGCGGTCGCTGTCCTTCAGATAGTAAATCAGCAGCATGATGCCAATGACGATGTTCACGATGGGAATAATCATGGCCAGGAGCAGCCAGCCCGACTTGCCGGTGTCGTGCAGACGGCGCACGGCCACGGCCAGCGACGGCAGCAACAGCAGCAGACCGATGATACCGATAATGGCCATCAGCAGATAGAACGTGCTGTCGAAACTGTCGGCCTGGGCGGTGAGCGCAGCCATCTTTTCCTCGTCGAACATCACTTCGGCCACCTGGCCTTGAATCTCGTCAATCTTGGCCATCTTCCACCACACCACGGCATAGGCAGCAATGGATAGCAGCCAGTTAAGCACGCTGAACCACCAGAACTCTGAGCGGCGGGCACGTCCGCTGAATGTTGCATACTTCTTGAAGCAAGTCTTCAAGGCTTCCCCGAACGACATCGAGGGTGTCTTAATTACGTTTTCCATTGTTCTTGTTTTTTAGAGTTAATAATATAGGTTGATTATATCTTTGTGTCTTAAAACAAATCGGAAACTTTGCAAATATAGTTAAAAATGCGTTACGTTGTACCTTTTTAGGTAAAAAGAGCCGACACTTTAAGTTTTTTTTGCGTTTCCATGCCTGTAACGAAAGAAAATGAGACGTTAGCATATTGCCGTTTGCCAGTTTTTCCGTATCTTTGCCGAACATAAGCAACAACTAAAAACAAAGAATAATGAGAAGACTATTGACAACCGCACTGACGGCGTTGACTGCACTGACGCTGACAGCCCAGAATCCCTTTGTGCAGACTTGGTTTACCAGCGACCCGGCACCGATGGTACACGACGGCACGATGTACGTCTATACCGGTCACGACGAGGACGGCGCCGACTTCTTCTGGATGCAGGAGTGGCGCGTCTATTCAACGAAGGACATGGTGAACTGGCAGGATCACGGCTCACCCTTGGCTCTCGAGAGCTTCTCCTGGGCCGACGACCGTGCCTGGGCCTCGCAGACCATCGAGCGCAACGGCAAGTTCTACTGGTATGTCTGTGCCCACAGCCGTCTGTCGCGTGGCATGGCCATCGGCGTGGCTGTCAGCGACTCACCCACCGGTCCGTTCCGCGATGCCATCGGCAAGCCGCTCTACGAGAACGGCTCGTGGGACCATATCGACCCCACGGTGATGATTGACGACGACGGCCAGGCATGGCTCTACTGGGGCAATCCCCGCATCTACTGCGTGAAGCTGAAGGAGGACATGATCAGCCTTGATGGCGAGGTGTTCAATCTGGAGATGACCGAGGAAAGCTTCGGTGCACCCGATCCGTCGAAGCGCGACAGAAACAAGAAGTATAATGATGTCTATACAGAAGGCCCGTGGATTATGAAGAAGCCTCAGGTGGCTAATGCCAATGCCAAGAAGGGCAACCAGGCAAAGGGCTACTACCTGCTCTATGCGGCTGGTGGAGTGCCCGAGCACCTTGCTTACTCGGAGGCTCCTACGCCAACTGGCCCCTGGAACTACAAGGGAACCATCATGCCTGAAGGTGGCACAGGCTCGTTCACCAACCACTGTGGCTACGAGAACTTCATGGGGCATGACTATTTCTTCTACCACACAGGTAAACTGCCTGGTGGTGGCGGCTTCGGCCGTAGCGTAGCTGTCGAGGAATTCAAGTTCAATCCCGACGGCACGTTCCCCACGATTCTTCCTACCAGCGAGGGCGTGAAGCCTATCGCTAAGTTCGACCCCTTCCGCAAGGTGGAGGCCGAGACGATGGCCTTCTCGAAGGGCATCAAGACCGAGCAGAACAGCGAGGTGGGTGTCTATGTGACCGACATCCACAACGGCGACTATATCAAACTGCAGAACGTCGGCTTCGGCACCAAGATTCCCCGCACGTTCAAGGCCCGCGTGGCCAGCGGTCTGCGTGGCGGACAGATTGAGCTGCGCATCGACAGCCTCAAAGGCCGTCTGATTGGTACGCTCAACGTGCCGGGCACCGGCGGTTGGGAGAAGTGGCAGACGCTGAACCTCGACCTCGACTACTCCACCATCACCGACCTGAACTCGCCCAAGCGCACCGTCGCCGGCGTTACCCTGCCCGAGACCGTCGACCTCTACATCGTCTTCAAGGGCCGCAAGGGTCCGAAGCTCTTCAACTTCGACTGGTGGGAGATGCAGGGACTGGAGCAGGTGAACATGCCGCTCTTCCAGACCAAGTACACTGCCGACCCGTCGCCCCTGGTGGTTGGCGACACCTTATTCTTATATACGTCGCACGATGCCTCGCCCGAGGACATCCCCGACCCCAACGAGCGCAACTCAGCCGGCTTCTTCATGTACGACTGGCTGCTGTGGTCGACCACCGACATGGTCAACTGGACCGAGCACGGTGCCGTGGCCTCGCTGAAGGAGTTCTCATGGCGCAGCCGCGAGAACGGCGCCTGGGCCATCCAGACCGTTGAGCGCAATGGCAAGTACTACCTCTACGCACCCCTGCACGGTCACGGCATCGGCGTGCTCGTGGCCGATACGCCTTACGGTCCGTTCCGCGACCCGCTGGGCGAACCGCTCGTCTGGCAGAAGGAGCACTGGGACGACATCGACCCCACCGTCTATACCGATGACGACGGTCAGGCCTATATGTACTGGGGCAATCCCCACGTCTACTACACCAAGCTGAATGCCGACATGATCTCGACCCAGGGCGATATCTACGTGCTCAATCCCAAGGACGGCGTGATGCGTCCCGTCAAGGAGGAGCGCGCCAAGATCAACCTCCGTGCCCCTTGGAGCGAGAAGGTCACCTGGACCGTGAAGAACTATCAGGAGGGTCCGTGGCTCTATAAGCGCAACGGCCACTACTATCTCGGCTATGCCACTACCTGCTGTCCCGAGGCTCTCGGCTATGCCATGAGCGACTCGCCCACAGGCCCCTGGGAGTGGAAGGGCTATATCATGGAACCCACGCAGCGCGACCGGGGCAACCATCCCGGCATCTGCGACTTCAAGGGCCACTCTTACGTCTTCGGTCAGGACTACGACCTGATGCACCTTGAGACCTTCGTCCACCACGAGCGCCGCTCCGTCTCGGCACAGGAGATTACCTATAATGCCGACGGCACCATCCAGACGATTCCCTACTGGCTCGACCAGCAGCCCATGAAGCAGCTGCAGTGGCTCAACCCCTACCGCCGCGTCGAGGCTGAGACCATGAACTGGGGCTTCGGACTGAAGTCGGCCAAGATGGGCATCGAGAACACCGGCGTGGTGAAGGACATGCCTGAGTCAACGGGCAAGAAGAACATGTATATCTTCGACGTCGACGATAGTGAGTACATCCGCCTGCGCGGCGTCGACTTCGGCAGCAAGGGCGCCAAGTCGTTTGCCATCACCGCCGCCGCTACCGGCACGGCTACCGTCACCCTGCGCCTTGACAGTCAGGACGGCCCCGCCGTCGGCACGGCTGTCATCGGCTCTACCGGCTCTGTCGAGAAATACAAGCCGTTCACGGGCAAGGTGAAGGGCGCCACTGGCGTTCACGACCTCTACATCTGTTTCAGCAAAACCGCCGGCGACGTGCGCCTCGACTGGTGGCAGTTCAAACAATAAGACTAAAGGAAATATGGAAAAAAGACTTTTTGCCATTCTGTCACTCGCCGTCGTGTGCATGGCAGCGACAGCCCAGCCACACCGCATGTGGTATGCAAAGCCCGCCAGCCACTGGCTTGAGGCACTGCCCGTAGGTAACTCTCATCTCGGAGCCATGGTCTATGGCGGCACCGATGTCGAGGAAATCCAGCTCAACGAGGAGACGTTCTGGAGCGGACAACCCCACAACAACAATCCCAAGGAGGCGCTGACATACCTGCCCGAGGTGCGTAGCCTCATCTTCCAGGGCAAGGAGGGCGAGGCCGCCAAGCTCCTTGACAAGTACTTCGTGCCAGGCCCCCACGGCATGCGTTTCCTGCCCTTAGGCAGTCTGAAGCTGTCGTTAGGTCATAAGGACGTGCAGAAATACGAGCGCGCGCTGAACCTCGGCGATGCCACCGCCACCACCTCTTATATATATAAAGGAGTGAAGTACGAGCGCACCGTCTTTGCCTCGCAGGCCGACAATGTCATCATCGTGCAGCTGAAGGCTTCGAAGAAGGGTGAGCTGGAGTTCGGTATTGATTTCACCACCCAGCTGCAGAAACAGGTGTTTACTGTTTCCGAGCATGAAGGCATCAGCGGAAAAGTCAATGAACTGGCTGCCGTTGTCGAAGGCGTGGAGCAGGAAGGCATCAAGGCCGGGCTGAAGGCCGAGTGCCGCGTCATGGTCGAGACCGACGGTGAAGTGAAACGTGGCGTTGACAAGCTGACCGTCGACGATGCCACCACCGCCACGCTCTATATCACCGCCGCCACCAACTTCGTGAACTACAAGGACGTCAGCGGCTCTCCTGTGAAGAAGAACAATCAGGCGCTGGCCAGTGTCAAAGGCAAGCCCTACAAGCAGTTGCTGGCCGACCACATCAAGAAGTATCAGGAACAGTACAACCGCGTCAGCCTGACGCTGCCGAAGTCCGCTAACTCCGGCCTCGAGACCGACAAGCGCGTGGCTGCCTTCGAGACGGATGCTTCCGACCTCGACATGGTGGCGCTGATGATGCAGTACGGTCGCTACCTGCTCATCTCGTCGAGCCAGCCCGGTGGTCAGGCCGCCAATCTGCAGGGCGTGTGGAACGACAAGATGAACGCCCCGTGGGACTCGAAGTACACCATCAACATCAATGCCGAGATGAACTACTGGCCCGCACTCATCGG
>JAEEGH010008141.1_pt1 | contig 24927 bp, 10 predicted proteins | sample 9134181 | NCBI WGS metagenome assembly JAEEGH01 (sample SAMN16246544, study PRJNA631951) | gut metagenome | biome: gut microbiome; feature: rumen; material: DP-attached | host: Bos | place: Iran: Karaj | collected 2018-10
TGGAGATGCCCTCGACGATGGAGCAGCTGCAGTGGTTCGGCCGCGGCCCGTGGGACAGCTACCGCGACCGCAAGGAGGCCTGTCTGCCCGCCGTCTACCAGAGCACCGTCACCGACCAGTACGAGGAGTACATCCTGCCGCAGGAGCACGGCACGAAGCAGGAGGTGCGCTGGCTGTCAGTGCGCAACGGCGACGGCGTGGGTATGCTCTTCGCCGCCCCCGACCAGATGGCAGCCTCGGCCGTACACTTCCGCCCCGAGGACAACTATACCGACCGCAACAACCGCTCGCGCCATACCTATCAGTTCAAGACGTGCGCACAGACCGTCGTCAGCCTCGACGCTGCCACGCGCGGCTTGGGCAACGCCTCATGCGGTCCTGACGTGATGGAGAAGTATGAGCTGCGGGCACAGAACACCCTGTTCCGCTTCTTCATGATGCCGCTGACCAAGGACGTGAGCGCCGCCGAGGCTGCCCGCGTTGACATGCCCGTCTGCATGCCCGTCAGCTGTGAGCGTCAGGACAACGGGCGCATCAAGATGAGTACCACGACGAAGGGAGCCGCCATCTACTACAGCATCGACGGCGGTGAGTATCAGAAGTACACGATGCCGCTGAGTCACAATGCCGCCTGCACCGTGACGGCCTACGCTACCGCCGAGGGGCTGTTTGAGAGTGCCACGACAAGCTACGACTTCGACCTCTTCGTCGACAAGAGCGGTTGGAAGCTCGTCAGTACCGATAGCCAGCACGGCGGCAACGAGGCCAAGCTGGCCTTCGACGGCAAGACCAGGACCTTCTGGCACACCGAGTATCAGGGTAGCGAGCCGCAGTGCCCGCACACCATCGTGGTCGATATGAATAAAATATATAAGGTGACGGCCTTCACCTACCTGGCCCGTCAGGACGGAACCCAGAACGGTATGGTGAAAGCCTACGAGGTCTACCTGAGCACCGACGGCAAGACGTGGGGACAGCCCGTCGCCACTGGCGAGTTCACTAATACGACGGCCATGCAGGTGGCCAAGCTGAAGACGCCCACTGTGGGCCGCTACCTGAAGCTTGTCGCCAAGAGCGAGATTAACGGCAAAGCCTGGACCAGTGCCGCCGAGATAGGGATCCAGGCCGAGGCCGACGTAACGGCTGTCAATGCTGTGACTGGCCGTAAGGGAGATACAAGTGCCGTCTACGACCTGCAGGGTCGGAAGACGGCTCTTGCTACACAGCCCAAGGGTGTGTATATCCAAGGAGGGCATAAGGTATTACGATAGAGAATTACAGTAACTAAATAATAAATGATGTATGAATTACCGCTTGATTGAGAAAGCCAGGAACGTCTATATGGGACTGTGCCTGGCCGCAATTTGTGGTGGGTTCACGGCATGTAAGGATGACTACGACCTGGACGACGAGGGCAATTACCCGTCATGGTTGGGTGGCAGTATCTATGATGCCATGAAGAACCCGGAGAACCTGCAAGGCGAGAACGGTAACGTGCTGAAGGGTACCTTCAACAACTACCTGCGGCTGATTGATGACCTGGGTTACGCCGAGACCCTGTCGAAGACAGGCTCGAAGACCGTGTTCCCAGCCAACGATGAGGCCTTTGACCGCTTCTACGCCAACAACCCGTGGGGCGTGAAAAACTACGGCCAGCTGACCGACGCCATGAAGCGCCAGCTGCTCTACTCCTCGATGCTCGACAATGCCCTGCTGGTTGAGATGCTCTCGAATGTGCCTGACGGTTCTACCGCCGTGACGCCAGGCCAGGCTATGAAGCACACGACGGGTGCCAACGTCATCGACACGATTACCCACCTGAGGGGTCGGAAGGACATGCCCGTGAACAACCCCTACTGGGAGAAGTACTACGACCGGGGCATCTACATGGTGATGGATGCCACACGCCCGATGATGGTGCACTTCACCGAGGAGCAGATGACGAACAACAACATCAAGACGCGCGGCGAGAACAGCGACTTTGAGGTTGTGACGGGTACGCCCTACAACGTCGAGGAGAAGTCGGCCTACATCTTCCGAAACAAGATTATCTGCGCCGACGTGACCTGTAAGAACGGTTATATCCACCAGATGGAGGATGTACTGGTGCCGCCGGGCAACCTGGCCGAGGTCATTCGTAACAATGGCGAGAGCAACCTCTTCAGCCGTATGCTCGACCGTTTTAGCGCACCTTATTACGATGCTGCGACGACGAAGAACTACAACGACTACGCCATCGTGAACAACCTGCCGCAGATTGACTCCATCTTCCAAAAGCGTTACATGAGCCAGCGCTCTCAGGGAGGAACACTGACGGTGGATCCCAATCAGACCAACGCCCAGTATGTGCTGCCCTACGATCCGGGATGGAACAACTATAACAACGGCTCGGTCGGCGAGAATGCCTATAAGGACATCGCAGCCATGTTTGTGCCTACAGACCAGGCCCTGAGGGAGTACTTCCTGCCGGGAGGTGGCGGCGAGTTCCTTATCAACGCTTTCGGCAAGAAGCCCAATACCGCCGAGAATCTGGAGGAGAACATCGACTCCATACCTCTGCAGAACGTGCAACAGCTCGTGGGTAACCTGATGAAGAACTCGTTCGTGGGCACCGTTCCGTCGAAGTTTGGACGTGTCATGGATGAGGCTAACGACCCCATGGGACTGTCGCTCGAAGTGCTCAATGTCAACAGCAACGGTTCATACGATGTCAAGATAGCCAACAACGGCGTGGCCTACATGCTGAACCGCATGTTTGCTCCACCGTCGCTGATTGCCGTCTCGGCACCGGTAACGCTGAGCAGCAACATGCGCATCATGAATGAGGCCGTCAACGACGGTAAGGGAGGCAGAAAGCCGCTGGCCCTGAATGTCAACTACTTTGCCTACCTGTTGGCCATGAGCGCTAACTACGCCTTCTTTATTCCGACAGACGATGCTTTCGAGCGCTATTACATAGACCCTGCCTACCTGAACTCCGATCAGCCGAGGGCACTGAAGTTCTACTACCAGAAGAAGTCTCCATACGTCTACTGCTCGGCTTGGAAGTATGACAAGGAGACGGGCATTGTCGGCACAGACCCGACCGACTCTATCGGCCGCGTGACCACCGACCAGTTCCGCACGCAGTTCATCGACATGCTGAACTACCACACCATCGTGCTGAAGGACGGCGAGACGCTGGGCGGAAACAAGTACTACAAGACGAAGCACGGCGGTGCCATCCTTTTTGGTGGCGACAAGGTCATGAGCGGCGCACAGATAGACAACAATGTACCTGTCTCACAGGTGACGCAGGTCTACAACCAGCAAAACGGTACGGCCTATGCCATCGACCACGTGATAGAAGGTCCGCACCGTTCGGTGCTTGACGTCCTGCAGGGCGACTCTCAGTTCACCGAGTTCCTTGACCTCTGTACCGACTTTGACATGGATGCTATCATGGAGTTTGCCAGCGACAAGCTGGTGGAAGTGAACCCTGTCACGAAGAAGAAGCGCATGGAGGCTTACCATACCTTCGCCGCCAAGGGCGGACTGACCGACAACGTGAACTACTTCAATTCATATAACTACACCGTCTATGCCCCTGATAACGAGGCCATGCGGAAAGCCTACGAACGTGGACTGCCCCGCTGGAGCGACATCAAGGTAATTTACGACCAGTATAACGAGCAGCTCGACCGCGAGAAGGCCGGTGGTAACATCAGCGCTGAGGTTCAGGCTGCCCGTGATAAGGCCTTGGCCATGGTAGAGGAAATCAATGCCTTCATACGCTACCACTTCCAGGACAACTCCATCTATGCCGACAACACCATCGATGAGGGAATCTATCCCACGGCCTGTTCTGACACGCTGGGTATCCGCGAGAAACTGACCGTCACGGGCGGCTCCGGACTCCTCAATGTGAAGGACAAGCGTGGACATGAGGTCACAATCGAGGCTACCAACGGCTCAAAGATGGTCAACCAGATGGCCCGCGACTTCGTCATCAACAGCCGCAACCACACCATCTCGACATCGTCGTTTGCCGTTGTCCACCAGGTCAGCTCGCCGTTCTGCATCCACAAGGACACCGAGCGTTATGATGCTCTCTGGACGGGTGCCGGTGCACGTCAGCGGCTCCAGGAATACCGCAGGCAGTTCGACACCTATTTATATAAGAGATACGATAATGAATTGGTAATTGATAATTGATAATTGAGAATTATGATTAGCAAAAGACTATACAGAATATTGGGACTGGTAATTGTCAGTTGTCAATTGCTCTCAGTCAGGGCCGTTGCACAGGAAGCCCGTATCTCGGGTACCATCAGTGACTCCTTCGGTCCGGTGATGATGTGTAACGTCGTTGAGGTGGACGGCAACAACCGTAACATCTCGTTTGCACAGACCGACCTGAACGGTAACTTCTCGATGGCCGTCAAGAATACGAAGAACAAACTGAAGATTTCGTATGTGGGCTACAAGACGCAGATACTGCCCATCGGCACACGTACCCGCTTTGACATCAAGTTGCAGGACGCCACACAAATTAAAGAGGTGACCGTCACTGCCAAGCGTAAGTTCAACCAGGGTGGTCTGGCCATTCCTGAGCGTGAGGTGTCGGTGGCCGCCCAGACGTTTAACATGAAAGAGGTGGAAGGTCTGGCCTTCACAACGGCCGACGAAGCCCTGCAGGGACAGATTGCCGGTCTCGACATCGTGGCCAACTCTGGTAACCTCGGTGCCGGTACGACCATGCGTCTGCGTGGTGTGACCAGTATCAACGGCTCGGCCGAACCGCTCATCGTCGTCGACGGCAACATCTTCGACAACCCCGATGAGAATTTCGACTTCCAGAATGCCAATTATGAGACCTACGCTTCGCTGCTGTCGGTGAACCCCTCCGACATTGAGGATATCCAAGTTCTGAAGGATGCTGCTGCAACCGCCGTCTGGGGTTCACGCGGTGCCAATGGTGTCATCCAGATCCGCACCAAGCGTGGTGCCCGCGGTGCTACCCGTGTGGACTACTCGCTGCGTGTGCAGGCCTCATGGCAGCCCAAGGGCTATAACCTATTGAACGGTGACGACTACACCATGATGCTGAAGGAGATGTACTACAACCCCGCCCAGAGCGCCACGGCAACAACCAACATCAATGAAATCAACTACAATCGCTCGTGGGCTGAGTTCGAGAACTGGAACAACAATACCGACTGGGTGAAAGAGGTACAGCAGACCGGTTGGAGCCAGTACCACTACTTGACGCTTACCGGTGGTGGAGAGAAGGCCAACTTCCGCGTCTCGGCCGGTTATGACCACCAGACGGGTACCATCATCAAGCAGAAGCTCGACCGTTTCACCACGAAGCTGGCACTCGACTACTTCGTGTCGGACCGCATTACATTCCGCACCACCTTCCCGCTGACCTATACGGCCAACCTGCGCAACTACGATGACAACATCCTGGGGCGTTCTCAGAAACTGTCGCCAAACATGGCTGTCTACCGTCAGGATGCTAACGGCCACGATACCAATGAATTCTATATCATGCTGCCCGAAGGTGCCTCGAACGATGCAGGCTCGTCGGCAGCAGGAACCTCGTCGAGACAGTTGTCGGCCATCCGCAGCTTGGGTAACCCTGTCGCCATAGCCGAACAGGCCTGGCGCAACGAGAAGACCTACCGTATCTCGCCTGAGTTCCGTCTCGACTACTATCTGATGAGCAAGGACGAATCGGCCACACAGCTGAACTACGTCGGACTGGTCTATATGGACATCTTCTCGAAGAGTGAGCCCAAGTATTGGCCCGGCTCGCTGTCTACCCAAGGCTGGGAGGACGGCAACTATAACCGCTCGGAGGTGTATGACTACAACTCGCTGGCCTTTACAACCCGCCACCAGCTGACCTTCGTCCCCCACTTCAACAATCAGGACATCAAAATCCAGATGCTTGGTAAGTGGGAGCTGACCAGCGGCAACGACAACAGCCAGACCGTGGTAAACCGCAACGCCCCCAACGGCACAACGTCGCCTACCGTTGACACCAATGTCGAGAACATGAGTACCGGCAACGGACAGTGGCGCTCGATGTCGATGATCTATACTGGCCACTTTGCTTATAAAGGCCGCTACGTATTGGACCCGTCGCTCCGATCCGACGGTACCACGAAGTTTGGTGATTCGAAGAAGTGGGGCTGGTTCCCTGGCTTGTCAACCAAGTGGATTATCTCCGATGAGTCGTTCATGCAGAAACTGAAGCCGACACTTTCGATGCTGGCCTTCCGTGCATCGTTCGGTATCGTAGGTCGCCAGCCCGGCTCGCAGTACCTGCAGTATGCCAAGTACAACACGTCGGGTATCTACGGTAGCGTCGCCGACAAGCACAGCGTGACCTACTTAGACGGTCTGCAGTTGAACAACCTGAAGTGGGAGCGCACCTCGCAGTTGAACCTCGGTGGCGACTTCGGCTTCTTGGATGGTAAGCTGACTGGTGACTTCAACTACTACTTCAAGCGTACGAAGGACCTGCTGATGTCAGGCGTTCGCATTCCGTCGACCTCAGGTTTCACATCGCTGTCGTGGGCAAATGTCGGAGAGATGACCAACAAGGGATGGGAACTGAACGTCTCGGCCAATAGAATTATCCATGTAGGAAAGTTCTCGCTGAGTGCTAACTTCAACATCTCGCAGAACTTCAACGAAATAGTCGAGATGGACGAGAGCGTGCTCGAGAGCATCAACGGTGAATGGGATCCCAGCAAGCGCGGACAGTATCTGAACCGCATCCAGAAGGGTAACCCGCTCGGCTCCATCTACGGACTCCGCTACAAGGGCGTCTACCAGTACACCTACGAGTACCTGCTCAATATGAAGGAGAGCAATGGCTGGACAGGCGACCAACTGAAGAACTATATCAACAACGAATTCCTGGCCAAGGGTAAGACCGCTCCTATCGCCATCGACAACGAGGGACGCGTCATGATGGACTCCAAGGGTGAACCCATCCGCCAGGTCTATAACTTCGACGACGGCACCTCGACCTACAAGTTCCAGGGTGGTGATGCCATCTATGAGGATGTGAACAATGACGGACAGATCAACTCGCTCGACATTGTCTATCTTGGTAACTCCAACCCCCACCTCAACGGCGGTTTCGGTTTCAACCTGCAGTATGACAGCTGGTCGCTCCGCACCAGCTTCAGCTACCGTCAGGGTATCAAGATTGTTAACTCGGCCAAGATGGGACTCGAGGAGATGTTCAATGCCTACAACCAAAGCTCGGCCGTGAACTGGCGCTGGCGCAAGAACGGCGACGTGACTCAGATTCCGCGCGCTATGTTCGACACGGGCTACAACTGGCTTGGCAGCGACCGCTACGTCGAGGATGCCTCGTTCGTCCGTATGAGCTACATTCAGCTGTCTTATAACTTCAAGAAGAAGATGCTGAAATCTATCGGCCTGAACCGTCTGACGACAAGTATCTCCGGCCAGAACCTGTTCTGCTGGAGCAAGTACAGCGGCACAGACCCGGAGCACTCTCCCGGTTCATGGGGCATTGCCTATGATAACTCTCAGACACCGCGAAGCAAGTCGGTTACGCTGAACATTCAAGTGGGATTCTAAGACATTGAACGTTGAACATTGAACATTGAACAATGATTATTATGAAGAGAAATATAAAGAAATATATCGCGAAGTGTCTGCTGTGCTGCGGTGTCACCGCAGCCCTCACGGCCTGCAACGACTTCCTGACCATCTACCCGACGGACCGCATCGTCGCCGAGGACTTCTGGAAGAAGAAGTCGGATGTTGACCAGATGGTGGACGGATGCTATCTGAGCATGATTGACAAGAGCATCCAGGAAAGCGCCATCATGTGGGGAGCATACCGTTCTGACGAGCTGGTGAAACTGGAAGATTATAACGACAACACGCTCGACAACATCAGCGCTGTCATCCTGCTGCCTACCAACAGGTATGCCAACTGGAGCAACTTCTACAAGGTCATCAACAACTGCAACGTTGTCTTGAACCACGCCCCGGAGGTGATGATCGAAGACCCGGAATTCACCGAGGGCGACTATCAGGTAGTACGTGCTCAGATGCTGGCTCTGCGTTCGCTGTGCTACTTCTATTTGGTGCGTGCCTTCCGCGACGTACCTTTGACGGAACACTCTTATGAGGACGATAGTCAGGTAGAGATCTTGCCACAGAGCGCACCCGACGTTGTGCTAGAGAAATGTCTCAAAGACCTTGAGGAGGCTCGTGGCTACATTATGAAGTCCGGCTCCTACGGGCGCAACGACTGGCGCAATTGGGGCTACATGACCCGCGATGCCGTCCACGCCCTGATGGCCGACATCTACCTTTGGCGTGCCGCTATGAACCACAGTCAGGCCGACTATCAGCAGGCCATCGCCTTCAGCGACTCCGTCATCAATGCCAAGGATGCCTATTACAAGCTCTACCAGGAGTTAGACATCACCAGCAAGGAAGAGGACCGCTATCACCTGGAAGATGGCGATATGGCACTGGCCTCCATTTTTAGTCCCAACGGCGGCAATTCCCGTGAGAGCATTCTAGAGTGGCAGTACAACGGGCGCAACAACTCGAACACCGCACTCGAGAACTACTATTATAAGACGAGCAACTCTGCTAATGCCCCGTCAATCCTGATGGCTTCGCCGATATTCAACTCGGTGGCAACCAATGCCAACACCGTCGAGGCTCAGAAACTCTACCTGTCAAAGAACGACTATCGCTTCTGGAACAACGTCTATGATGCCAATAACGAAGAGGCTCAGCAGATGAGCATTCGCAAGATGGTGGAGTCCTCGTCGACGGTAGTTGCCGTGACCAGTACGGTTGGTCCTGCCAAGAGCACCTCGCGCAGCTACGATGAGTTCCGCCAGAACTGGATTGTCTACCGTCTGACCGACGTCATGCTGATGCAGGCCGAGGCACTGGTAGAGACAGCCGCCAACGACAGTGACCGCGTGACACTCGAGAAGGCATTCAACTTGGTACAGGCCGTCAACAAGCGCTCTATGTTCAAGAACGCTGCCGATACGCTGAAGTTTGAGAACTTCAAGTCGAAGGAAGAGATGGAGCTCCTCGTGCTCGCCGAGCGCGAACGTGAGTTGTGCTTCGAGGGCAAGCGTTGGTTCGACCTCATGCGCTACTGCTACCGTCACATGGAAGGCGTCAACTCCCGCCAGTGCCTGGCTGATACTGAGGCTTGGCCCGAACTCTATGCGCCGATGCTCCGTATGGTCATCCGCAAGTATGGCTCGGGCGGCGAAGGCGATGCCGTATCATACAAGATGAAGAGCGAACCTTTCCTCTACTGGCCCATTCAGGAGAGTGAGACCAAGGTCAACACGCTGCTGCGGCAGAACCCGGTCTTCATTCAGGAGAAGTCTACGTCAAAGAATTAAAGAATAGAGAACTATGAATACCAAAAGCATAAAACACCATATCCTCGCCACCTGTTGGCTGTTCTGCGGCGCTGCTGCAGTCCTCTCGCCGCTGACCTCTTGTAAGGAGGATATCGACGAGTCGAACCTCTACACTTTCACCGGCGAGACTATCGAGGACTACCTTTTGAACCGTAGCGACCGCTTCAGTTCGTTCAACTACATCCTCTCGCGAATCGGCTACGACAAGATTCTGGCTGCATACGGCACCTATACCTGCTTTGCGCCTACCAACGAGGCCGTGGCCGAATACATCGACAGCCTCTACGATGACACGGTGAACAAGAACTTCGATCACAACGGCATGACCCAGCGCGGACTTGAAGGACTTACCGACTCGCTCTGTACTGACATCGCCCTGTTCCATCTCCTCAACACCGAGGTCATGGGCGTCAACATGGGCAATGGCATGACCATTAAGACGATGCTCGGCCGAGACATCAACACTAGCATCGACCCGGAAACGGGCGAGGTGGTCGTCAGCCGTCATTCTACCATTACCAGTATGGATAATGAGTTGGAGAACGGCGTGCTCCACGAGATTGACTGCGTCATACGCCGCTCCAACATGCTCATCACCGGTGAAATCACCAACCGCCCCGAGACATACAAGATTTTCGGTCAGGCACTCCAGCTGACGGGACTTGTCGACTCGCTCTCCGATCAGAGCCGCACCGACTTCGACCCCGTCGACAACCGGCGCGGATTCTATCTGCCCGAGAAGTGTGAGCTGGGCTACACCATCTTTGCCGAGACTGATGAGACCCTGGCGGCCCAAGGCATCAATAACATCGAGGACCTGAAGGCCTATGCCGACAGCGTCTACGGCCACTGTGCTGATCAGGAGACGGGCTGGTACGACTACGCCCGTACCAAACATATCCAGATTAAGACCGACGATGACTATCTGGATCCGTGGAACACGCTGAGCATGTACCTGCGCTACCACATCCTGAAGTTCAAACTGCCTTACGATAAGATTGTCAACTCGCACAACCAGATATCGAAGGTAACGCTCGTCGAGTATTATGAGACCATGTTGCCCTATACACTTCTCAAGGTGACCCGCAACAGCGGTAAGCTGATGATTAACCGCTGGACGGCCAACAGTTCGCTTACCGACATGGTGGCTGAGTTGGGTTCGCCAGCGATGCACGCCGTGCTCTATGAGGGTATCGAGATGAAGGGTATCAGCGGACAGATTGCTGCCGCCAACGGCTACATCCACCCGATTAACAGTCCGCTCATCTACGACAAGAAAGTGCCTCAGGGTGCTCTCAACGAACGTCTGCGCATGGATGATGCCAGCTTCTTCGGCGAGATGATGTCCAACTCCTTCCGCCGTATCAGCGACAGTGAGGTCAATGCCCTCAACGGTGGTAAGACCGGTACCGACGGCGACCTCAGCGGCAGCTACATCCGCATACCGCCGCGCTTCTTCGAGAACCTCGTCATCTACAATGGCGACGACACCCGTCTCTACTACCTCTCAGGACAGAACAGCGGATGGAGTAACTATCAGGGCGACGAGTTCAACTGTAAGGGTAACTACGACTTTGCCCTGCGCCTGCCGCCAGTGCCGGAGGGCACCTACGAACTACGCATCGGCTATACGGCCGAGGGTAACGAACAGCGCGGTATGCTGCAGTTCTATATTGGCAGTTCCTCTGACCTGACTACAATGAAGGCTCTTGACATCCCGCTCGACATGCGCCACGTGTCGGAAAACAATGCCAACCTTGATCCTGACCCCATCACCGGCTGGTGCGACTGGCAGAAGCTTGATGACAAGGGTATCGAGACCGATGCCAACATGCGTAACCAGGGTTACATGCGCGGACCTCTTTATTATACCGTGGGTGTGAATTCCGGCAACTATGCCCGAAACAACCCCAAGGACCTGCGCCGCATCATCGCCAAGCAGGAGTTCAAGCAGGGCGAGTACTGGCTACGCTTCAAGAGTGTGCTTGAGGCCGACCACCACCAGTTCCACCTCGACTATATCGAGTTCTGCCCGGAGAACGTCTACAACAACACTCGCTACGTGGAAGATATGTACTAAGAATTGATAATTGAGAATTGATAATTGAGAATTATGATTACCAAAAGCATAAAATCACTATTCTACGCCTGTTCGCTGTGCTGCGGCACCGTCGCAGCACTCGCCCTCGCGGCCTGCGCTGACTGGAACGACCACTACGATGCCGACACGTCGCTGCTCGACACTCAGCATGCCACCCTCTGGCAGAACATTTCGCAGAATGAGAACTTGTCGCAGTTTGCCTCCTTGCTCAAGAAGGCAGGCTATGACGAAGTGCTCAACGCCACTCAGACTTACACCGTCTGGGCTCCAGTCAACGGCACCTTTGATTATGAGACACTCGCCTCGCTGAGTAGCGACCGCCTGCTGAAGGAGTTTGTCGAGAACCACATTGCCCGCAACAACTACCCCGCCTCCGGCGCTGTCAACCAAAGGGTTTACACGCTGAACGAGAAGCTGATGCTTTTCAGCGGCGCCGGCAGCTATGCCATTCAGGGCGTAGGTATCGACAAGGCTAACGTGGCAACGGGCAACGGTACCATCCATACGCTGAAGGGCAAGATACCGTTTGTACAAAACATCTACGAGTCGCTGAACAACTATGAATACCCCATCGACTCCATTAGTGCGTATATTCACAGCTTTGATGTCAGGAAGCTCAATGAGCAGAAGAGCGTGCAGGGTCCGACGCTGAACGGCGAGATCACGTACCTTGACTCCATCTTCGATGAGCACAACGACCTCTTCCTTCGCTATTTTGCCTTAATCAACCGCGAGGATAGCAACTACTCCATGATAGTGCCTACCAACGAGGCATGGAACAGGGCTAAGGCCACCGTTTCCAAGTTTTTCCACTACGTGCCGTCGTTTGAGTTCATGGAGAACACGTCGACAACCGAAAGGAAGAAGGTTGACGTCAAGATCAGGGACGTCAAATATCTCCAGGACTCTATCGTCAACCAGATGCTCACGGCGAGTCTCTTCTTCAACAACAACATGTACGACAACCGACAGTTGGATGCGCCTGATGCCGTAACTAACTTCCATTGCGACTCACTCTATAGCACCCTTCAGGTGAAATTCTATTCCGAGGATGCGTCACGGTTGTTGGAGAACACCCGTCGCATTGCGAAGAGCAATGGCTGGGTATGGCTGACTGACGACAGCCTGCGCATGCGCACTTGGACAGTCTGGAACCCGGAGCTGCGGATAGAGGCCGAGAACAGAGCCACCGTCGCCAGTGCAGTCAATGTGGCCAACGAGAATGAACCGCAGCGCATTTACGTGGCTCCCGGGACGCAGAATCCTGACGTGACGGGCCGTCTCTCGTCCAACGCCTATCTCGACGTGCAGCCTATCAGTCAGAGCACAAACCCCGGCGTTGTCTTCTACTTCCCGGAAGTACGTTCAACTACCTACAGCATCTACATGGTCACGGTTCCTGCCAACATTACCAATCCCAGGAATGCCACCAAGCCTTATCGCTTCTCTGTGACAATGGGCTTTGCCGATGAGTCTGGTAAGAATCAGGACGGCGACCGCAGCTGGGTGGCTGAGAGCGCGTTTGTCAGCGACTCGGCGCAGGTTGACACCATCTATCTGGGCAACTTCACGTTCCCGATGGCCTATTACGGCACGGGCAACTACTATCCCTACCTGAGGGTCAACAGTTCTGTCACTTCAAGGGAGCGTGCCAACTTCGACCGTAACTTGCGCATAGACTGTCTCATCCTCCGTCCGAAGGAGCTTGACGACTATCTCAAACTGCATCCTGACTACAAATACGACACAGGCAACTATTAAGTCTTACCCTCAAAACTGAATGAAAATGAAAAGACAACATATTCTTTATTTCTCCATTCTCAGCATGCTCTGCTTGGGTATGCCTGCGTACGCACAGGATGATGACGTGGATGGCGACGACGATGTCCAGGTCGTCTACAAGAAGAAGACGGTCAAGGTCCCGACTTACCCAACCGTCGAGGTCAAGGGCCAGTGTGTTGATGCTGCCACCAAGAAGCCCTTGGCTGGTGTCATGATACAGGCGCTGAACGATAAGAACTACACGGCCATGACCGAAGAGGACGGCACGTTCGTCATTAAGGTCCCAACGTTTGCCACGGCACTCTACGTCCATGCGCCGGAGTTCCTGAGCCAGCACGTCGGCCTGGGCCGTCAGGGGGCGGCGCTCACCATCGAGATGCTGAGCGACAAATTCCAGCCTATGTACGACAACACCACGCACATTGTGGCTGCCGCGACGGCCGATGTTAAGAACACCACGTCGCAGACCATTGAGACCGACATCGAGGAACTGATGGGTGCTGACGTCCGCAGCATCACCCGCTCGGGAGGCCCCGGCTACGGCGCAGCCATGTTCGTCCGTGGTCTCAGTTCGCTGAATGCCAATGCACAGCCGCTGATAGTCATCGACGGCGTCGTGCAGGATATGCAGCAGACGCGCTCGTCGCTCCACTATGGCGACTACACCAACCTGCTGCTGAACATCAATCCCGAGGACATCGGCAAGGTTACTGTCCTGAAGAACGCCACGGCACTCTACGGTGCCAAAGGCGCCGCCGGCGTCATCCTCATCGAGACCAAGCGCGGACACAGCATGGCTACCCGTATCGATGCCAACATCGGCGTGGGCGTCACCCTCGTGCCCCGTACGCCCGACGTGATGAATGCCGCCCAGTACAGGGTCTACGCTTCCGAGATGTTGGGATCTTACCCCGACATCAGCCTGTACACCGACCCGCAGACCTTCAAGTTCCTCGTCGACGACTCGTCGAAGTACTATTATGCCAAGTTCCACAACGACACCGACTGGAAGGACGAGGTCTACGAGAATGCCCTCAACCAGAACTACAACATCAATGTGCAGGGTGGTGATGACGTGGGTATGTACAACCTCTCCTTGGGCTATACCGACGGAAAGAGCACGGCGCGCAGGAATGGCTTCGACCGCCTGAACGTGCGCTTCAATACCGACATCAACATCATCAACCGGCTTACCACCCGCTTCGATATGTCGTACACGAAGCTCAACCGCGATGTCTTTGACAACGGCGCACCTGAGAGCCTGCTAACGGGTACCATCTCGTCACCCACGTTCCTGGCACTCGTCAAGTCGCCGTTCCTCAATCCCTATACATTTAATAATGTGACGCGCAAACTCTCGTCGACGCTCTCCGATGCCGACGACTACCTGACTGTCCTCGACCAGGATCTTACCCTTGGTAACCCCACAGCCCTGCTGGCCAATGGCGATGCCATCAACAAGAACCGCGTCGAGGTGACGCACTTCAATACGGTCATCGCACCGCGCTATGAGTTCAACGACCACCTCGCGCTCACCGAGACGTTCAGCTACACGCTCGACCGTGTGTCGCAGCGCTACTACCGTCCTGAGGGTGGCATGCCGACCTTCCTCATCGAGGGTATAGGCCGCGTGCAGAACATGTCAAAGTCGATGTTCTCGAAGGAGACATCCGTCATGAGCGACACCCGCCTGGAGTGGAGCCGCCAGCTGCGCGAGCACTTCGTCAGCGCTTTCGCAGGTTTCCGCTACTCTTCGTTTGCCTTCGACGACAACGAGCCCGAAGGACAGTACTCCTCGGCTGGTAACGACAAGACGCCTAACATCTCGAACAACATGGACTTCATCGACGCCACTGGTGCCGACGACTCCTGGCGCTCGATGACCTGGTACGGCAACGTTGACTACAACTTCCGCAACCGCTACTTCGCCCAGCTGACGCTTGCCGTCGAGAGCTGCAGCCGTTTCGGTAAGGAGGCTGACGGCGGCGTGAAGATTGCCGGTGTGAAGTGGGGCATCTTCCCCAGCCTCCAGCTGGGATGGGTGCTTACCAACGAGGCTTGGTTCCCCAAGAACAAGGGTATCAGCTACCTGCTTCTGAAGGCCGGCTACGACATCTCCGGTAACGACGACATCGCCGGCAATGCCGCCCGTACGTCGTTCAGTGTCACCAAATACCTGTACAAGTCGACTGCTGCCCTGCTCGACAATATCGGTAACGAGAGCATCACCTGGGAGCAGACCGGCAAGATGAATGTTGGCCTGAAGGCATACTTCCTGAACAACCGCATTGGTTTTGACTTCGACTATTACATGAGTCACACCAAGAACCTGCTCACCCTTAAGACGTTCGAGAATCCCGTGGCAGGTATCAACAACTACTGGAGCAACGGTGGTTCGCTCGATAATACGGGCTTCGAAGTCACGCTGACGGCTAAGCCCATCGTCACCCGCCAGTTCAATATGGAGTTGGGCGTGAGTGCAGGTCACTATGTAAATAAGGTGAAGAGCCTGCCCGACGAAACGCGCATCTATGTCGACGGTCAGCGTACGGCTCAGGGCTATACTTCCAGCATCTACGGCTCCGACAATATTGCTACCATCGTCGGTCAGCCAGTCGGCATGTTCTACGGCTACAAGACCGACGGCGTCTTTGCCGACGACAAGGAAGCTGCCGCTGCAGGCAAGGCAGGCTATCTCTATCTGATTGATGAGACGGGAGCCCGCCAGAACTTCAAGGCCGGCGATGTGCGCTTCGTCGACATCAACGGCGACGGCATCATCGGTGAGGCTGACCGCACCATTATCGGCAACCCCAACCCCGATATCTATGGTAATATTTTTGCCAATGTCAACTGGAAGAACCTCACCCTGCACGTCGGGCTGAACTACTCGCTGGGCAATGATATCTTCAACTATCAGCGCTCACTGCTCGAGAGCGGCAGCAACTTCTACAACCAGACGACAGCCATGACCAACCGCTGGCGTGCTGAGGGACAGAAGACCGATATTCCCCGTGTCACCTACGGCGACCCCATGGGCAACTCTCGCTTTAGCGACCGCTGGATTGAGGATGGCTCCTACCTGCGGCTGAAGACCGTACGCCTCAACTACCGCGTACCCGTCAACTATTCATGGCTCCAGGGACTCAGCGTCTGGGCAGAGGCCAACAACCTCCTGACCGTCACCCGCTACTTGGGCAACGACCCCGAAGCAAGCGTCGCCAACGCCGTGCTCTATCAGGGCATTGACGCCGGCAACATCGCCCTCGGCCGTACCTTCACCCTCGGACTTAAGATTAACCTCTAATTGATAACTGAAGATTATGAATAGCAAGAATATCACAAAATTCCTCATCGCTTGTCTGCTGTGCTGCGGCGGTGCCGCAGCTCTCACAGCCTGCTCCGACATGTTCGAGACCGACAGTGACCGCCAGATCTTCGACCCGGCCCTCGACCAGAAGACCGACTCCATGTTCTACACCCTTGGCATGCTCAAGGGGCTGCAGATGCTGGCCGACCAGTACGTCATGGTGGGTGAGATGCGTGGCGACCTGACAGCCACCAACAGCTATACTGAGATGGACCTGCGCCAGCTGGCCGACTTCTCTGCCGATGCCTCCAACAAGTATGACTCGGCCTACGTCTACTACCGCGTCATCAACAACTGCAACTACTTTATCGCCCACCGCGATACGACGTTGCGCACAGGCAGCCGCCTCGTGGCCATTCCCGAATATGCCGAGGCATTGGCCGTCCGTGCATGGGCTTATCTGCAGCTGGCCAAGAACTACGGCTCCGTGCCCTTCTTCACCGACCCGCTGACCAGTATTGGCGATGCCAACAGCCAACACGAGACCAAGGACATCCAGGGCATCTGCGACGCACTGGCTCCTGAGCTGATTCGCTTCAGCGGCACCCCGGTGCCGACCTACGGCAACATCTCTGCCGGTGTGCTCAACAGTAGCGACAGCGAGAACCCACAGGAGAAGAGCGTTGTCTCAAGCCGCGCCATGATTCCCGTCGACGTCATCCTGGGCGATCTCTTTCTTGAGACCCATCAGTATGAGCTGGCTGCACGCTACTACTTCAACTTCCTGCGTACCAACCAGTGGACGATACGTCAGGCCTATATTGACCCTTCTGAGAGTTGGATTCGCTTAGCGTTAGATGACAAGATGCCGTCGGCCTTCAACCCGAGCTTCAGCGGATACCAGTGGAGCCAGATCTTCAGCATCACGAGCACCAACGACATCATCACTTACATTCCCCTGGCCGCCAATCGCCTGCGTGGTGTCGTCACCGAGTTGCCCCGCTACTTCGGCTACGACTTCTACAGCACTACCGGTGGTTCGGCATCGTCGAATGCCCGCTACCTCGTGGAGCGCCAGATTGATGCCTCGAAGGCCTACACCGACCTCAACTACGCTCAGGACTATTACTACACACCCACGGCCGCCACGGGTGGCTCCACCGTTGTGCGTATTGCTGAGTTGGGCGATCTCCGCCGCTTCTACACCATGTACCCAGTCACCAAGAACGACTCCTCGTTCTCCGTCATGCGTAAGTTCAACAGCGCCAACGTGCCCATCTACCGCACGGCCACCGTCTACCTCCGTCTGGCTGAGGCCCTCAACCGCATGGGCTATCCTGACGCTGCCTTCGCCATCCTCAAGGACGGTATCAACGACGACCTGCTCTCATACACGGCACGTGGCGACAGCACCGACTTGGAGTCCGGACGCTACATCCAGCCCAAGACCGTCGAGATGCTGCGTAATGTTGTTCCGTTCCTCTCGGCTGAGAATAGCACGATGTTTGAGGACAACTGGGGCATCCACAGCCGCGGCACCTACTACACCCAGGGCGCTTTCTCACCCTATCAGTACGATGCCATCGTAGGTCGTAAGCTCGCTGAACTTGCAGCCAAAGGCTCTCCCGTAGGCACCACCAAGGCCGATACCATCAATGCCGTAGAGGACCTCATCTGCGACGAGATGGCACTCGAGCTGGCCTTCGAGGGCAGCCGCTTCGGCGACCTTACCCGTATTGCCCGCCACAAGAACCGTGCAGGCCTCTACAGCACCAACTACGGCGGTGAGTGGCTCGCTGCCAAGCTGGCCTACAAGCATCCCGCCGTCTCGCTGCTCGACGAGAAGAACTGGTACCTGCCCCTCAAGTAAGGGCATCATCCAATAACTAAATCGGGGCCGGCATCATCTGCCGGCCCCGATTAGTTTTCCCCAGTCTGAAGGGGCTTAGAACTTGTAGTCGATACCCAAGCCAATCACATTGTTCGTACGTGAGAAGGTCTCCTGACCAATTGCGGCCGTCTTCGTGTAGTCGCTGTAGAGGGTAATGAAGTAGCCGGCGTTTAGGCGTATCTTCTCCGTGATGTTATAGGCGCCGCCGAGGCCGACAGAGTAGCTGTCGCAGGCAAACGACGTGTCCTGCTGATAGCCGTCGCTCAGGCCGTAGTCTGTGCGCTGTCCGCCGAGGCTGACGGTCAGCTTGTCGTTGATGTCGTACTCAGCGCCGAGCAGCACCTCGTGGGTGCCGTGCTCCAGTTCCTCCTGACGGTTGCCGCCCATCTTGGCATTCTTGTCGTCGAAGAAGTGGTATTCAACCGTGGCGCGGAGTTTCGGCGTAATCTCGTATCCGGCAGCCACCGAAAGCAGGGCAGGCATGTCGTAGCGCGTCTTGGCGCCGTCCTGATAGGGAGCGGTATAGGCTCCGAGCTGGGTTTGCAGCGCAGCCAACTTTGCCTGGGCGCCTGCCGGGTCGGCAGCCATCATGGCGGCTATGGTCGCTGTGCCCAGTCCTGCATCGAGGACGTTTGTCTCGTTCTCGGGGTTCATCTTAGTGCGGAACTCATAACGGGCCGCCAGCGTCAGGGGGCCCTGATGGAAGTCGACGCTAACTATCGGCGTGAATCCCCATCCCTTCTGGTCGACGTCGAGCAGCAGCTTGGCTACCTCGCCCAGCTGGGGATGATTGTTGGCAATGACATGTCCGCGATAGTAGCCGTCGTAGTAGTTGGCACGTAGTCCGACAGCCGCCGAGAGACAGTCCAGAACCTTATAGGTGAAGTTCAGCTGCCCGCCATAGATGTACTGCTTGCCCTTCATCTCCGAGTCAAGCGTGTACTGGTTCGGCAAAATACCATTGGCACCGAGCATGCCCTGCAAGAGCGCGTTGAACGTAGGCACGCCCTGCTTGTACTCAACGAAGCCGCCGCTGCCCACGATGCCTATCATCGACGACAGGGCCCAGCGGTCTTTCTTGTACGAGGCGAACAGGGCGGGCACGATGGGCGCCGATGCCTTTCCCTCGTAGGTCTGCCCGTTCCACTCGATGTCGCGGTACTGCCACGGTTTCTGGAAGTTCAGCGACAGCTGCAGGCCGTCGTAGCCCCAAGCCAGTCCGGCGGGGTTCGAGTAGGCAGCGTCAATGTCCATCGTTGCGCCTCGGGCCATCATGCGGTCGAAGGCGATGTGATAGTTTGTGTTGGTCATGAGACCACCGGCCTCAGCCGTCGCCGTCAAGGCGAGGGCGGCCATCAGTGCATAAATTTTCTTTGTCATGGCTGATTGAATATTTGTAAGCGCTGCAAAGTTAGCAAAAAAAAGTGGAACGGCCAAGAGTAACCCTAAGAAATCTCTCCAATCAGTGCTGCAAAAACTGCACAAACTGTAGGGGTTTGTGCAGTTTTTAAATTCCTTTAAGTTAACATATTCTAATACTGTGTACGAAAACAGCCCCGTTCGGAACAATTACTATACCTTTGCAGCCAAAATTTTAAGAAGTTTTTAGGATATGAACAAAATTCAAGCTACGCTCGCCGGCGCCATGATGCTGGCCGCAGCAACCACCGCCCAGGCTGGTGGCATTCTGACCAACACAAACCAGAGTATCGACTTTTTAAGGAACCCCGCACGCGATGCCTCCATCGCGCTCGACGGCGTCTACTCCAACCCCGCCGGTGTGGCCTTCATGCCCGAGGGCCTGCACATTGGCTTCAACTGGCAGTACGCCCACCAGACGCGCACCATCACGTCGACCAACGACTTCTTCAAGTATGGCCGCAAGAACAACGGCCAGGCCACGAAGACCTTCGAGGGCACGGCCGACGCCCCCTTCATTCCCTCGCTGCAGGCTGCCTACAACACGGGCAACTGGTCGTGGCAGCTGAACCTCTCGGTGCCTGGCGGCGGCGGCAGCTGTGAGTTTGCCGACGGTCTGGGCTCTTTCGAGAGCGTTGTCGGCAACATCGCCACGCAGCTCACGCCGTTCGGTGCCCAGGGCTACGACATGGACGGCTATATGGAGGGCCGCCAGTACTACTTCGGCATTCAGGCCGGAACAGCCTACAAGGTCAACGACCGTCTGTCGGTCTACGGTGGCCTGCGCGTGCTCTACGGCACAGCCACCTACAAGGCCAAGATCAGCAATATCATGGTTAACGTGGGCGAGGACCGCTACATGAACTTCGGCAGCTTCCTGCAGACGGCAGCCACCACCGTCGACAACAACATCGACTTGGTCAATGCTGGCATGGCGCAGTATGAGGCCGCCGGAACCACCGCCGTGCCTCAGTACGCTGAGCTGGTAGCCACGAAGGCTCAGTTAGAGGGTGCCAAGAAGAGCTTCAGCTCGCTGCAGAAGTACTCACAGGGCGTCAATCTGCTCTGCAACCAGTCGGGTGTAGGCGTGGCTCCCGTTATCGGCGTCGACTACCGTCTGAACGACCAGTTCAACTTCGCCGCCAAGTATGAGTTCAAGACGCAGATGCGCATGAAGAACGAATCGACGGTCTTCGAGGCCAGCGAGATTGAGGCTGTCAACAAGTACCGCGACGGCGAGTCGGTCAACGAGGATGCCCCCGCCCTGCTGTCGGTAGGCGTGCAGTGGAGTCCTATCAGCGACGTGCGCATCAGCGCTGGCTGGCACCACTTCTTCGATAAGGAGGCCGACTGGTATGGCAACGCCCAGGACGAGCTGAGCCACAACTCCAACGAGCTGCTGGCCGGTGCTGAGTGGGACGTCGCCGACCGCCTGACCATCTCGGCCGGCGGACAGCTCACCCGCTACGGACTGACCGACGAGTATATGAACGACATGTCGTTCGTCGTCAACAGCTACAGCCTCGGCTTCGGCTTCAACTACAAGGCTACGGACAAGGTGACGCTCAAGGCCGCCTACTTCCAGACCATGTACGACACCTACGACCGCGTGACCTCGAAGCAGCCGCTGGTCAGCGACTCCTTCACCCGCACCAACCGCGTGCTCGGCCTCGGCGTCGAGGTTAGCTTGTAGCCTTATAATAAGGTTCGCGCACAGGCGCGCAGGCGCAGGAGAATATTTTGAAAATTTGCCTACACTGCCTACACTAGAGCTTAATCGGTTGTCCAACAGCCGCTTGCGCAGTGTAGGCAATTTTGTTTAGTGTAGGCAACGGCCTGGCGACGGCATCAAGAAGTCCGGAACCAACGTCCCCCAAAAGCACCGTTCCAGATTTGTTCCACGGCTTGGAACATTTGTTCCAGGCCGTGGAACAAATGTTCCAGCCCGTGGGAACGCCTTTTTGCCTTGTTCCGGAAAGAAATTTCCGTAATTTACATAAATCTGATCATGCTCTTTGAAGCATGAATTGCGAGAATCATGGCAATCTCTTTCTGAAATTAGTGCTGATTCTGCGGTTTTGCCTACACTAAACCAATTTGCCTACACTTGGTTTTGTATTGATAATCAGTGTGTTAGCTTTAGGTGTAAGCAGTGTAGGCAGTTTCTAAAATTTTTATTTATTGTTTGATGTTACTGACCCCACCCCTCCACCGTCACTTCTTCAGCTCCGGATAGCTGATGCGGGTGTGGTAGATGGTTTTGAGTTTCTCGATGAGGACGGTCTTGGCGTACTGGATGTCGCGGTAGGTGATGGGGCAGTCGCGGAAGTAGCCCTCTTCGACCTGACCGTCGATGATGCGGTCGACGAGGTCGCGGATGTTCTGCTCGGTGTATTCCTTCAGCGAACGGGAGGCGGCCTCGACGGCATCGGCCATCATGAGGATGGCCTGCTCCTTAGTGGAGGGGTTGGGACCCGGATAGGTGAACAGCAAGTCGTCGACAGGCTCATCGGGGTGCTCATTTTTCTGTTTGATATAGAAGAACTTCGTCTTGCCCAGACCGTGGTGGGTGGCGATGAAGTCGCGGATGACCTGCGGCAGGTTATATTTGTCGGCCAGTTTCAGGCCCTCGGTGACGTGGCTGATGAGCATCTGGGCACTCTCGACGTAGGTCTTGCCCTCGTGGGGATTCATGCCCGACTGGTTCTCGGTGAAGTAGATGGGGTTCTCGGTCTTGCCGATGTCGTGGTAGAGTGCGCCCGTGCGTACCAACTGACTCTTGGCGTCGATCTTGTTGGCTATCTCGGCGGCCAGGTTGCCCACCTGAATGGAGTGCTGGAAGGTGCCCGGCGCCACCTCGCTCATGCGGCGCAGCAGCTCCTTGTTCATGTCGGAGAGCTCGATGAGCGTGATGTTCGACGTGAAGTTGAAGGCCTTCTCCATGATGTAGAGCAGGGGGTAAGAGCAGAACAGCAGCAAGCCGTTGAGCAGCAGGTAGTTGAACTCGCTGTAGTCGATGGTCGTGATGTCGTCGTCGCGTATCCAGAAGAGCGCCAGATTGATAAGCATGGTGGCACCCGTGATGAGGGCAGCCGTCCAGAACAGCTGTGAGCGGCTCGACAGCTCGCGCAGCGAGAAGATGGCCACCATTCCGGCTATCTCCTCGACGGCGATGAACTCCAGCGGATGCTGCAGCATGGCTGCACAGATGAGCACCATGACGGTGTGGGCCATGAAGGCCGTCCGCGAGTCCATGAACACGCGGACAAAGATGGGCACCATGGCAAAGGGGAGGATGTAGATGTGGAGCACGTTGTGGCTGATCATCAGCGAGGCGGTGACTGAGAACAGCAGGATGAGCGCATAGAGCATAGCCAGCGACCGGGGCTGCTCGTAGTAGTCGCGGCGGAAGAGCCACAGGTAAATGGTGAAGCAGATGATGAGCAGCGAGACGTAGAGAATCTCGCCCAAGACGACAAAGCTGAACTTGGTGTCGTCGCTCTGGCGCCTCTCGCTCTCGCGGAAGTAAGACTCGAGCACGTTGTAGGTGTATTCGTCGACAATCTGACCGCGGTCGATGATCTTCTGTCCGCGCTGTGCCACACCGCTGGCCAGCGGAATGCCCGTAAGCAGGTCTTCGCGGCTGGTCTCCGTCCGCTCCTTGTCGTAGGTCAGGTTGGGCATGATGTAGTCGTTCAGGCTGCACTTGGTAAGCAGTTCCTTGTACGCGGAGAGTTTCGGGTTGAGGAATATCTGCTCGTAGGCTCCGACGGTGGAATAGAGGCGGCTGACCTGTCGGCTCGTTGCACTCTTCCCGTAGACGATGCGGATGGTCTTTGATGTGTCGGTCCTCAGACTGTTGTAGTCGGAGATGTCCATGATGCCCTGAGAGTAGAATTCATGCAACTGGTTGACAATCAGTTCGGTGTATTCCCTTGGGAGCCCAGGTATGCCGTCGGCGTAGTCTTTGCGGAACTGCCCTATCTGCCGCATCTCAATCTCACGGTTGCAGTTATAATAAGGTTCGAACTCCTTCAGCAGACTGTCGCGCTCGTGCTTCACCAGTTCTCCGCTCTTGTAGATGGGGAAGTCGAAGGGGGCGGTGAAGTCGGCGTAGCGCCAGGGCTTGCCCTGCTCTATCTTGAAGTTAGCTTCTTTATCGCGCGGCATGGCCCACACAATCAGAGCAATGGTGCCGACCACCATTAAAGCCCTTATGAGCAGGTTGCGCCAGTATGTGCTCTCTATTATTTGCTTATTTTTCATACTTTTCTTGGGTTTACGCTGCAAAGTTACAAAATAATTCATAATAGACAACCGATAATTGATAATAATTTCGTATCTTTGCACGCAAATTACGAGAAAACTATGTCAGAAAGAAGAGTCAGAGTACGTTTCGCCCCGAGTCCTACGGGTGCCTTACATATTGGTGGTGTGCGCACCGCATTGTATAATTACCTCTTTGCCAAGCAGCATGGTGGCGACCTGGTGTTCCGCATCGAGGACACCGACTCGAACCGCTTTGTGCCCGGCGCCGAGGAGTATATCATCGAGTCGTTCAAGTGGCTTGGCATCAAGTTCGACGAGGGTGTCAGCTTCGGCGGCGACAAAGGTCCGTACCGCCAGAGCGAGCGCCGCGACATCTATAAGAAATATGTGCAGCAGCTGCTCGATGACGGAAAGGCCTATATCGCCTTCGACACCCCTGAGGAGTTAGAGGCGAAGCGCGCCGAAATCCAGAATTTCCAGTATGACAGCCACACCCGCGGCCAGATGCGCAACTCGCTGACTCTGCCGAAGGAAGAGGTCGACCAGTTGATTGCCGACGGCAAGCAGTATGTCGTCCGCTTCAAGATTGAGCCGGGCCGCGAGGTGCTGGTCAACGACCTGATTCGCGGCGAAGTGCGCGTGAAGACCGACATCATCGACGACAAGGTGCTCTTCAAGAGTGCCGACCAGCTGCCCACCTACCACCTGGCCA
>JAEEGH010008142.1_pt1 | contig 24927 bp, 24 predicted proteins | sample 9134181 | NCBI WGS metagenome assembly JAEEGH01 (sample SAMN16246544, study PRJNA631951) | gut metagenome | biome: gut microbiome; feature: rumen; material: DP-attached | host: Bos | place: Iran: Karaj | collected 2018-10
GGTGAGACTGTAGATGTTAATGATACCGAGACTTATGACAATGGTACAGGCGTTATACCTTCATACCTTTGCGAGCCCGTATTTGCAGACATCAACAATTACAAGGAACTCCTTATTGACTCTGGTTACTATACAGAGGCTGACCTTCAGTAATCAGTAAGGTAACAGAATTATGATTTAACCATACAGGCGGGCATTTTACCCGCCTGTGTGTTTAAGTAAAAAAATAAGCATTGGGAGGGAACGACTTTGGCAAATTTAATACTGGAAATGAAGAACATTACCAAAACCTTTCCGGGCGTAAAAGCTCTTGACAATGTCAACCTCAAGGTGGAGGAAGGCGAGATCCACGCTCTCGTAGGTGAGAACGGTGCCGGTAAATCCACACTGATGAATGTTCTTTCGGGTATCTATCCGTACGGAACATACGAAGGAGATATTGTTTACAAAGGAGAGGTATGTAAGTTCAACAAGATCAAGGATTCAGAGTCAAGAGGAATCGTTATTATCCATCAGGAACTTGCACTTATTCCGTACATGACCATCGGTGAGAACATGTACCTTGGAAATGAACGCGGAAAGAGCGCATCCATTGACTGGAACGAGACCTATGGTGAAGCCGATAAGTACCTTAAGATGGTCGGACTTGAAGATTCTTCAAGAACGCTTGTTAAGGATATCGGTACAGGTAAGCAGCAGATGGTTGAAATTGCCAAGGCGCTTGCTAAGCATGCGAAGCTGCTTATACTTGACGAGCCTACATCTTCACTGAATGAGTCTGATTCCAAGGCACTTCTTGACCTGCTGCTTGAATTCAAGAAGCAGGGTATGACTTCGATCATCATATCTCATAAGCTGAATGAGGTCGCATACGTATCCGATAAGATCACGGTCATCCGTGACGGTTCTACGATTGAAACCATAGATTGTCATGCTGAAGAGATTTCAGAGGATAGAATTATTAAGGGCATGGTTGGTCGTGAGCTGACAGACCGTTTCCCTAAAAGAAATAATGTTAAGATCGGTGAGATTTCACTGGAGGTTAAGAACTGGACGGTACATCATCCTCAGTTCGTGGAAAGAAAGGTCGTTGACGACGTTTCGATCAATGTACGTAAGGGTGAGGTTGTTGGTATATACGGTCTTATGGGTGCGGGACGTACCGAGCTTGCCATGAGTATTTTCGGTAAATCCTACGGTACCAATATAAGCGGAACAATGACCATCAACGGACAGCAGGTTCACATTGATACCATTACGGATGCGATTGCTCATAAGATCGCATACGTTACCTAGGATCGTAAGAGTAACTGACTTGTTCTTACCAACCCCATCAAGATCAATACCACACTGGCTAATCTGTCTGCTGTCAGCAACAGAGGTATAATCGATAAGGATAAGGAATATCAGGTTGCTGATGAATACAAGCAGAAGCTCAGAACTAAGACCCCTTCAGTTGAGCAGCTCGTAGGAAACCTCTCCGGCGGTAACCAGCAGAAGGTCCTCCTCGCGAAGTGGATGTTCGCTGATCCGGATGTTCTCATTCTCGACGAACCTACAAGAGGTATCGACGTTGGTGCAAAGTACGAGATCTACTGCATCATCAACGATCTTGCAAAGGCCGGTAAGTCTGTGATCATGATCTCTTCCGAACTTCCTGAAGTTATCGGAATGAGTGACAGGATCTACATCATGAACCAGGCAAAGATCGTAGGAGAGATGAAGGCTTCCGATGCTACACAGGAGAACATCATGTCTTGCATCGTCGGTGTCGGTGCTGAATCGGAAGGAAGTGAGGCATAACGATGGGCGGAAATAAAGTAGTAAACTTCCTGAGAAAATACATGATGCTTATTGCGATGGTCATCGTAATGATCGTATTCTTTAGGCTCACAGACGGAACATCATTATTTCCTCAGAACATCAATAACGTAATTTCACAGAACGCATACGTTTTCGTACTCGGAACAGGTATGCTCCTCTGTATCTTAACCGGTGGTAACATCGACCTTTCAGTAGGATCAGTAGTCTGTCTGGCAGGCGGTGTAGGTGCCATCTTAATGGACAAGAATATTCCCTGGCCGGTCGCAGTTATCGCAATGCTCGTTATGGGTCTTTTGGTCGGTATGTGGCATGGCTACTGGATTGCATATGTAAAGGTACCTCCCTTCATCGCAACACTGGTCGGCATGCTTGCCTTCAGAGGTCTTGCGAACATCATAATGAAGGGCTTTGCATATTCCCTCTATCAGGACAATCCTAACCAGGGCATGTTCCTCAAGATCTTCGGCGGCGGCGACTCATGCTATATTCCCGGACCTTATATCCAGGATAAGATCGCCATCATGAGGGCAGGTTTCATTAACCAGCAGGTTACCGGAACATACACAACTGACATGGGTCAGCTGCAGCAGACTGTATCCGGTCTTCAGAGTATTGCTGATGCCGGCAAGGAATGCACTGAAGTCATTAATGCAGCTGCAAATGCAGATATGACAGTTTCCGAGTATCTGGCAGCTAACAATATGTCATTATCCGCCGCTGCACAGAATATCTTCGATACAGCAGCTGCAGCAGGACAGGAAGTCCCTGAATATCTCGCAGCTATCGGTAAGACATTATCCTCTCTCAAGATCTATATTACTTCACAGCTTAATGTTACCTGCCTTATAGTAGGTATCCTCATTGCAGTAGGTTTCGTAGTATTCACGGTCATCAACCGCAAGAGACTTATCAAGAAGGGTTACAAAGTTGATTCACTGGCGACAGTCATCATCAAGACGGCATTGATCTTCGGAGTTATCCTCTGGCTCACATATAAGCTTGCAGGCTACAAGGGAATCCCTACGGTTCTTATCTGGATCGCAATCGTCTTAGGACTGTTTGCATACATCACCACGAAAACGACCCTCGGCCGTAACCTCTACGCTGTCGGCGGTAACGAGAAGGCTACAAGACTTTCGGGTATCGACACAAAGAAGGTTATGTTCAGTGCTTACACACTCATGGGTGTTCTCGCAGGTTTCGCAGGTGTTCTCAACATCGCAAGACAGATGGGTTCACAGCCTACATACGGTGTCGGTTATGAGATGGACGCTATCGCAGCGTGCTTCATCGGCGGCGCTTCCGCATACGGCGGAACAGGCTCCATCGGCGGTGTAATCATTGGTGCTGCCCTCTGCGGTATCATCAACCAGGGAATGGTCATCGCCAAGACACCTACTAACTATCAGACGGTTGTTAAGGGTCTCGTACTTCTCGTAGCTGTATTGTTCGACGTAGTAATGCAGATGAGAAGAAAGGGCGCACAGAAGAAAAAGAAGGCTGAAGCCACACAAGCATCAGCTGAGAAAGGAGGTGCTAAAGCATGAATACATTCAGTATTAAAAATGTTCTCAAGAAGAACGTAATGGCTATAGCACTCTTCGTAATCTATATCTTCTTTACGATCATGACACAGGGAATAATGTTCACATCATCGAACGTTGCTTCCCTTATCGACCAGAAAGCATACGTTTACATCTTAGGTGCCGGCATGCTCATGTGTATGCTCACCGGTGGTAACATCGACCTGTCAGTTGGTTCATTCCTTTGCTTTGCAGGTGCGGTTGCAGGTGTCTTCTCAGTTATCTGGTACATCAACACTCCTCTCTCACTCCTTCTCGTAGTGGGCGTAGGTCTTGTCTACGGTGCAATCTTAGGTTTCCTTATCGCTTACGTAAGAATACCTCCGTGGATCGCAACTCTCGCCGGATACCTTGCTTTCCGTGGTCTTGCAACACAGATCCTCGTAAAGGTTTCAGAGACAAGTGCTATCTCCAACTTCCCGGAGGAATTCCTTCACCTCTTCTCCGGCAAGATCCTCACGGCTCCTGTTTTCCAGTTCAAGATCGAGAGTCTCTTAATGTGGCTTAACATACCTTGCCTTGTTCTTGGTGTTCTGGCTACGGCAGCTATAACTTTTATCAACTTCTCGACACGTGCCAAGAAGGTTAAGAAGGGCTACGAGGCAGATCCCACATGGTTCGTTGCTGTTAAGAGTGTTATCGAAGGTGCGATCATTCTCGTTCTTTCCTTCAAGTTCGCCCAGGAAGGCGACATCGCATTTGAAGAACTTGCAGACGGAACAACAGTTGAGGTCTTCAAAGGCGGTATCCCTGTAGTCGTTCTCTGGCTCATTGCAGTTCTCCTCATTTACGGAATCATCACAGAGAAGACAACGATCGGCCGTCACTTCATGACAGTCGGCGGAAACGCAGAGACAGCAAAGCTTTCCGGTATCAACAACAAGCTCGTCATGTTCGCTGCATACCTCAATATGTCAGTACTTACTGTTCTTGCAGCGCTCATAGTTACGGCAAGATTCAGTTCAGCAAATGCTTTCGCTGGACAGAACTTCGAGATGGATGCCATCGCAGCTTGTATCGTCGGTGGTGTATCCGCATACGGCGGTTCAGGTTCGATCATGGGAATGGTCATCGGTGCTACTTTGATCGGTGTCATCGACCAGGGCATGTCACTCATGCAGATCGACCAGGACTGGATCAAGATAGTTAAGGGTCTTGTACTCCTCGCCGCAGTAGTTTTCGAGATCGTCTCAAAGCAGGGTGGCAACAATCCCTTCAAGAGCATTATCGAGAAGTTCTCGAAAAACAAAAAACAGAAGAAGTAATACATAACCCGTTCTTTCATAATATTGTTTTCCGGTCACCCGAATATCCGGAATGCACTTTACCTCCAGCCGCCGCGAGCTACCCTCTTGCGGCGGTTACCCTTTAAAACAGAGAGTACAGGTTAATTGATGTTAAACATTGTGTGAATTAAGCCATTTAAGGGTTTAACCGAGTTATAATAAATCATTGATAATTGACGAAAGGGGCTACAACATGAGTACAGAAAGAAACTTTTCCAAAGGCGAAGTCATCTTCAGGCAGGGAGATGCCGGCAACAGTTTTTTCAAGATCCTTGAAGGAAGCGTGCAGGTCATCGCCAACTACGGCGAAGCAGGCGAGAGAGAGCTGACTGTTCTTAATCCCGGCGAGTTTTTCGGTGAGATGGCTGTCATCGAGACATATCCCAGAAGCAACACGATTGTAGCCGCTGATAATGTACGTGCGATCGAGATCACAGCAGACGAACTCAACAGTTTCTTCGCTGAGAATCCCGGCATGATCTACGAGATCATGAATCACATCGGAAGCAGGATCAAGACACTCACTTCAGAGTACGATGTTCTTGCTGCACTCCTCAAGGAGCTCCGCGCATCACAGGATAAGAAGAGCGAATCAGTCTTCGCAAAGATCAAGAAGTACATCGACTTCTACGCTTCAGGCAAGAACAACATCGACAAGCCGTCTGCCGAAGCACTCCGTGAAGCATCAGCTTCCCTCAAGGACCAGAAGACAGAGGTCCTCGAGACATATAAGAAGGGCACGATCATCTTCAAGGAAGGCGAAGTCGGCAAGTGCATGTATATCGTTTACGGCGGTACCGTAGGCATCTATTCAAACTACGGCGCTCCCAATCAGGTCAGGCTCACAGAGCTCTATCCTGTCGCATGCTTCGGCGAGATGGGCATGATCTCTGACGATGCAAGAAGTGCTACCGCAGTCGCAGAGAGTGATGATACATATGTCGAGATCATCCGCCCCGACGGTCTCGAGCAGCTCTTCAAGGAATCACCCGTCAAGGTCGAGATGATCTTAAAGCATCTCTCATACCGCTTAAGGATGCTCACATACGATTTCCTTAATGCATGCAAGGAAGTCAATGACCTCTACAACAGCTGATCAGTTATTGTTCTGATTTTTTTGGCCGCGGGATGTTACAATATTACCGCGGCTAAAATATTTTTTACGGAGATTTCAGATGTTTGAAAAAATGCCTGCCGAGCAGATCAGTTATATTTTCGAGAACACGGAAGACGCAGTATGTCTCGTCTCTTCGGGCGGCGTTCTGCTGGAAGCAAATCCGGCGGCAGAAAAACTCTTCGGGATCTCCGCTGACAGCGCTATCAAGATCTGGGATGCGATCCCCTTCGTTGAAGGCAACGATGACCTGATCCAGCTCTTCATCGATGCGGTCGCGCAAAAGCTCAAGGCACAGGAAGAGATCGTCGATTACGTCAGCAACGACGGCACCAAATACAATCTCCACGTCAGGCTCAACTATTTCAAGAAAGACGACATGGCAGTTTACCTCGTTGTCATCACGGACCTCACAAAGCTCATCCAGGTCAGATCCGCATTCGCAAGATACACATCTCCTGACATTGCCGACTACGTTCTTACGACCGCCGAAGGCCAGAAGAGAGGCGGCCTTACGCAGGAAGTCACGATACTCATGAGCGATCTTAGAGGCTTTACCGCGCTCTCATCGAAAATGTCGGCCCAGAGCCTCATCGGTCTCCTCAATCACTATTTCGAGGCGATGGTCGCAGTCATCTCCAAGTACGGCGGCACGGTAATCGAGTTTTTGGGCGACGGTATCTTCGTCGTTTTCGGCGCGCCAAAGGAAATGCCCGACCATGCGTCCAATGCGGTCAAGTGCGCCATCGGAATGCAGAACGCAATCAAGGAAGTCAACAAGTGGACTGAAGAGAACGGTTATCCCGAACTCGCAATGGGCATCGGCATCAACACCGGCAGCGTCGTTGTGGGCAACATCGGTTCAGAGAACAAGATGAAGTACGGCTGCATGGGCCAGACGGTAAACATCGCCGGAAGACTTGAGGGTCTTACTGTCGGAGGCCAGGTCCTCATCACTGACAATACAAGACAAAAGCTTACGGGTGAGTTCGAATCCTGCTCTGAAGGAAGCTTCCTTCCCAAGGGCGCCAAGGATGAACTCAAGTATTATGAGGTTTCCAAGTTAGACGGTCTTTCTGTCGATACCAACTATTCAGTCATCGTCTGGACGGACTGCGACAAGAAAAAATACGATCTCCACACGGTTAAGGAAAAGACCGTTGAAGCAGTAGGCCATCAGGCAACTGTCTGCAAGATCTCGACAGATAAAAAACATGCGCTTATCTCGTGCGATTACGAACTTACGCCCAGGACCAACATAATGCTCCAGGAAGGTGACAACCGCATTTATGCAAAGGTCATCAAGCCGGAGTACGACGGTTATGTTATTTGTTTCACGTCAGTGGCTCAAAGCGTATAAATATTAAGATTTCATAACAGATAAAGGCTTTTCGCGTGTTTATAGGGCCCAAACCCTTGATAACACGCTTTTTCTTGTGTATTTTTCTAACATCAGATTTTTGGAGAGCCCTAGTTTATGAGCGATTTTCTTACCAGCCTTGCGAACATCAACGATGCAGTGAATTCTTTCGTATGGGTCAAGATCGGCCTTTTCCTTCTGATCGGAACGGGCATCTTGATGACTGTCGTAACCAAATTCTTCCAGATCACCCACGCAGGACACTGGTGGAAAAAGACAGGCGGCGGCGTGTTCGACAAGAAGAGCCATAACAAAAAAGAGAAGGGATCCGTATCCCAGTTCCAGGCTCTCTGCACGGCATTGGCAGCAACGATCGGTACGGGTAACATCGCAGGTGTATCTGCCGCTATCTGCTTGGGCGGCCCGGGTGCTGTGTTCTGGATGTGGGTCGCTGCATTCTTCGGCATGATGACAAACTATTCCGAGAACATTCTCGGCATCTTCTACAGACGCAAGAACAACGAAGGCGAATGGTCCGGCGGCGCAATGTACTACCTCCAGGACGGCCTCGGAAACTACAAGGGCTGCAAACATATCGGTAAGATCCTGGCCATCCTTTTTGCCATCTTCGCCACGCTCGCATCTTTCGGCATCGGCAACATGGGTCAGATCAACAAGATCACACTAAATCTCGAATCAGCTTTCTTCCCTCAGAATTTAAAAGAACTGGCAATATTGGACGGCTCTGTCAGGGTAGTGCCTCTCGCGATCGGCATCGTCCTCATGATCGGCGCAGGCGTCATCATAATAGGCGGCCTTAAGTGGATCGCAGCAGTTGCAGAGAAGGTCGTGCCCTTCATGGCAGTCGCTTATATCATCGGTGCTTTGGCACTTGTCGTCTTAAACTTTGCATCACTTCCTGCCGCTTTCGGTGCGATCTTCAAGTTTGCATTCGGCATCAAGGCAGTTGCCGGCGCAGCTGCAGGCATTGCCATCAAGCAGGTTATTACTCAGGGCTGCAAGCGCGGCGTCTTCTCCAACGAAGCCGGCCTCGGTTCATCCGTTATGGTCCATTCGAATTCCGATGTTAAGGAACCCGTCAAGCAGGGCATGTGGGGCATCTTCGAAGTCTTTGCCGACACATTCGTTGTCTGCACTATGACAGCTCTCGTCGTTCTCACTTCAGGCTACATCGACCTTGAGACGGGCCTCGTAAAAGAAGGCGTCGAGGACGCAACTCTTGTTGCAAAATCTTTCAGCAATGTTTTCGGTATCGGAGGCGAATGGTTCATCGCTGTTGCAATCCTGCTTTTCGCATTCACGACCGTCCTCGGGTGGTCCCACTACGGCAGCAAGGCGATCGAATACCTCTTCGGCTCAGTAGGAACCATAGCTGCGAAGGTCTACAAAGTCATTTTTGTAATCATGATCATTTTCGGCGCCGTCATGGAAAGCTCACTCGCATGGGACATCTCCGACACGTTCAACGGCCTTATGATGATCCCCAACCTGATAGGCGTCATCTCGCTCTGCCCTCTGGTCATGAAGCTCACCGACAACTATGTTGCCCGCCGCATCAAGAACAAGGAGGGCGTAAAGCCGATGCTCTCATACGATGAGAAGATCCAGAAAGAACACGAGGAACTGGTAGAGCAGGGTGCGGAGTAATTCTTATCCGTACAAGACCCACGGGTCGCCGTTCTCATCAACGTAGCGGCCTTCCTCAAAACCCTCAAATCTCCACATGCCTACACCGACCTTGCCGTCATACGCAGGATCGTATTCAAATGCTTCGAGCGAAGGCAGGAGCTGCAGCACTTCATCATCCGTGATAAGCGCTCCGCTCAGTCTCTGGTCCGTATCGAAAACCTGGAGCATTATGTAAGACGCCTCTTCAAACTGTTCCCTTGCAGCATCGGCATCAAGCTCAATCCCGTTTTCTTCGCAGTACTCTACGAGCTTGTCGAAGCTGTCGAAAACAAGATGTGTTCCGATGAGTTCCGTGCCGCCATAAGGCGCGCTTATGCAATAAGAATACAGATTGAGTTTGAGATCCGTGATAGGGCCCCTGATGCCAGCAAGGAGGTCCTCTGAAAGCTCCTGCGCCTCTTTAAGCGTAGGATCATCAGTCTCCATCCTGTAATCGCCGTCAACGGATACCGTTATCTCACGGCCCGTCTCCTGATCAATGCATGTGAATTTGTATTCGCCTCTGTCGTAAGCAGCGTGCACCATATCTGTCTCAACGTCAGGAGCGACTTCGCAGCAGACGTCATAGAGTTCTTCAATGTCTTCGCGGTCAAGGATCCATGCCGGCTCTGAGTATTCCTTCAGATATTCCCGCTCGATATCGCGTCCGTTATACATCATGGATACCACCGGACTGTCGCTGAAAACATAAACCTCACCGCCTGCCGTTACCAGCATGCACCTTGAGTCATAGCCCCATGCCATGTTCGTGTATGTGTACATGAAAACAATCGGATCGTATTCGGCTGTCGGAGCGGGCAGGCCGGCAGTGGTGACATCAATATCGATGTCTACTGTCGCGGCGTCAGTCGCGTCTGCATCTGTTTCTGCGGAATCGGTCTCAGCGATCGTAACTGTGATCGTGCCGTCAGTTGCCGCGGTGTCTTCCGTGATCACGGTATCATCGCTTGAGTCGGCGGGCACGTCTCTTCCTGTGTTCCTGTCACAGGCTGCGGCACCCATAAGCACTGCCGCAGCCAGCAACCCTGAAATGAGCCTTTTTCTATTCATATGCAATATCCCCCTTGCGTATGCTCTTGTCTTAAATACAGATATATAAGCTGAAATGTTGCAGTGCAGAAAAAGGTGTTATCCAAACGTCTAATTTCTTGTAGGTTTTTTCAGGGTTTTTCAGTGCTTTTTTGTCGGTTCTTTGCACGGTTTGTCAGATTTTGTCTGTTTTTTTGCAGGTTTTCAGAGAAATCTTGTCAGGTTTGAAAGTAATATTTGTCGGGCTTTGTCGGGTGCGCGAAATTTCGGCCGTATCCGACAACACCCGACAAAGAACTGACAAGATTTCCTACAAGCTTTAAATACAACCGCCCGTAAAGACTGTTCGAAAACAGCAAAGTTTGTCGGTTTTTGGGGCAAAAACCTCTGAAAATCCGACAAGAAACCTACAAGAAATTAGACTCCGCCAGGCACAGAAAATCAGGGGTTGGGACGGTTATTCTGATTATCTGCCTATCGCAACCTGCCATGGTTTTTATACAGATCAGCCGTAGAAGCCGTCAAGGCTGCCTGGCGGCACATTCTGACGAATGCTTGCGGACTTGACTGCACTCGGCCGATCTGTCTGGGGTGTTCAGGCAGGTTGCGGTTAGCAGCGATAGTCGTAGAGAGCGGCACATGCAAGGCGGGGAGTCAGTGCAAACACAAGGCTTTACGCACCCGATAAAAAATATTTCGCAACACTGCAACATTTTGCTTCAGCTATCTGTACAAATAGTGTGAAAACATAAGAAAGGACATAAAACAAAATGGGAAATACCACGAAAATGGCGCAAAAATGAAGCATTCTTACAAAATTCTTATAAAATTCGCGCCTTAGATAGTATAATAGGCAAGTCAAAATATTTTTACGGTTAATAAGCGCGGGCCGTTAAAGGGCGGCAAAGCGCAAAGAATGAGAGGTTTTTATGGCTGAACAACTCGTAATGAACATCAATGTTGATGAGCTCGCCAGAGCCAATTCGATCATCAACAACATCAGGACTTACTACAATTCCAAGATCGTAGGTCAGTCACAGCTTGGCGTTTCGCTCCTGGTCTCCATGATCGCGAACGGCCACATCCTGCTCGAGTCCGTACCTGGTCTTGCGAAGACAACCGCTGCAAAAGTTATGACTGAGGCAGTCGGCGGATCCTTCTCGAGAGTTCAGTGTACGCCTGACCTTCTGCCTTCCGACATCATCGGTACGCAGACATTTAACATGACTAACAACACGTTCGAGACAAAGATCGGACCTGTTTACGCTAACTTCCTGCTCCTGGACGAGATCAACCGTTCATCAGCTAAGACACAGAGCGCCATGCTCGAAGCCATGCAGGAGAGATCGGTAAGTATCGGCGGACAGACATTCAAGCTCCCTCCGGTATTCATCGTTATCGCTACACAGAACCCGATCGAGCAGGAAGGTACTTATGAACTTTCCGAGGCTCAGCAGGACAGATTCCTTCTTAAGGAAGTAATTACATATCCTAACGTTAAGGACGAGGTCGAGATCCTCAACAGGATCGAGGGTGATGTATTCACATCTTCCAAGGCTGTCGTTACGATCGATGACATCGAGTTCTTACAGGGTCTTTGCAAGAAGGTTTACATCTCACCTGCTATCAAGAAGTACATTGTTGATATCGTTCAGGCTACACGTGATCCTGCGAAGTACATTTCACCCAACCTTGCAAACTACATTGCAATGGGTTCTTCCACACGTGCTGCTATCGCATTCATGGAAGTATCCAAGGCTGTTGCTCTCATCCAGGGCAGAGCTTATGTAACACCTGACGACGTTAAGGCAATGAGACATGAAGTTATGCGTCACAGAATCATGCTTAACTTCGCTGCCATCGCTGACGGCGTAAAGGAAGAAACCATCGTTGATGCAATTGTCGGAGCAATCGTTACTCCATGAACTTAGACTACGTCTCGAAAATTAAATTCGGGCTTAAGCGTTATAAGACGATAGCTACGGATAAGACGACGAGCAGAGTTCTCGACGGTTCATACAACTCCATCTATAAGGGCAGGAGTATGAATTTCGACGAGCTCCGTGAGTATGTGCCCGGTGACGATATCAAGGATATCGACTGGAAGGCAACGTCAAGATCTCAGAAAGTACTTATCAGATCTTATATAGCCGAGAAGAAGCACAACATCATGCTGGTAATGGACGCCAACCACAGGATGCTCGGCCACACCAAGACAGGTGAGGATAAGGGCGAAGTTGCTCTTATGGCCGGCGGCACTCTGGGATACATGGTTACCGATAACGGCGATTATGTAAGCGGACTTTACTATCACGACGATAAGATGGAGAGATCCCCTTTCAAGACGGGTTTCCTCAATCTCGAGTTCCTTCTCGAAGGTTACGCTAAATGCCTTACACAGACCAACAAGTCTGACCTTAACGGGATCCTCAGCTACATCATGCACAACATCAAGAGGCGCATGATCGTGGTAATGGTTACTGACACCGAGGGTGTCTGCAACCTCAAGGAAAATCTTTTGGGTCAGATCACAATGGTTCACGACTGCCTTCTCATCAAGGTCAGCGACACCGATATCTTCGGCAAGAAGGTATATAACGTTGAAACACAGGGTTACCTCCCGCCGTTCCTCGCGCAGAGCAAGGCTTTGCAGAAGAAGCAGCACAAGGTAATGGAAGACCTGGAGAAGCAGGCTGAGAAGAAGCTCAACAGATATGGCATACCGTATGTCAATGTCGATACTGCGACAAGAGTCGACAGTAAGATCGCAGAGCTTCTCGAAAAGAACAAATCAGTCAACTAAGCAATAGACCCAAAACGGAATAAGAACAGTTGAGTGATCTAAAGAACAAGTAAGTAAAAGACAGAAACAAGAGTTATGGAAACGACGATAAACTTAAGAAGATTATTTGATTTCTCACAACTTCCGATAATCATTACGGGAGCGGTACTTGCCGTACTCACCGTTGCGATCATCCTCATGTTCCTTTACACGATCCTGAAGAACATGGAGCTCAAGCAGAAGCAGGCTGAGGAAGTTGTCGAGCAAAAAGTTTTCGTAAAACCCGACATGACGAAGCTCAAGGCCGAATATCTTGCTTTGCTTGACGGCATTGAAGCTAAGTTCAATGAGGATACCACGAAGGTCAGACCTGCTTACGAGGGCATGAGCCGTGTCGTAAGAGACTTTGTTTACAGAGCAACAGGTACTGAAGTTGATAAGTTCGCATTGTACGAGATCAGCGCAACCGAGTATAAGGATCTTGCAAAGCTCGTCGGCGAATACTATCAGCCGGAGTTCGACCAGATTTCGGAAGGTGACGTTAGGGATCATTTGGCAAAGTCAAGGAGATTAGTGTCTGAATGGAACTGAAGAATCCAATAGCTTTATATATCTGTGCGGGTGTGGCAGCGGTATTCCTTATCGTCATGTTCATCACGTTCAGACTTAAGAGAAAGTATAAGGGCGGCAAGAAGACATATCTGCCGGATTACCTCAAGAACGATTCTATGTATAAGACAAGACTCGTCTGGCACGTAATCCTTAAGTATGTTCTTATCGTGCTCATCATCACGAGCATCCTTCTGTCAGGCTTCCTCATGGCAAGACCTTACAAGACAGAGTCCAAGCAGCTCGCAAACTACAACAGAGACATCATGCTCTGCATGGATATCTCCACAACATGCGACAACCTGAACGCAGAGCTCATCGACAAGCTTGAAGACGTAGTAAGAGAACTTAACGGCGAGAGATTCGGCATCGTTATCTTCAACTCGTCTCCGGTCCTTCTCTGCCCTTTGACAAACGATTACAACTACATCATCGAAGTCCTGGACAAGGTCAAGGAAGGCCTCAAGATGAGACTCGATTACATGAACGGCAAGATCCTCTTCTCAGACAAGCTCTATGAGATGGACGCATACATCAGTAACGGTACGCTCGTAGATAACGAGGAGAGAGGTTCTTCCATCATCGGTGACGGTCTTGCGGCAGCCTGCCTCGACTTCTATGACTATGAGGAAAAGCCCGACCGTACAAGAGTAATCATCCTCTCAACGGATAACGAGCTTTTGGGCGAAGAGATCATCACACTTCCTGAAGCAGGACAGATGTGCCAGGACAGAGACATCGTGGTCTTCGGTGTAGGCACGGAGAAGATGGTCGACGCTGACAGAAAGATGATGAAGGATGTCGTCGAAGGTACGGGCGGAACGTTCTACTACGGTGAAGACAGCGATATCGTTGAGAATATCGTTGAGGACATCAGATCGCAGATCGCAACACTCGACGATACACAGTACGAGATAGTCGAGTATGAGACGCCGGAGAAGGTTTTCAGGCTCCTGCTTCTCTCACTTAGTCTTATGCTCCTCGTAGCATTTATATTGAAGGTGTAAACAGATGGATAAAATAACTTTTGAACCTATGATTCCCATCTGGTTAATGGTCATAATCTGCATCGGTCTTTTGGCTATCAAGCGAAAAGGCATAATCCCTTATGTCAGACAGTGCCTCATCGTACTGCTCCTTTTCGCCATCAACTTAAGACCCATGTACGTATCAGATGAAGTAAAAGTAATGAGACAGAAGCTTAACTGCTACTGCATTATCGTAATCGACGACACGCTCAGCATGATGGCTGAAGACTACAACGGTTCAGAGCCCCGTATGAACGGTGTTAAGGCCGACGTCGAATACATCACGGAAAAGATGGTAGGCGCCAAGTTCTGCCTTATCGACTTCAACAACGATGTAAACCTCATCGCTCCTTTCACGGACGATACCGCTTACATCAAGTCTGCAGTTAACTCGATCTATCCGCTTGCAGATTACCACGCTACGGGTACGAACATTAACGTCTCCAAGAAGCTCCTTGGCCAGATGATCGACAACGCAACGATCTTAGGCGACGGCCACGTAGTCGTATTCTTCATCACTGACGGTGAGAATACGGACAAGAACACACTCGATTCCTTCGCAGACATTGCAGACGGCATCGAGGGCGGTGCAGTCATGGGCTACGGCACTGACAAGGGCGGCCAGATGCATTACTACGACGAACTCTATGATGAAGTAGTCCTCGTTGAAGATAAGAGATCTTATCCTTACGAGCCCGCTATCTCCTATATCGATGAAGATAACCTCGAGCAGCTTGCTGACGATATGGGTCTTACCTATGTCCACATGTATGATTCCGAGGATATCGATCCGGTTCTCGATGATGTAATGGGTCTTCTCGACGCGGAAGAGGAAGAGACGACGAAGTATGGCTATGCAGACGTTTACTTCTGGTTCGTTTATCCGCTCGCAGCATTAGTAGCTTATGAATTCATAAGCGTGAAAAGGAGGGCCTGACGCATGGTAAAGAAAATAGCTATTGCAATCTGGATCCTCACAGCCTCATTCCTCGGCATCCTTGTCGTCAACTATGTCGGCAACAGAAAGATGATCGAGAATTACGGCCAGGGTGTTTACCAGCAGAATGAATTAGGTTTCTTGGGCTTCACCCAGCCTTACATCAACCACTTCAACAAGGGTAATGTTTTCTATCAGCTGGGCGACTATCAGAAGGCTAAGCAGGAATATCAGCTTGCTCTTAACTTAAGACCTGACGAACCTTACGACTGCAAGATCAGAGTCAACTATGCTCTGTCTTACGTAACACCCATCGATGTCGATGACATCAACGAGGATAACTACAAGGACGTAATCGAGATCTGTGAGACAGCCAAGAGCATCCTCGCAGAGAACGACTGCGCTACAGAGAATAACGACGGACACTACTACGCAGCTCAGAAACTCTATAACGAGATCAACCAGTTTATCGAGGATCTGAAGAACCAGTACGAGAATCCGCCGACGCCGACACCTACGGCAACGCCTACTCCGAATCCGGAGAACGGCACGGCTACGCCGACACCTTCACCCAAGCCGGATGCAGATGCAACGGAAACTCCGACACCTACACCGCAGGGCCAGGACCAGTCGCCTACGCCTACACCCCAGGGCGGCGAACAGACCCCGACACCTACACCTCAGGGCGGTCAGGAGACTCCTACTCCCACACCCGGCGGCGGAGAAGATACTCCTACACCGACTCCCGGCGGAGAGGGCGAGACTCCCACACCTACACCGGGTGGCGAAGGAGAAACACCTACACCTACACCGGGCGGTAACGACGGTACACCTACCCCGACACCAGGCGGCGAGGGAACAGGAACTCCGACACCTACTCCCGGCGGCGAAGGAACAGGAACACCTACACCTACTCCGGGCGGCGAAGGTACAGGCACACCGACACCTACACCGGGCGGCCAGGGCCAGGGTACACCGACTCCTACACCTTCACCTGAGGACCGTATCCGCGACATACAGGACAGAAGTAACAGGGAACGTTATGGTGGTACGGGTGACTACAATGACGACTACAACTTCGGTAACTCCGCAAGCTGGTAATCAATTTAATTAAACTATCCGCATCGGCATGACCCACACCCGGGTTGTGCCGATGTAATATATGGATACAATTATTCCACGGCCGGGCTTTTATATTTCCCGCCGGCGAAAAGAGGTCAGTAACATGTATAAGCAAAGACCTGTCATCAAGATTTTTGACGGTATCTTTATCACGGCAGCATGCCTTAGCACGTTCCTTTACGAGTTCAGTTATTTCTTTATAGCGCTGACTGCAGTGCTTGCCATACTGGCATTCGTATTTCCGGGCATTTACGCTTCAGGCATTGCAGGCGCAAGGCTCAAGACATGTTCTTACGGCACCACGATCTTATCGGTATTTCCGTTCACGCTGCTCGTAGTGGTACCGGTATTCATCGTCTCTTTGTTCTTCAATGAAGACCTGGGCTGGCCTGCGATAATCACTTATGCAGTCGTCACGATAGTGCTTCTTAACATATTTTTCTGGACCGGCATAATAATCGTTTACTTAACATCCAAGCAGATCGGCATCAGCAAGCGTCTGCTCGGAATCTTCTGCGGCATGATCCCCGTTGCAAACCTCTTCGTTCTCTCATTGATCGTAAAGATCTCTGGCAGGGAAGTAAGAGAGGAGAGCGAGAGATATTGGCGCAACGAAGCAAGGATCCCTGAGCAGCTCTGCAAGACCAAATATCCCATCCTCATGGTCCACGGCGTATTCTTCAGAGATTCAGAGCACCTGAACTACTGGGGCCGTGTTCCCGCCGAGCTCATCAAGAACGGCGCGACCATCTTCTACGGCGGCCAGGAATCAGCAGGCAACGTTCCTTCATGCGCTCTCCAGATTAAGAAAGCCATCGTCAAAGTCATTGAGGCAACGGGCGCAGAAAAGGTCAACATCATCGCCCACAGTAAGGGCGGCCTCGACTCCAGATACTGCATCACGATGCTCGGCATGGCTCCTTATGTCGCATCCCTCACAACGGTCAACACACCGCACAGAGGCTGCGAATTTGCAGAATACCTCATGAACAAGGCGCCCGAGAAACTCAAGAACACGGTTGCCGCAGCATATAACAAAGGCGCGAAAGCATTGGGCGACACAAACCCCGACTTCATAAGCGCCGTCACCGACCTCACCAAAGACGGTGTCGCACGCCTTAACGCCGAGATGGCTCCGATGCAGTCACAGTTCGACGGCATCTACACCCAGAGCTTCGGCTCAAAGCTCAACCACGCCACGAGCGGCAAGTTCCCTCTCAACATGAGCTACCACTTCGTCAAGCATTTCGACGGCTTCAACGACGGTCTCGTCGGCGAAGAATCCTTCCAGTGGGGTTCCGAATACCACTTCCTCACAAACAAAGGCCTCCGCGGCATCTCCCATGCCGACATGATCGACCTCAACCGCGAAAACATCGACGGCTTCGACATCCGCGAATTCTACATCAATGTAGTTCACGGCTTGAAGGAGAGAGGACTCTGATTTTTAGCCTGGGAAACCGGAGGGCAAACTCTCAGTTCGCTTTAATCCATACTAAATAACAAAGGGCCGTCTCATTTGAGACAGCCCCTGATCATCAACTAATAAATTCCTGACTATCAGCTTTCCTTTGCAGCCAGCTCAGCGATAGTGTACTTCTGAAAGAATTTCTGCATCTCTTCGCTGAATTCCTTCCACATGGGGAGTGTGACGCATGAAGCGACGCGGTCGCACTTGGGCGCGTTGGGATCCATGCATGCTACGACGTAGAAGTCGTTTTCAGTAACGGAGATGATGTCCCATGCGGTGATATCCTTGGCATCGCGCGCGAGCTTGTAGCCGCCGTTCTTGCCGCGGAGGCCCTTAACGAGGTTGTTCTGGACGAGCATCTTTATGATGGATTCAAGATACTTCTCGGAAAGACCCTGTCTTTCAGCGATGCCGCTTAACGTGACATAAGAATCCTTGCCGAACTTTGCGATGTCGATCATTACGCGGAGTGCGTAACGTCCTTTTGTAGATACAACCATTTTGAAGCCTCCATAGGTCAATAAAACACTAACCTATTATAATGAAGGGAATAAAGGAATTAAAGAGTTTTCAGACAAAGTTGAACATAAAAAGTATATCTTGTTCAAGAACGCAACAAAAAAGCCAGAAAAGCAGGCCTTTAACAATGTTACCAGGGCACTGGAAGGGCACCATAAAGGCACAGAAAAGGTACCGGAAAAGGCACCGGAGGATCACTTTATCGGCTGGATGAACCCATCGTCCTTATACATCGGCCAGGGAGCCTTGCCCGTCTTGGCAAACTCACCCCAGAGTTCCCTGATCTTCTCGCCGACACGGCGTGAGACGGGATCTTCAACCTTGCAATACGGAGCGGACTTGTCGAGCATGACCGGAACGTCGCTTGCGTGGAAACAGCCGGCGCCGCGCTTTTCGATGTCGGGTGTCATGTAGACATATTCATAGACCCAGGAAGGTCCCTTGATATTGCGTGCAACGTCGCGTGAAGGTTCAACGTAGTAGAACGAAGTGAAGTCATCTGACATCTTGCGGCGCGAACCCGGACCAGGTCTGAACTTAAACTTGAACCAGAATGCAGCAAGAGGAAGGGCTGCCGTCGGTATGTTGCAAATGAATGCATCGCCTTCCTGAGCACATGTTCCGATAATGACAGGCTTTTTGGACTCTTTGGCAAGTTCTGTCGGCCAGCCTTTTATTACCTCTCCGTCAATGACAGGTGAGAAAGCACAGTTTGAACTGCCTTCGCGGAATACGAATTCACGAAGTTTCTTGTTTGCCTCGTGGATCTTCCAGATAGGCAGATCTTTTAACTTATAAAGCTCGTTCTCCTTAACCTCAAGGAATCCGAGATATTTACGTGTGAGACGCTCGCTCTGCTGCTCTGTCCAGAAAGATTTGGCGCACGGTGACATTAAGATCGCCTTGTCGAACAGGAGTTTTGCTTCGGGCATGCCGAGCAGCGCAAGGATGCATGCGGCGCCTGCAGACTGTCCGAAGACGGTAACGTTATCGGCATCTCCGCCGAAGCGGTGAATGTTATTACGGATGAACTTGAGCGCAGCCATCTGGTCAAAAAGGCCGTTGCTCTTGTCAAAGTTCTTGTCGAGGAAATTGAGATTTAAGAATCCTTCAAGATTTAAGCGGTAGTTGAAGCTTACGACGACGGTCTTTGAGTCGATAGCGACTTTGGCCATGTCATAGTAAAGCTCTTCAGAATCTTCAGATACCTTGCCGCAACCGCCGTTCGCATAAGAGCCGCCGTAGAACCACACCATGACAGGTGATCCGTATTCCAATCCCTGGGGCACGAAAATATTAAGGTAGAGACAATCCTTGCCGTCAGCCTGGATAGTGGACCTTCCGCGTCCCTGAACAGGGCTTATAGGGGCCTTGGTGGCATCCAGAACGCCTTCCCAGGACTCGGGCGGAAGAGGATGCTTAAAAGCAAGGTCGCCCACAGGAGGCAATGCAAACGGGATTCCGAGGTATTCCTCACATCCGTCTTTGACGATGCCTCTTACAAGTCCGTATTCGGTTGTGACCGTTCTTGAGTATTCCATAAAGAAATTTTACACGGCTGAAGAGCGGGGTGCAACATACCCAAAGTCAATTAACCATCAAGTTACGTTAATTACGACCAGCTCCGGATAGTTATTGATCCTGACAGGTGCAACGCTGTTGCCAAGGCCCCGGCTGACGATGAGCGTCATGGAGCCATAAGAGTGCATGCCCTCATAAAGCGAAGGGAAGAACGTGAAGTCAGGTGACAGCAGGCCGCCCTTGCCCGGAATGATGATCTGTCCGCCGTGAACGTGTCCTGTCAGCACGAGATCTGCGCCTAAAGACTGATAGAGTGAAACATAATCAGGTTCGTGTGCGAGCATTACCACGGGCTTCTCATCAGTAAAAGCAGGGTAGGCATCGAATGATTCCAAAGAAGAATCAGCGATGCCTGCAAGGCAATACGAGCCCATATCTACATAAGTGTCATCCAGGAATACGACTCCCAGATCACGCATGTCGGAATAGAACATATCAAGTTTGTCGCCATGCAGTCTGTTCTCATGGTTGCCCGTGACATAGTAAACGGGTGCTATCTTTACCGCACCTTCGATGAAGTCCATCGCGATGGAATAAGAAGTGTGCGTTGAATCAACGATGTCGCCTGTAACCACGATGATGTCGGGATCACATGCTTCGATATTCTTCAAAAGAACTGACTGGTTAAAACCGAAGAACTGGTTGTGCAGGTCTGACACCTGAACGATCTTTACGTCATCAGACAAGTCCAGATCAACATCGTATGTGCTTGTCGTCAGACGGTAGTTCTGATAAAGACAGAATCCGCATATAACAAGTTCCAGTACCATAAGCAAAGGAACTGTAACAGCAAACTTCGGTTTCAACGTCTTGTGGTGGAAGACCTTCATGCCTAAGAAGGCACCTATCGAACCACCCAGGAATGCCCATAACAATAATGTCTTTTCAGGTATGCGCCTGGCACCTTTCTTTGCATAAGACTTGTCCATTCCATAAAGAATGAACGCTGCAAGATTAACCAGGATAAGCCAGTATACGAGGATCACGTTATGCCTCGGTAGGGGATATTACGCCATAAGCCTCGCAGAGATCTTCTGTAAGATCAGTATCTTCGCTGAGGCATCTGATGATCAACACGGTATTTCCATTAAGATAGACACCTGCAAGAGATACACGTGTTGAGGTGCTTTCAACATATGAGATATAGTAGGAATAACCCTTCTCATCACCTTTTTCACCGCCGCCGGCAAATGCTTTTCCGTACTCTTTCCAGAATTTCTTTGCGTCATCTTCGTTCTGGAATGTAAACACAAAGCCAATGGATAATCCGTCGTGGTCGCTATATGCGTAACCCGTTACTTCGGTAACATCGTACTTTTTGAAATCTTCGAAGCGGTTAATGATCTTCTTATAGACCTTCTGGGCATCTTTATCTTTGCCGTAGAAATATACGCCGTCATCTGACTGGCCAGCGGTCTTTGCCACGAATTCCTCATAGAAATCGCCCTCGTCATCCAACAGCTCAAAATCCTGCTCATCACAGAACTTCTGCATCGTCTTATGACTGAATCCCTTAGGCGCGCAGGCGGTAAGTCCGACTACCATTGCAAGTGCCAGTACTGAGCAGGCGATTCTCTTAAGTGCTTTCATGTTATCCCTCCGCGAAAAAGTATTTTATGAATCAATTATATCCTTAAGCTTCAGAAGGTGATATTACACCGAAGTTCTCACAGATCTCATCAACCATGGTCGACTTTTTGTAATTGCACTGTACGAACAATACTGAATTGTTTTTCTGATAGAAGCCGCAATACTGTTTCAGGTTATCACTGTATCTTCTTTCCATGATGAAATAGGAATAGCCTTTATCTTCGCCCGTCTCTCCATAATCTTTCATATGTCTGGCATAGGACTTATACACCTTCTCGGCATCTTTTGCGTCATCGAAAGTCAGCACGTACGCTTGTACGAAAACGTCCTCATCGAAGAATATGAAAGACGTAGCTTCATTTACGTCTGCTTCCGGGTAACCTTCGAAACGGTTAAAGACAATATCGTAGAGATCCTGTGCATCGTCCTTAACCGCATGGATATAAGCACCTTCACCGGGCTCGTTGCCTATAATGATCTCATTAAATGAATCGGCGTAATCGTCCACGTCATCGAAAAGCTCATAGTCTTCGCCTTCACAGTATTTGATTGCTTTCTTGTGGTCGAAAGTCTTAGAAGCACAGGCAGTACAACCAACTACCACTGTAAGTGCCATAAACGAACATGCGATTTTCTTAAAAGTATTCATATCTATCCCCTAAATGAATATGACTGAATTACAGCACCTCAGATTCCAGATACTTCATGAAGCCGTCCAAGCCCTCACAAAGATCGGAATATGTCTCATCGAAATTACCCGTGTACCACGGATCTGCAATGTTCCTTGTGCTGCCCGCAAACTGAAGGCAGGCATAGATCTTGTTATCCGGATCTCCACCTGCAATACGTGTCATGTTCGAAATGTTATAAGAATCCATTCCGATCAGATAATCGTATTCTTCATAATCGGAACGTGTCATCTGACGTGCTCTGTGCGGCAGTACCGGAATTCCGACCTCTCTCATCTTGCCGACCGTACCATAGTGCGGTCCGTTACCGATCTCCTCACGGCTCGTTGCCGCAGAGTCGATATAAAACTTATCGGCAATACCCTTCTTATTTACCATGTCCTGGAACATAAACTGCGCCATCGTCGAGCGGCAGATGTTGCCGTGACATACAAATAGTACTTTTATCATTGCTACGATTTGCCCTGAAAAACCTTGAAAAGCCTTATTTTATAAGGATTTCCGGATTATCCTTACAAAAGAACATTCGTTCTTTTCGTGGCTTATTTTGGCATATTTTGGTCGCCAAAAGGTATAAAATCAGGTATAAAATTTGTAAAATTAACCTGACAATTTTTACAGGGCTTTTTGAGGCATCATTTTACCCGATTCCAATCCTTCGGATTTCCGCCTTAACATCCTCATATACGACGTGAGTATAAGTGTTAAGTGTAACTCCGATTTCCGAATGTCCCATAAGATATTGCAAGTGCTTAGGATTCATTCCTGACTTTGCCATATTGGAACAATAGGTGTGACGGCACACATGAGGGGTTATAAGCGGCATTTGAACCTTGTAAATGCTGTTGTACTTCTCTCTGATGTGCTGGAAGTATTTCTCCCAGTGGAGTGAATACATCACGCTGCCGTTCTTGTCGAAGTAAAGAAATCCGGTCTTTCCTTCGATGATCGGTTCTTTTCTTGGAGGTCTTCTGTTGTCGATTATCTTCCGGAAACACGCTTCGACATCAGGTGTCATGGGAATTACTCTCGTTCCGGCGTTTGTCTTGGTCTGCTGGATATAGTATCCGTGAGAACCGTGCTTCAATAACTGATGATCGATATTGATCGAGTGTTCTTCGAAGTTAATATCGGAAATTGTCAGTCCGCAGAACTCAGAGATTCTCATTCCTGTTTTGAGAAGAATATAAATACCTTCATAGTATCTGTTAAAGTGCGGATCCTCTTTTACGAACTTGAGGAAATTGCGTTCTTCTTCTCTGCTTAGTGCCTTACGCCTTACGCTGTTATTGACGAGTACATCTACCACCTGGAATGAGAACGGGTTCTTTCTGATGATGTCATCATCTACCGCGAGCTGGAAAGCCGGTCTTAATACGCCCCTTATACAATGAATGGAACTGTATCCTCTGTGGTCTTTCTGCTGAAGCTTAATGAGCCACAGTTTGGCATCCGATATCCTGACTTGGTCGATCCTTTTGCTTCCAAACGGATCTTTCTTCAAGATATTGATGATGGTCTTATAGCCTGTCTTGGTAGTAGGTCTTACGTTTACTCTTGTCTCGACATATCTCTCAACAAGATCGAGAACTGTAAGATTACCGCCGTGTGAAGCTATATGGTCAAAAAGGTCGGCTTCGATCTGCTTTTCCATCTCCCTTAAGGAAAGACCTCTTTTCTTTCCCTGAGGTGCCAGATCGTTGTGATCAAGTCTTAAGCTGTATACAGCTCTTACTTGTCCCCACGCGTCAGTGTACTTGAAACGGTAACGGCCGTCCGGCAACTGGACCTCTCCGTTGTGTAATAATCTGCCTCTGTTATCTCTCCTTTTTTCTATCATATTTCGAGCTCCTTTCTTAAAAAAGCCCGATACAGCATACGTAAAATATACCATACCGGGCTGGTGATTGCCTTCGATTAATGGGTCAGACTACGGTAGCGTCATCCATATATTTCTCGAAAATCTTTCTTTTGATCATGGTCCGGTTACCATTCATGACTATAAAATCCGCCAGTGGATTTTCATCCACTATTTGTCGCAATTTCTTTTCGCCAATATGAAAATATCTGGCAGCTTCCCTGATCGTCAGAGTGTACTTTTCCCATAAAGGGACGATGTTTGTCTGGTTGTTCTGAGTTTGATTGTTTTCCATAAAGATATCTCCTTTACTCCTATTATTTGTTTCTGTTTTCAGGACAGTAAGTCTGATAGATTGCGTTCATGGCATTCCGGATATCATCGGCACACCTTTCCAGTTCCAGGGGATGGGCTATACCGAGTATGTTCAACTTGCGGAGGACCTGATGAAGATTGCTTCCGGCACGTTTTGTTTCACACAGCAGGTAATTCAGATCAGCCGGCGGAGCTTCCACGATTATGTCTCCAGCCATTGCTTTACGTGCATATTGGCTGATGGTAAGACCTGCTCTTGCAGCGTTTTTACGAATGGATTCATATTCTTTCTGATCTACTCTGAAGTGGATCTGATGCGATTTTGCAGGGAAAGTCTTACTCATCTGAACCTCCTTCGGATATCTGATCCTTGTTTAAGATCCAAAACCACACATCACCCTTCTTGTCCGATCCGAGTCCGGGAATGTATTTCTTGGCTTCATCAAGTGTCCTCTTACAGATGTTTTTGTTTTTGGCCATCTCTTGGATCTTCTTGGCTTCGACCTCTGTGTGATCCGTG
>JAEEGH010008143.1_pt1 | contig 24926 bp, 22 predicted proteins | sample 9134181 | NCBI WGS metagenome assembly JAEEGH01 (sample SAMN16246544, study PRJNA631951) | gut metagenome | biome: gut microbiome; feature: rumen; material: DP-attached | host: Bos | place: Iran: Karaj | collected 2018-10
TTTTGCAGCTTCACCATTAATGGTGACAACCATTGATGCAACCTTATCTGTGCCTTGAATATGAGAGATATCATAGCACTCCATTCTTATTGGCAATTTCTTTAGATGCAAAAATTCTTGTAATTGCATAATACCGCCAAGTGTTAGATTATCTTTTCTCTCCTTTATTGATAGAGATTTTTCAAGATAATCTGTTGCGTTATTTTGAGCAATATTTGCTAATTGTCTTCTTGCACCTTGGTGTGGATTTATAACATTAACTTTTGTGCCCTTCTTCTCTGATAGATATTCTGCAATAACATCTGCATCTTCAACAGGGATTGCTGTTACAACTTCATCTGGGATGTATTTTACCTTATCGTAGAATGAGATGATGAAATTAGATAATGCAGCATCTTCAGTTAGCGACAAATCATTAATGATTTGCTTATCTGAGCCAAGTAGCTTTCCACCTCTTACAAATAGCACATCAACAACAGTATTTAATCCATTTGTTGCGATGGCAAAAATATCTAAATTGAAGTTCTTTGGAAGCGCAGTTACTTGCTTTCTAATCAATTTATCTAAAGTCTCTAATTTCTTCTTATAAAGCATAGCAAGTTCGAAATCTTCGCTCTCTGAGGCACTTAGCATCTTTTGAGTTAAAATCTCCTCTACTTCTTTATCGTTACCATTTAAGAAATCTATTACTCTATCTATAATCTTTGCGTACTCTTCTTCCGTTACATATCCCATGCATGGCGCTAAGCACTTTTTGATATGGTAATTCAAGCAAGGTCTATGAGACTTTGGAATGTGCTTCATATCTAAATTGCAGCTGCGTAGTGGAAATGAAGAATATATTAAATCCAAAATATCTTTTGAATTAACACCTATCATATATGGTCCATAATATTTAGAACCATCAGCTTTTAGCTTTCTTACCACCTCAACTTTAGGGAAAGGCTTTTTAACATTAATCTTTATAAATGGATAATTTTTATCATCCTTTAAAAGAATGTTATATGGTGGTTTATGTTGCTTAATTAAATTGTTTTCTAAAACTAGAGCCTCAACTTCGTTTCTTGTTATGATATATTCAAAATCATAAACTTTTGAAACAAGTTTCAAAACCTTTTCAGTTCTATTTGAATTGTTACCGAAATATTGAGATACTCTATTTTTTAAATGACGAGCCTTGCCAACATATAATATTTGGCCTTGTTCGGATTTCATGATGTAAACACCAGGATCCATTGGTAAATCTTTTAGCCTTTGCTCGATTAAACTCATAGTTAAATTATATCACGGAAAATATAGTAAATATATTTTAATTCAAACTGATGTTTTGAAGCTTTTCAAGATATACATCAATATTCACAAATTGTGACATATCAAAAGTCTTGTCTTGAAGCAATAAATCTGCGATTCTCTTACACTCTTGGATAACATCTTTTGTGATGATAGCATCGCCCTTGAATGAGCCTCCAGATTGTCTCTCGCCCAAGAAGTCTCCATAACCTCTAATTGAAGCGTCGTATTCAGCAATAGCGTCTCCATCTTTATTATCTACAAGAGCTTGCAATCTTTGGTTTTCCATATCTTTTGATGTATGTAAGAAGCAATAAGATCTAAGCCCTGCTTTTCTTCCAATTCTTCCTCTTAATTGGTGAAGAGTTGCAAGCCCAAATCTATCTGCGTTTAGAACCGTCATAATTGATGCATATTGAGAATCGATACCTACTTCAATAACACTTGTAGCAATTAGAACATCAATCTCTTTATTGTAGAAAGCTTGCATCATTTCGTTCTTTTCTTTATCCTTCATAGAACCGTAGATAAGCCCAACTTTTACATCCTTTAATTGTTTATTTATAACTTCTTTATATAAGTGCTTTGCACTATATACTTCTAAGCCTTCACTATCTAAAACTAGTGGACATACGATGTATGCTTGCTCGCCCATCTTTACGTGCTCAACGATAAAATCGTACATGCCATTTAGCTTGTTATCTCCCATAATATGAGTGGTAACTTTTGCTGTTCCTTCTCTTGCCTTTAGGTTAGATATTGCTAAGTCTCCATAAATTGTTAGCGCAATTGCTCTTGGGATTGGAGTGGCAGACATAGATAGAACATCGCATTGTCTTGCCTTTTCTTCAAGTGTTCCTTTTTGCTTAACGCCAAATTTATGCAATTCATCAATAACGATAAAAGATAGATTTCTAAATTCTACCTTGTCATTTAAAACAGCGTGAGTACCAACAAGGATATCTATAACTCCGCATCTTAATTTTTCTAAAATTAATTTTCTCTCTTGAGCCTTTGTTGATGAAGTCAAAATAGCTACGTTAATATTCTCATTCTTTAAAAGCTTTTGCGCGTTCATAAAGTGCTGACGAGCTAAGATTTCTGTTGGAACCATAATTGCTACTTGATAGCCATTTCTAATCGCAAATAGGGCCGATAATAAAGCCACAACAGTTTTTCCTGAGCCAACATCTCCAAGAAGCATTCTATTTGTTCTAAGTCCGCCCTTTAAGTCGGTTATTATCTCATTCAATGCCTTTTGCTGAGAAGCTGTAAGTTCATATGGCAAATTCTTAATTGCGCTATCTATAATTGAACTATTTTGTCCATACAGTCTAACTTTCTTTTCAGAGGTTACATTTTTATTAACTCGATACGCAATATATTGCATGATAAGATTCTCAAGATTAACACGAGTCTTTCCTACTCTCATCTCATCCATACTCTCTGGGAAATGCACAAGTTTTAGCCCATCTTTTAAGCTCATCTTTGCAAACTTATCCGCAGGCGATATAATCTCCGTCTTTAGAGCTTCTTGCATCCAGTTTCTGAATTGTTGTTGTCCAACTTGATTTCTTAGTGGGTAAATTGGCACAACTCCTTGTAATCTCTTGCTTCCTTCGGCTTTTTCGAAGCTTGGATTAGTTAAAACAATTCCATCCTTTGTTGAGATTTTACCCCAGAAAAGGTATTCTTCTCCAACTTCTAATTGTCCCGTTACATATGGAGTATTAAACCAGGTTAATTTAATCTTTTGTCCTTGAGTTTCTAAATCTGCTTTAAAAATAGAAAGACCACCCCTGATAATTACAGGCTTGGTCTTTTTTATAAGTGTTCCTTTTAATAAAACATAGTCTCCATGATCGCATTCTTTAAGAACGCTTTCCTTGGTCATATCCCAATAGAATTTAGGCATAAAACGAACCAAATCGTCTATAGTTTCTATCCCTAATTTTTTTAACTTAAAAAGGGTCTTATCCCCGACCCCTTTTATATTTTTTAATTGCATTTTATACCTATATTATTATTTATTATTACTATTCTACTGAAATAAAATATTGGTAATGTGGTTGGCTACCTTCGTATAGAAGAACATCATAATCTTCATATTCTTCTTCAAGTTCAGCCTTCAAAGCTTCAGCTTCTTCAGGTTTTACATCTTCACCATAATATAAAGTGATAACTTCGCTAAAGTCGTCAACCAATTGTTTAATAACAGCCTTGGCAGCAGCTGCAGGATCTTTTTCGCAAGCAACAATCTTCTTTCCATCTAGACCGATGATGTCACCTGGCTTAATCTTAAAGCCGTCCATTTCTGTTTCTCTAACAGCTGTTGTAATTTGTCCGCACTTAACTTCTTCAATTGCTTCAGTCATTGCAGCTACGTTTGTTTCAGCATCCTTTTCTGGATCAAACATAAATGCAGCCTTGATACCAATTGGTACTTCCTTAGTTGGAACTACATAGCACTTTTTATTCTCAATAAGTTGTACGGCATTTTCTGCAGCCATAATAATATTTCCGTTATTTGGTAAGATAATTACGCTATCTGCGTTAACATGACTAACTGCATTTGCGATATCTTCAATACTTGGGTTCATTGTTTGGCCACCTTCGATAATTTCGTCTACCTTCAAATCTTTGAAGATTGCAGCTAAACCTTGACCAGCACAAACTGAAATCATACCTACAGGCTTTTTAGAAGCTTCTCTAGCTTCAACAAGCTTTCTGTGTTGTTCTAGCATATTCTCAATCTTAACTTTGTCTAATTCACCAAGTTGTAAAGCATAATATAATGCTTTATTTGGTTGATTTGTATGTACGTGAACCTTAATAAAGCTAATATCACCGATTGCTATAACGCAATCACCAATAGCCATTAATTTTTCTCTTAATCTTTCTACATCTTCTTCTGTTACGTGCTTCTTTAAGTTTGTAACGAAGAATTCTGTACAATAAGCAAATGTGATGTGTTCATAATCGTTTTCATCGCCCTTAGATGTACCAAATGCATCTAAAGATGGAGCTTCAAAGTGTGCTGATTCATCAACTTCAGCAATTTCTTCACCTTTTAAGGCCTTTAAGTAACCTTCCATAACAAGGATAAGACCACGACCACCGGCGTCAACAACTCCTGCCTTCTTTAAAACTGGAAGCATTTCTGGAGTCTTTTGAAGCATCTCTTCACCAGTTTGGATAACTTGTTCAAAGAAAGTTTCAATTGAAGATGTCTTATTTGCAATAATTGGAGCCTTTTCAGCCATAGCACGAATTACAGTTAAAACTGTACCTTCCTTTGGCTTTGTAACGGCGTTATATGCAACTTCTCTAGCATTTAAAAATGCTTTAGAGAACGCTTTAACGTTTAGTGTATCTTCATTGTTTAAAACTGTTGAAAGTCCCTTAACGATTTGAGATAAAATAACACCAGAGTTACCTCTTGCACCACGCAAAGCACCTCTAGCGTAAGCTGTTAAAATATCTGACTTATCTGCGTTTGTTAAAGAATCAATTTCTTTAATTGCAGAAGCCATTGTTAATGTCATATTTGATCCTGTGTCGCCATCTGGTACTGGGAACACATTTAGGGAATCTACATAAGCTTTTGAAGCTTTAAGATTCATATATCCGCCCTTAAACATTGCTATTAATTGGGCATTATCGATAGTTTTCATATATCTCCTATACTTTTACACCAACGACGTTAACAATTACTTTGTTAACTCTCATTCCTGTATAAGTCTCGACGTTATACTTGACTGTGTTTTGGATAGCCTCGCAAATTGCAGATACGTTTACACCTTCCTTAAGTATAACAAATAGTTCTAAGTTTATTCTGTTGCTTAAAGTTATAACTTTAACACCTCTACTTGTTGGGGTCTTGTTAAATAGTTCACTTAAGCTGTCTGTTAAAGATCTTGAAACTAGGTCAATGACACCATAACAGTCTAGTGCTGCATGATATGCAGTCATAGCTATTGCATCATCTGTTATTACAAGTTTTCCATAAAAGTTTGAAGTCTTTACAGCCATACACTGATATTTTATTATATAAATTAGATTTTGGCAAGTATATAGAGCAAAAAACCCAACGCGCGCAAATAATCGCGCGCGAGAAAGCCATTTTAAAATTTTTGTAAATTAATTCGATATTTTCTACTATTTTTGGTTGCGTGCACAAAAACAATATGTTATTATGTTTAAGCAAGTTATGTCAGGAGGTGACAAATATGTCTAGAGTATGTGCTATTTGCGGCAAAGGACAATTATCAGGAAATTTAGTAAGCCACTCAAATCGTAAAACAAGAAGATCTTGGGGAGCAAACGTTCAAAAGGTTAAATTAGTTAATGAGAACGGTGCTATTGAGCATGCTTATGTTTGCACAAAGTGTCTAAAGAAAATGGACAACCGTGCTTAATAAATCTTAGCCAATAAATTAGGCATCCAAATGGATGCCTATTTTTTTATTCTATTCACTACCAGATTTTAAAATTTTAAGCAAAATCCGGATGTTTCACGAAAATTTTAAATGTTTCACGCGTTCTTTAAAGCGTCAATTCCTTCCTTAATTGATGGCGCATTAAATACAGATGATCCGCCTACGCAGATATCTACTCCACGCTCTACAATTTCTCTAATGTTAGCAGCCTTAACACCACCATCTAATTCGATTAAAATATTTCTACCTTTAACTAATTCTTTTAATTCAGTAACTTTATCTAAAACAGCTTCGATAAACTTTTGACCAGAAAAACCTGGGAACACGCCCATAAGCATAACAACATCAACTTTATCTAGATATGGGATTACACTCTTAACTTCAACATCTGGATTTAAAACTAATCCAGCTTTCTTGCCATATGAATGAATAAGATCTAAAGTTTCAGCTGTCTTTGTACAAGCTGATTCATGGAAAGTAATTATGTCTGCACCTGCATCAACATAATCTTTGATGTACTTATCTGGGTTCATAATCATTAAATGTACATCAAGTGGTAATGTAGAATTTGCCTTACAGATTTTTACCATTCTAATTCCATCACTAGTATTTGGAGCAAATACTCCATCTAAGCAATCGCAATGTACATAATCTGCACCAAATTTTGCTAAGTCTTTTACTGCATCTCCAATCTTTTCAATATCTACTGATAATACTGAAGGAGAGATTTTAACGTTTATCATATCTTGAATTCCACCTTTTTTGAGATTCTGTATATAATTTAACATATCTATCATATCTATCTTTAGACAATTTGCCTTGCTTTACAGCAAGCTTAACGCCACAAACTTCCTCATCGACATGACGACACATCTTAAATTTGCATCCTGAAACGAACTCATCGAAATCTACAAAGTATGTTGCTAAATTAGCTGGATCTGCAACTGGCATTTGAAGTTTATCAAAGCCACAAGTATCCGCAATTTTTGTACCATCTTCAAACTTTATAATTTCAATATGACGAGTTATATTTCTACCTTTTTCATTATGCTGTGAAACTTCGCCAGTTTCCATAATATCTTTACCAATCATTTGGTTTATGAATGTAGATTTTCCAACCGCAGATTGGCCAGCAAGCGCGAAGAATTTTCCTTTAATTTTTTCTCTTAATTGCTTAGAGCCTTTTCCTGTTAAAGCATCAATTTCTATAATGTCAGCCAAGGTTGAATAATCCTTTCTAATTTGCTTAACTAATTTATCGTAACCATCAATAGATGGTTTATTGATACAAATGATAGGTGTAATTTGTTGTTCAACAGCACCAATAATTAATTTATCTACCAACAAAAAGTTTGGTTCTGGGATTGGAGATACAACGATAATAATACCATCAATATTAGATACATAAGGACGAATCATTTGACTCTTTCTTTCGTTAATCTTTTCAATAATTCCTTCCTTCTTATTATCGTAAGATACTTGTACATAATCGCCAATAAACACGTCGCCATCCATACGAAGTCTACCACGGATTTTACACTTGATAATTTCTCCGTTTCTAAGTTCAACTTTATATAGACCGCCAACGCCTTTTATTATTTGTCCAGATCCGCTATTCATTTGTATCCTTTAAATATTTTCTTCTTAATTGGCCACAAGCACCTTCGATGTCTGCGCCCATTGTTCTTCTTCTTGTTGCAGATATCTTGTTTTTCTCAAGATAATCCATGAATTTTTTAATAGCATCGTTAGATGTTCCCATCAAGCCTCTTTCTTTTACATAATTAAGTGGGATGATGTTAACATGACATGGCAAGCCTCTTAAGAGGCTTACTAGCTTTTGAGCATGAGATATACTATCGTTTTTCCCTGCAACCATAGCATACTCAAATACGATTCTTCTTCCTGTCTTTTCAAAGTAATATTCAACAGCCTTTTTAATGTCTTCAACTGTGTACTTTTTAGTTATAGGCATAATTTGCAATCTTGATTCATTATCTGGAGCATGTAGAGATATTGTAAGCGTTACATGATATCCATCATCTGCAAGCTTATAGATTTTATCGCAAAGCCCGCATGTAGATAATGAAATATTTCTCATAGAAATATTCAATCCTTTTTCTGAATTTACAAGATCCAAAAATTTAGTTACGTTATCGTAATTATCTAAAGGCTCGCCGCTACCCATTAAAACGATGTTTGTAATAGCTCTATCTTTGCCTTCTTTATTATCCTTATTTACAGCTACAACTTGACCCAAAATTTCACCTGGTGTTAGGTTTCTAATTAAGCCATCAAGCCCTGATGCACAAAATGCACAATTCATTCTACATCCAACTTGAGTTGAAACACATATAGTGTTTCCATATTTATATTTCATCAAAACGCCTTCGATAATATTGCCGTCTTCTAATCTATAAATATATTTCTTTGTGCCATCCAATTTAGATACAAGCACATCTTCGATGTGAATTGCTTGAGCTGTATATCCCTTTTCTTTTAATTTATCCAAGAAAGATTTAGGTAGAGTTTTCATTTCTTCAAACTCTGCGCCTTTTGTTAACCATTCGAATAATTGCTTAGCTCTAAAGCGAGGTTCGCCTAAATCTAATACAATCTTTTCTATCTCTTCAAATGTATAATCTAAAAGTTGCATTCTATTTCCTTCTTAATTTTGCTATATAGAATCCATCAAGACCTTTATCATCTTGTAGGAATTGTTCTTCTTTTATTAGCTCAAAATTCTCATTATTCTTTAAGAATTTTTCTACTACCATTCTATTTTCTTGAGGAAGCGTTGTACATGTTGAATATACAAGTATTCCATCCTTTTTAACATACGCTTTTGATGTGTCCAATATTTTATATTGAATTAAAGGTAATTTAGAGATATTTTCTTTTGTTAATTCAAGATAAATATCTGGCTTTTTCTTAGCAACGCCAAGCCCTGAACATGGTACATCACAAAGAACTTTATCGAACTTATTTATAAATTCAGGATTTTCCTTTGTAGCATCGTTAAGTTTTGGCTCTATATTTTTAGATTGCATTCTATTTATATAGCTTTGAATTAGATCAACTCTATGTGGATGAATATCGCAAGATACAACCTTACAATTAGCGAGTTCTGAGATATACACACTCTTACCACCAGGAGCTGCACAAACATCCAAAATCAAATCGCCATCTTTTGGGTCTAATTCTTTGCAAGTAAGCATTGATGTTTTAGATTGAATTGTAACTTTTCCAACGCTATATAAATCGTGCATTATTTTGTCGTTTTTAGCAAAAATAGCACCATCAATTGAATCAACGAATTTTATATTATTCTTGTCTAATTCTTGCTTTAATTTCTCAATAGAATATGTCTTATTTACTCTAAAATGTTCGAATGTAAAAGTTGATGGCAAAAGCATAGCTTTTGTTTTTTCTTCGCCATATTCTTTTATGTATTCTTTTATAATGAATTCTGGAGTTGAGAATTTAACAGATAAAGCTTTAATCTTATCTTTTGGCAATTCAATAGTTGCTTGTGCAAATTTCTTTAGAACTGCGTTAATAAATCCGCTTATCTCTTTTTTGTTAATCTCTTTGCATAAATCAACAGTAGAATTTACTGCAGCATAATTTGGAACGGAATCCATATATTTAATAATATACATTCCTACCTTTAAGACGATTATAGCCACATTTTTAGGCTTTTTAGGTACTAGATAATCAATGTAGTAATCTAATTCAATATTTTTCTCTAAAACCCCATATACAAGGTTTGTTAAAAAGCTCTTATTTTCTGCTTGATTAATTTTCTTTGAAAGTTCGATTGAAGCGAACGCTTTATTTAAATAAACATTTGATAGGATTTCATATGCTACTTTTAAATCACGCATTATTTCAATTCCTTCCCATCAATTGAGCAACCACGTACAAAGTCATTAACATTCATACGCTTTTTGCCTTCGATTTGAACATCCTTCAAAACGATATATCCATCTTTGCAAGAAACCTTACAATCCTTTATAATGCCAACATTTTCTACGTCAGCCTTTTCAAAATCTGCATCAAAAATCTTAAATACCTTGCCATCAAAGATTGAATATGCGCTTGGCCATGGATTTAGACCAAAGATTTTGTTTATTATCTTATCTCCATTATCTTCCCAATTAATATGGCCATCTTCTTTTGTTAGCATTGGGAAATGTGTAGATTCTTCTTCGTTTTGCTTTGTGAATGTAGCTGTACCATTTTCAATTTGATCCATAGCCTTTAATAAAACAGAAGGCGCAATCTTTGCTAAATCATCAAATAATTCGCCAGCTGTTTCGTGAGGTTTAATTTGGACCTTTTCTTGTAAAATGATATCTCCAGAATCAACACCTAGTGCTGTTTGCATAATTGTGATGCCTGTTTCTTTTTCGCCATTTAAAATAGCCCATTGAATTGGAGCTGAGCCTCTATATTTAGGTAGAAGCGATGCATGCACATTTATAACGCCATATTTTGGTATATCTAATATTTCTTGAGAAATGATTTGTCCATAGGCACAAGTAACCATAATATCTGGGTTAAGATCTTTAAGATCTTGAACTCCTTGCAAGCGAATCTTATCATATTGCAAAACTTTAATGTTATGCTTTAGAGCTTCTTCCTTTACAGGAGAGAAAGATACTTGCATATTTCTATTTCTTGCCTTATCTGGTTGTGTAACTACAGCCAAAACATCATGCTTTGAGTTAATCAAAGCATCAAGACATGAAACTGAAAAATCTGGAGTGCCTAAAAATACTATTCTCATTTTGTTTCCTTGTATTCCTTATCGTAATATAAAATGCCATCAAGATGGTCTATCTCGTGACAGAAAATTCTTGCGATAAAATCTTCAACTGTAATTTTCTTTTTTGTACCATTTCTTGTTTGGTATTCACATGTTAATCTATTTGGACGCTTTACATCGCAAGATCTGTTTGGAACAGATAAACATGCTTCTTGTCCAATTTGAGAGCCAGATTGTTCTGTGATTACTGGATTTACCATCTCTAGATAGAAATCTTCAAATTCAACAATAACAACTCTCTTTAAAATCCCAACTTGAGGTGCTGCCAATCCAACACCATCAGCCTTATGAAGAGTTTCCTTCATATCATCAAGTAATGTTGCAAGTTTTGCATCGAAAACTTCAACTGGTCTACAGTGTTTTCTTAAAATTGGTTCACCATCTTTTACTATATCTCTAATTGCCATTTCCTAACTCCTTACATTAAGCTTTGAGGATCTTGTTCTACAAATACCGTCAAATCCTTAATGTCTACATCATTTATCGTATCGTATATTTCCCCTAATGTTTTTAATTCATCTTCCTTGTCAATTCTCATTACCATTTGGAATCTGAAATTATCTTTTATCCTATTTATTGGCGCTTCCATACCAGCAAGCGTTCTTATATGTTCATCTTTCTTTTTTAAGTCTCTAAGTTTTACATATAAAACTCGCGCCAAATCTCTTGCTTTTTCTCTCTTTGCGTGCGCAACAAGCACACGAATAATTGAAACAAATGGTGGGAATGAAGTTGTTTCCCTTATATTTACTTCCTTTCTAAAGAATTCTTCGTAGTTATAAGATGTTGCGAACTTATATACATAATTCGTTGGCGAATATGTTTGAAGTACAACTCTACCTTCTTTATCCGCTCTTCCAGCTCTTCCAGACATTTGAGTTACTAATTGGAATGTTCTTTCATTTGATCTAAAGTCTTGTTGATATAACCCTAAATCGGCATCGACTAGTCCTACCAATGTAACATTAGCAAAATCGTGGCCCTTTGCTATCATTTGAGTTCCAACTAATACTTGAGCCTTTTTATCTGCAAAATCTCGAAGTACATCCGCAGTCCCATCCTTTTGAGCTTTTGTATCAGAATCAAGCTTTAGAACAGATATATCTGGGAAAAGCTTTTTTAATTCTTCGCAAACTGTCTCGGTGCCCATTTTGCCGTAACGAAGAGTATCGTTACCGCAACTTGGGCAAGTTCTTATCATGTCCACTTTCGAACCACAATAGTGACAAACCAATTTATTTTCTTGTTTGTGGTAAGTAAGTGTAACATCACATGAATCACATTTTGGTACATAACCGCATTTTGGGCATCTAACGAAGGAAGAATATCCTAATCTATTGATTAGAAGCATCGCTTGCTCTCCGCGCTCAAATGTGGCTTTAAGCTCGTCTTGTAGCCTTCTTGAGAACATTGATGCGTTGCCACGCATAACTTCTTGTTTCATATCCACAATAGTTATCTTTGGCATACCCTTATCTGAGATTCTATTTGGCATTTTTGCTATTTCATATTCACCATCTTGAGCCTTCTTATAAGTCTCAATAGATGGAGTGGCTGAACCCAACACTACTTTTGCATTGTTATATTTTGCTCTAAATCTTGCAATGTCTATAACTTTATAGCGTGGATTAGATTCACTTGAATAGCTAGAATCGTGTTCTTCATCTACAACTATTAATCCTACATTTTGTAAAGGTGCAAATATAGCGCTTCTTGCGCCTACTACTATTTGGGCATCGCCAAGTAATAGCTTTTTCCATTCATCGTATCTCTCACCATCAGAAAGTCCACTATGTAATAGTGCTACCTTATCTCCAAATGCTCCTCTAAAATTATGAAGAGTTTGCGGTGTTAGTGAGATTTCAGGCACTAGCATAATTGCTGTTCTACCTTGTTCTATCACACGGTTAATGGCTTCGATATAAACTTGAGTTTTACCAGAGCCTGTAACACCATGCAATAAAATCGTGTCTTTATTTGTTGAAAAGATTTTCTCTAACGCAGCTTGTTGATCTTTTGTTAAAGAAACGCTCTTTTTCTTGCCTTCAATTTGTTTTAGTGGCACTCTATCTACCTTTTGCAAATCTTTAGATATAATGCCTTTTTTCAATAATGCGTTTATTGGATATGCGCCAAAAAGAAATGTTAATTCAGATAATGGCTTTTGACCATCTTCAGATAATAGCTTTATAACTTCTTTTTGCTTATCCGATTTTATTGATGTTACATCTACATTTTCATTTAATGAGATGTAATATCTCTCAAGGTCTTTGACCTTGCCCTTTCTTAAAGCTGATGGGATAAATAAACGCAAAATATCCACATACTTTAGAAAGAATCTTTTTCTCATGAAATTCATTAATTCTAATGTTTCTAGAGAAAAACATTTAAATTCGTCTACGACTTGTAATATATCTTTTGTTTCGAAATCTGATTTTTCAACAATATCTATTACAAATCCTTCAACCTTCATTTTGCCAAAAGGGACAATTACTCTATCTCCTTTTTCGACAAGCATGTCATTGGGTATAGAGTAATCAAATGGTCTATCTAGTTGTGAAGAAGATTTATCTACAATTACTCTTGCAATCATAACTCGCTTATCTTATCTAAAATGACATTAGCAACTTCGCTCTTTAACATCTTGTCGTAAGCGAAAGTTTTCCCCTCTTTTGTGCAAATTGTAACGATATTTGTATCGACATCAAATCCAGCGCCTTGCATAGTAACATCATTTGCTACAACTAAATCTGCGTTTTTAGATTTGATTTTCTTTAAAGCGTTTTCTAATAAATCCGTTGTTTCTGCACAGAAGATTACTAACTTTCTATCGCCTTTAACCTTGCCCACTTCTTTAGCAATGTCCGGATTTTTTACTAAAGACAAAGTAAGTTCTTCATCTTTAATCTTATTATCAAATTTGTTTTTAACTTTGTAATCTGAAGGTGCGGCAGCTTTAATAATTACATCGCAATCTTTATATGCGTTCATTACAGCTTCATACATTTGTTGAGTTGTTTCAACATTTATGATGTTTGTAATGTATTGAGGAATAGTAACTGAAGTTAATCCCTTAACTAAAACTACTTCGCCTCCACGCTTTATAACTGCCTTTGCAATCTCTAAGCCCATCTTGCCAGAAGATTTGTTTGTAATAAATCTAACGCCATCGATTGGCTCACGTGTTGCACCTGCTGTAATTAAAACCTTCTTGCCCTTGAAATCTTGCTTTGGGATTAGAACTTCTAAAACCTTAGCTACGATATCTATTGGCTCAGCCATCTTACCAACACCTGTATCTCCACATGCTAATCTTCCTGAGATTGGATTAATAAAGATAAATCCTCTCTTTTTTAGCTCAGCGATGTTTTGTTGAGTGATTGGATTTTCATACATATTTGTATTCATAGCTGGCGCAATTAGAATTGGGCACTTCATAGCAAGAATAGTTGTTGTTAACATGTCGTCTGCTATGCCTTCAGCTAATTTTGCAATTACATCAGCTGTTGCTGGAGCGATAACACATAGCTCAGCTTTTTTTGCTAAAGATACGTGTTCTACTTCAAATGTTTTCTTTGGCGCGAACATATCTACGGTAACTGGTCTTGAAGATAATGACTCAAATGTTAAAGGTTGTACAAACTCAGTAGCATTTTTAGTCATGATAACATCAACGCCAGCTCCGAACTTTCTTAAGCGTGAAACAATTTCGCATGCCTTGTAACATGCGATACCGCCACTAACTCCTAGAACTATGTTCACGTTAGATAACATTATTTCTTTTCTCCAACTTCAACAATAATCTTGTCAGTATAAACTTCTTCTGCAGCTAGTTGAATTGACTTTTTGCCTGATGCTTCTAGGTAGTCTCTGTTTGCGTCAGATTCTAATTCTCTTGCTCTCTTTGCAACTCCGCAAACTAAGGCATATCTACATGGAGCCTTCTTAATTAATTTATCAATTGGTGGATCGATCATTGCCATATTAAATACTTCCTCCTGTTAGTGTATTTATGAAATCTTTGTTTATTTTTGTCGAACATTTTTCAGCCTTGATAATTGCGATAACGTCATCAGCACATTCCTTAACGTCATCATTTACAACTACGTAGCCATATTTTGTAGCTTGTTTAATTTCGCCCATAGCAGAACGCAATCTTAATTCTAGGGCTTCAGCTGTCTCGCTACCACGACCAGCTAATCTTCCTTTTAATTCTTCCATTGATGTTGGACATACGAAAATAGATACTGCATCTGGATATTTACCAATAACGTTAAATGCACCTTTAACATCTATCTCTAAAACTACGTCCAAACCCTTTTGAATTTTATCGAATACTTCGTCCTTTAGAGTTCCGTAATAATTGCCATATACACATTCGCTTTCTAAGAATGCTCCATTGTGAGCAAGTTCTTTGAATTCTTCGATTGTCTTGAAATGATAATTTACATCATTTACTTCTCCAGCACGTGGAGCTCTTGTTGTAACAGAAACTGATACTTCGAGATTTTTGTAAGTCTTTCTTACTTCGTTTAATACTGTACCTTTGCCTGCGCCTGATGGACCAGATAAGATAATCAATAAACCTTTCTTCTTCATCCTAAAACTCCTTACTCAATGTTTTGGATTTGTTCTCTAACCTTTTCGATTTCATTCTTCAATGCGATAACTTGGTTAGATACTTCGATATTGTTACACTTGCTTCCACAAGTATTTGCTTCTCTATTCATTTCTTGTACGATAAAGTCTAATTGCTTTCCGCAAGCGCCACCCTTTGAGATGATTTCAGCAAAGTGATCTAGATGGCTCTTTAGTCTTTGGATTTCTTCATCTACACAAACTTTATCTGTATAGAATGCGATTTCGTTTAATAACTTAGCTTCATCGATTGCTACATCTTTCAACATTTCTTGTACGCGTTCTTTAACTTTCGCGAAATGTTCTTCAACCATGCCTGGTGCCTTTTCTTCAATAACTTTAACGATGTCTTTAATTGTAGCCATCTTATTCATAACATCGTTTTGCATTAAAACGCCTTCTGATGCACGCATCTTAGAAATGTTTTCAATAGCTTGCTTTAGAGCTTCAAGTACGATGTTGTTTAGAAAATCTTGATCTTCATCTTCACATACAACTTTTGCTACATCTGGTAGCGCAATGATTTGTGCTGTAGATAATGTATCTTGTACAAAATATTCTGATGAGATTTTCTTTGCTGCTTCAACATAAGCGTTAACTAGCGAATAATCAAAAGATACTGATGTTCTATCTTGACGTGTATCTTCATAGTTTACAAAGATATCAAAATGTCCTCTTGCGAAACTTTCCTTCATACACTTTCTAATTGCGTCTTCAGAGAAATTGAATAACTTTGGAGTCTTAATCATTAAGTCTAAGAATCTATGGTTTACAGACTTAAGTTCGACTACAACTTTTAGTCCATCTCTTTCGGCGATGCCTTTTCCATATCCTGTCATGCTATTAACTGCCATGTGAACCTCTCGTACATATATAATTTATTATTTAATTTAGCACAAGCGCACATTTTAGACAACTAAAAAGCGCGCGCAAAATTTTATAATTTGCGAATTTATAGTGTGACAATATGTGACAAGCGACTGTCACACAGAATCAATGCTTGTAAAATAAATTGCGAAAACAATTACTTTTCTAAAGAATTTTCGTCTAATAGGAAGTCAAAAATGCTCATAATTGTATATCCATTTTCATTACTGCGAGCAACTATAGGATTATTTACCAAAATAATCTTTTTAAAAGAATCTTTTGTTTTATCTAAAGATCTAGTCTCTTGAATCCATTTTTCTTCGTTTGGGATATCAAAAGCAGATTGAACATAATATCTCTTACTGCCCTTATTAGCTATAAAGTCAATCTCATAATACTTTCTAGATAGTTTATCGTTCTCTTTTTCGCGAGACTCAACCACACCAACATCAACATTATATCCACGATATCTCAATTCGTTATAAACGATATTTTCCATAATATGGGTATTTTCGATTTGTCTAAAGTTCAACCTTGCATTTCTAAGACCAACATCTTCAAAATACAATTTATATGGAGTCTCAATATATTTTTTGCCCTTAATATCATATTTAACAGCCTTTGAAATCATGAAAGAATCCATAAAATAATTTATATAATTTTCAACAGTGGACCTTGATATTTTCACTTGTTTCACACTTGAGAAAGTATTTGCTATCTTAGTTACGCTTACATAGCCTGACATTTCCGACGACAATACATCAAGCAATTCTCCAATATTAGAATCAGCCTTAAGACCATTTCGTCTAATTATGTCGTTCAAATACACTTTCTCAATTTGAGTAGCCAAATATTTTACTTTTTGCTCTTCCGTTTGCATTGATGCAATTAATGGCAAACCACCATATACAGAATATTGTGCATACGCCTCTTCTTTTGTTCCATTAAATACTGAGAAATATTCACTAAAAGAAAGTGGCATAACATGTATTTCGTCCCCGCGGCCTTCAAATTCAGTTAATACATCCTTTGATAGAAATTTTGAGTTTGAACCCGTAACATATAAATCTATGTTATTCTTTCTCAAATAGCCATTTAATACACTTTCAAATGATTCCAAGTTTTGAACTTCATCAAGCAATAAATAATATTTTTCAGAATCGCTAACCCTGTCTTTAATAAACGCCATAAACTTTCTTGGATCAACCTTTTGATTTCTTTTATCTAGTTCTAGAAAGTCTTCCCCTATTAGTGCTAAATCATCAGCTGAATCAAATGCAAATTTTATAATATGATTCTCCGGTATACCTAAAGACAATAAGTAGTTATAGAATAGATTATTCAACAAATATGATTTTCCAGAACGTCTTAAACCAGTAATGACTTTAACTAAGCCATTATTCATTCTTTTAATCAAATCGTTAAGGTATTTATCTCTCCTTATCTCCATATATTGTCCACCTTTTAATAATTCTTTTCTACTTTTCACCATAATTATAGCTATTTTTACCACTTTTTGCAACTTACTGAATTATATTACGTGACAAAAACTGGTAATTTTACCACTTTTTGCTACTTACTTTGCAATGTTACGTTACAATATCCGGTAATTTTACCTCCTTTTGCTACTTACCAACATAATATACACAACATATAGATAAAGCAATAGAGATACAATAAATTAAAAATGGTTGGGACAATAGTGTCATAGATACCAACATAATTACTATTTAACTGACGAAAATATCAAAAACGCACCGACTATTTAATTAAAATATACAATTTAAAAATCACCACTTTTTGTCTATCTTTATAGCAAAAGTCTTTTTATACCAGATTCTAGAAATACCATAAGCAACGCCAATTGAAGCTAAAACGAATAGAGCTATCATACCCATTACAAAGATGTTCATTCCTTCAACCATCCAAAGCTTATGCATACTAAAGATTGAATCCATCGCAAAGCCTACACCAAACGATGCACCTATACCGCCCACAATACCTATGACAGCAATGATTAGCATCTCGATGTAAATCATATCAAGAATACGTTGTTCTCTAACGCCTGAAGCCTTTAGAGTTAATACCAAAGATTTATTATCTTTTGCGATAGATCTACATGTGCTAACAAGTAACCATATCGCAAATATTCCAAGAATGAAACTAGCTGCAGCTCCAAAATAAGACAATACACCTGCGTTCGAAGCGCCAGCTCCCCACTCACCTTCATTTTGTCCCTCTACAAACACAGCATCCTCTGAAGTTCTATACCAATAAGCAGCATACATTTGAGTAAACTTCAAATCTTCTTCTGTATGCTTTAATTGAACGGCATAACTCAACGGTTCTTGAGAAACGGTGAATGATTGAGCAAAGCTATCTGCAAATACAATATCGTTAGAACCGCCTGAAATGCATCCTACAATATCAAAAGTCATCAAAATAGAATCAATCGTATCTGTGTTATTAAATAGCACCATCAATTTAATATCGTTATCAGCTATTGCTTGAATCTTTTGGTAATCCATCATTGAATCTGAATCATACGATTGAGCCTTAAGCAACTTGTCTATAATTAAATCGCCAACAAATACTTCGTTAGCTTCCATAGGTCTTGAATTTTGAACTAAGATATCATAGCCAAAATAATCACGAGCATAATGAACTTCAGATGGGTTTGAATAGCCAAAGCGTTGAGATGTGTAATAATAACAATTAGCTGGAAGGAAGAATCTATTGTAACAATTTTGAGTTACAAAATAACTTGAGTGGATAGAATCCGAATAGACATAATGCGAATCAGTCCATTTATAAACATTATCCCTTTGCTTTTTATCAAGTTTATACACCGCCTCTACATCAAATGGTTCAATGCCCGTATTTATTATTCCTACAACCTCGCAGTTATATACTTCTTTACCAATTAAATCTTTATACGAATTTATCTCTTCTATAACACCGCCATCTTCATAGCCAAATGCCTTATAGAAATTAAATATCGTATCAGTCATGGCTATTTCTCTATCGCTCTCTGGATATCTACCTTCTACAACTTTTAGATTAAAATTGGTTTTCAAATTGTCTGACCATATCACTACATTGTTTGGTTCAATATGCAAAGCGTAATCCTCGCCACGCATTTTGTTATAAATGTATTTGCTACCAAAAATATGATTGCTTAAATTGCCATTGCTTACTTGCTCTGCATCTCGAATTGATAAAACTTCTTCATAAGCGTAACCTTGCAAATTCTCTTGAGCGTAAGCATCAAAATCTTTTTTTAATTTTCCATATGGTCTTAATGTCAAAGCTTGAGCATCAGTTGTCGTGAAATAATCAAGTGCATATTTTTCTGAATCGTATTGAGCTAAGATTATTGCAAAAGAAAAACATACCATAGTTAAAGTTAATAAAAGAACAACACTAAATACTTTAAACCAATGCTTCTTTGCAGATTGAAGCGCTGCTCTAACTACACTAAAGAATGCATCAGCTTTTGTACGCTTTACATAGCTATATTTTTCTTGCTCATAAGATGGATCTACATATTCTTCTTCAAAGCTAAATGAATTATCAAATATGATTTTTGAATTCATTCTAATGATTCTATCAGCACTTATATTTGCAAGCTTTTCATCTTTTGTAATAACAATAACGATTCTTTCTTTAGATAACTTCTTTAACAATGAAAGAATGTCTGATGAATAATCATTAGACATATTTTCAAATAATTCATGAACAAGTAAAACCTTTGGATTTTTAACAAGAGCTCTGGCTATAGCTACTTTTATCTTTTCAACATTTGTAAGTTTAGATGCTCTTTTTTTCTTTAATTCTTTAATGCCAACTTTATCTAAAGCTTCATCAATAGTGATGCCTTTCTTCTCCCCAATAATTGATGTAGCTATCTTTAAATTCTCTTCGACAGTTAATCCTTTAAATACCTTATCGTCTTTAAAGATTACACCAACATTATCTTTTGCATATGTATTTATGAACTTTGATGAATTAGCATCATATTTAACGCCATCGATAGAGATAGACCCATTATCAAAAGTATCAAGTCCGCCAATAATGTTGAATATACTTTCTGAATTTAACTTATCTTCGCAAACAATAAAATTGAAGGAATAATCTTCAAAAGTTAGTGAAATATCTTGAAGCGCATTAAACACTCTTTTATGTCGGATATAAGACTTGCTTATATGCTCTAAGATTAACATAATTTTCTACCCTAGGATTTTTGTCGGTTTCAGTGTAGCATTAAAAAAATATATAATTCAATGCGTTCAATAAATAAAAAATGCCACGAAACCAATTTTTTGGCTCGTGGCGTGAATTTAACATAAAACTAACTTAATTAGCTCTCTTTTCGCAATAGATGCATCTAAAGATGTTATGTTCTTTATCTACACATCTAAAGATATGATCCAATTCTTGTTCTGTTGATGTGATACATCTAGGATTTGTGCATATGTATTGATTTATTACTACATCATCAAGGCTAAATCTTTCTTCCTTTTTCTTATCTTCAGCTTCCTTTAGAAGTTTCAAAATAAGTGCCATTCTCATGTACTTTCCATATAGAGCTTGTTTGAAATAACATGCTCTTTCATCTTCATCAACTTTAACAGAGATTTCATTAACTCTTGGAAGTGGGTGCATGATAGCTAAAGATTTTTTAGCATTAGCAAGTTTATCTAAAGTTAGAATGTAGCTATCTTTTAATCTATTGTATTCATCAATATCTACAAATCTTTCTTGTTGGATACGTGTCATATATAGAACATCTAGAGTTGGAATAGCTTCTTCAAGAGATGTTGTTTCTCTATATTCCATGTTATTCTTGTCTAGGACTTCATATTTGACGTAATTTGGTAATTTTAACTCTTCTGGGGAAATTAGTACAATCTTAATATTTTCGTATCTAGATAGAGCGTTTATGAAGGAATGAACTGTTCTTCCATATTTTAGATCTCCGCAGAATCCAACTGTTAGATTATTTAATCTTCCAACTTCTCTTTTAATTGTTAGTAAATCTCCAAGTGTTTGTGTTGGATGGCAATGTCCACCATCTCCAGCATTTATAACTGGAATTGAGGCAGCCTTAGCAGCTACAAATGGTGCGCCTTCTTTTGGAGAACGCATTGCAATGATGTCTGCATAGCAAGATAACATCTTTGCTGTATCGGCTACTGATTCGCCCTTCATTGCAGATGATGATGAAGCTTCAGAAAATCCTAAAACGTTTCCGCCTAGTTCCATCATGGCTGCAGTAAAAGATAATCTTGTTCTTGTTGATGGCTCATAGAAAAGTGTTGCTAATTTCTTACCTTTGCACTTTTCAGAATATTTATCTGGGTTTGCTATGATATCATTAGCTACTTCAATTAATTCATCAATTTCATTTACTGTTAAATCAAGAACATCAATTAAACTTCTCATATTTCACCTTATTTATTAATCCAGCTCTCGTCAGATGGATTGTTTCTAAACTTAATTAATCTTTCTACATCTTCTTCTTTGATGTATCCTTCTTTTGCAGCAACATTTGCAATTACATCAAAGTTTGTTAAAGAGATATTCTTAACGTTTGCTTCGGCTAATCTTTCAAGTCCCTTCTTCATACCATATGTGAAGATAGATACGATACCTAAAACTTCAGCGCCTGCTTCTCTTAAAACGTTAACAACTTCAATACAGCTACCGCCTGTTGAAATTAAATCTTCAACAACTACAACCTTTTGGCCCTTCTCTAACTTACCTTCGATTTGGTTTTGTCTACCATGGTCTTTAGCACCACTTCTAACATAACCCATTGGCATTTGAAGAATGTGTCCAACGATTGCTGCGTGAGCGATACCAGCTGTTGATGTTCCCATTAGAACTTCTACATCTGGGTAATTTTCCTTAATTAATTTTGCAAGACCATTTTCTACATCGTTACGAACAGAAGGAGCTGTTAGAGTTAAACGATTGTCTGTATATACTGGGCTTTTGATTCCGCTTGCCCAAGTAAATGGTTCTTCTGGTCTAAAGAATACTGCTTTAATAGATAATAAATCTTTAGCAATTAGTGTTTGTAAATCTTCCATTATATTATTCTCCTACAAATTCTCTTAAACATCTTTCGTATGCTGCAACTGGATCTTGGGCTGCTGTAATTGGTCTTCCAACTACGATATAATCTGAACCAAGTTCCTTTGCCTTAGCTGGAGTTGTAACTCTCTTTTGATCACCAACATCTCCATCAGCAAATCTAACGCCTGGAGTTACTGTTAAGAACTTATCTCCACACTTATTATGAACCTTACCAGCTTCTAGTGGTGAGCATACAACGCCATCTAATCCTGCATCTTTTGCACATTTTGCATAATGCATAACCACTTCATCAATTGGTCTTTCAATTAACAAATCATTTCTCATTGATTCTTCATCAGTTGATGTTAATTGAGTAACGGCAATTAGAAGTGGACGAGTTCCATCTTCTCTTGTTAATCCTTCAATTGCTGCTTTCATCATATTGATTGTGCCAGCTGCATGAAGGTTTGTCATATCTACATCTAATCTAGATAAAACTGCCATAGACTTTTTAACTGTGTTTGGAATATCGTGAAGCTTTAAATCTAAGAAAATCTTATGGCCTCTTCTTTTTAATTCCTTAACAATTGAAGGTCCTTCAGCATAATATAATTCCATTCCAATTTTAACGAATGGCTTTCTTCCTTTAAATTGATCTAAAAATGCGAAAGTCTTTTCTGCGCTATCAAAATCGCAAGCGATAATAACGTCTCTTCCCATTATTCACATCCTCCAATAATATCTTGTAAATTCTCTATCTTATATTTTTGCATAACTTGAGGTAGATTCTCAATTATATCTTTGCACGCATATGGGTTAATTAAATTTTGCGCGCCAACTTCAACTGCAGTTGCTCCAGCTAGCATCATTTCGATGACGTCTTCAGCTGTGGCTACACCACCCATACCGATAACTGGAATCTTAACAGCGTGTGCTACTTGATAAACCATTCTAACAGCTAATGGGAATATTGCTTGACCAGAAAATCCTCCCATCTTATTTGCAATAACTGGCTTTCTTGTCTTTAGGTTAATTCTCATACCTAAAACTGTATTAATTAAGCTTATACCATCAGCACCTGCTTCTTCGCATGCTTTAGCAATTGAAACTATATCTGTTACATTTGGAGATAATTTCACAATTACTGGCTTTGTTGTAACCTTCTTAACGGCTCTTACTACTTCAGCTGCAGCCTCAGGTGATGTACCAAAGCTCATACCACCGCCATGCACATTTGGACAAGATACATTAACCTCTAACCAGCCAACAATATCTTCCTTATCTAGTTTTGCACAAGTATATGCATAATCTTCAACAGAAAAGCCTGACACATTTGCCATAACTTTTTTATTGAAGCATTTTCTTAATTTTGGTAGCTCTTCTGAAATAACTTTTTCAACGCCTGGGTTTTGTAAGCCTACTGCATTTATCATACCTGATGTACATTCTGCAATACGAGGTGTTGGATTTCCAAATCTTGGATCTTTAGTTGTTCCTTTAAATGAGAATGTACCTAAGATGTTGATATCATAAAGCTCATTGAATTCATAACCAAATCCAAATGTTCCTGAAGCTGGAATTATAGGATTATCTAATTCTATTCCACATAGATTTACATTTAGTCTCCCCATATAATTTCCTCCTTCTCAAGAACTGGACCATCTTTACAGATTCTCTTGTTTCCATAAAGTGTCTTACATGTACATCCCATGCATGCACCAAAGCCACAACCCATTCTTTCTTCAAATGAGAATTGTCCTGATGTCTTAGTAGCCTTATAAACGGCCTTTAACATTGGCTCTGGGCCGCAAGTATAGAAATAATCATAATCTAAGCCCGAAATAGCGTCTGTAACGAAGCCTTTTATACCATACGAGCCATCAACCGTAGTTACGTGCACGTTTGCGCCTATAGCCTCGAATTCTGCCTCATAGAATATCTCGTTTTTAGTATTAAAACCCAATACAACTTCGACTTTTTTATTTTGAGCTATAAATTTCTTAGCAAGATTAAATAGTGGTGGAACACCTACTCCACCGCCTATTAATAGCACTTTATCTCCTGCTTTTGACATATCATAACCATTACCAAGTCCAGTTAGAATATCTAGCTTCTCTCCAGCCTTCATTTGGGCCATCTTTTCAGTTCCCTTTCCAACAATCTTATAGATTAAAGTCAACGTTTCGTTGTCATAGTCATTTAATGAGATTGGACGCCGAAGATATAAGCCATCAATCTTTATATTAACGAATTGGCCTGGTTTTGTAATGTTTGAAGTATTGCCCAAAAGCACCATCTTCATGATGCTTTGGTTCAATGCTATGTTTTCTTTAATTTCAAAAATACTTTGTTTCATTATTTTGCGTCGATTGTTGAGATACGAATTGTTGTTTCATCTAGAACATCTAGTAAAACTTTAACTGTATCTAATGATGTAAACATTGTTACATTGCTTTCTGTTGCATATCTTCTGATTTGGTAACCATCATTTTGTTCATTCAAAGCTGAAACTTCTGATGTGTTAATTACATAGTTGATGAATCCAGATCTAATAGCGTTCTTAATGTCATCAGAATCTTCTGAAATCTTCTTTAGGATGTGTGTTCTAATACCATTGTCGATTAGGTACTTAGCTGTTCCCTTTGTTGCCATGATATTGAATCCTAAATCATAGAAACGCTTGATTAGTGGCAATGCTTCTTCTTTGTCTGAATCTGCTACTGTTACAAATACTGTACCGTAGTTTCTTAACTTCATACCAGAAGCTTGTAATGCCTTGT
>JAEEGH010008144.1_pt1 | contig 24926 bp, 22 predicted proteins | sample 9134181 | NCBI WGS metagenome assembly JAEEGH01 (sample SAMN16246544, study PRJNA631951) | gut metagenome | biome: gut microbiome; feature: rumen; material: DP-attached | host: Bos | place: Iran: Karaj | collected 2018-10
GACTCCCATGTAAGTCCCATTATTAGAAACGGATTTGAAACGGTTTTGAAGCGAAGGAGAAGCGGACTTGAAGCGAAAGCATAGCGAAGGATTAACGGAGGCATAATCGCCTTCGAGTTGTATTGCTCACTTTTTACAGAAAGAAAAACAGAATTTTTACACTACTCGTCAACTCATCACCCATAGCGCTGTAACAATATGTGCATCAGAGAATTACAGCGGTGATTCATTTCGTTTCACTCGTCACCCACTCATCACCCTCATGTGGTATATCATTCTGATATAGAACAAGTTGCAAGGTTTATTCACTCGTCACCTTTTTTAGGGTGACGAGTGGGGATAGGGTAAATTACGCATATAACATTCACGTTCACAATAAGATACAGCGATTTAGGTGATGAGTGTGGTGACGAGTGGTATAGGTCGATTCAACGCCATAAGCCTCAATATTACAACCACTTACAGCGCTATGGGTGATGAGTGACGAGTTTTTTAAAAACTCTTTTTCTGAATATAAAATTGTAATCTCTATATTGCAATTTGAGGATAAATAGGAAATGAAAAGAGATATCCCCCATAGCCTACAAAGGTTGCGGGGGATATTCATACCTACATCACATCATCCTCATTATTCATCTCGTCATCGTAGATTTTTATCCCACGTGACGGATCTGGACTGCTTTGGAGTAAGTGGTCGTGGTGACGTATCTTAAATAGCCTCATTGCGGGCTTCATATATTCTTTCTTTGCCATTGTTTTAGGGTTTTAAGGTTTATTAAATGTCTAAAGGCTAATGTCTAATGTCTAAAGTCTTTAGCCTTTTGACCAATAAATTACTTCACAACAAACTTCTTTCCATTCTTTACATAAATGCCTGGCTTCAAGTTATTCTCACTAACCTTTCTACCATTCAAATCGTAAATTGGGGAACTTGCATTGCTTGATGAGCTTTGTGAATAATTTGTATCTTGTAATTCACTAACCTCTGTTGTCACGTTGCCAAATACCATAGTGAGGCTCTGAGCCTTGGCTCCATTGTTCGTATTGAGTGGAAGGAAAGCCTTGCCTGCAGGAACATAGTTGCCTGTATATCTGTGGAAACCGAAGCCCGCCTGTGTATTGCCCATTGTGTATATCGCGTCAGCATCGCTGATATTGGCTATAACGTCGGTGCGCAAAGTCCTGTCGCTGATACCGCGCAGGTCGTTGTCGTTTGTATCGCTACTCTCAGAATCTGTAAGAGTCATTACGATAGGATTGTCTGTTGATTTCAGTATTACCGCTGTGCCAGAATCAACAATTTTGTCTTCCACCTCTGTCAGCACGAGGAATGAGCCATCTACCGTTCCCTTATACACAGTTGTATTATCATCAGTCTGGAAGTTATAGCCGTTGTTATAGAAGGTCGTCCATTTGTCTCCGTTTATATCGCTTGCTGTCAGGTTCATTGTTACAGTAGCAGGTGTGTTATTAAAGACATTTGTGCCAATCTTCGGATTGCTATTGAGAGTAATCGATTCTAGTTCTTCACAATTCGCAAAGGCATTATCACCAATGTTCGTCACGCTGTTACCAACCTCGACAGATTTAAGACTGCTACAGCCAGAAAATGCGGAAGGACCAATGCTCGTCACGCTGTTAGGAATCTCGACAGAGTCAAAACAGGTACATTCATAAAATGCATGCTCACCAATGCTCGTCACGCTGTTAGGGATAATGAGAGGGTCAAGGTTGATACAGCCATTAAATGCGTAACTACCAATGCTCGTCACGCTGTTACCAATCGTGACGGATCCAAGAACATCACAACCCGTAAATGCGTAACTACCAATGCTTGTCACGCCGTTACCAATTATGACAGACTTAAGGTTGATACAGTTATCAAATGCATGGCTACCAATGCTTGTCACGCTCTCAGGGATAGTGATTGATTCAAGACTTTCACAGTCATTAAATGCGTAACTACCAATGCTTGTCACGCTGTTACCAATTATGACAGACCCAAGGCTGATACAGTTATCAAATGCATGGCTACCAATGCTTGTCACGCTATTAGGGATGGTAATAGATGCAAGGTTTTTACATTCCCTAAATGTGTCGTCACCAATGCTCATCACGTTGATAGAGATAGTTACAGATGCAAGTTTCTCACAATATGCAAATGCACGATTACCAATGCTCGTCACGCTATTAGGGATAATGACGGATGCAAGATTCTCACAATATGCAAATGCACGATACCCAATGCTTGTCACGCTGTTGGGGATAGTGACAGATTTAAGGCTGCTACAATCCTTAAATGCGTCATCACCAATGCTTGTAATTGAATAGCTGTTACCATTAATTATAGCGGTGGTAGGGATGTTTAATGTTTGAAGTTTTTCTCCTTCATATTTATACCCTGACACCTTTGCTTGTCTTTGGTCTTCATTGGTGATAGTGTAAATCAGAGAAATACTTTCCTCGATATCTTCGGACTCCACCGTAGTCGTTACATCTGAGCTCTCTTGTGCCCATGCTCCTGTTGCTGTCATGAGAAACATAACGAGCAGAGTCATAGCCACTCGTCGCATGGAGGAGAACTCGGCGGCAGAGGTCTTGCTCTCCGTAAGAAAAGATAAAGTCGTTCTATGTCTTTCCATTTTCTTTATGTTTAGTTTTTAGTTAATAGATTGATATTCACATATACCCGATAAACAGCCTGTAAGGTTAGCAGGCTAACAGCCTAAGGCTTTGTCTTGGGGAAATTAGCTCATTGCCCCTTTGGGGCGCTTCGGGTAATTGCGGATAATCATTTTTGATTAAAGGGGTTATTGCTTGCAATTTAGGGGATTAATTGCTTGCAATGTGCGAAATATCCTCGCATGGGTGCAAAAGTACTGATTTTTCTTAAAATCACAAAATATTCTCCCGTGTTTTTGCATTTCTATTTACATTTTCAGTTTTCAGGCCTTGCTACCAGAGGCTTTTAACGTGATTTTAATTCCTTTATAGCAAGCTGCAAGCAGCTTTTAACTGACAATAATTACCAATCTACGCAATCTTTTTTCCATAAATATTCATTTTTTTATTGGTTGAAAATTGGTAAGATTGGTAATTATTATTCACAGGCTCATCAAGCTTAAGCAAGTGTCAGAAAAATACCAAAGGTGTTTTATAATTCAAAAAGTTGCAAACTTGTCGAATTCACGTTATTTCTGGGTATGTGGGATTGGTCGCCCTTGCTCTATCTTCACGGATATTGAGTCTGCCTTTAGCGTGCCGTCGCTATGGAAGGTGAGGCGGGCAATCATGGATTCTTTTGCTTTGGGGATGTTCTGGTCAAAGACAAAGTTACCGATGCTGTAATATACCGGCATGGTGCCGATGGTGTCGATAGGTTGGAGGATATGGGGATGATGGCCTATGACAGCGGCTACTCCTACCTCGGAAAGTCGGTGGGCAAGGGCTCGCTGACGGATGCTGGGGTAGGGTTGAAACTCCACTCCCCAATGGAGCACCACCACGATATGGGTATCGGGATTTTTACGGTGGAAATCCCCGATTTCATCGAGCAATTCATCTTCTGTGGGCTGGGCAATGCCTGGCTTATCGTCAATTCTGCACCAGTTCTCTATCGTGAGAGTGGTGGCGTTGAATAGAGCCACGCTGATACCGTCTTTCTCTATAAGGACAGGCGACATCTGTTCCTTGAAGTTACGGCCATAGCCTAATGGGGTGATACCGGCATCGGTAAGATGCTGTGCAGTAGCCTGTAGTCCTCGTCGCCCTTGATCGTTGGTATGGTTGTTTGCCATTGCTGCATGCGTGATACCTACGGCTTTCAAATCCTTTGCCCAGCGGGCATCAGCACGGAAGATATACTTCTTATTGACAGGCGATATGGTATCTGTGAGTGGACATTCAAGATTCACGACCACAGCATCAGCCTCACGGAATACAGGCGTTACTTCCTCAAAGAGATACTCTACACCCCTATGCTCTGCGATATTACGCACACCACGGTCAAGGAGAACATCGCCCGTGAAGAGTATGGTGAGCGAGGATGGGGTGGCAGGTGGAGTGGGAGAGCAAGCCGCTATCACCCAACACCCAACACCCAACACCCATAGCCTAACAGCCTGAACTAAAGAAAATTTCCTCATTATGCTTTAGTTTCTTGTCGAGGATAAGTGGCTGTACCCACAACGGACGTGCAGGTACATCGTTCTTCTCAAGTCTCTTCTGCCATTCCTCATCAGTATAGCGTTGGTTAAGCGGATTAACGAACTCATAGTAGCTCAGGGTTGCGCCTCTTGTCAGGAATATCTTACCGTCGATTACAACAACCACGTATATTATATCTGCATTACCGGTTGCTTCTGAAAGGATTCCGCACTTTTTGCAACCAAGAATATTACGGGTAAAGACATCAGCAACAAGAGCTACAGAACGTTCTGCACCCTTCACCTCATCCCAGTCGGTAAGTTCAGAATCTGGGTCAATAACACTCAGTGTAAACCATTCGATGGAACTTCCCATACACTTTATCTCGCTGTATTCTTCTTCGCTGAGCATCTTACCTTCAAGTTCCTTCTTTGACACCTTTATACAGAAGTCCATATAGTCCTCCAGGGTAGAGGTACGGCTCTTCAATGCCTCGGTCATAAGTCCGTTTTTGGTAAGGAGCGACTTTGTAAGACTAATCATATCCTTCATTTTCTGCCAGAAATTAAGGTTAGGCTCTACATATCCCATACGGATAGGGTCAGGGAACTCGCCACCGCCACCACACTCTGCGCCGATAGGCTGCTCGGCATAGAGAATGGCATCGTGCTTCAGCTCTGCCCAAGAAGCAAGTGCCGTGTTGAGGTTCTTACGTTGCCAAGAGTCGGTCTTCATATAGTCAGGATAGTCCTTGTTTGGCTTCTGAAGCTCTACAAGGCATTGCATCCACTTGTTATACATAGACTTATCCCAATCGGCAAACTTTGACATCTTTGCCTTCATCTTCTTCATCTCGTCGGCATAGCCTTTCCAGTTTTCTGCATCCTGATAGTAATCAGCATTGAGTCTGTCGGCTGCATCAACGCCAAAAGCAGAGAATACATGAAGTCCGCGAGGGAATGGCACCTTGGAATTTGCCTTTTCATCGTACATACGGCTAAGCACATATCCGTCAGGCGTATATCTCTGTGGCATGAAGTTCATCTTGTTCTCACAATCCTTCTCAGGATTCTTCGCATTCTTTTCTGGAATCTTTGAGGTGATGCGATTGCGAGTCTTAAACAGAGAGGCAAGTTTTGTGTTGATATCCTTCAGGGTAGAAGCATCTACCACCTTGTCAACTGTCATGATTTTCTTGGCAGTAAGATAGTCGGCCACATCAACAACAGCCACATTATCAGGCTCACCCATAAGGAAGTCGAGGGTCTTGTAAACTCCAAGTCCCTCATTTGCTACTTTCTTGTCGATGTTATTCAGAAGGTAAGCCATCATGGCAGCTTGCTTAACTGCCTTTTTCTGCTCGCTACAGAAAGTGAATGTCTGCAACCACATCATAGCCCTGAAATATCTTTCTGACTGCTGATTGCGGGTATAGTGACCACGTGGCTTGAAGAGGTCATAGTTGAAAAGAATCTCCTTACCCATCATAGGAGAAATGGCAGCTGTATAGCCGAACACATTAGTAATCTCTAGTTCTGCCTTTTCCTTATATGAAGCAGGGGCTTCAAGATGTTCGCCTGTAAGGAGTTCGTTAGCAACAGAGAAATAAGCTGCATTGAATTCCGCCAAATCCTTTAGCTCTGCATCCGAAGTATTTGCAGCAATCTCCATCGCCTTCTTATACATTGCCGTATTCATCGCACTAATACGAGGCACGAAGCAATCTTTCTCCAAAGATTTCAGCACATAACCGAAATACATGTGGTATGCCTGAAGGAATACATCCGTGGTGATGTAGCTCGGCATCATCTTATAGTCATTTTCCTCGTAGACACTAAAGAGCTGTTCGTTTTTTGTAGGGATAATGGCAAAATTATGATGTGCCAGATGACTGAGGAATGGCTTATCCACCTCCTCCATCTGGAACATATTCACCGTCATAGCAGGATTGGCAAGTTTAAGACCATCCACATCCGTCATCTGCAACTTCTTCAGTTCTGCGATACGTGCGTCAATACGCATGATAAAGCCCTTCTCTTCCTTAGAGATTCCTGCCTTGTTGAAGTCAAGAAGCGCATTGTAATCGTGCTTCTCCAGATAGTCATAGCATCGGTCGGTGTACCACTTCGTCTTTTGAGAAAAGAAAGTGTTGAGGTCTTCTTCCATAAACCACACACCTTTGAGTGCATACGGATAGTGACGGAGTATGCGCAGCTCCATCAACGTCATATCACTTATGTCCATGTTCAGGTCAATCTCCCTTGGCAGAAGACTGTCAGTTACAAGGAATGAATGTGGATTGAACTCTACATTAATAAGTTCTGCCGCCTCTTCTGGCGAACCCTTACGCACCTCGTTGCAAGATGCCATCAGCAATGCTGCTGAGAATAAGAGAAGGATAGATTTTTTCATATTAAATTAAAGAAAACAGCCCCTAACCCCGCCCCTTCCCCCGCTCGGGGGAAGGGAGTAGTTACGTTAGTACGCTACAGGGGGATTGTTTATATTAATGTTTCTTTTTATTTACGTCTTGATTGGAAGTACTATCTAAAAAGCTCCCCCCTTGGGGGGATGGAGGGGGCTTCTATTGATTGGAATTACTATCTACTCCCTTCCCCCGGGCGGGGGAAGGGCAGGGGTTAGGGGCTCTTTTTAGGAACTTCAACCCAAACCCTTTTAGCTGATACAGCACCTCGATGGTATCGCCATCTTTGCGCTCCCAGGTATGTACCAAGTTAGGCACGGTGTCGGTCTCTACCTTGAAATCGATGAGTGGACAACCAACTCGCGAGCCGAGCCAGAGCGGTCGGATAAACCGCCCTTTATAGAGATGGAAGATAAACAGCCGTTTGTCTTTCTCTGGGCGGTAGCGCGTAGCCTTTATAGTGCCTACGAGGACTTCGGGAATGCTGTCGCCTGTCATATCCCCACAGGTGAAGCGATAGACAGGATAGTCAAGTTTCCATGTATCTACCACGCTGTCACCTCTGACGTGCTCAATACGGTTTGTGGAATCTGTCACCGCCACAAGTCGAAGTACGCCTTCGCCTATGGTAGAACTATAACGGAAGGTCACAGAATCTACTTGCACCAAGCTATACTCGCGTTCTGCCTCCTTCTGCCTACAGCCAATAAAGGAACAGAGCACGCATACCGTCATTATCGTCTTAACTATTAAACGCATCTCGTTGTCTTACCCACAATATGTCTGTTTGAACCAAAGTTTATAAAGTGGGTCGACAAATGTATAAAATTATAAGCATAGTTGATATAAGAACTCTTATAATTTTTATTATTTTAACATTCTATCCCCCAAATCAGACAAAAAAATTCGCCTTTATTTCATTCTAAACTTCCAAAATGAGGAAAGCAAGACATGAAACAAAGGCGAAAACCGAAATAACAGGTATCAATCTACCTAACGAATGAGTTACCGCGGCGCAGATTTGTGCACCATTTGTTCATCGTGACCTTTTCACGAAGAAATTGCTGTGTCTTCCAGATGCTGAGAGGTTTAGACTCAGTCTGTTCTTTTTGTGTATTGTTAAGGTTCTCCATACTAGAATAGTTTATTAGTCATTGGCAAAAATATGAAATAAAATCCATATTAACGAGAAAAAACTCAGAAAACGTTGAAAGTTTCCTGTTTTTTGCTGAATTCTGCAATCTATACTTAACATTTCATACCCCTGTGGATATAAGGGTATATAATAGCAGAAAGTTGAAAGTTGCAGGTTTTAACCTCTACTTTCAACTTATCTGGTATCAGTCGGACTAGTTTTCACAAGCTATCACAACTGAGTTTTAGTAAACAAGAAAATTATTTGATAAAAGCTTAGAAATTATCTTACTAATGTGGACGCCTTAATGGAGTCAATCTTTGAAGAATCGGCCATCGCAACGCTGTTGGCTGTGTTGATGGTGATTGAATCCTTGGTGTGTGAAGCAGCGAACTGCTGTGCGTCCTGAAGTGCCTCGCGCTGGTATGGCATCTGTGCTGCAAGTCCGAGAGAGAGGATGATACCTACTACTGCAGCTGCCTTATAGAGTGGGCGGAGGCGGCTTTGCATGGTTATTGTGCGTGCCTTTACATGCTTTGGCTCATCGTCGATGAGAGCAAGCATACGCTCGTCGAAATCAGAGCTGAGGTGCGCTTCTTCCATGCCAGACTGCTCATACATGAACAAGTCGCGATAAGGCAACAGAGTCACCGGCACGTCCTTCTGTGAGAAGAATGTGCGCAAGATACGTTCCTCTTCCAAAGAGGTCTCGCACTTGAAGTAGCGCTCTAAGAGTTGTTCAATGTATTTATAGTCCATATATTTTTGTTTTGCAATGCGAAAATCGCATTAAACTAACTGTCTTGTAGTGAATCGTATGTTTTCTTGATGAATTGTCGAGCTCGGAAGATGTTTATCTTTACTTGGTCTTCGCTTATCTGCATGATAGCGGCGATTTCCTTGTACGACTTATCCTCGAAATCGCGTAGCTGCATTGCTGTGCGTTGTTTCTCGGGTAGGGAATTCATCAGATTGCGAACCATTGCGATGCGTTCCTTTTCCATCATTTGCTCATACGGTGTATGGGTGATAGGTGATGGGTGTTGGGTGGTGGGTTCATCCAAGGAAACTGTTCGGTGTGTGTCTTGTTTCCGAAGAACGTCGAGCGCCATGTTTCGCGCTATCGTCATCGCCCAGGCTTCGAGGGATTCTATCTCGTCCCATTGATCGTGCCGGTTCCAGATTTTTATCAGTGTCTCCTGCACAACATCCTCTGCATCCTGCTGGTTGAGCGTGATGCGGAAGGCAAGCCTGAAGAGCTTGTCTTTCATTGGAAGTACGTCGGTCTTGAAACTGATATTCTTCATCTGTGCTCTGAATTGAAGACTATAATAAAAGGGCAAAAGTTACATTTGCCCTTCCTTTTTTAACTTATTTTTACATTTAAACGTAAATTTTGCAGAAAACGGTAGCTATTATTTGCTGATGATAGTACCGTGATTGCCGTCGATGGCTGTGGCGAGTGTTATGATAACCCTTGAAACACCTGCATCGACTGCTGCGAGGGCATTCTCAATCTTTGGAAGCATACCGCCAGAAATTGTTCCGTCGGCCTTGTAGCGCTCGAAGTCTGCGTGGTTGATGGTCGGAATAACGCTATCGTCGTCATCAGGATTTCGGAGTACGCCTTTCTTCTCAAATGAGTAGATAAGTGTTACCTCATATCCTTCGCTTGCAAGTGCCTTTGCCGTTTCAGAAGCCATTGTGTCGGCATTGGTATTGAGGATATTTCCGTTTCCATCGTGAGTGAGAGGAGCGATGACAGGAACTACGCCTTGCTGGATGAGGCTTGCGAGAGCCTTGCCGTCAGCGCGATCAACGTCTCCTACGAAACCGAAGTCAACCATCTTCTCCTCACCATCAACCTCCATTTTCTTCAATGGGCGCTTATGAGAACGGATTACATCCATATCAGCACCTGTGAGACCGATGGCATTCACTTTATTTGCTTGAAGCTTGGCAACAAGGTTCTTGTTTACAAGACCGCCATAAACCATTGTCACAACCTCGAGCATCTGGGCATCGGTAACGCGACGACCGCCTACCATAACGCTTTCTATGCCGAGTGAGGCTGCTACCTTAGTGGCACGACGACCACCTCCGTGTACGAGAATCTTCGGACCCTCAATCTTGCTGAAGTTATCGAGAAGTGCATCAAGCTGAGCAGCATCCTCAACAACTGCACCTCCTACCTTTACTATAGTGATTTTCTTCATTTTTCCTTTATTTAAAGCCTAACAGACAATACTATTCAAGGTATGTGTAGCCATAAAGGCCGGCACGATAGTTAGAGATAAACTCCTTACCCTCTTCGAGCGTGATCTTACCTTCCTTAACTGACTTTGCTACCCAGATCTCAAGACGACGTACAAGGTTCTTTGGTGAGTACTGAACATATTCAAGCACATCGGCAACGGTCTCACCATCAATTGTCTTGTCTATGTGATAGCCATTGTCATCAACTGAGATATGAACGGCATTGGTATCTCCGAAGAGATTGTGCATATTACCGAGGATTTCCTGATATGCTCCGACAAGGAATACTCCTATATAATAATGTTCGCCCTGTTTTACCGGATGCAAAGGAATATAACTTGTCTGCTGACCGCCATTTACATAGGTAGCCACCTTACCGTCAGAGTCGCAGGTTATATCCTGAATCTGTGCCGAGCGTGTTGGCTGCTCGTCAAGGCGCTGAATAGGCATGATAGGGAAGAGCTGGTCTATGCCCCATGAGTCAGGCATACTCTGGAAGAGAGAGAAATTGCAGAAATACTTGTCTGCCATCTGCTTGTCAAGACTGCGAAGCTCATCTGGAACATGCTTCTGATGGTGTGCAAGTTCTGAAACCTCATGAGTGATAGCCCAATAGAGTGACTCAATCTGCGCGCGTGTCTTCAGGTCGATGATACCATGACGGAAGAGGTCGAGAGCCTCCTCGCGAATATCCTCGGCATCATGCCAGTCCTCAAGCATTGAGCGTGTAGATAGCTTGTCCCATATCTCCGTGAGGTCGTGAACAAGCTGATGGTCATTCTCGCTTGGCTGGAAATCCTCTGGCATCTGTGGTGCACTCACGCTTTCAAGCACATCGAGAATAAGGACGGAATGATGTGCGGCAAGAGATCGTCCACCCTCTGATATAAGGGTAGGGTGAGGGATGTCATTCTTGTCGGCTGCATCAACGAAGGTATATACACAGTCGTTCACATACTCCTGAATAGAGTAGTTTACAGAAGACTCTGAATTACTTGAACGTGTACCGTCATAGTCAACGCCAAGTCCGCCACCGCAATCCACGAACTCAATGCCGAAGCCCATCTGATGCAACTGCACATAGTACTGGGCAGCCTCACGAAGAGCCGTTGAGATACGGCGGATCTTGGTAATCTGCGAACCGATATGGAAATGGATGAGCTTCAGACAGTCGCGAAGTCCCATCTCGTCAAGCATCTCGAGTGCGAGAAGGAGCTCAGAAGAGTTAAGACCGAACTTAGAGGCATCACCACCGCTCTCCTGCCATTTACCTGCACCTGAAGAAGCGAGTTTGATACGTATTCCGAGGTTCGGACGCACGTTGAGCTTGGCTGCTGTCTCTGCTATGATACGGAGCTCTGGCAGTTTCTCTACAACGAGGAACAGACGCTTACCCATCTTCTGTGCAAGCAAAGCCATCTCGATGAAGTTCTGGTCCTTGTGACCGTTACAGATCACGATAGAGTCAGAATCCATGTGCTGCGCAAGAACGGCATGAAGCTCAGGCTTTGAACCTGCCTCAAGTCCGATGTTGTACTTGGCACCATGCGAGATAATCTCCTCAATGACAGGGCGCATCTGGTTCACCTTGATAGGGAACACGATATAGTGGTCACCCTTGAAGTTATACTCCTTGGTGGCTTTCTCGAAACAAGCAGCCGTTGACTGGATACGAGTATCAAGAATGTCAGGGAAACGCAGCAGCAGAGGTGCGGAGATATGGGCAGCAGCCAGTTCATCGACCACTTCCTTCAAATCCACCTGGACGTTATTCTTCTTTGGCGTAACATACACATGACCTTTCTCGTTAACACCGAAGAAGTTAACACCCCAACCTTTGATGTTGTAGATCTCCTTAGAGTCTTCTATCGTCCATTTCTTCATTTCTGTTCAATTAATTCTTTTGCTTTTTCAACAGAGATAGATATTTTCTCCGGACTCTCCATGAGGGTTACGTCCAGAATATGCTTAGCCTTCAGATAAAACTGCTCACGATATGCAAGCTGTTCCTTGATAAAGGCGAGGAGTTCGTCCTTTGACTTGTTGGCAATGATAGGGCGCACCGACCTGCCCATCTGCAGATGAGCGTAGAGCACCTCTGGAGTTGCCTTGAGGTAGATTACGTCTGAGTTCGCATTCATGTAGTCCATATTGTCAAAGAAACATGGAGTGCCTCCGCCACAACTGATAACTACATCTTCAAACTCAGCCACCTCATGAAGCATGTTCCGCTCAATGATGCGGAAGCCTTCCTCTCCGCGTTCTTCGAAGATCTGGGAAATCTTCTTGCGCATACGGCTCTCAATATACCAGTCGAGGTCGTAGAATGGAAGTCCGAGATCCTTGGCAAGCTGTTTGCCAACGGTGGTCTTTCCAGCTCCCATATATCCGATGAGGATTATTCGCTTCATTTCTTGGTCTTTACAGGAGTGTTTACTATTTCCATGCACTTCTCGTATGTAAGTTCGGCTGCATGCTCATGCATAGCCTTTGGCATACGGTAGTTCTTGCCCTTGTAGCAGATGTAAGGACCATAGCGGCCATTCATCACCTCAAGGTCTGCATCCTCCTCGAAGGTCTTCACGTGGCGCTGCTTCTCCTGATCACGACTCTTCTCAATAAGATCAATAGCCTCCTCGCGTGTAATGCTGAGAGGGTCAATATCCTTTGGTATAGAGACGTACTTGCGGTTATGCTGTACGTATGGTCCGAAACGACCTGCACCGATTATGATAGGCTCACCCTCATACTCGTCGAGTGTGCGTGGCAGGCGGAACAGCTCCAGTGCCTCTTCGAGAGTGATGGTCTCAAGGCTCTTGTCCTTTGGAAGCTGTGCGAAGCGAGGCTTGTCCTTATCCTCTGCGCTACCAATCTGCACAACAGGACCGAAACGGCCAATCTTTACAGATACAGGCTTGTGGCTCTTAGGGTCCTCACCCAGAACACGCTCACCTGCCTTATGCTCAGAACGTGAGTTTATGGTCTTCTCCACCTCTGGAGCGAATTTCTTGTAGAAGTCCTTGAGCATTTTCGTCCAGTTCTCCTTACCCTCTGCAATATCATCGAATTTCTCCTCGACATTGGCTGTGAAGTTATAGTCCATTATGCCAGGGAAGTATTCCATGAGGAAATCGTTCACCACGATACCTATGTCGGTAGGGAGGAGCTTACCCTTCTCTGAGCCAACCATCTCGGTCTTCTTTGAAGCCTTGATATTATTGCCCTTGAGGGTGTCGATTGTGTATTCGCGCTCTTCACCCTTCTTATCGCCCTTCTGAACGTATTCACGCTGCTGAATGGTAGAGATAGTAGGAGCGTATGTTGATGGACGGCCGATGCCGAGTTCCTCAAGCTTATGAACGAGCGATGCCTCAGTATAGCGGATAGGTCCCATTGATGCGCGCTCAAGTGATGTTATCTGAACTCGCTCAAGGCTGTCGCCCTCCTTCATAGAAGCTGGCATTGTACCTGTCTCCTCGCTGAGCTTGTCGTTATCGTCATCACCGTCTGACTCACGATAAACCTTGAGGAAACCGTCGAATACAACAACCTCACCAGTTGCGATGAACTGCTCATCAGTACCTGAAACGCTGATATTCACGGTTGTCTTCTCAATCTGGGCATCTGCCATCTGGGTAGCGGCTGTGCGTTTCCAGATCAATTCATAGAGACGGCGCTCCTGAAGTGTGCCCTCGATTGAGGTGTTAGCCATATATGTAGGGCGGATAGCCTCGTGAGCCTCCTGTGCTCCCTTGGTGTGGGTGCTATAGTTGCGTGGCTTGCTGTATTCCTCACCATACATGCTGATCACCGTCTCCTTTGATGTGCCGATACAGAGCTTTGAGAGGTTCACAGAGTCGGTACGCATATATGTGATGTGACCGTTCTCATACAGATGCTGTGCAACCATCATAGTCTGCGACACGGTGAAACCGAGCTTTCTCGCTGCTTCCTGCTGAAGAGTAGAGGTAGTGAAAGGAGGTGCAGGAGTACGCTTGAGAGGTTTCTTGCTTATAGTGTCAATGGTGAACTTAGCGTTACGGCACTTCTCAAGGAAAGCAACGGCATCCTCATGTGTTGTGAAGCGCTTGTCGAGCTCTGCACGTATCTCACTCTTATTGCCAGTCTCATCGCTGATGGCGAAGACAGCGTTTATGCGGAAATATGGTTCAGCCTTGAAAGCCTGTATCTCGCGCTCGCGTTCCACTATAAGACGTACGGCAACGCTCTGCACACGACCGGCAGAAAGCGATGGCTTCACCTTGCGCCAGAGCACAGGTGAGAGATTGAAACCAACGAGGCGGTCAAGCACACGGCGTGCCTGCTGGGCGTTGGTAAGATTCATATCCAACTGACGTGGATGCTTAATAGCCTCAAGAATTGCATTCTCTGTGATTTCATGGAATACTATTCGGCTAGTCTTCTGTTCGTCAAGACCGAGAACTTCGCAAAGGTGCCATGAGATAGCCTCTCCTTCGCGGTCCTCATCGGATGCCAGCCACACCTTCTTTGCGTTCTTCGCATTAGCCTTGAGATCATTAACCACTCGTTTCTTCTCATCAGGTATCTCATATACTGGCATGAGGGTATCGAGGTCAATGCTTATTTCCTTTTTCTTAAGGTCGCGGATGTGTCCGTAGCTGGACATTACTTTGTAGTCCTTACCAAGGAATTTTTCAATGGTTTTAGCCTTAGCCGGGCTCTCCACAATTACCAAGTTTTCTTGCATAATAATTCTATGTTTGTTCTTTTGAGGCGCAAAAGTAAACAAAAAATTGCGTACACCTTATTATATAGCAATAATTTTAGATATTTTAACAAAAGAAAGGGCTTTAAGGTGAAAACTATTGGTATTTCTTACGTTTTTAGCCTTTTTCTTAGTGAAATGACGAACCAAGTGCTTTCTTTTATCCGTGAATCTTTTTTTTGATATCTAACGCAAAGATACAAAGACGCAGAGATTATTAACCTCTGCGTCTTTATGTCTTTTATAATTCAAATACCCGTCATCAAGACAGTTGCAAATTTAGAATTGCCTGGAAGGCTACACTATGAGTAACCGAGGTGCATACTCGACGAAGGAGAGTATGCCCTCGGAAAAAACTACGACTACATTATCAGCCTGGAAGGCTGTACTCGATTGGCTTTTGCGCATGTCCTTCCGTTATGTACTGCCCTCCAGGCAATATTAGGGACTATTGGGTTAATTCACAATTTAGATTAATAATTTGGATAATGATTATTATCCTATTACTTTCTCATAAAATTGATGCCAATAGCCCCAATTTTTCCCAGTGGGAGAACTTGGATGATGTACCATAATTGCAGGGATTTGTTTTCCCTTTATAGTATATGTCCATACATTAGTACTGTCATGTTCGTTAACAAACAACTTTGTCCCCACACCCTGCCAATCAGGTAGTCCGTTATATAGTCTAACACCCCAAACAACAATTAAGTCAGGCATGTACTGTTCCAAAAGCTCTTTAAAAGCATGTTCAGATGTTGCCCAATATTCTTGCTGTGGAGCTGTTCTTGGGCCGTTTTGTGAGTATTGAATATAGTTATAGAATATAACTCCTTGCCAAAAGTTCTCTCTTTCTTCCTGTGTAAGTTCTTTGCCTGTTATAGCTCTTTCAAAACACACAAAAGTTTTCAGGTACGATTCTCCACTATATCCATTCAGATAGTAGTCAAGAATATCTTCCGTTTGTGAAAAACATTCATTGCGCATGTTCTCTTTTTTACAAAGAGGGTAGCATCTACCACCTTCGCTAAGTTCATCCATACAATAATGACTCTCACCTAACACAAGGATTCTCTTACCTTTATAGCCATTGATAAAATAGTTTTTACCAATCCACGGTCTAAAATTAATGTTTGACATAACATCTATTTTTTCACGGTTACGAATAAGTTATTTAACGCTAAATATTGGTTAACTACACAGCGAAAAACGTGGGTGTCCACTTCTCTTCATCTGTAAATTGAGCCCCTAAGAAAGTCTTGTCAATAGCAGATATTCCCTGCATCTGAATATTCTCAACGAAATGAATCCTCAGAGATATCACACCAGCCGATAGTCAAATAATTATGACTAAACAGAAGTGGATATGCAAATCCCATAGCATTATCTCCACCAGTAATTTTACGCAACCAATACTTCATAGTAAACTGATTATTTGATTAAATATCATCACATTTGATATGTGATTATTTCAGTGAAGAAGATTACTGAAGATGAGGTTCCCAATTAGCCATCAAAGATCCAGATTCTTTATCACGATATAGATAAAAATTATTATATATATGAAAATCACTCTCATATTTAAGGAATCCATAACCACGTTTAACTAGAATCATATTCAGAGCTTTGTCCTTATTGTCATAATATATTTTGTTGACAGTTTCTCTTATATCACTTGGGTATGAATCGTCCAATGGTAAGTTGCAAACAATATCAAATAGATGCTCTTTTATATAGTCTACGTATGATTTCTTTTTTTCCTTTTTGCTCCAAGTTATTTTGTCTGCAATGATGTGTGCATAGAAGAAATGAATAGCATAATGTGTGTAATATTCTTCTGCTTCTTCATCACTATATTTCATTTCACCATTTGCATCAAAAATCTTGATACCTTTATATTCGTAGCATAATTCTCCCCAATCGTCTGTGTATTCTCTGTAGATAGGCTTGTAATCTGTAAACCTCTTAGCAGGATTACACATATCTTCCTTACTCATACCGCCAAGAATACCTGAACCACTTGTAGAGTTGCCGTTTTTTCCGCAACCTACACAAACAAGCATTACAGTTAATAAAACAGTAAATACTTTCAACGAAATCTGGAAATAAGTTTTCATAATTTCTGGTATTATGCCTTTCTGATACCCAATTAAGGCGTTTATTGGTTTAGTTATTATGGTTTACTACACAATGAAAAACGTGGGTATCCACTTCTGCTCATCCGTTAATTGAGGTCCTGAGAAAACCCTGAAGAATTGACGAGTAGAAAGTCTGCCCACGTTGATATAGTTGTACATATCATCGGGGAAAGTGTGTATGAGGATATAATAACCCTCACTACACACCCCGAGATATAGTTATACCATACCCGTAGCAGCCACTTCTGACATTGCCATTGATTCTTCATATTGAAATTTCTCAGGTTTCAATTAACCAATTGACAAAGCATCGATGACGCTTTTTCCTTATGTAGTGTCTAACAACTTACAATTGTTATGACTTTGCAAATATAGACATTTTCTTTCTTAACACAAATAAAAATGAGTAAAAATTTGTAAAGACACGCCTATTTTATTAGAATTATGCCAAATCAGCCTTACAAAATCGCAAAAATATGGTTCAATTCAAGCATTTGGGAAGTATATCAAGTCATGCTAATGCCTCTTGATTTTGTAATCTTAGCTTGAAACTATGTAAAATTCACGAGAGTTTTTAGAGAGGGGGGGGCACTTTTGCCTGTTTTTACCCTTTTGCCTGTTGATTATCAGTAGTTTACAACGCGTGTACCCCCCTAAAAATACCTTTGGGGGGTACACTTCAAAGAGAGGGGGGGTGCACGCTTTATTATCTCTTGATTTACAGCATGTTATACCCCTAAAATGGGCAAAAGTGCACCCCCCTCTCGCAAAACACTCTCGAAAAATATTTTTCATTTGCTTCAGGTCCGTTTCTCCTTCGCTTCAAATCCGTTTCAAATCCGTTGTAAGTCCGTTCCATAGTATGGGAGCTGAATGGGAGTTACATGGGAGTCACATGGGACTTACTACGGACTCTCTACAAACGCACTTTATGGTGCTATTGATATTCTTCCGGGAGTTCGTCTTTCCAGTTGGGGTAGGGATCAGAGAGGAGATGGGAGTTGTAGAAATGGCGGTTGCCTGTTACCTCTGGACTGCAAGGAAGTAATTACCCATTAATTTCATCAATTACAAATTACTAAGTGCATACAATGGGACGATATCAACATGGCGCTCTGCTTGATCAGCCTCAGAGTCATAGTAATAGAAATGACCGAAGTTTTCAAGCGACGTGCGTATTGCATCATGAAGTTTGTGACCACGCATGAAAATCCAAAGGCTTTGCATACTTCCTTGTGTACCAGCCTTTACCTCAATTGGTAAAACGATACTGTTACGAACTCCAACATAATCAATTTCTGCTTGGCTACCTTTTGATTGGTTTTCCCAATAATGCATTTCAGATTTTATAAAGCAATCACTATATTTCTGCATCTCTAATCCCGCAAACATTTCTGAGCTTCCTCCTTTGTTGACGAAATCAACCTCTGATGCCATAAGTACATCTGTTGCAGGAATGCCTAACATTGTCTGCATTATTCCTAAATCGAAGAACAGATACTTAGTAAAGTTTGCATTCTCTTGTGCACCAAGTGGAACTCCATTAGCATCCGTGTGAACAACAGGAATGACAAGTCCTGCCAATGAGAGCAAGTGCAATGCCTCCTTGACAACTGTAGATTTTGTGTCTCGTGATGCTTGTGAACATATAAATTTCTTTCCTACTTGCAAAGCGACAGAACGTAGAACTTGACGAAGCAGAACTGGAGATACACGTTTCTTGTACTTTGAGAAATCATCGTTATATGTATCAATAATATCATTATGCACACGAGATACTTCTATGTAACTGTGTGTTTCTATCCATTCGGTCACCGCGGCAGGCATACCTCCTACAAGATAGAAAGTTCGTAATTGGCTGATTAGGTCTTTGTGCGCTTTCTCTGCCAAAGGTTCATCGCTATTTGCTCTTTTCTTGAGATCAATAGTAAGCTCAAGTTCTTGTGCCATTAGGAACTCATCAAATGAGAAAGGGTACATATAAATGGAACGTATTCTCCCCACTCCAAATGATGGTAATTCCTCTAATGTGAATTCAAGAAGTGAGCCAGCTGCAATCACATGCAGTTCTGGATAATCTTCTTTGAAATACCTCAAAGCCATAATGGCTTCTTTGCAAACCTGAATCTCATCAATAAAAAGCAATGTCTCACCTGCAACAATTGGGGTAGCTAACACGCCGCTTAATTTCTCACATGTTTTCTTAACATCGATATTCTCAGGAAAGAGAAGTTTCAAGTCTGGCTGCTTCTCGAGATTAATCTCAACGAAGTAGCGAAATGTTTTCCCTAATTCCCTAACTGCTGTTGATTTACCAACCTGGCGAGCACCTCTAATCAATAGAGGTTTACGTCGTTCTGATTCTTTCCATTCAAGGAGCTTAGCGTCTATGTGTCTTTTGAAGTATGACATACTTTCTATTTTTATGATTTCATGGCAAAGTTAATAAAATTTCCCAAAAATCGGACCGAAAAATAGAGAAAAACTCCCAAGAATCAGACCGAAACCCAAAAATGCCACCGAAAAAGTGTTAAATTCTCCCAAAAATGCCACCGAAAACGATTTTTGTGATATGTGGCGATTTATAGTTCATCAAGCAAACTTTCGACTGGACGTCCATTTAATTTTCCAGCCTTAATGAGCTTAACGTTATCGCACATCTCCTGAATATCGCTCAGATACTCACTATGCGGTTTCTCTGAAACCATTCCAACCGACTCTTTTTTTTCTGCAACCAAACGCTTGATAGTGTTGAGTGCCTTTCGCAAATAAGTCTCATCATCTGCGATGTAACTAAGTTGCCTTAATAACTCGGCATGAAGTTGTAGTGTTGTCATACTCTAATGTTTCCTTACGGAGTGAGACACATTAATATCGCATTAATTAAACGCTATTGATATTCCTCTGGGAGTTCTTCCTTCCAGTTAGGGTAGGGATCAGAGAGGAGGTGCGAGTTGTAGAAGTGGCGGTTGCCTGTTACCTCTGGACCGAGGAATGACGGACGGTCGAAAAGCTCGTCTTCATTTGTTAGCTCCACTTCGGCAAAGAGAAGGCCTTCGTTAGCTCCATGAAACTCGTCAACTTCGAAGGTATGTCCGCCGTATGGCACAAGCCAGCGGGTCTTATCGACAACGCCTCCACGACATAGTTTCAGCATTTCGAGGGCATCTTCCTTCGGAATCTCACGTTCAAACTCATATCTTGACATACCACCGTTAAGGGATGGTCCCTTGATGGTGAGGTATGCCTTCTCATCACGGAGTCTTATACGGACAGTGGCTCCCTTGCAAGCCATATATCCCTGTTGGATATGTGAGTGCGAGGAAGCCATTGTCTTGAAAGACCCGTCCTTTGAAACAAGGAATTTTCTTTCTATTTCAAGCATGGGAGGATTAACTCATCATAAAGCAACTGAATATGGCGAATACAACTCCGAGTCCGATGAGGACTCCGATAATCCAGCCAATGACCTTGTTACCTTCCTTCTCTTGCTTTGCTGCATAGGCTGCACGCTTTGCGTTGCCTGCTACTTTCTTTTCTTTGCTCATAGTAAATATAGTTTTATTTAGTTATTAGTATCTTTTAGTGTTTAGTGTTTCGTGTTTAGAGTGGAGTGATTAGTGTTTAGAGTTTAGAGTGGAGTGATTAGTGTTTAGTGTTAGTGTGCACCTCTAAACTCTAACCCCTAACCTCTAACCTTTTATTCATCCACGACAGGGAACTCCATGAGGTATGCTTTGATGAAACCGTCGATTTTACCGTCCATTACTCCATCAACGTCTGTTGTCTGGTAGTTGGTGCGGTGATCCTTTACACGGCGGTCATCGAACACATAGGAGCGTATCTGTGAGCCCCATTCTATCTTCTTCTTTCCTGCCTCGATCTTTGCCTGAGCCTCGAGTCGTTTCTTCATTGCGCGGTCGTAGAGCTGTGACTTGAGCAGTCGCATGGCGTTTTCTCGGTTCTGCTGCTGCTTACGGCTCTCGGTATTGGCGATGAGGATTTCCTCTTCCTCGCCTGTGTCTGGGTCTTGGTACATATATCGGATACGTACACCCGTCTCAACCTTGTTGACGTTCTGACCACCGGCACCACTTGAACGGAAGGTATCCCAACTTACACGGGCAGGGTCAACATATACCTCGATTGTATCGTCGATGAGTGGAGAGACGAAGACAGAGGCGAAACTTGTCATTCGCTTACCCTGTGCGTTGAAAGGACTCACGCGAACGAGACGATGAACGCCTGACTCGCTCTTCAGATAGCCGTAGGCATACTCACCACCTTCTATCTCCATAGTAACGGACTTAATGCCTGCCTCGTCGGCCTCTTCAAGGTCGCTGATAGTAACTTTATAGCCATGAGTCTCTGCCCAACGCATATACATACGCCAAAGCATTGAAGCCCAGTCCTGTGCCTCTGTACCGCCCGCACCTGAATTGATCTTCAGTACGCAAGCCATTGGGTCCTCCTTCTGGCGGAGCATATTACGAAGCTCAAGGTCCTCGATGGCTTTTAGAGCGCGTTCGTAGTCGGCATCCACTTCTTCTTCTGTCACCATTTCATCGCGGTAGAACTCCATAGCAAGAGCCAGTTCGTCGGCAGCAGTTCTGACCTCTTCATAGCCGTCAAGCCATTTCTTGATGTCCTTAACGAGTTTCATCTGCTCCTGGGCACGCTCAGGGTCTTCCCAGAAATCGGGAGCCTGAGTGCGGAGGTCTTCCTCCTCAAATTCTACTTTCTTCTTTTCGATGTCGAGATAGCGATAAAGCGCATCTGCTCGGTCTTGAATATCCTTTAATTGGTCTGCTGTGATCATATTTTTATTTTTGTGTTTAGAGTTTTGTGTTTAGAGTTTAGGGTTTAGAGTTTAGTGTTTAGAGTTTAGTGTGGAGTGTGCAACTCTAATCTCTAAACTCTAATCTCTAACCCCTAAACTCTAAACCCTAAACTCTAAACTTCATTCTTTATACATATTCTCAATCACGTCGGCGTAGTTCTTGTAGATGACGTTGCGACGGCTCTTGAGAGTATTTGTGAGCTCGCCAGACTCCATTGTGAATGGCTTGGGGAGAAGTGTGAATCGCTTCACCTGCTCATAGCCTGCAAGTCCCTGTTGGAGTGTCTCGATGCGCTCTGTGAGCATCTTGATAATCTTCGGGTTTGTGCAGAGGTCGTTGCGACCGTCGAATGGTATGTTGTTCTCGCGGGCATATTCCTCAAGGAATGGGTAGGCAGGAACGATGAGCGCAGAGACGAACTTGCGCTGGTCGGCTATGATGACAATCTGCTCTACGTATTTATCCACGAGAAGCTTTGCCTCTACAGCCTGTGGGGCTACGTATTTGCCATTGGATGTCTTGAAGAGATCCTTTATTCGCTCTGTGATGTATAGCTCACCATTCTTCAGATAGCCGGCATCGCCTGTGTGGAAATATCCGTCAGCGGTGAAAGCCTCTGCGTTGAGATTGTCGCGCTTGTAGTAACCCTTCGTGATTGTAGGGCCTTTGAGCAGAATCTCGCTGTTCTCGCCAATCTTGATGTCGATACCTTCTATTGGGCGGCCTATAGAACCGATAGTGAAAGGCTCGTCGCGATGGTCGCATGAAACGGTAGCAAGACTCTCGGTAAGTCCGTAGCCGACAATCATCTTTATTCCGATGGAATGGACGAAAACCTCCACTTCTGGTGAAACGGTAGCACCAGCAGTCGGGAAGATGTTTGGCTTGAGGATACCAAGTTCCTTACGGATAAGCGAGAGGACGGTATTGTTTGCAATCTTGTATTTAAGGGCAAGAGTGATTGGAGGTCGCTTACCTTTTGCAAGATATTCTATGTTATGACTTGCACCAATCTCGAGAGCAGAGAGAAGGAGTTTTCTCTGGAATGGAGAGATCTTATCCATCTTCTCCTGAACACCGGCATATACCTTTTCCCAGAATCGCGGAACGGCAGACATACAGGTTGGGTGTGTCTCGCGCATAGACTGCTGAATCTCACGAGGATTGGTGTTGATGATAAGCGTAGCACCTTCATAGAGCGAGAGGAAATCCCATCCACGCTCGAAGATATGAGTGATAGGAAGGAAGGTGATGACGCGGTCGCTTTCCCCAACAGGCACGCATTTGTCGTTTGCCTTTATGGCTGCGTGGAACTGACTATAGGTGAGCATTACGCCCTTGCTGTCACCAGAAGTGCCTGATGTGTAGAGAATGTTCGCAAGGTCTTCCTCGTTGGCCTGTTTCCAAAGATTCTCTACTTCTGACTGGCGTGGATAGCCATCAGCCATCTTGAGAAGGTCGGAGAAATATATGGATGTGGTGTCGTGGTTGGCACGTACAACCGATGGGTCATAGATAATGATACGCTCAAGTGGCGGACAAAGAGCCTGAACACGACGTGCCTTGTCGTATTGTTCCTGTTCGCCTACGAAGAGAATGCGTATACCGGCATCGTTGATGACATACTGAATCTGCTCCTCGCTGCTTGTTGCGTAGAAAGGAATTGTAACTGCACGGATACCGAATGCTCCGAAGTCGGAACAGATGTACTGAAAGCAATTCTGGGAGAATACACCGATATTCTCCTGCACATGTACACCAAGATTAAGAAGGGCGTTGGAAACACGCTTAACCTTCTCGGCGAATCCTTTCCAGGATATTTCCTTCCAAGTAGCACCACCGAACTCACGGTATATGAATACGGTTCTGTCACCGTATTTCTTTGCCTGTGCATAAGGAAGTTGAGAAAGATGGCATTTTGTAAGCATAATCCAGTATGATGTTAATATTAAATGCAAAAATAATAAATTAAGTCGAAATAAGGAAATGATAAACGTGTTTTTTTGTGTTTGAAGTGGAAAAAAGAGAGAAAACACTCTATTATGTGCAGATTTTTATGTAAGTTTGCAGTCTCAAAACAAGAAATTATGACAACAGAAGAACTTACCCACGAAGCTGTTTCGCTTCTTCAGAAACTCATAGCAACGCCAAGTGTAAGTCGTGATGAAAGCAAGGCTGCCGACATCATGCAGGAGACGATTGAATCCTATGGATTCACCCCAACCCGTGTTGGTAATAATCTTTGGATTCAGTCCGAGGATTGGTCGGATAACAGGCCAACACTATTGCTCAATGCACATATTGACACGGTGAAACCGGTTGCTTCATGGACTCGTGATCCCTTTGCTCCGACTATCGAGGGTGATACTCTGTATGGTCTTGGGAGTAATGATTGCGGTGGCGGACTTGTGTCGCTTCTTCAGGTGTTCAGGGAACTTGTTAATAGCAAGAAACCATTGTCATACAACCTTGTCTATCTTGCTTCATGCGAAGAGGAAGTGAGTGGAGTGAATGGTATCAGAAATGTTATCGACAAATTGCCTAAGATTGATGTCGCCATTGTGGGAGAACCTACTGGTATGCAACCTGCTGTGGCTGAGAAGGGACTTATGGTAATAGATATGACAGCTCATGGAAAATCTGGTCATGCAGCTCGTGGTGAGGGTATCAATGCTATCTATGAGGCACTTGATGATATGTGTTGGATAAGGAATTATAAGTATCAGAAGGTGAGTGATTTCCTTGGTCCTACGGTTATGAATCTTACTGTGGTGAACAGCGGTACTCAGCATAATGTCATACCGGATGAATGTAAGATGATTGTTGATGTCCGTACAAATGAGAACTATGACAATGAGGAAGTGTTCCGTTTCATTGATGAGCATACAAAGAGCGACTGTAAGGCACGCTCATATCATCTCCGTTCTTCAAAGATAAGTCTTGACCATCCACTTGTGAAGCGTTGCGTGGCAATGGGAAAGAAGCCTTTCGGTTCGCCTACATTGAGTGATCAGGCTCTCATGCCTTGGGAGTCGTTCAAACTTGGTCCGGGAGAGTCTTCACGCTCTCATAGTGCCGATGAGTTCATAAGGATTTCAGAGATAAGGGATGCGATAGAGACGTATATCCATCTTATAGCAGATTAGTTTATTCGACTTTTACAAGTTTGGATTTGCCTGAAAGGCAATACTATGAGTAACCGAGGTGCATACTCGACGAAGGAGAGGATGCCCTCGGG
>JAEEGH010008145.1_pt1 | contig 24922 bp, 16 predicted proteins | sample 9134181 | NCBI WGS metagenome assembly JAEEGH01 (sample SAMN16246544, study PRJNA631951) | gut metagenome | biome: gut microbiome; feature: rumen; material: DP-attached | host: Bos | place: Iran: Karaj | collected 2018-10
ACACCATATTGGAGAAGTGCTCCAGGGCCGTTAACAAGAGCAACATACCGTTTGTCTCTGTTGCAGACTTCAACATTGTCGCAGGCAACAGCCCGTTTGCCCCGTTCTGCCGTCACATTGCGAGCGGGAACAACGTCTCGATGTACAACCAGGGCGACTTCCAGTCCGTGTCGAACGCGTTGTTCATCACCGACACCTGGTTCCCGCCGACGAACACGACGACAGAGAGCATCAAACGCATTGACCTCTCGAAGTACCAGCCGTTCGTCGAGTACAGGGTTCGCAACATGGATGACGTGGACGCGGCGCTGAACTCCAGGAAGCCGTCGGGCTGCCCCAAGAGCACCTATGAGGTGCTGCGGGACAACATCGGCGGCACGGGACTCGTCTGCCTTTACGACTACATGGACAGGGACCGCGTGCCGACGTCGCTGGCTTTGCCCACTGTCGAGACCGAGCCCATGATCTGCGGTGTTTCCGTCGGCATTGACGGCGGCGGCAACTTCACGGCGGAGCCGGCGGCGGTGATGAACGGCGAGGCTGTGCTTGATCCGGCGACGCAGTGGAAGGTCGTCCGCGAAGTGACGCCGCGCGTCCTTACGATTCAGCAGGCGCAGGTGACGGTGTCGGGTGCTGTGGCCTTCCCGTTCAAACGCGTGAGCTCGTCTTCCAGGCGCACGGGCAACTGGACGGCCGAAGCGCTCGTCGCGATCTTTTTCGCAAGTGACAATCTGAAGGCCCGTCTCGACGGGAATTCGCCAATAAGGCCCAAGAAGGATTACTGGGCCTCGTCGACGACAGCGGTGCGCGATGGCGTTATCTGGACGAAAGGGCAGGCGGCGATTTCCTTTAACGACAACATCCAGCGGTCGCAGGACGCGGTGAAGAATTTCGCGATTCCGGTTTCGGTGTCTCGTGTGACGCTTCCCATCTGCTACAAGGTTCACGAGAAGGAGGTAAGGGATACCGGCAATGGCTCGGAGTTGGTTCCCGGAACCGAGTTCACCGCTTATACGCGAGACCAGACCTGGGATGCAGGTGATTCACCCCTCCTTGTCTTTGACGAGAACGGCAAGTTGTCATCTAGCTGCGAAAGCATTTCCAGAAAGCAGGGCTACAATCCTGTAGTCGCGATCAGTCCGAACGATCTGCAGTCCAAACATGGTCAACAGAGCCAGAATTTCGAGAACACCATAGACGCAGGTTCGTTCCGTCCGTACTTCGCGGTATGGGTGCGCGTCCTTGATGCCAGCAGCGGTGCGGACCCGGATCGCAGAACTGGTGGCACGCCGACGGTGGATCTAGTGCCGGCGTCATGTATAGACGACAACGAGTTGAACATGGCGAACACCGATCCGGGCTTCATGTCGGAGATGCAGAAGATGGGTGGACCGGGAGTTCCTCTTCTTGATTTCAAGTGCAAAGATCAGCAGAGGTTCTCGTACAGGTGGGACCAGAACGGAGATGGCTTTCAGCCTCTTCTTAACGGCCAGCCTCCCGCGTTCGAGGGCTGGAACGCGCTTTTCACGGTTGACCCTCGATACAACTATGCGCCTGAGGACTGGTTTGGCACCATGGACGGCGACGCAACGGCGGAAAAGTGGCTGGGATACTCGCGCCAGTATCTAGGGGTGAACGGGCGAGACCCCGACATCTTTATGTTCACCAGCGACCAGGAGTATCTGCAGTCCATAGGCGAACTTGCGTTTATTCCCTACATCGAGCCTATGAACGGAAACGTGAACTTCATCGAAGGCGAGTTCATGAGACAAGACCGCTATCACAGCAGAAACGATTTCAATGCTCGTACACCGGGAACGGATAACGGATTTGCAAACCCGACTCGCTACTGGCGTACGTACACGGCTATAGAGCATAACGGCGGCGGGTATGACCCGATCTATTCGATGGTCGACAGAGGTGTCAGATACGAGTTCACCTCGGGAGAAGGGGATTTCAGGGTGAATCCGTACTCGCCCGACAGCCGAGTGCTCATGGCGGCGCTGAAGGACACCCCATACGACTATTTCGTCGCCTCCACGAACGACGATTCAAACGTCAACCCGACAATCGACATGAAGGCGTCAGACCGGGCGAACTGGGCGTTTTGCGAGGCGTCGTCGAAGGCGAAGCTCTCGGACGAGGAGTTGCTCGACATAGCAGGCGCGCTGAGCGACGCCTTTGCCGACAGCGCCGAGAACGGAGAGACCAACTGGGAGAACACTTTCGACGATATGGCCTGGTACGATGGCAACAACAAGGAGGACGACCAGAGAACGATATTGGGCGATGTCGATCTTGGCGAGCCTCTGCACGGCGTGGATCGTAAATTTCTCTATTCGTATTGGAGAGACTGCTTCCAGAACAGGCAGCAGCTTTTCCTGGTGTTCGTCCGTGCTGAACCTCTCACAGTCGGAGGGACGGGTTCGCATGCCTGCGGTAGTTCTCAGCTCGGGGCCAGGGGCGTGGCTCTTGTCTGGCGAGACCCGCAGCCGCCCACCCGCGGAGGTGCCTCAAGCCGCCCGAAGAGGACAAACTTGACGAGCCCATCCAATTGGGATCAATACTACAGGACTTTCGCTCCGCACCGCACAAGGGTGCTATTCTACCATCAGTTCGACTGACGGGAGTGGTGGCGAACTGACGAAAATGGCGAAAACCTACGGCGACAGCAACATAAAGACGCTCGATCCGGTCACGCATATACGCATGCGGCCGGGCATGTACGTCGGCGAGCCCGGCACGGGCGCGATGTACCATGACTGCATCTACATCCTGATGAAGGAGGTGATCGACAACTCGATCGACGAATTCGTCATGGGATGCGGCAAGAAGATCGACGTGACCGTCGACTATGCGACGGGCGAGGTGTCGGTGCGCGACTACGGGCGAGGCATCCCGCTTGGCAAGGTCGTGGACTGCGTCTCGCAGATGAACACGGGCGGCAAGTTCGACTCGGACGCGTTCCAGTTCTCGGCCGGCATGAACGGCGTCGGCACGAAGGCGGTCAACGCGCTTTCCGAGTTCTTCGAAGTCCGCTCGTACCGCGAGGGCGAGTTTTCGGAGGCGTACTTCGAGGAGGGACGCCTCAAGAGCCAGAAGCGCGGGCGTCAGAAGACGCCGGAGCGCGACGGCACGTTCATACGGTACAAGCCGGACGTGAAGGTGCTCAAGCACTTCAAGGTTCGCGAGGAGCATGTCGTCCGGCGCATGAAGATGTACTGCTACGTGAACGCGGGGCTGGCGATAAGCCTGAACGGGCAGACATTCTGCTCGGAGCACGGGCTCTCCGACCTGATCTCCGACGAAGTGCAGTTCGAGAAGCTGTACGCGCCGTTCCACATGAAGACGAAGAGCTTCGAGGCGATCTTCACGCACACGAACCGCTTCGGCGACGAGTACTATTCGTTCGTGAACGGGCAGTACACGACCGACGGCGGCACGCATCTGACGGCGTTCAAGGAGGCTCTCACCAAGGCGCTGAACGACTACGACTCGAAGAAACGCTTCGACGGCGACGACATACGGGACGGGCTCATCGGTGCGGTGTCCATAAGGATAATGAACCCGGTGTTCGAAGGCCAGACGAAGATCAAGTTCGTGATGAACGACATTCGAGCGGACCTCGTCGCCGAGATGAAGAAGGAGATCGAGGCGGCTCTGCACCGTTCGCCCGCCGAGACGGAGCGCCTGATCGCCAAGGTGGAGGAGACCGGCAAGATTCGCTCTCAGCTCGTCACCATCAAGAAGAAGGCGCGCGAGCACGCGCAGGCCGTGTCGGTGAGAGTCCCGCAGCTCAAGGACTGCAAGAACCACCTGAAGCTCGACAAGGTCAACAAGAAGACGGGCCGTCCCGAGGGCGACGAGACGATGATCTTCCTCACGGAGGGCCTCTCCGCCGGCGGGACGCTGGGGAAGGTCCGCGACGCCACCAGCCAGGCGGTGTTCTTTCTGAAGGGCAAGTGCCTGAACACGTGCGGGATGAGCAAGAACGTCCTGTACGAGAACGTGGAGTTCTTCAATCTCATAAAGACCCTCGACATAGACGAGACCACGGAGCACCTGCGCTACGGCAAGATCATCTTCGCGACCGATGCCGATGTCGACGGCCTTCACATCAGGATGCTGCTTACGACGTTCTTCATGAGGTTCTACAGGAAGCTTGTGCTGGATGGGCGGGTGTTCATACTCGAGACACCGCTGTTCAGGGTCAGGAACAAGAAGGACCAGTACTACTGCTTCTCCGAGGAGGAGCGCGATTCTGCCGCCAGAAAGTGCGGCAGGGGGTGCGAGATCACCAGGTTCAAGGGGCTCGGCGAGCTCGACGACGACGACTTCAAGGCGTTCATAGGTCCCGACATGCGGCTTACGCCAGTTACGTGCGCGGACGACACTGACGTCGAGAGGACCATAAAGTTCTACATGGGAAGCAACACTCCCGAACGCAAGGACTATATAATGGAAACGCTTGTCTGCGACGAGACGAGCTTTGAGTAGCGAAATATGGTATAATGTTCGGGAAAACAGGAGCGAACGATGGACCAGATACTCCAGCTGCTGATACAGAACGGATACATTGACGAGGCCGCCGCCAAGGATCTCGCCGATCTTGCAAAAACAGAGTCCAAGCCGATGCGCCAGCTGGTCATCGACCAGGGCATCCTCGACGAGGACTCTCTGCTAGCCGCGATGGCCGCGTACCAGGACACCGAGGCGATTGACCTCGGCAGCATGACGATCGAGTCGGAGGTGACGGAGTCGATCCCCGTCTCGACCGCCCGCATGTACAACGTCTTTCCCGTTGCCGCGGACGAGTCGTCGGTGACGCTCGCCACGTTCGACCTTGTGGACCCGCGCATCTCCGACGAGATACTCTTCACCCTCTCGAAGGAGGTTCGGTTCGTCTTCGCGCGCGAGAAGGACGTGATGGACCGCATCGCCCAGTACTACGGCGACTCCAACGAGTCCGTCGCGGACATGATCAAGTCGCTGGGCGAGGGGATGACTGACGACGAGGCCCTGGCCTCGGCCGGCGACGCGAACGACATCGCGTCGATGGAGTCGATGGCGAACTCCAACGCGATCATCAAGTTCGTCAACCTCGTCCTTTACCAGGGCGTCGTGGACCACGCGGCCGACATCCACATCGAGCCGTTCGAAGACGACTTCAAGATACGCTACCGCGTCGACGGCGCGCTGTACGCCATGAAGGCGCCAGACGTCAAGATGGCTCCCGCCATCATATCCCGCGTCAAGATCCTCGCGAACCTCAACATCGCGGAGCGCCGCATCCCGCAGGACGGCCGCATCGCGCTCACGGTCGCCGGCCGTCCGGTCGACCTTCGCGTGAGCTGCCTGCCGACGGCGCACGGCGAGTCTGTCGTAATGCGAATTCTCGACCAGACAACGACGTCGCTCGACCTGGAGAACGTCGGCCTGCCCGAGGACGTGTACGAGCAGATCACGATGGACATCGAGAAGCCCAACGGCATCTTCATCGTGACCGGCCCGACCGGTTCGGGCAAGACGACAACGCTCTACTCGGTGCTTCGCCGCATCAACCAGATCGACACGAAGCTGCTCACGGCGGAGGAGCCCGTCGAATACAATGTGGACGGAATCGTGCAGGTGCCGATCGACGCGCGCGCGGGCAACACGTTCGCGAAGGTGCTGCGCGCCTTCCTGCGACAGGACCCTGACGTCATGATGATCGGCGAGATTCGCGACCTCGAGACCGCCGAAATCGCCGTGCAGGCGGCGCTCACCGGCCACTTCGTGTTCTCCACGCTCCACACCAACGACGCCGCCGGCGCGGTCATGCGACTTGTGGACATGAATGTCGCGCCGTACCTTCTGTCGTCGACGCTCGAGGGAGTCCTCGGCCAGCGTCTCGTGAGAACGTGCTGCAAGGAGTGCAAGCAGGGCTACGAGCCCGACGACGAGACTCTCGACCGGATCGAGATGACCCGCGACCAGATCGGCGGCAGGCCGTTCTATTTCGGCAAGGGCTGCAAGACCTGCAACGGCACCGGCTACAAGGGCCGCAAGGGCGTGTTCGAGTATCTGCGCATGTCCAACCCGCTGCGCGAGCTCGTGAACAACAAGGCCCCGACCCTGATCATCCGCGAAAAGGCCCGGGAGCTCGGCATGCGCACGATGCGAGAGGACGGCATACGGTCGATTCTCGATGGCTACACCACTGTCGACGAGGTGCTGCGCTACACGTGATTCCCGAAGGCGGACCAAGAAAATGGCAGAGAAGAAGAGAAGAATAGTCGTTACGAGCGCGCTCCCCTATGCGAACGGGGACATACACCTGGGTCACCTTGTGGAGTACCTGCAGACGGACTTCTGGGTCCGCTATCAGAAGCTGCGGGGCAACGAGTGCGTCTATGTCTGCGCGGACGACACGCACGGAACGCCCGTCATGATCCGAGCCCGCAAGGAGGGCGTCACTCCCGAAGATCTGATTGCGCGCATGCACGCGATACATCTGAAGGACTTCACCGACTTCCAGGTGGGCTTCGACAACTACTACTCTACGAATTCGCCCGAGAACAGGGATTTTTCCGAGCGGTTCTACGCCGCCATGGAGAAGTCGGGGGGGGTCGCGAAGAGGACGTCTCCGCAGCTCTACTGCGAGAAGTGCGGGATGTTCCTGCCGGACAGGTTCGTGAAGGGCGTCTGCCCCAAGTGCGGTGCGGAGGGCCAGTACGGCGACAGCTGCGACCGCTGCGGCTCGACGTACGCCGCCGAGGAGCTTGGCAGCCCCAGATGCACCACGTGCGGCGGGACGCCGGTGGTCAGGGACTCTGAGCATCTCTACTTCGAGCTTGAGCCGCAGCACGCCTTTCTTGAGAGCTGGATTCCCGGGCACACGACGAGCGACGTCTCCAACAAGCTTCTCGAGTGGTTCCGCGAGCCGTTGCGCGGCTGGTGCATTTCGCGCGACGCGCCCTACTTCGGCTTCGAGATACCCGGCCACAAGGACAAGTACTTCTACGTCTGGGTGGACGCGCCCATCGGCTATCTCGCGTCGCTCAAGAACTGGTGCGAGAGCCGCGGCGAGAAGTTCGAGGACTGGTGGCAGAACCCGGAAGCCGAGCGCTACCATTTCATCGGCAAGGACATAATACGCTTCCACTGCCTGTTCTGGCCCGGGATGCTGAACGTCGCCGGTTTCCTTCAGCCCGACAAGATATTCGTCCACGGGTTCCTGACCGTCAACGGCGAGAAGATGTCCAAGTCCAAGGGCACCTTCATAAACGCCCGCACGTACCTCGACCACCTGCCTCCGGAGGCGCTCAGGTACTACTATGCCGCCAAGCTCGGCCCGACGACCGACGACATGGACCTCAATCTCGCGGACTTCGTGCAGCGCGTGAACTCCGATCTGGTCGGCAAGATAACGAACATCGCCTCGCGTTCGGCACAGATGCTGCAGAAGCGGCTCGACGGGCGCCTTGCCTCGCTTGACGGCTGCGAGGAGGAGCTTGCGCTTCTCGAGACTCTCCGTGCCGGCGGCGACCAGGTCGCGAAACTCTACGAAGAGCGGCGCTTCAACCAGGTCGTGGTCGAAGTCTGCCGTCTTGCGGATGCGGCAAACGCCTACTTCGACAGGAAGGAGCCGTGGAAGTCGGTGAAAACAGACCCCGAGGCCGCCAGGGTCTCGCTCACCGCCGCGCTCAACGCGTTCCGCATACTCGCGATCTATCTGAAGCCGATTCTTCCGGCGTATGCCGACAGGGCGATGAAGCTGTTCGGCGAGACGGAGTGGACTTGGAATTCTCGTCTGGACACGCTTTCAGGCCTCACTCTCGGCGAGTACGAGTATCTGGCCTCGAGAATCGACGCGAAACAGGTCGACGCGATGGTCGCTGCGGCTACGGTCAAGCCTGCAGACTCGGGCGAGGTCGCGCACGAGTCCCGCGCCAGCAAGAACAAGGGCAAGCCGTCAGAATGCGCTGCCGCCTCGGGCGGCGGACAGACAGCCTTCCAGCCTCAGCTCAAGGCCGAGATCGCGTTCGCCGACTTCGAAAAGCTCGATCTGCGCATCGGCGTCGTCGAGAGCTGCGAAATCGTGCCGAAGAGCTCGAAGCTCCTGAAGTTCGTCCTTGACGCGGGGCCTCTTGGCAGACGCACGATATTCTCCGGCATACGCATGGCGTACCCCGAGCCGGAGAAGCTCGTGGGCAGGCAGGTCGTCTTCGTGGCCAACCTCGCGCCGCGCAAGATGTCTGTTGGCGTGAGCGAGGGCATGATTCTTTTCGCCGGAGAACCCGGCGAGTGCGGAGGGGTGCTTTCCCCGTCACCCTCCGCCGCAGGAGGCGTCCCCGTGACCTGACGGGTCGGCGTCTGCCGACGGGGAGACGCAAGGAGTAAGGACATAGAATGAGGATATTCCGCGAACCGGCCAGGTTGCAGAAGTGGGCGAGGAGGCAGAAGCTCGCCGGCAGGAAGATTGCGCTTGTTCCGACGATGGGCTATTTGCATGAGGGACACCTCTCCCTCATAGAGACGGCAAGGGCGAAGGGCGCGGACGAAATAGTCGTCAGCGTCTTCGTCAACCCCGTCCAGTTCTGCCCTGGCGAGGACTACGAGAAGTACCCCCGCGACGAGAAGGCGGATCTGGCGAAGTGCCGCGCGGCAGGCGCGACCGCCGTGTTCTTCCCGACTCCCGCGAACATGTATCTCGACCGCCACTCCGTCTACGTCGAGGAGGACGACCTGTCCAAAGGCCTCTGCGGAGCCCGCCGCCCGGGACATTTCCGCGGAGTCTGCACGGTGGTCGCGAAGCTCTTCAACCTCGCGCACCCGGACTTCGCCGTTTTCGGGCAGAAGGACTACCAGCAGGCGCAGGTCATACGGCGCATGGTGCGCGACCTCAATTTCGACCTTCAGATCGTTGTCGCGCCGATTGTGCGCGAGCCGTCAGGGCTGGCCCGTTCGAGCCGCAACACGTACCTGAGCGAGAGCGAGCGCGAGAAGGCGCTGGCGATATCCAGAGGGCTCTTCGCGCTGAAGGGCGAGGCGGCGAAGGCTCCGGGCGGCCTGCCCGCTCGCAGTTCGCTTGCTCGGCTTGCGAAGTCCCTTTCTCGGGCGGGGCTCGAAGTGGACTACGTCGAATGCGTGGATGCCGAAACTCTCGAGCCGAGCAGCCGCGTCTGCAAGGGCAGCTGTGTGCTTGTTGCAGCCTACGACGGCAGGACGCGACTCATTGACAACGTGCTCGTTTGAGCAGACACAACCCAGGGAGCAAACCAAATGACCAAGATCAGAGCATTGGCGATTGCCGCAGCCGCGGCGGCCGCTGCGGGATGCGTTGCACCGAAATGCGCAGACCCGTCCGCCACGGTGACGTCGCCGGACGGACGCAACGAGATCCGCCTTTACCAGCACCCGCTGTCCTATGAGGTGCTTAGGGACGGTGTGACGCTGGTGTCCAGAAGCCCCATCGACATGACTGTGGACGGCCGCAGCTTTGCCGCGGAGTCCGAAAGGCGGGCCGCTCCCGTGATTGTCAGGGAGGTCTCCGAGCGTGTGCTCTCCCCCGTCTACAAGAAGTCGACAATCGACCTCTCCGGCAGATACGCCAGCGTCTTGTTCGGCGACTGGAACATCGAACTCGCCGCAAGGGACGACGGCGTCGCATACCGCTTTGCGACTAATCTTCGCACGGACGAGGTCACGGTCGAATCCGAAAAGGCGGAAGTCGCGCTGCCTCCCCGCGCCCGGTGCTACTACAACGCAACGAACAGAGCCGGCCTGGAGGAGACTGTTCCCGAGACCTCCGAGTTCGCCTCCATCGACTTCGGGAACAAGTTCGCGTATCTGCCTTTTGCCGCGGAAATGTGCGGCAAGACCGTGCTTGTCACCGAGTCCGATGTCTTCGAATACCCCATACTGAATTTCACGAAGGGCGAGGGCGCGCTTGTGTCGAAGCTCTCAGGGTATCCGAAGCGCACGTATCGCGCAGGCGGCGGCTGGCAGGAGAAGAAGGAGATATCCAATGGCACCGTCGGCGTCCGCTGGGTGCTCGCGGAAGGCGAGGAGAACTTCCTTGTCAGGACTTCGGGAGAGCGGACGTACCCGTGGCGTGTCTTCATGCTTGCAGACGAGCCGTCGAAACTGTGCGAGGCCGACATCGTCGCTGCGCTTGCGCGTCCGCCTGCCCCTGGACGCGACTTCTCGTGGGTCAAGCCGGGCAAGGTCGCCTGGGACTGGTGGAACGCTTTCGACAACCAGGGCGCCAAGGGCGTCAACACCAAAACGTACAGGCGGTTCATCGACTTCGCGGCCAAGTCCGGCGTGGAGTACGTCATAATGGACGAAGGCTGGAGCAAAGCCCTTGACATATGGACGTTCAATCCCGAGGTGGACGTTCCCGGCCTTGTCGAGTACGCAAAGGAGCGTGGCGTCGGGATAATACTCTGGATGGCGTGGGGCCAGGTCGTCGGGCGCGAGGACGATGTCGCAGAGCACTTCGCGAAGCTGGGCGCCAAGGGCTTCAAGGTCGACTTCATGGACCGCGGCGACGCCGACGTCGAACGCTTCCTCTGGACGTTTGCCGAGGCCTGCGCCAAGAACCACATGCTCGTCGACTACCACGGAGCGCACCGCCCGACCGGCATGAGCCGCGCCTATCCGAACGTGCTCAACTACGAGGGCATCCACGGGCTGGAGCAGATGAAGTGGTTTTCCGGTCAGGACATGATGGCGAACGACGTGATGGCCTTCTACCTCAGGCTCTCAGCCGGACCGATGGACTATACGCCTGGCGCCATGAGGAACTTCCCCGTTGACAGCTATCCAAAGGGAGCTTCGCCCGAAGGCAAGGCCGCAGACATCTACAACCGCCCAGGTTCGGCCGGCACCCGCTGCCGCCAGATGGCCATGATGGCTCTCTACGAGGCGCCGCTTCAGATGCTTGCGGACTCCCCGACCAACTACGAGAAGAACATGGAGTGCTTCTCGTTCATGGCCGCGACGCCTGTCGTGTGGGTTGACACTGTCGGCCTTGGCGGCACTCCGTCCACGATGGCCGCCTGCGCCCGCAAGGCCTATGACGGCTCGTGGTATGCAGCGGGCATGACGAACCGCGACGCGCGCGACTTCACGCTTGACACATCCTTCCTCGACGCTGGAGAGTGGAAAGCCGAAGTCTTTCGCGACGCGCCTGACGGGGACGTGCGCCCGGAAGGCTATGTCCACGAGACCAAGACTGTCAGACGCGGCGACAGGATGCCGTTCTCCATGGCTCGAGGAGGCGGTTTCATAGTCAGGTTCTCGAGATGACCTCGTCCGTCTACATAGCCAAGAACGTCTATGGAGGCGATGGACTCGGGCGTCTGGGTGACGGACGCGTCGCGTTCGTGCCAGGGGCGTGGGCCGGCGAGCACGTCCGCGCCGAGATAGTCGAGGAGAAGAGGCACTTCGTCAAGGCGAAGCTCGTCGAGATACTCGAGTCCAGCCCCGACAGGCTTCCGGAGGACAAGAGGCCTCCGGGAATGCCGGGCATGGTCTATGCCGGGCTCGACTACAGGGCCGAATGCAGGGCGAAGGAGGCTCAGCTGAAGGAGTTTCTGGACCGCGCCCGCATTCCGTTCGGCGAGTTTCGCCCGTTCGATCCGGCATCGGCGTCGCAGCTTGGCTATCGCAACAAGGTCGTCTACCATTTCGCGAGGCGCGGGGACGGCTGGGCCATTGGCTACAGGGCCGAGCCGTCGCATGAGATAGTCGACGTTGAGTCCGACCCGCTGGCGCGTCCGGAGATAAACGCCAAGCTGCCAGAGATACGTCGGGCGGTGGTCACTCTGCTCACTACCGGTCCGGAGGCCGTGCGGCGCGACACAGAGCGCAAGGGCGGCGTCACGGTGAGATGGACCAAGAAGACCGGAGTGAAATGGTGGATCGGCGACACTCCCCCGGGACTTGTCCTCAAGGAGACGACGGCGGGGCTCGACTTCGAGGTTCCGGCGGACGGGTTTTACCAGGTCAATCCGGAAGTCGGCGAGATGCTCGCCCAGACGGTCGTCGGGGAGTACGAGAAAGGCGCGTCCGCTGCGCCTGACGTAGTGGATCTCTACTGCGGCGTCGGCGTCTTCGGCCTGTGCTGCCTGAAGAATGCGTCCGACCGCGGATGCCCGATGCGTCTCTTCGGCGTTGAGAGCGGACGCCAGGCAGTCGACTTCGCGCGGCGAAACGCGGCTTCGCAGGGCGCTCGAGATGCCAAGTTCTTCGCTTGGCGCGTAGGACAGAGCCTTCGGCGGATTCCTGCAGGACCCGGAACTACGGTCGTGGTGGATCCGCCGCGCGGCGGACTTGAGCGTGGCGTCGCCAGATGGCTTGCCGGCTCCAAGGCGCCGCGGATCATCTACGTCAGCTGCGATCCGGCCACCCTGGTCCGCGACCTGCGCGAGCTGTCGGCCTCGTACGCGGCGGAGTCCGTTGGCTGGTTCAACATGTTCCCGCGGACGGCGCGATTTGAAACCGTAGTCACGCTCGGAAGGAAAAATCCATGAAACTGGATCTTTTCCCCTCTCCGGCAGACTATCCCGGCAAGCGGCTCTTCTCCCTCGACCTGCTGCGGGGAATCGACATGTTCTACCTTGCGGTCGTCGGGGTGGTGCTGCATCCGCTCCTGAAGGCCGTAGGAGCGGGCGAATCATGGAGCGCCTTCCTGATCGAGCATCCCTGGGAGGGCTTCTCCCTCTACGACCTTGTGATGCCGCTGTTCATCTTCATGAGCGGCGCGGCGGTTCCGTTCGCCCTCGGAAGCCGGCTTGAGAACGGGCGTCCGACCGCGACTTTCCACAAGCACGTATGGACCCGATTCGCGATGCTGTGGGTTCTCGGAATGCTCGCGCAGGGCAGGCTGGAGTCGTTCGACCTTCTGGAGATATCCCCCTACAACAACACGCTCCAGACAATTGCCGTCGGATACGTCGCCGCGGCGTACACTTTGCTGATTCCGTGCTGGAAGACCAAGATTGCGATACCAGTCCTCCTTACTGTCGCATATGGGCTGATCGTCCATTTCGGCGGTGACTACACGAAGGCCGGCAATGCGACCGTCAAGCCGGAGATCGAGATACTTTCGTTCCTTCTGCCGGCTGGGAACGTCAACATAGAGAACGTCGTCAAGCACGGCTACACGTGGTTCCTCCCGTCGATGATGTTCCCCGTGATAGCGCTCTCGGGCGCGTTCTCGACGGAGATCCTCCGCTCCAAGGTCTGGGGCGAGTGGCGCAGGGCTGCGTATCTTTCGGCATTCGGAGCCGGGTCGCTTGCCGTCGGCTGGATTCTCGCGTTCGCTGGCGTTCGCATGGTCAAGCACATCTTCACGGTCTCGTTCACGCTGCAGGCGATCGGCTGGTCCGTGCTGCTGCTCGCGGCGCTGTACGTCATCACCGACATCTGGCGCCTCCGCCGCGGAACCGGCGTTCTGCTGCTCTTCGGGCAGTATGCGCTGACCGCATACCTCTGCAAGTCCGTCTTCAAGGACGCATGCCGCTGTGTCGGGGAGCGCGCGCTCGGAGGTCTGCCGCGCCTTTTCCCGGAAGCGTGGCAGGGCGTGGTTTCGGCGCTGGTCTTCTCCGCCGTCGTGGTGGCCGTTGTCGTGATCAGACGCAAGCTCGCCGTCGCCAAGTCCAAATGAGGTTCTGGATACACACGTACGGCTGCCAGATGAACGTCCGCGACTCCGAGGCCGTGGAGGCTCTCATGGTCGCGGCCGGCCATGTCAAGGCGACGGGCGAAGCCGACGCCGAGGTCGTAATCGTCAACAGCTGCACTGTGCGGCAGAAGGCCGAGGAGAAGGCTGTCGGCAAGGCCGGCAACCTGGTCGCCGAGGGCAAGATCGTCGGCATGATGGGCTGCGCCGTGAAGCGCCTTGGCGAGGAGGTCTTCAGGCGCGTGCCCGGTCTTTCCTTCGCCGTCGGCCCGAGGTGCTTCGGGCTCGTGCCGAAGATCGTGGCCGAAATCGCCGCGCGCGGCGCGGGTTCCGCGCGCATCCTCGAGACGGGGGGCGACGAAGTGCCGGAAGGGCTCTCCGCCCATCCTGACTCCGCTCGCGCAGGTTCGTTCGCGGCCGTCCAGAGCTACGTCACTGTCATGGTGGGCTGCGACAACTGCTGCAGCTACTGCATTGTGCCGAAGGTCCGCGGGCATGAGTGGTGCAGACCGCCGGACGAGATAGTCGCCGAGGTCCGCTGCCTTGCCGAGCGCGGCGTGAAGGAGGTGTGCCTGCTAGGGCAGAGCGTGCTGCGCTACCGCGGCAAGGACGGCTTCACCTTCCCGATGCTCCTGCGGCGCCTTCAGGCGATAGACGGCCTTGAGCGCATCCGGTTCACGTCGGCGCATCCTGGCGGCTGCACCGAAGAGCTGGTCGCCGCTCTTCGCGACTGCGGAAAGGTCTGCCGCCACATCCATCTGCCGGTCCAGTCCGGCAGCGACCGCATCCTGCGCGACATGGGGCGGCGCTATACAAGGGACGAGTATCTCTCCGCGGTTGCGCGTCTGCGTGACTTCGATCCTGAGTTCGCGGTGACGACCGACGTGATCGTCGGCTATCCGGGCGAGACCGAAGAGGATTTCCAGGCGACGCGCTCGCTGATGGAAGAGGCCGGCTTCGACAATTCGTTCGTGTTCAAGTACTCTCCGCGCCCGGGCACGCGCGCCGCCGCGATGGAAGACGACGTTCCCGCTGCAGAGAAGGAGCGGCGCAACCAGGTGCTTCTGGCCGACCAGGAGACCCGCGGCCTCGCACGCAACGGTGGGCTTGTGGGGACCGTGCGGGAAGTCATGGTGGAGGGGCCGTCCAAGCGCAACAAGGAGCGGCTTTCAGGCAGGGACTCCGGCAACCGGATAGTTGTGTGGGACGCCTCGCACGGCGCTGCTGCGGTGGGCTCGCTTGTCCGCATCCGCATACTGGAGGCGCATCCGCAGATACTCGTCGGCGAGCCGGTCGACTGAATTTCACAGCAACATACAGCATTGGGAGGACTCATATGAAGATCGCGATCGTCGGCGCCGCCGGACGCATGGGCAGAAAGCTCGTCGAGCTTGCGGGGGACGCAGGGTTGGAGGTCGTGTCGAAGGTCGACGTCGCGCCTGGCTACGAGAGCGAGTGGGGCGCGGGAGCGGAGGGTGTCGTCGACTTCTCGTATCACGCATGCGTTCCGTCGTTCGTCTCGAAGGCGGCCTCGGAAGGCCTTCCGTACGTCATCGGAACGACTGGCCTCACGCCGGACGAGCAGAAGGTCGTGGACGAGGCCGCGAAGTCGATACCCGTCGTGCAGAGCGGCAACTATTCGCTCGGCGTGAATCTGATGCTTGAGCTCGTCCGTCGCGCGGCGACTGTGCTCGGTCCGCAGTACGACATCGAGATCGCCGAGATGCACCACAGGCACAAGAAGGACGCACCGTCCGGCACGGCACTCATGCTCGCCGGCGCGGCGGCGGACGGGCGCGGCGCCGCCCGCGACTACGTCTACGGGCGCAGGGGAGACGTCGGCGAGCGGCCTGTCGGCGAGATCGCCATACATGCGCTTAGAGGCGGTTCGGTCGTGGGCGATCACACCGTTATGTTCGCAGGCGACCTTGAGCGCGTCGAGATAACGCACAAGGCGCAGGACAGGGCGGCGTTCGCCGCCGGCGCGCTGAAGGCGGTGGCGTGGGCGAAGGGCAAGGCCCCCGGCGTCTACACCATGCGCGACGTGCTCGGCTTCTCCGCAGACGCCTGAGTCCGCGTGCGGCCAGCTGCGCCTCATGATGACAAGGGCGCGCGCGATATGCTATAATTTATTGCGGAAACACCACTGAAAGGCATCAAAGCAGTCGTTAGCATATGGGAATAAAGGTCCTTGGAACTGGCAGCTACCTTCCGCCTAAGGTCGTGACGAACGATGACATCGCACGTTCTCTCGACACGACCGACGACTGGATTTATTCGCATACTGGCATCAGGTCCCGTCACGTCGCGGGAGAGGGCGAGGCGACGTCTTCGATGGCGGCTGAGGCCGCGCGACGCGCGCTTGCGGCCGCCGGAGTCGCGCCGGAGGACATCGGACTCATAGTCCTTGCGACTTCAACTCCTGATTACGCGACATTCCCTTCGACGGCGTGCCTCGTCCAGGCGGAGCTCGGCTGCGTGAACGCCGGCGCCTTCGACCTTCAGGCCGCCTGCGCGGGCTTCGTCTACGCCCTTGAGCAGGCCCGCGGCTTCGTGAACTTCTATCCCTCGCGCCGCGCGCTCGTCATCGGCGCGGAGTGCCTGACTCGCATCCTCGACTGGACCGACCGCTCCAGCTGCATCCTCTTCGGCGACGGGGCGGGCGCGCTCGTGCTCGGCAACGACGAGAAGGAGTCCGGCGTCGCCGGAGTAAAGACAAAGGCGACGACGATACTTGGCGCGGACGGAAAGGGCGGCGACTTCATCATGCGCACTGGCGGCACGCGCGAGACGCCTGCGTTCGATCCGAACACCGGGCTGCCGGTAACCGGCGGCGTGATAGAGCCTCGGCTGACTCTGCAGGGCCACGACGTCTTCGCCTTCGCCGTGCGCAAGCTCTCGAAGGTCGTCGGCGACCTCTGCGAGAGGCTCGGCACGACGCCGGAGTCTCTCGACCGCGTCTTCGCCCACCAGGCCAACAGCCGCATCATCGAGGCGACCGCGAGGCGCATGAAGCTGCCGCTTGAGAAGTTCTGGCTGAATCTTGAGACGACGGCCAACACGTCGGCGGCCTCCGTGCCGATTTCGCTGGACCAGGCGGTGCGCAGCGGCAAACTCAAGGATGGCATGAAGATCGTCCTGGTCGGTTTTGGCTCAGGCCTGACTTACGGCGGCACATACGCCGTCTGGCCGGACTTCTGACGGAGATCGGGGCATGAAGGTAGCCGTGGGCCTTTCAGGCGGCGTGGACTCTAGCGTCGCCGCCATGCTTCTAAAGGAGGCCGGCCATGAAGTGGTCGGCGTCACGATGAAGCTGTGGAAGGGCACGTTCCGCGGCGGACCCAGGGACGCGTGCTTCGGGCCCGGCGAGGCCGAGGACATAGAACGGGCCCGCGCCTTGGCGGCGGACCTCGGCATAGAATACAGGACGATCGACTGCGCGGATGCGTACGAGCGCTCGATCGTCGGGGCGTTCCGCGCGACTTCGCTCAGAGGCGAAACCCCCAATCCGTGCGTCCTCTGCAATGCGGCGCTCAAGTTCGGCCTGCTGCCGCGCCTTGCACGCGAGGCCGGCCTTTCCTTCGACCGGTTCGCGACCGGACACTACGCCCGCATTGTCGAGGCCGGCGGCCGTCTGGCCGTCCGCCGCGCCGCCGACGAGAAGAAGGACCAGAGCTACTTTCTCTACCGCCTTTCGCAAGAGCAGCTGGCGATGTCGATGTTCCCGCTCGGCGAGACCACCAAGGCCGAGGTGCGCCGCCTTGCCGCCGGCCGCGGGCTCGCCGCCGCCGACAAGCCCGACTCCCAGGACTTCTACTCCGGCGACCGCGACGAGCTTATCGGCGAGGAGCCTCGTGAAGGGGAGATCGTCGATCTCTCCGGCCGCGTCCTCGGGTGCCACTGCGGATTCTGGAACTTCACCGTCGGCCAGCGCAAGGGCCTTGGCGCGTTCGGCCCAAAGCCTCTCTACGTAGTCCGCATCGACGCCTGCCGCAACAGAATCGTTCTCGGCACGAGGGAGGAGGCGGTGTCGCGCGAGTTTCGGGTGGACGACATGCGCTGGATGGCGCAGCCCCAGACTGAAGACGCGATCGAGGCTTTCGTGAAGATACGATCCACCGGCGCTCCGCTCGGACACGTCACGCTGAGGAACGGGCTTTGCACTGCGTCCGGCGAGGGCCTGTTCGGCGTCGCGCCGGGACAGTCGGCGGTGTTCTACGACGAGAAGGGCGTCATCCTCTGCGGTGGCGTCATACAGAAGAGGGAGGACGTCAAATGACAATCCAGGAAGAGATCAGGGGCCTTGCTTCGGAACGGCGCGCGGTTATCCTTGCGCACAACTACACGCGCGGAGAGGTCCAGGACGTCGCCGACTACACGGGCGACTCTCTGGAGCTCGCGCGAAGGGCCGCGGCGGTTGACGCCGATGTCATCGTGTTCTGCGGCGTCTACTTCATGGCCGAGACCGCCGCGATACTGAACCCCGGCAAGACGGTCCTCATCCCCGATCCGTCCGCAGGGTGCCCGATGGCCGACATGATCACCGGCGCGCAGCTTCGCGAGCTCAAGGCGCAGCATCCGAAGGCGAAGGCCGTCTGCTACGTGAATTCGACTGCCGAGGTCAAGGCCGAGTGCGACATGTGCGTGACAAGCGGCAACGCCGAGCGCGTAATGGCGACCTTCCGGCCGGACGAAGAGATACTCTTTGTGCCCGACAGGCATCTGGGCGGCTATATCTCCGGCAAGCTCGGGCGCACATACGAGTTGTGGCCCGGCTACTGCCCGACCCACCAGTCGATTACGGCAGGCGGTATCGCGGCGGCTCGGGCCCTTCATCCCGGCGCGCCCGTCATCGTGCACCCTGAATGCGCAAAGGACGTGCGCGATTCGGCCGATTTTGCCCTCTCAACTGGCGGAATGTGCAAGTTTGCGCGCGAAAGCGACGCGAGCGACATAATCGTCGGCACCGAGGTCGGCATTCTTCATAGGCTTAGGCTTGAGAATCCGGAGAAGCGGTTCCATCCTGTTTCTGAGCGCACCGTGTGCCCGAACATGAAGAAGACGACCCTTGAGAACCTCGCAGCAAGCCTTCGGGAGACGAAGACCGTCGTCACTGTTCCCGAGCCGATAGCGTCCCGCGCTCGCCGCGCAGTCGAGGCGATGCTCAAGATCGCCTGATTGGCTACGGGTTTTGTAATCCGGCCGAGCGCGGGATTACAGAGGGTGTAACAAGATTCGTCCTGTCAGGCCGAAGGCTGGCGTTTGGCACGGGGTTTGCAAAACGCTTTCAGCATGGACAAGCAAGCATTGATGGCTCGGTGGCGCGCTCAGCGGGAGCGCAGTGCGTTTCTTGCGTTGGCTGACGGCACGGTCTTTCGAGGCGTCGCTTTCGGAGCTGCCGTGGACCGAACAGGCGAAGCGGTCTTCAACACCGGCATGTGCGGATATCAGGAGATACTGACGGATCCGTCCTACGCCGGCCAGTTCGTGGTCCTTACCTCCGCAGAGATCGGCAACTACGGCGTCTGCCACGAGGATGTCGAGTCTCGCGGCCTTTTTCTGTCCGGCCTTGTCATCGGGGACCTTACGGAGCCTTCGAACTGGCGCAGCGAGATGTCGCTTGACGAGTATCTGCGAAAGAACGGCGTCCCCGGCATCTGCTGCGTCGACACGCGCGCCCTTACGCTTCATCTCAGGGAGCACGGCTGCAGCAAGGCGATTCTCTGCGTCACGTCGTCCATGAGCGAAGACGAGGCAGTCGCCAAGGCCCGCGAGTGGGAAGGGCTTGACGGTCAGGACTACGCGGCGAAGGTGACTTGCAGGGAGCCTTACGAGGCGGGCCTTTCGGCCGCTTCGGGCGACGGAAAGGTTCCCCACGTCGTGTGCTACGACTTTGGCGTGAAGTCGAACATCCTCCGTTCCCTTGCTTCGTGGGCCAGAGTGACGGTCGTTCCCGCCAAGACTTCGGCTGATGACGTCCTCGCGATGAAGCCGGACGGAGTGTTCCTCTCGAACGGGCCTGCGGACCCCGCCGCCGTAACATACGCAATCGAGAACATCCGCAGGCTTCTCGGCAAGACTCCTCTCATGGGCATATGCCTCGGGCATCAGCTGCTCTCTCTTGCGTGCGGCGCGAAGACGGCGAGGCTCAAGTTCGGGCATCACGGCTGCAACCACCCGGTCAAGAACCTTTCGACGGGAAAAGTCGAGATAACGAGCCAGAACCACAACTTTGCGGTTGTGGCGGACTCCCTGCCCGACTGCCTTGAAGTCACGCATGTGAATCTGAACGACGGGACGATTGAAGGCGTGCGCCATAAGACGCTTCCTGCGTTTTCGGTGCAGTACCATCCTGAATCCTGCCCTGGTCCGCACGACAGCGCGTATCTTTTCGACGGTTTCCGCCGCGCGGTCACAACAGTCTAGTCCGCTCCTCCGAAAACCCGGCTCCCGGAAAGCACCCAGCTCGAATAGCGGCTTGGTGCAGTCGCGGCGGTTTCGGCGTGAGTGAACTGACCTTGCTCTGCCTGTGTACGAGGCGTTTCCTTACGGTGTACGCGGCATTCCCTAACGGTGTACGGAGGAGTTTTGACGTCACTTCAGTGGTGAAGTGACGTCAATATACCATTGAAGTGACGTCACTTCTATGGTGTAATGACGTCAAAACTCCCCCGAACACGCCTAGCAAACGCCGCGTACACCGTTAGCAAACACTGCGTACACGGGCAGAAAACGCTCAAAACACAACGGGAAAGAGAGAAAACGCGTTAATACGCAGCGTGTGGACCGTCCGTTTTGCGCTTACAATTCGTCCATGCGCTTTCCGTGCCGCCAAAGGCGTTTCAGTGTGTTCCGTAGACATGCGGGGACTGTCCCCCACGGTCTTAGACATGCGGGGACTGTCCCTAACGTCCCTTTGCACTGGCAAGCGCGACACGAACCGTTCCAGCCGGTTGTCAGAGGTAATCCGCAACAAGCCACTTTCGTGTCTTTCCGTGCCGGGGGGAAGCCCTGTTTCCGTGTCCCTTCGCGTAAGCGCAAGCCTCTTTGTGAGACAAAATGTCGCCAGCTCCAAGGGCTTTAAATTTCCAACGTTGGTTTTCGATTTTTCCAACGTATGTTTTCGCTGCCGCCTCCGCGGCAAATTGATGGGGACTGTCCCCGTCGGCTTTCGGCGTTCAGTGATAAGACAAGGCGAATCGTATACGGGTACGTCGGTGAACACAAGTCCGTCGGCGCACTCCTTCATGCGGTCTTTCGGGAAAGAGAACACGCCGCCCGTGAGCAAATCAACCCAGACCGGTTCTTCAAGCGGCGGACCAGGCCAGTTGAATACGGCCGGACGTGTCTCCATGCCATCTCCGGGACGGCGGTACGTCATGCGCCATGTTCCGTTTTCATGCACCCATTCGCCTGTCGTCCAAAAGACAAACAAAGGCGCGCCTTTACGCTGGAACTCCCAGAGCTGAAGCGAGTTTTCCGGCGAGGACACGCGGCGCGGTACGCGCACAAGCGAGGAATCAAATACCGTCACGACGTTGCGCACGGCGGCGAAAGCCCGCTTGACGCCGATCACGTTGTGCGCGGAATCCGCGCGCAAAAGCCCGTAGTTGCCGATGCCGCGCATACGGCAAGCGCAGCGGCAAAACGGATGACTTTCATATTGGAATCCCTTTCTTTCCTTTCAAGTTTTCAAGTTGCTGTATATCATAATCTGGCCGGATTGTCCACATCGTGGAGCCTGCCGCCCTTGTCCCGGAAAATCCGTGGAAATCTGGGGTTTCTGCGCAAAACGTGCATGCTTGCGAGACGGCGGCGATTTATGATAAAATACCCGAATGAAACATTCTGGCATCACTCGAATCAGGCTTAGCCCCGCCGTCGCAATTGCACTTGCGCTTCAAATCGGGACTGTCTTCGCGGCAGACTTCGACATCCGGGACTATGGCGCAAACGGCGACGGGAAGACCGTCAACACGACCGCGATACAGAAAGCGATAGACGCCTGCTCGGCGTCGGGAGGCGGTCGCGTCGTCGTAGACGGCGGTACGTATTCCACGGGAACCGTCATACTTAAAAGCGGCGTCGAACTGCACATAGAAGCGAACGCCGTCCTTCTGGGGTCGCCGGACTGGCGCGACTGGAAGGACCAGCCGGAAGCACGGCACATCGACCAGTACAATTGCCCGCGCCACCGCAGCGCGGCGCTCGTGTTCGCGGACGAGGCCGACAACATAGCCATCACCGGGCGCGGAACAATCGACGGGAACGGCATGTCTTTCGTCGAAAAAGACCCTTCCAGCAGTTCCGGGCAGCTTCGCCGCAAATACCCGTTCTCCAAGTCGCCGCCGCGGCTTGTCCTCTTCGCAGGATGCCGCCGCGTCAAGGTTCTGGACGTCAACATATCCTATCCGCCGGCCGGATGGAGCTTCTGGGTGCACGACTGCGACGATGTAGTGTTCGACCGGGTGGGCATACTCGTAGACGTCGATTTCCCGAACGCAGACGGAATCCACATCAACTGCTCGAGAGACGTGAGAATATCGAACTGCAACATCGAAACAGGCGACGATTCGATCATAGTACGAGCGAACAGCGCGTCCCTCAAGGAGAACAAACCGTGCGAGAGGGTGTCGGTCGTCAACTGCAACCTAAGATCCTATTCGAGCGGAATCCGCATTGGATGGATCAACGACGGTGTCATCAGGAACTGCACATTCTCGAACATCACCATCCGCGACTCGGTCTGCGGCATAGGTCTTCTGCTGCCCGTCTCGGGACCGCGCGAGACCATGCCCGACCAGGGGCGCGAGTCTACGAAAGTGGAGGATCTCATGTTCTCCAACATTGTGATGGATCGCATATGCGCCAGGCCGGTCTACATTGAGATAACGCCGGACGAGGCTACACGCGTCGACTCCGTCCGCAACATCCGATTCTCGCAGATATACGCGCGCGGTCTGATGCACCCGATAATCTCGGCGCCGCGTGAAGGAATCGTGAAGGACATACTCTTCTCCGACTGCCGGTTCGACATAGACCCCGCCGGCAAGGCTTCCTACAGGAACGAAGGCAACGTGGGATTTGCGTGGTGCCAGCGCTTCGCAGACCGCGTGCCGGACAAGAATGTCGAAAACATAAGATACATAAACACCACGCTTTCCTCTCCGCAACAGTAAGAAACGGGGGACTGTCCCCGGATTTTCGGGGGACTGTCCCCGGGTCAATCCAACGAATGCCGTGCACCAAAATCACGTACCAGCCTGGGAAGCAAAAACGCACACCATTGCGGAACGGTGAGGACATCTCGCTCAAAACCAACATTACCGTTGACGACCTTAACGCCCCATCGGATTTCCGGATAATGCTCGCAGTCTATCAATGTCCGAAGCGACTTTCCCCTGGAATTCTCGGCCTTTACCTCTATCGGAACAAGATCATCGCCCGCACGAAGGAAAAAGTCCATCTCCAGCGGAGAGTTGTCACGCTTGTAATATACAAGACGTTCTCCTGACTTCACAAGCGCCTCTCCTACTATATTCTCGAAAAGCCCGCCCTTCCAAGTTCCGAGATTACGGCGGATTCGGACATCCTCTTGCGACTCTCTGTCCAGCATAGCCACCAAAATCCCCGTGTCACCCATGTACATCTTATAGAAGTCGCTCTCCGAATGGGCCGCCAAGGGCAGTTCCGGAAAGTCAAGCCTGTTGCAGAGATTGACGACTCCCGCCTGCAAAAGCCACTCAACGCATCCCCAGTAATCCTTCTTCCTTGCACCGCGCGCCACTTTTGAAAACTGAAACTTCTTGTTTTCTTTCGCAAGCTGCGGGGCGATGGAGTCAAATACGCTCAAAATCCGAACAGGATCAAGCCCTTCGTTGTATTTCTGTATGTCGACCCTGTAGTCGGACACTATGCGTCTCTGAACAGACGTCGTCTGCTCGAAAGTTCCTCTTGCAATATAGTTTGCTACGACTTCCGGCATTCCGCCAAGCGCACAGTAGTCAAGAAACAGCCGGGCATATGAATTTGCTACAGCCTCGTTCAGCGGCTTTGCCTCCACAAGGTGTTCATAGACATCCTCTATCTGACTGCCAGAGTACCCCTTGGCCTTTAGAAATTCCTCAAAATCAAGCGAGAACATCTTCTCGTGTTCTTGATAACCCACGCTCAGGCTTCTTATGCGCTTGACATTAAGACCAAGCAAAGAGCCGCTGCAAATGACATCGAACCGACCATCTTGCGCAAAGAACTTGAGCGATGTCGCAATATCCGGAAACTCCTGTATCTCGTCAAAGAAAACAAGGGTGCTCCAAGGCTCAAAGTGAAAACGAGGATCGATTTGGGATATGTTGCGTATTATGTTCTCTACGGAATATCCATCCCGCACTACATCTTTGAATTCCGGTCTTTCCACAAAATTGATTTCAACAAGAGAAGAGTACCGACCCTCGGCAAAGTGTTCGATGCACTCAGACTTTCCAACCTGCCTGGCTCCTTCAACAATAAGCGGAAGACGATTGTCACGGCTTTTCCACGACAATAATGTCTTGTCAAATTTTCGCTCAACGTAAATCTCTGGCTTCTTAGATTTCATGACGCATATACTACCATAAATCAACGCACACCGCAACTGGCATCCACACTTTTATGAGCGAACTTAACCTTGTTCGCAACATTTTCATGAACGTACTTAGTTCCTACATCAACACTTTTATGAACGAATCCTGCGTTCTGACGATAACACAACAGAATAAACGAGGGACTGTCCCCAAGCGAAACGGGGGACAGTCACAGGGTTAATCCTTGATAACGCGTCAATGTGCCGTTACAGTCCGAGCGCAATGCGGAAACCGAAGGTGTTGTATCCGGCATCTGCGGAACCATGCCAGCGGAAGCCGGGGCGGCTGCGCCAGGGGTCGTGCGTCCAAGACCCGCCCTTCATCACACGCCCGTTGGTGCTTTGCTGGGTCGTGTTTACGGCCCCCTTCAAACTTCTGAGGTTGGTTTCATTCGTGGTGAACCAGTCCAGGCACCATTCGAGTATGTTGCCTTCCATGTCGTAGAGACCCCAGTCGTTGGGCGCGTAGGAACCGCAGATTGCCGTGCCGTTTGCATCTGTGCAGGAGGCAATCTGGTCGTTGGACAACGCCGTATAGGTCGTCCCGTCTTTCACATAACCGCCGTTTTGCAAGTAGCGGGCCATGCGGGAGAGGTTTGCGTCTTCGGTTGTCGTGGTCAAGATACGCG
>JAEEGH010008146.1_pt1 | contig 24920 bp, 22 predicted proteins | sample 9134181 | NCBI WGS metagenome assembly JAEEGH01 (sample SAMN16246544, study PRJNA631951) | gut metagenome | biome: gut microbiome; feature: rumen; material: DP-attached | host: Bos | place: Iran: Karaj | collected 2018-10
GGTATTGGTGTTTTATATGGTAAAAGAGCTTTATTAGAGAAGATGCCTCCAATTGAATTTGGTGGAGATATGGCTGATACAGTTACTAAGGATTCTCAAACATATAAGGATACTCCATATAAGTTTGAAACAGGTACACCTATTATTGCTGGAGCTATCGGCTTATCAGAAGCTTTTAATTATTTAAATAATATTGGCTTTGATAATATTTCTAAATATGAGAATGAATTAGCAAAATATGCAATTAGTGAATTAAAGAAAATACCTGAGGTTATTGTTTATAATGAAACATGTGAAACAGGTACAGTTTCATTTAATTTAAAGGGAATTCATCCTCATGATGCAGCAAGTGTTTTTGATAATCATGGAGTATGTATAAGAGCTGGTCATCACTGTGCTCAATTAATAACTTCATGGTTAAATACTATAGGTACAGTTAGAGCTTCATTCTATTTCTATAATACATTAGAGGATGTAGATAGATTTATTGAAGCAGTAAAGGATGCAAAAGATTTTTTTGGACAATTTTAGGGAGTTGATTTAAAAATGGATTTAAACGAATTATATAGAACAGTTATCATGGATAATTATAAAAATCCAAAAAATAGAGGTTTAGTCCATACTGATGATTATCATTTCGTTCATTTAAATAATCCATCTTGTGGAGATAATATGAACGTTGAAGTTAAAATTGAAAATGGTAAGATTGTTGATGTTAAGCAAGAAGCATCTGGTTGTTCAATCTCAATGTCTAGTGCCTCTGTTATGACTGATGTTTTAATCGGTAAAACAGTTGAAGAAGCTAAAAAGATCATTAATGATTTCTATGAAATGGTTATGGGTAAAGATGACATTGATGATGAATCCTTAGGTGAAGCAATTGCTTATATGGGTGTTAGAAGCTTCCCTGCTAGAATTAAATGTGCAACTTTAGCGTGGAAGGCTGTAGAAAAAGGAATTGACGAGGTGATAAACAGTGAAAAATAGCAAAGATTTAGCTAATGATATAGTTGGCGATTATAAGTATGGCTTTCATACTGATGCTAAAACTGTATTATCATCTGGTAAGGGTTTAAATGAGGATGTTATTAGATTTATTTCTAAAGCTAAAAATGAACCTGAATGGATGCTTGAATATAGACTTGAAGCATATAGAAATTTCTTAAAGATAGATAACCCTAAATGGGGACCAGATTTAAGCTTCATTAATTTTAATGATTATACATATTATATTAAATCAAGTGATAAGACTGAGAATAAGTGGGAAGATGTACCAGAAGAAATTAGAGAAACTTTCGATAAGCTAGGTATTCCTGAGGCTGAAAGAAAGTATTTAGCAGGAACATCAACACAGTTTGAATCTGAGGTTGTATATCATAAGAATTTAAAGGAATTAGAGGATCAGGGCGTAATATTCTGTGATACTGATACAGGATTAAGATTATATCCTGAATTATTTAAGGAATATTTTGCAAAGCTAGTTCCTTATACAGATAATAAGTACGCAGCTTTAAATACTGCAGTATGGAGTGGTGGTTCATTTATTTATGTACCTAAGGGTGTTAAATTAGATAAGCCAGTACAATCATATTTTAGAATCAATAGTGAAAGAATGGGTCAATTTGAAAGAACATTAATTATTGTTGATGAGGATGCGGATTTACATTATGTAGAAGGATGTACTGCACCTTTATATTCAAAGGATTCATTACATGCCGCAGTAGTAGAAATCTATGTTAAGAAAAGAGCTCATGCTAGATATTCAACTATCCAAAACTGGTCAAATAACATTGTTAATCTAGTTACTAAGAGAACATTAGTAGAGGATTATGGCCATATGGAATGGATTGATGGTAATGTTGGTTCTGGTTTAAATATGAAATATCCAGCATGTATCCTAAAGGGCGATTACGCTAAGGGAACTACAATTTCTGTAGCCTTCGCAAGCGAGGGTCAATTACAGGATGCTGGTGCTAAGATGATACATCTTGGAAAGAATACTACATCTACAATTATTTCTAAATCTATTTGTAGAGGTGGAGGAAAAGTTAATTATCGTGGATTAGTTAAGGTAGGAAAATCAGCAAATGGTGGACGAAGCCATGTAGAATGTGATACACTAATATTAGATGATAAATCTACATCTGATACTATTCCACTAAATTCTGGTGAAAATGGAGATATGTACATTGAGCATGAGGCTACAGTATCTAAGGTCAATGAGGAGCAATTATTCTATCTAATGAGTAGAGGCTTAACAGAGGCAGAGGCTACTGAGATGATTGTCATGGGCTTCATTGAACCATTCTCAAGAGAACTACCAATGGAATACGCAGTAGAATTGAATAGATTAATCAAGCTAGAAATGACAGAAAGCGTAGGTTAAAATTATGAGATATTTATGGCAAGTTTTATTTCACATGGCAGTAACAGCTGCTGGAGTTTTAATGATTGTTTTTGGTGTTCAAAATGATAATACAGCTCTTTGGGTTTGGGGTATTGTTGTTATTGTTGCCGGAAATTTATGCGTTTACGGATTATTATTCATTATTGGTTTATTAATGATTCCTGCTGCGCGTAAACAAGATTCAGAAACTGGTATGAATAAGTATAATATCAGCAATAGAGTTAAGTACTGCAAGAAGTGTGGTAAGGAAGTTGAATACTCTGTTATGATTTGTCCTAACTGTGGTAATAAGACATATACTGAGGAAAAGCCATTAGGTATTGTAGAAGAGAAAAAAGAAGAAAATTAGGTATCTTTCTTAGATACCTATTTTTTTCTAACAAGCATATGTAAAATTAACAAAATAATAAAAAGTAGAATAATGAAAGAAACTGTTATGGCCAAAAATATAACAGTTTTTTTAAATGTTGACGTATATGTATCTATATATTATAATTTAATTTAGATTTGCTTTATAATAAAAGGAGAATTTTATATTTTTATGAGAAAGAAAAAAGTATTTTTAACTTTAATCGCATCTGCTTTATTTGTTAGTTGTTTGACATCATGTAATGATGAAAAAAATGGGAATAATGTAAATAATAGTGCTGATAATTCGAGTAGCGTAACACAAAGTGTACCTAGTAATAATGACTCAGATACAAATCAACAAAGCAATTCAAACTCAAATACACAAACTCAAAACTACAATATTAGTGCTAACGATACTTCAAAAAAAGTTTTTGACGAATTAGCAAAAATATCTAGTGATATTACATATGAAGATTTTTTAAAAAATGGTACCTTTGATGATAAAGGTATTATATCAGAGTTTAAGTATAAATCGATGACTATTGATATAAAACCTGATGGAACATTTTATTATTTAACTAAATATACATATGATGATAATAATAATGAACTATTGTATGAAGAATCAAAATATATTAATGATTCATGGGTTTTAACAATAAAAAAAGAATATTTTGAAAACAGTAATGTGGTAAAATTCGAAAAACACTATCGATTTGATTCTAATGGTGTATATACCAATTTACAAGAAACCTCATATGATGAAAATGGAAAGATGCAAACAGAAAAAACATTTAAATATGTTAATGATGCTTGGGTAAAAGTATTAGAATCTAAAAATTTTGGGTCTGATCGTCTTGAACCTATTTATATATTAGTTTTAAATGATGATGGTACATATAATACTTTAGAGGAAAGTACATATGATGAAAAGAATATAATAACAACTACAAAATCAAAATATATTAATGATTCTTGGGTAAAAATCGAAGAAAAAAAATGGAAAAGAAATGCTGATGGTAGTAGTGGAAAAGTTAAATTAACTTACTATGTTGCTTATAATGAAGATGGCTCATTTAAAAGCTCAGTTGAATCGATTATTGATGACAACTTTAATGTTTTAACATACATCAATTCAGTATATTCACAAGGTGAATGGATTTATGAATCTAAAACTGAATACACATATGATGCAGATGGAAATGAAGTGGCAGTAACAAGTTATGATTATGTAGATAATAAGTGGGATAAAACTAAAGAATCTATAAGAATCAATGGCAGCTTTTACGATACATATATTAAAAATTATTTTTATATATACGAATATACATATGATGAAGATGCTAATATATTAACTACAGATATTTCAATTAAAATAGATGATAACTGGGTAAAATACCAATCTTCAAAAGTGATAAATGGACAAACAAAAACAATTTATTGGTTGCATATAATTTATGAAAATGAATTTGATTATAGTGATGAATATGAATACGATGAACAAGCAAATATAAAAACTCATATTCAATTCCGTTATAAGGATAATAAGATTAATAGTGGAAGTAAATATGAGTATGAATATGATGAAAAAAATAATGAGACATTAGAAATATATTATAGTTATAAGAATGGTGAATGGATTCCTAGTGATAAAAAAGAATATGAGTATAATGCAGGAAACCACAAAACGTTATTTGTGCGTTCTGAATACAAAGATGGCGAATGGGTTTATAAATATAAATTTGAATACATATTTGATAAATATGGAAATCAAACTGGTACTTTAACATATGTATACGAAAATGGAGAATGGGTTAAGCAATAATTAAATACTTTTTCTTCTCTAAGATAGACTTAAGGTCTATCTTTTTTATATTTTTGGTATAGTTTAAAACTATGACAAATATACAATATAAAATATAATTCTATAACATATATTTGTAATATAATAATATAAATATCATACCAAAAAACTAGGATTATGATGTAAAATATAAATAGTGAGAAAGTAAATTATTAGATAATTTAAAGCATGGGTGAAGATTATGAGAATAGATGAGATATTAAAGAATAAAAAGACATTATCATTTGAAACGTTTCCTCCAAAAAAGGAAGTAGAGGAGGACTTAATTAAAACTAAAAATGTTTTAAATGAATTAGCTAAATTAAATCCAGATTTCATATCAGTTACCTATGGTGCTGGAGGCTCTAATTCAAAGGGCAATGTTGAATTAGCATCTTATATTCAAAATGAGCTTAATATTGAAGCCTTAGCTCACCTAACTGGTGGTCCTTCAACAAAGGAGGATATCGATAGAATAGCTAATGAATTTAAGAAGAATAATATCGAAAATGTATTAGCCTTAAGAGGAGATAAGCCTTTAGATTTTAATCAAGAATACTGTAAGGAATTTAAGCACGCAACTGACTTAATGGAATATTTAAATAAATATGATTTTACACTTGCAGGTGCTTGTTATCCAGAGGGTCATATTGAATGTGATTCATTAAAGAAGGATTTAGAATTCATGAAGCTAAAGGAAGAAAAGGGGGCTAAATTCTTTGTTACTCAGATTTTCTTTGATAATGAATATTATTATAGATTAGTTAGTGAAGCTAGAAATATGGGTATTAAATCACCTATTATTCCTGGTATTATGCCACTAATATCACCTAAATCAATTGCTAGAACTAAATCAATGTGTGGATCTACAATTCCTCTAAATTATAGAAACATGCTTGAATTCTATCAGGATAAGCCTAAGGCATTTAAGGAGCTAGGCTATAATTATGCAGTATATCAAATTATGGATTTACTAGCTAAGGGTGCTCCTGGTATTCATTTATATGTAATGAATAATGTTGATACAGCAAAAGAAATAATTAGGAGACTTGAAAATGTCATCAAGGAATATTTCTAATATTGTTGATTTAGCTTATACATATTTAGGATATTCTAAATTATCTAGAAGTTCTGATATTGATAAATTAATAATGGAATCTATTGATGAATTAGATAAGATTGCTCAATTTAATTATATTTATCAGGATTTTGATTATAAGCTAGATTTTATTAAGAATAATCCTATTTATGAATCCTTTTTAGAGGGCTCAACACATTATTATTTAGTATTAACTACTTTAGGTAAAAGAGTAGATGATAGAGTTAAATATTATTCAATTACTGATATGAAAAAGATGGTTGTGTTTGATGCTGTATGTGGTGCTTATTTAGAGGTATTAGCTGACCAATATGAAAAGGATAATTTTGATGATTTAAGAACATATAGATTCTGTCCTGGCTATCAAGGAACTAAGACAGCTGATTTACAGGATATATTTAAAATATTAAAGCCTGAAAGAATAGGAGTTATTATATTAGAATCTAATTTAATGGTTCCTTTAAAAACAATGTGTGGCTTAATTGGCTTTGGTAAAAAGATGAATAAGTCATGTGGTAAATGTGATATTCGTGATAAATGCGAATTCAGAAAGAGAGGTATGACATGCTACTAGAAAATTTAGGTAAAAAGATAATGATTTTTGATGGCGGTATGGGAAGTGAAATAGAGAAAAAAGGCCTTGCTGGATTTATTCCTGAGGAATTAAATATTACACATCCTGATGATATTTATGATATTCATGCCTCATATAAGGATAGTGATTTTATCACTACAAATACATTTGGCTTAAATAGAATTAAATATCATGGAAGCTATGATATTAAATTATTATGTGAAAAGGCAATCGAAAATGCTAGAAGAACTAATAAGATAATTATGTTTGATATAGGTCCAACAGGCGCTATGCTAAAGCCTATTGGAAATTTATCATTTGATGAGGCATATGAAGCATTTAAGGAAGTAGTTTTATATTCAAAGGATTTAGTAGATGGATATATATTAGAAACATTTACTGATTTATATGAGGCTAAGGCTGCCTTACTTGCAGTAAAGGAAAATAGTGATAAGCCAGTATTTATTACAATGACATTTGATAAATCAGGTAGAACCCTAACAGGCTCAACTCCTGAAATTGTAATTAATACATTAGAAGGCTTAGGAGCTGATGTTGTTGGTGTAAACTGTTCATTAGGACCAAAAGAATTATATCCAATTATTGAAGCATTCATTAATAATGCTCATAAGCCTATTTTAATTCAGCCTAATAGAGGCTTACCAACACTTAAAAATGGTAAAACTATTTATAATTTAGAGTTTTCTGAATTTGATGAATATGTAAAAAAATATGTTGATATGGGTGTATCAGTAATTGGTGGCTGTTGTGGTACTAACCCTGAATTTATTACAGGTATTTCTAAATATAGAGGATTAGAGGTAAATAGAAAGAATAATCCTTATAATACATTAGTTAATTCAGCTACAGTATTAACTAACATTGAAAATGTTAAGGTTTGTGGAGAAAGATTAAATCCAACCGGTAAGAAGAAGCTAAAGCAAGCTTTAATTGATGGTAATTATGATTATTTAGTTAATGAGGCTGTAAAGGAACAAGAGGCTGGTGCGGATTTATTAGACTTAAATGTAGGTGTACCTAAAATTGATGAGGTTGATAGAATGGTAAATTCTATTTTAAAGGTTCAAGAATACTGTGATTTACCTCTTCAAATAGATTCATCTAATAAGGACGCTATAGAGGCAGGATGCAGATATTATAACGGTATTCCTCTTATTAATTCAGTTAATGGTGAGGATGCTGTTATGGATAGAGTATTCCCTATTGCTAAAAAATATGGTGCTGTTGTTTTAGGATTAGCACTTGATGAAAATGGTGTTCCTAAAACTGCAGAGGAAAGATTTGAAATAGCTAAAAGAATCATTAAAAGAGCAGAGGAATATGGTATTCCAAAGCATAGAATAATGATTGATACCTTAGTTTTAACTGCAAGTGCTGAGCAAGCATTAGTAAAGGAAACCTTAAAGGGATTAACATTAGTTAGAAGCTTAGGTGTTAAAACTGCGCTTGGTGTATCTAATGTTTCATTTGGTCTTCCTAATAGAGGATTATTAAATAAAACATTCCTATCTATGGCTATGTATGCTGGATTAAATATGCCTATTTTAAATCCATTAGATACTGAAATGATGGGTGCTATCGCATCATATAATGTATTAATGGGAATTGATAAGGATAGTCAAAATTATATTGATAAATATAAGGATGTAGAAATCTCAATTACTACAACATCTAGTGGTACTGTAAAGGCTGATAATACAGGTAGCTTAGATTTATATAATGCAGTAAAGAAGGGTCTAAAGCCTGAAATAGAAAGATTAACAATAGAAGAATTATCTAAGAATGATCCAATGTATGTAATTAATGAAATATTAATTAAGGCACTTGCCGATGTTGGTACATTATATGATAAGGGTAAGCTATTCTTACCTCAATTAATCGCATCAGCAGAAGCTGCTAAGGAAGCATTCGCTGTAATATCTTCTAAATTCCCTAAAAAGGAAAATAAGAAGGCAACAATCATTATGGCAACTGTTAAGGGAGATGTTCATGATATTGGAAAGAATATCTGTAAGGTAGTTGCTGAAAGCTATGGCTATGAGGTTATAGATTTAGGTAAGGATGTACCTATTGAAAAGGTAGTAGAGGCAGATAAGAAATATCAGCCATTTGCGATTGGCTTATCTGCACTTATGACTACTACAGTTATTTCAATGGAGGATACAATTAAGGCTTTAAGAGCTTCAGGTACAAAGGCTCATATCTTTGTAGGTGGAGCTGTTGTGACAGAGGATATAGCAAAATCAATTAATGCAGATTATTATACAAAGGATGCATTAAGCTTAGTAAATTTATTAGAGGAGTTATTAAAATAAAATGAGAAAGAAAAGTTTATTATTTAGTATTTTAGCTGCTGGTGCTTTAGTTACTTTAGCATCATGTGGAAATAGTGAAGAATTAGATACATTAAAAAAGGAGATTGAAACATTAAAAAATGACAATAAGTCATTAAGCGATGATAAAGAATCTTTATCAAATGAAAATAAGAATTTAAAAACTGATAAGGAAAATTTAACAAAGTCTAACGAAACACTTACAAATGAAAAGAATCAAGCAGTTAGTGCTAAAGATACTGCATTAGCACAAATAGAAGAATTAACTAGTGAAAAAGAAACATTAGAGAATGAAAATGATAATTTAAATAATACTATTGATGCTATTACAAAAGAAAAAGATAATTTAATGAATAATATTAATAGTGTTTTAAAGGATATCAATAAGTATGCTATAAAATATACAGATCCAACAGGTGCAAGTACTTTTAATATATACGAATCAAATGTTTCTTTAAATGATGCATTAACATTAGATTTTGATGCGATTATTACAAATGTTACTTATGGACTTCAAATTGATAGTATTAATAATTATGCTGACCCAAATTGGTATGTAGCAATTTATGAAAATGGTAAATATTCACAAGTTGGTTTTGGCGGTTTAGTTGTAGATGCTGGTGATGTATTTGAATTTAAATATGAATGTTGGAATACTATAGAATCAGGATATGGTGCATTTGATAGCTATGATGTATTAGTTGATAAGGCTATTTATAATTATTATGAAAATACTTTACCTGAAAAGCTTCAAAGTGTTGATACATATACAGGTAGCACATATTGGGATTCAATGGCTTTATATAAGCTAAAGAATGCTGGTTACAAATTTGATTCTTTAAATCATATGCCATTTAAATATGATTATATTCATGAGGTAGATACTGCCGTTCAATCTGAATTAAGTGGTAATGATTTATTTAAGTATTATTACGCTGATAGATTATTAATTGATAATCGTGATTATACTGATTTAAAGACTAAATATCAAAGCTATTTAGATACTTTAACTTCATATTCTTCATATGGTGAATATAGTATCCCATTCCATACTGGTGTTGCTAAAACATTAGGATTAAATTTAAATGATGCTATTAAGAATACTACATATAGAGCTGATATGACTTATGGTCCAGAAGGCTTAGCTTGGGAGCTTGCTGGTCTTGCTTGCTATAATACATTTACTAAGGATGACTTAAGTGCTTTAACAATCGCTGCCTTAGATAATGAATATGTAGGCTCTAAGGATGTTGCTTTATCAACATATATCTTACCTTACGCTGCTTCAAACATTAGCTTTAGAGAATTAAAGGATTCTAATGATCAGGATGCATTAAAAGTTTTATTTAGCTATTATGATGAATCTACAATGCAATTCGATACTGAGAAATTATCAAATGATATGTCTTCAAATCAAATTTATGCAGCCTTAGTTGCTTATAAGATTCAAAGAGATACAAATAATGCTCAGAACCTTTTTGAATAAAAAGAATATACTGAAAATTTTAATAATCCTATCATTTGTTGGAATTACTATTTTAGCTTTCTTTCTAGCTGATCAATTTTCTAAAAATTATAAAAATGATGATAGTAAAAGTAGTGCTACCATAACTGAAAACATCGAAAAGGAGGAAACAAGCTCAAATCAAGAAAATACTGATTCCAATCCTGAATCAACATTAGATGAAAATGATTCTAATAATGATTTAGATAAAACTTATGATGATGGATTAGTTTCAGTACAATTACAATTAATAGATCGATTTGGCAATGTTATCTTTGATGAGGTTAGAAAAGCAGAAGAAAATGATGTTCTTTATGATGTCTTAGTCAAATATCATGAGGTAAGAGCTGAAAGTAGTACTTATGGTAAGGTTATATTTGATATAGATTCTGTTAAAACTAAGTTTTATCAGGAATCATATATATCAATTCTAGTAAATGATAAATATTCATCATTTGGTGTATCAAGTATTTATGTTTATGATGGAATAAAGGTTACCTTCAAGGAGGTGGCCCTATGACAGTAAAAAAATTATGCTATTTAGTTGTTTTAACAACAATAATATTTGTACAGGAGGAATTGCTAACTCCAATTCCTTCGGTACAGCTAACATTCTTTTTAGTAATGATATATGGAGCGACCCTAGGAATTGGATATGGTTCATTAATAGTAGTAGCTCATGTATTACTAGATAATTTATATATGTCATCATTTGGTATTACAACAATAGGTCCAATGCTAATAGGTTACGAGATAACATTGATTATGGGATATCTATTAAGAGGGAAAAATGAAATATTAAATGGAATTGTAAATGCACTTTGTGCTGTAATTTATAGTGCGTTATTTATTCCAGTTAATATATTTGTATATGATGTTGAGCCTTTAGCATATGTGATTGCTGATATACCATTTGTATTGGTTTTAATGACATGTAATATGTTTTGTGCATTATTCTTATATAAGCCAATATATAAAGTTTTAAATAATGAATTTAATAAGGATAAATATGTTGAAAACATATTTGATAATGAAAATGGATTAGAATAGAATAATCCATTTTTCTTTGCTTACAAAACAAGTTAAAATGAAAATATTTACATCACTTATAGAAATGTTATTTATGATAAAATAAGTTATACGAGGAGGCGTTAAAATGAGTAGAGTATATTTTGTTATTGATATGAAATCATTTTTTGCCTCTGTAGAATGCGCTGAAAGAGGTATTGATCCATATACAGCCAATTTAGTAGTTGCAGATAAAGAAAGAACCGAAAAGACTATTTGCCTTGCTGTATCAATAAATATGAAAAAGCTTGGTGTAAAGAATAGATGTAGATTATGGATGGTTCCTAAGAATATTGATTATATTTGTGCTAAGCCTAGAATGAAAAAATATATGGAATATGCTGCGAACATTTATGCATTATATTTAAAATATATCGATAAGGATGATATTCATGTTTATTCAATAGATGAATGCTTCTTAGATGTTACTGATTATTTAAAGCTATATAACATAAAGGCTAAGCCTTTTGCTATGAAGCTTATGAATGAGATATGGGAGAAATTTCATATTCCTGCAACCTGTGGAATTGGTACTAATATGTATTTAGCTAAAATAGCATTAGATATTACTGCTAAAAGCTCTAAGGATAGAATTGGCTGGCTAAATGAAGAAAAATTCATTAGAGAATTATCTTTACATGAGCCTATTACAGACTTTTGGAGAATAAGTACTGGTACTAAAAATAGATTATTAAAATATGGTATTCATAACCAAGAGGGTATAAGAAGAATAGATGAGGATATTTTATATAAGGAATTTGGTGTTGACGCTGAATTATTAATAGATCATGCCTATGGTATTGAAACTGTAACTATGGCAGATATTAAGGGATATAAATCTAGATCTAAATCTGTTTCAAGCCATGAAATATTAACATGTGGCTATATGAAGAAGGATGCATTAATTGTATTTAAGGAAATGATTCAAAATGGATGCTATAATTTATTTTTAAAGAATTTAGTAACATCATCTGTATCTTATGTAATTGGATATACTGAGGGTGGCTTTAGCCACGCTACAGTATCTTATAATATTAGAACTAATTTATATAATTTCTTAATTGATGATTTAGTTAAATCATATGAAAAGACTGTATTAAATAATACTGAAATTAAAACTATTGGATATTCATTTAATGTATCAGGAATAGAAACAGAGCATTATGATATTTTTACTGATTTAAAGGACGTAGAAAAGGAGAAAAAGCTTGTATCAAGTATTTTATCGTTAAAGAATAAATATGGTAAAAATTCGGTATTAAAGGCCTTAGATATTGATGATAAGGCAACTATTATTGAAAGAAATAAAATGATAGGAGGTCATAACAGTGGGGAAGATGAGTAATAAGGATAGGGCTAAGCAATTCTTACCATTTGATTCACTTAAGGGCCTTCAGGATGCCTTAAGAATAAAGGAATATGAAAATGAAAGAATTAGTAGAGGCGAAATATCAGAAGATATCATAGAAAAGATATCTAATAATATGATTAATTATGAGGAAGGTAATGAGGTATTAATTAAATATTTCATTGATGGATATTATAAAAATATTAAAGGAGTACCTTTAATTGATTCCGATAAAAGAATTATAAAAATAGATGATATTATAATTGATTTTGATAATATATTTGATTTTGAATTGGTGTAATCTACATAAATTACATAACATACATATTATTGAATTTTGTCTTAGTTTACGTTTTCATAAAATTGAAATATAGCATATATTATGCTATAATCTAAAAATGTTTTAGGAGTGATTGTATGGATTCATTAGATGAATTAAAACTAAAAATTGATAAATTTAATAAGGCAAGAGATTGGGATCAATTTCATTCACCTGCTAATTTAGCTAAGTCTATTGTTATTGAGGCCGCTGAATTATTAGAATGCTTCCAATGGAATGATGATTATAATTTAGATGATGTCAAGGATGAGCTTGCTGATGTAATTAATTATTGTATTCAAATGTCTATGGTATTAGATTTAGATATTAAGAAGATAGTTAATGATAAGATGCTTAAGAACGCTAAAAAATACCCTATTTCTAAATCTAAGGGTAAGGCTGATAAATATGATAAGCTTGTATCTAATGAAGAAAAAATCGTAAAGAAAAGTGAAGATATAAAGGAAGAAAAGAGTAAGAAGGTAGTATTCTCTGAAAAGGTAGAGGCTAAGAAGGAAGTTAAGAAAGTTATTTCTGAGCCTAAGAAGGAAGCTGCTAAGGCTAAAAAGGATGAAAAGCCAAAGAAGGAAGAAAAGATTAAGGGCTTTTCTGCATATGATTCATCCTATGATAAGAAATTCTTCTATGATATTACAGCTAAGTCATTAATTAATAACGAAAAGAAATATAAGGATTTAACTAAGAGAAAGCTAATTGATGAAATTATTAAATATTATAGCTCTATGAATGTTATTGATTATTTATTATCTGAAGAGGAATTATTATTCCTTAAGGTAAATTGTAAGAAGACTGCGAAGGCTAACGATAATCAATTTAGATATTTAAAGGATTTAATGATATTCTCTGAAAACAATGGTAAGCTTGCTGTTACTACGGAGCTTATGCCTGTAATTTGTGATGCCATAGTTCAGTATAAGGATAAAAAGGATGAAATCGAAGCAAAGAAGGAAAATGCTTATTTATTAGTTGGTATCATGAGAGTATTTGGTGCTTTAACTAATTTTGAAATAAATAAGATTTTATCTAAATATACTACTGATGAAATTGGTAATTTCTTTGAATTACCATATGCTTTAAGACATGTAGAATATAAGGATGAATATGGTACATCTTATTTTGCATTAAGAGATTTAGGATTAGATGCCTTAGCCTTAATTGAAACTCGTGGTGAAAATATTAGATGTAATTATTCTAAAAAGGAATTAATCGCTATTGGTAAGGCATATTTTAATGTCCATGGTGGAGATTATAAAGCAATAGCTAAAAATCCTAAATTAGTAGCTTTACTTCAAAAGGTAGATAAGGAAGAATTAATTAAGGCTGCTGGTCGTGGAGATGAAACTAAGGTCTATATTATGGATTTCTATTCAAATGATGATATAGATGAAAAGGAAAGAACAATGGTTTATAATTTTGTTAAATCATTGCCAAAATATACAAAGTAACCTTATATTATAACATATAAATATTAATTTGTTAATGTGTGCTCAACCTAAAAAAAGTTTTTTAATAGGTTGAGCTTTTTTCATAAATTTATTTTTTATATAAAATGTGTTAAAGAGTTAGACAAGATTAATTTTTTATATTATATTAAAGGTAGAAAGACAAAATAAATCTTTTAAAAATTTAAGAAAGGAAGGTACAGCTTATCGATAGTATGGCAAAACCAAGAGTTAGCCGAGAGAAGAATTATTAAAACTAGGGAAGAGAGGTACTAGGCCAGAATAAAAAATAAGAAAAGATTACATAAATGAATATACATAAAGGGGATGGGCACTTTTAAGAAGCCCATCCTTTTCTTATACTTTTATAGAAATAACACTTAAGTAAAAAAATGTACATATGATAGCATAAGAGAATGTTTTTTGCTTGAAGGTTTAGATGTAAAGGCGTATTATGATACTAGAAAGTGTTATATCGAGGTTTTGTTATGAAAAAAATAGTTTTATTGTTATCTTTTATATTTTTATTGGTTTTATCTTCATGTAGTAAGATTTTGGATCAAGATGATAAAGATATTTTGTTAGAATCAATTAATAATTTTGATAATAGTGAAGTAAGAAATTATGCCTATAAGGATTCAAATAATAATTTAAACACAATTAAGGTATCTTTTATGGATGATTATTATTCTTTTTCTTTAAACGATATTAGATATAAGTATGATACATTATCTAAGGATATTTATGAAAATGGATTATTAGTTGATAATAAAGAATTTAAAGACTCTGATTCATTTGTTAAATATGTTTTTAATTTTTACTATTCAAAGGGTATTTTATTATCTTTTTATGAATGTGTTCCTTTTATTAAGGATGTATTTAGTAGTAATGATGTTAATATTGGAAGAATAGCACCAGAAAGTGATTATAGTGAAGCATATTATTATAGTGTTGTAGTTAAAGAAGAATTAATTATTGAATCTACATTTTATGATAAATTTAAAGAATTAGGTCATAAATTTACTGAATCAAAGGATGATTTAGTAAATGTATCTATTATTGGTTCATTAAAAGATAAAAAAATAGAGTCTACAATTGAGTTTTCAATTGATAATAATGCATTATTATCACTATAGGTTTGTTTTTTAGTTAATTTAATATATAATTAAATTAGATATCTCGGAGGTACATATAATGCTTGAGGAATTAGGTTTAAGACTAAAAAAACAGCTTATTGATACAGGTATGATAGATGCTATTAAATTAATATCATCTACTACGGGAGTAGTTAATATCGATATTAATGATATTAAAACATTTGATAATAAGGTTTTAACATCAGTTATTGATTTTGAAACTGATACTATGAGTGATGATATTAGCATTTTAAAGGTATCTGATTTTAAGCCTACTGACGCTATTATAGCTGTTATTTCTAAGGGTAGCTTACCTGTAGATGCGATTGGAAGAATTACAGCCAAAATTGAATCTCAATTAAGATGTGATTTAAATATTATTTTAGGTGTATATGTAGATTCATTACAGCTATCTGAAATTAGAGTAATTGGATTATTAGGTGCTGATTGTGAGTGGACTGAGGATGAGGATACATTAAAATCAACTGTTAATGAGGAACTATTTAGAGATAGACCTGTAACATTAAAAATAGAATCTGATGAGGTATTAGCTAATTTAGATAAGAATCCAAAGCCTACTGAGGTTTTGAAATTCCCAACTCCATTTGATAAGGATTTGTTCTATTATACAAAGACTATGATAGAAAAGGATTTAACAACTATTTATAAGTTACAGGATGAATTTGATATTTCATTCCAAAAGGCATCAAGAGCTATTCAAGCATTAGAGCAAATGAAGATTTTATCAGAAAGAGGATCTGATGGTAAAAGAAGATTCATTATAACTAATTCTAGAGATATTTATAATATTATTTGTAATACTGGTAAATTTGTTTCTGATGATGAAAAGCTAGATAAAATATATCAAGCAGGTCAATATGTTCTTGCCTCTGGTGATACCTCAATTGGTGGTATTCAAGCAAGATTTAATATGACATTTGGAGAGGCTTCAGGTATCATTGGTAAGCTTGAGGCATATGGTATTATATCTGTTAAGAATGGTATAAATCCAAGAAAAATATTAATAAATAATGTTCACGAGGTATATTTAAAAATCTACGGTAGTGAGAATAATTAATAAATTGCACTTTATGAGAAATCATAAGGTGCTTTTTTAATTTATTTAATAAATTAGCCATTTAATTGAACGATTTTTTGAAAAAAGTTTAAAAAAATACCTCAAAATACCTTGACACACGATATACCTCGTGATAAGATGTATATCGAAAGGAGATGTATAGCATGGATGCACAGCTAAAGCGAGGATTATTAGATGTATGCGTGCTAGCGGCAATCAAAAGTGAAGATTCATATGGATATAAAATCATAAAAGATGTAAGTCCATTCTTGGAATTATCTGAATCAACGCTTTACACTATCTTAAAGAGATTAGAAGAAGCTAGGATGCTAGAGGTTAGATCAGTAGAATATGCCGGAAGGCTTAGAAAATATTATCATATAACAAATGTTGGTTTAGAAAGAATAGAGAGTTTTAAGGAAGAATGGAAGGAAATAATGTTGGTTTATTCTTTCATTTGTAAGGAGGAGAGGTAAAATGACAAAGCAGGAATATTTGAGTGCACTAAGAAATAAGCTTAAGGGTTTACCAAGTATAGAGGTTGAAGAAAAGGTTGAGTTCTATTCTGAAATGATTGATGATTACATGATTGAAGGTGGAATCTCAGAGGAAGAAGCTGTTTCAAAGATTGGAGCGGTTGAGGATGTATCTAAAGATATTATTAGTGAAACTCCACTTGTAAATATCGTTAAGGAAAAATATAAGCCAAAGAGAAGATTAAGTGGTTTAGAAATATTCTTATTAGTATTAGGCTTCCCATTATGGTTCCCATTACTAATCACATTCATGGTATTAGCATTTGTTATCTATTTATTAACTTGGGTTTTAACAATTGTTTTATTCGCAGTAGATCTTGCATTAATAGTTGCAGGTGGTGGAGCTATAGTTGCAGGCTTTGCAAATATGGCACATGGTAATTTAATGTATGCATGCTTACTAGGTGGTATAGGTGCTATATCAATTGGTGTTGGTATTTTATTCTACTTCCTAGCTAAGGAATCAATTAAGTTATCATTTGGTTTATCAAAGAAGTTATTATTAAGTGTTAAGCTTGGAGTTGTATCTGGAGGTAAAGATAATGAAAACAATTAGGAGATTATTTGTTATTATAGCTTTTGTATTAATTATTGGTGGTATTGGTTTAGTTACAATTTATGGTATAAAGACAGGCTTTAAGTTTAAAGAAGAATTAGTAACTAATACTCATGAAAATCTTGCAAGCTATGAATCAATGGATTTAGATATTGAAATCGCAGATGTTGAATTTATTAACTCTGATTCATTTAAGGTTGTATGTGTTGAAACTGAAAAGCTAACACACGAGGTTAAGGTAGAAAATAATACATTAAAGATTAATTATAAAGATGATTTAAAGTGGTATGAAAAAATCTTTGGATTTAGATATCAAGATACTAAGGTAGAAATCTATTTACCATATGGTGAATATAATAATTTAAAGATTAAAGCAGCTACTGGAGATATTACTATCCCAGCTGAATATAGCTTTAATAAGATTGATATGACAGTATCAACAGGAGATGCTAAGATTAAGGCATCTGCAAAAGAGATGAGCTTCAATTCATCAACAGGGGATATCACATTAGAGAATTCAAAATATGAAAATTTAACAGTTGTTGGAACAACAGGTACTATTAATTTAACTAAAATCGAAGTAGAGAATAATTTAAAGATTGAAACATCAACAGGTGAAATCAAATTGAATGATGTTAAAGCAAAGGGTTTAAAGGCTGAAACATCAACAGGTGACATTTTAGTATATGAAACAGTAATTGATGGTGATATGAATTTAATTACATCAACAGGAGATGTTACATTTAGAGCAGCAGATGCTAAAAGCATTAAGGTTGAAACATCAACAGGAGATGTTACAGGATCATTATTAACTGGTAAGGCATTTACTACTAAAACATCAACAGGTGATATAAATGTTCCTTCAAATAGTGGTACTGATACTTGTGATATTAGAACATCAACAGGCGATATTGAAATCACTATTAAGTAATTAGTTAAAAATAGTTAGGGAAAATATTAATATATATAATATATTTCCTTGACTATTTTTATTTTAAGAGTAAAATATCTAATAGTGTTAGATAATTTAACTAACAGTGTTAGATATCATGGAGGTAAATATGACTGGAGAAGAATATTTCGAAAGAATATCAGCCCTAATGAAAAAATATGGAAAGCCTAAATTTGATCAAAATGAAGGATTCCATGGAGTTATTCCTGTTTTATCTGAATTAGTTAAATATGAGGATGGAATTGTAGCTGGAGAGATTGCAGAAAAATTTCAAATATCAACAGCTAGAGTTGCTAAAATTCTAAATTATTTAGAAGATAAGGAATATGTCATTAGGAAGAAGCATGAAATTGATAAAAGAGTAACTATTGTTTCTATTACAGAAAAGGGTAAGGAATTCTTAATTAGCTTTAAGAAGCAAAGAGCAGATGATATGACATATGCTTTAGAAGGTATTCCTGATAGTGATATAGAAACATTTATTGATGTTACTGAGAAAATAATTTCTAAATTATGTCAAAGGAAGGTAGAAGAGAATGCTTAAGCTATATAAAAGATTAAGTGTTAAGGATGTAATATTTGTAGTCCTAATTTTAGGATTAACAGTATTATCTGTATTCTTTACTATGCAGCTAGTAGATTGTATTACAGATATTATTTCATCTATAACATATTTAAATTATCAAAATCATCCAGAAGAAATGTTTAAGGGTCAATATGAAGCCATGCTACCGATGTTTGAATCATTAGGCTGGGATGGCATTAAGAACATGGCATTAGCTATGGGTGATGATGGTAAGGTTATTATTGAATACATCAATAATATTCAAAATGCCACTGTTGGTGATATTTGGGTTAATGGTGGTATAATGCTTGCCTATGCCGTAGGCTCTATGATTGTTCAAGGTGTTATTGCAGTACTAGCATCATTTGTAGCTGCTAATTTAACTACTAAGATTAGAAAAGAATTATATAAGAAGATTGAGGATTTCTCTTTATCTGAAATTGATAAATTCTCAACTGCATCATTAGTAACAAGAACTACTAACGATTTACAGCATATTCAAATGGCTAACTTAATGACTATGAGAATGATATTCCAAGCTCCAGTAACTGCAATTTGGGCTTTAATTAAATTCTCTAATTCAGCTGCCTCATTATCATATGCAACTCTTATTGGTATTGTAATTATAGTAATAGCAGTAGGTGCTATTATGATTTTAGCAATTCCTAAGTTTAAGGTAATGCAAAAGCTAACTGATAGCTTAAATCAGGTTACAAGAGATAATTTAACTGGTATTAGAATTGTTAGAGCATATAATGCTGAAAAATATGAAGAAAAAAGATTTGATGTTTCAAATACAAATATTACTAAGGCTCAAATGTTTACTGGTAAGCTTATGAGCTTAATGAGCCCAGTAATTACAATTGTAATGAATGGATTAAGCTTAGGTATTTATTTAATTGGTGCATATTTAATTAATGATAGTGCTATATCGTATGCAGAGGTAGTATCATCTGTTATGCTATCAAGTCAAATTATTATGTCATTTATGATGATATTAATGCTATTTATTATGTGGCCTAGAGCTATTGTTGCCGCAGGTAGAGTAAATGAGGTATTAGAAACTAATCCAACTATTGTTAATCCAGAAAATCCTAAGCAATTTATAGAAGCGGGTACTATTGAATTTAAGAATGTATCATTTAGATATCCTAATGCTCAGGGTGATGTTATTTCTAACATTAGCTTTAGCGTTAAAAAGGGTGAAACACTTGCAATTATTGGAGCTACATCAAGTGGTAAAACAACTATATTAAATATGATTTCTAGACTATATGACGCAACAGATGGCGAAGTATTAGTTGATGGTATTAATGTAAAAGATGCTAATATTTTGGATTTAAGATCTAGAATTGGATTTGTTCCTCAAAAGGGATTCCTATTTAATGGTACAATCGCATCAAATATTACATTTGGTAGTGATGAGGTAGATGTAGAAAAGATGAGATTCGCATCTGATGTTGCATGTGCTTCAGAATTTATAGATGAAAAGGAAGAAAAATATGATTTTGTAATTAGCCAGGGTGGTAAGAATGTTTCTGGTGGACAGCGTCAAAGACTTTGTATTGCAAGATGTGTATATCTATCTCCTGAAATTTATGTATTTGATGATTCATTCTCTGCACTAGATTATAAGACTGATAAGCTAGTAAGAGAAAATCTTAATTCATTAGATAAGGATAAAACAAAGATTATTGTTGCTCAAAGAATTGGTACAATCATGGATGCCGATAAGATTATCGTTTTAGAGGAAGGTAAGATTGTAGGCTTTGGTAAGCATGATGAATTAATTCATAATTGTGCAATTTATCAAGAAATTGCATTATCACAATTATCAAAGGAGGAATTAGGACTATGATGAGAAGGCCTATGCATGCTGAAAAGAGTAAAGCTTCTAAAGATGCTTATAAGAAATTATTTAAATCATTAAAGCCATATTTAATTCCGATTTTGATTTCAATGATATTTGTTGTAACAAGTGTTGTTGTAAGCATTATTGCTCCTCAATTTTTAAAGGATTTAACTAATGAAATTCAGGCTGGCTCAACTGTTGGTAATATTGATATCGATAAGGTTTGGGATATAGCTATCATTATGATTATTTTATATTCTATCTATGCTGTTACAGCATTCCTATCAGGATATATTATGACAATTGTTACTCAAAAATATGGATATAATTTAAGAAAAGAAATTTCTAATAAGATTAATAGAATGCCTTTATCTTATTTTGATTCACATCAATATGGTGATACATTATCAAGAGTAACTAATGATGTTGATACTATTACACAAAGCTTACAGCAATCTATAACTATGCTGTTACAAGCAATAGCTATGCTAGTTGGTGTATTAATCGCAATGTTTATATCAAATTGGATTATGGCATTAACTGTATTATCTACAGTACCTCTTGCTATACTTCAAACTATCTTTATTACTAAGCTTGCAGTTCCTCATTTTAAGGAAAGACAAAAGAATACTGGTAAGGTAAATGCAATTGTAGAAGAGAATTTCACTGGTGCTATTATAATTAAATTATTTAATTCTGAAAAAAGAAGAGAAGAAAAATTTAATGAGGCTAATGAGGAATTACATACATCAATGATTAAGGCTCAAATCTTTGGTGGTATGATGATGCCTATTATGACATTCATTTCATATTTTGCTTATGTTGCTGTATGTGTTGTTGGTGGCTTATTAATGGCATATGATATGGGTATTACATTTGGTATGATTTCTGCATTCTTAGTTTATGTTAATTTATTCCAATCTCCACTTTCTCAGCTTGCTCAATCTATGAATACTGTTCAAATGGCCGCTGCGGCATCTGATAGAGTATTTGAATTATTAGATGAGGAAGAAGAATTAAATGAGGATAATAAGCCATATTTATTATTAAATAAAGAAAATGGAGTTAAGGGTAAGGTTGAATTTAAGAATGTTAAATTTGGTTATACTCCAGAAAAAATAATCATTCCTGATTTTTCTGTAACTGTTGAACCAGGTATGAAGGTAGCAATTGTAGGACCTACAGGTGCTGGTAAAACAACTATTGTTAATTTATTAATGAGATTCTATGAAATGCAAGATGGTGATATCCTAATTGATGGTGTTTCAATTAAGGATATGTCTAGACGTGAAATAAGAGATATCTTTGGTATGGTGCTTCAAGATTCTTGGATCTTTGATGGTACTATTAGAGATAATGTTATTTATTCAAAAGAAAATGTATCAGATGAAACATTAAATAAGGCATTAAAGGATGCGTCTTTATATCATTTTGTTGATACATTAGAGAAGAAGGCAGATACTGTTGTATCAGGTGAAAGTAGCTTATCTCAAGGTCAAAGACAGCTTGTAACTATTGCTAGAGCGTTTGTTGAAAATGCACCTTTAATGATATTAGATGAAGCTACATCTAATGTAGATACTAGAACTGAAATTCAAATTCAAAATGCTATGGATAATTTAACAAATGGAAGGACTTCATTTGTAATTGCTCATAGATTATCTACTATTAAGAATGCTGATTTAATATTAGTATTAAAGGATGGTAATATTATTGAGCATGGTAATCATGAAGAATTAATGGCATTAAATGGATTCTATAATTCTTTATATAATTCTCAATTTGTTGAGGAAATGGAATAATAGATTTTTAAGGACGAGCAAATTTGTGCTCGTCTTTTTCTTTAAAAAAGTTATGAAAATGGATTTAACCAAAATAGAAAAAATGGCTTAATTATGTCAAAGTAAACGATTTCATTTATTTTCATAAACTCTATTGAAAACCAAATTTTGATATGATATAATATTTTAGAAATTTGGCGAAGGAGGGAATCGATATGGCAAACACAACAATCTATGATGTAGCAGGTGCTGCAAAGGTATCATTAGCTACAGTAAGCCGTGTAATGAATAATCCCGAAAAGGTTAATCCTGAAACTAGAGAAAAGGTTTTAAGAGTAATTAAAGAGCTTGGATATCATCCAAATGCAATTGCTAGAGGCTTAGCTTCTAGAAAGTCAACAACAGTTGGTATTGTAATGGCAGATGTATCTAGAGCCGCAACAGCTGCTTTACTTGGTGGTATTACTGATATCGCTAAGAAGTATGATTATGCTATTAAACTATTTACTATGGATCCTGAGGATGATATTAAGGAAGCTATGCGTAAGTGTGTTGCAGAACAGGTAGATGGAATTTTACTTTTAAATGACGAACTAGAATTAGATGATATGGGTATGGTTATCGATTTAATTCAGGATGCTCAAATTCCACTTGTATTATGTAATACAATTTATAATGAAAAGGATGTTCCTACAGTTGCTATTGACTATACAAAGGCAACATATGATATAACTAAGAAGCTTTTAGCTGAGGGTAAGCAACATATTTATTTTGCTCAAACAGTACATAAATATTCAATTAACCAATTTAAGGCTGAGGGCTATACTAAGGCAATGGAAGAGGCTGGCTTAGAACCATTAATCTTAAAGTCTAGTGGTGATGTTTCATCTAATTCAGTTCAATTTAGAGAATTCTTAGAGGGTGGAAATAAGGTAGAGGCATTTATCTCTGTAAGAGATTCAATCGCTGTAAGCTTTATGAACCAAGCTATTGAGCTTGGATTTAAAGTTCCAGAGCAAATTAAGGTAGTAGGCTTACAAAATACTAAGTATGCATTATTATCTAGACCTACATTAACTTGTGTTGATACACCAGTTTATGATATCGGAGCTGTATCTATGAGATTATTAACTAAGTATATGACTCATAAAGATGTAGCTGACAATAAGGTGTTCTTACCTTATAGAATAGTTGAAAGACAATCTTAATATATCTAGTGATTAGAACCTAGTAGATATAAAGATAATTTTATAGAGAATTCGTGGTTGGTGGAAACGAATAAATGCTTTATATTGAATTACAATCTATGAAGATAATTTTAAATGAGTGCTGTATAATTTATACAGAACTAAGGTGGTACCGCGATAATTCGTCCTTAGAGCATTATGCTTTAAGGACTTTTGTTTTTATAAATTCATTTTGGGAGGAGTATTAATATGGGAATTTATGAAGAATTAGAATGGAGAGGATTAATTAAGGATGTATCTGATCCATCAATTAAGGAAAAATTAAATAAGGGTGGAATGACTTTCTATATCGGAACTGACCCAACAGGTGATTCACTTCACATTGGTCATTTCTCAAGCTTCCTAATCTCTAAAAGATTAAAGGATGCTGGACATCATCCTATCCTATTAGTAGGTGGAGGTACTGGTTTAATTGGTGACCCTAAACCAGATGCTGAAAGACCTATGATTACTTATGAAACAGTTGATCATAACTTTAATTGCTTAAAGGCTCAAGCAGAAAAGCTATTTGGCTTTGAGGTAGTTAATAATAGAGATTGGTTAGGAAAGATTAATATTATTGATTTCTTAAGAGATTATGGTAAGTATTTCAATGTAAATTTAATGCTTCAAAAGGATATCGTTGCTAGACGTCTAGATTCAGGTATTACATTTACTGAATTCTCTTATATGATTTTACAAGCATTAGATTTCTGGTATTTAAATAAGGAAAAGAATGTAACTATGCAGGTTGCTGGTCAAGACCAATGGGGTAATATCACAGCTGGTATTGATTTAGTTAGAAGAAAGGAAGGTAAAGAGGTTTACGGATTTACAATGCCTTTATTAACTAAGTCAGATGGTACTAAGTTTGGTAAGACAAATGGTAAGGCTATTTGGCTAGATGC
>JAEEGH010008149.1_pt1 | contig 24912 bp, 20 predicted proteins | sample 9134181 | NCBI WGS metagenome assembly JAEEGH01 (sample SAMN16246544, study PRJNA631951) | gut metagenome | biome: gut microbiome; feature: rumen; material: DP-attached | host: Bos | place: Iran: Karaj | collected 2018-10
GAAGGAAGCCCTCACCGGCCTCACCTTCCCGGATACGGTGAAATACATCGATATCGGCGTACTCAACTCCATGCCGAACCTCGAAAAGGTTGTGCTGCCGGAAGGCCTGCAGGTCATCGGGCCCAACAACCTGCTCGGGACCCCCGGGGTAAAGGAGATCGTGGTTCCCTCCACTGTCTTCTATATCGGAAGCGGCTGCTTCAGCTCCGATGCGGACATCTCCGTCACCTTCACCGGCCCCGTGCCGATGCTGCCATACGAGCTCACCCTCTGGCGGACGGAAACCAGCACCATCTATGTGCCGGATGACCTGTATGACGAGTACGCCAAGGTGATTCCCGAGTACCAGAAGATGGAAAAGAGCGGGAAGAACGCGGTCATCCCGGAATACACCACGCCCGAAAGTGACTTTGAGTTCGATGCTTCCACCGGCACCATTACGAAATACCTGCCCGACGCAGTCCGGGTGGACGTCCCTGCGGAAATCGGCGGAGTACCGGTGAAAGCCATCGGGCCGGAAGCCTTCGCAGACATCAAGGTGTTTGCTGTATTCCTTCCCGAAGGAATTGAGACCATTGGAGACTCTGCTTTTGAGAAATGCTATTCCCTGACCGTTATCAACCTGCCGGACAGCCTGAAGTCCATCGGGAACAAGGCTTTCAGCCGGACAAAGCTGTCCAGCCTGACCTGGGGAAACGGCCTGGAAACCATCGGGGAGGAAGCGTTCTCCCTTACCGGCCTGGGCGGTTCCGTACAGTTTCCGGCGTCCCTGAAGGAAATTGGCAGGGAAGCATTTGTCTCCACGAATATCACCGAAGCCCTCTTCGGTTCCGCCATCGAGAAGATCGGGGAACGGGCCTTCGCCAAGGCGGCGGTCAACTACCTCCTTTTCGATAAATTCACCCTGCCGGAGATTGCCCCGGACGCTTTCGATGAATCCCGGGCCAAACTGGAGGACGTGGACCTGAATATGAACGCCAGCAAGGCGGACGAGGAAGCTGCCAGGGAAGCCCTGGTACAGTTTAACTCGGATATCGCTGTCTGGCGCGCGAACCCCGAGGACGTGGAATGGCCCGCGCGGAAGTACAACCATGACAAGCAGGCGGACGGTACCTACGTTATGACTGCCTACAACGGCGACCAGACAGCCCTGACTCCCTTCTGGACCATCGGCGAAGAAGACGGCACCAATGTACCCGTCACCGCTATCGGTGCGGATGTGTTCCGCGGCAACACTGAGCTGAAGATCTTCCGGGTCAACCGCAGCGGCAATTTCACCACCATCGGGGAGAATGCTTTCCGGGATTCCGGACTGGAGATCATCGACCTGTTTGACACCGTCACCACGCTGGGCGCCGGTGCCCTGCAGGACTGCAAAGGCATTACTGAACTGACCCTTCCGGAAAGCCTGGCAACCATCGGCGAGAATGCCCTCAGCGGCCTTACCGGCCTGGAGAAGGTCACCGTGAAGTGTGACGCTGCCATCCTTCCTGCCAATGTTTTCGCGAACTTACCGAACCTGAAGGAAGTCATCATCGAGAAGGGCGATATCCCCGCGGGCTTCGCGGACGGCTCCCCGGTGGAGACCCTGGTCCTCGGCGAGGGCGTCACTTCCATCGGCGAGCGGGCCTTTGCGGATACTGCCATCCAAAGCATCATTGTTCCCGATATCCCGCTTGGCAAAGACTGCTTCGCGGGCGTGAAGTCCACCGCTGTGACCGCCGCCGCGAATGCGTCTGACGAACTGGTTGCCGCCCTGACGGAGATGACCGGTGCTCCCTGGTATAACCCGATCCTCCGGGAAGGCGAAACCAGCGACTTCCTGACCATGCCCGACACGCCCAACCCCGAGGATGACTTTCTCTTCAACACGGAAACCGGCACGGTGGAAGTGTACGTAGGCAAGAGCGAAACCGTCGTGATCCCCGCTACCCTGCACGGTGTGGAAGTCCGCGCCATCGCGGGTACCTTCGGGGACAAGATGCGGGACTACACGAACACAGACATCATCAATAACGTGACCGAATGGACCCATGTCCGCTCCGTGGTGATTCCGGAGACGGTGACTACCATCGGGGACTCCGCGTTCTCCTACTGCCAGCAGCTGGAAAGCGTCGTCTGCTACGGTCCGCTGGAAACCACCGGCCGTGCCACCTTCATGCTCTGCACCAGCCTGAAGGACGTCACCTTCATGAACAGGATCAAGGCCATCGACAACTACTGTTTCGATGAATGCCCCCTTCTGGAGAACGTCTGGTACCCTGGCACCCTGGACTTCATCGGCGTCAAGGCCTTCTATGGCTGCGACCTGAAGACCGTCTTCGCTGACACGAAGGAGATTCGGGAATGCGCCTTCATGGGCAACGAGCACCTGACCGAAGCCCATATCCGCGGCTGTATTGAGAAGATGGAACTGAGCGCTTTCAGCAAGTGCTCCTCCCTGGACATCATCTGCCTGGAGACCCTGAACGACGATGTATTCACCGGCGACAACGGCTACTCCGGCGAGTGCAATGGCGACACCAAACTTATCATCCCCGCCGAAGCCGACGAGAAGCAGGTGAAGTACCTCCTCCGCAAGTGGCATACCAGTAACTTCGGCCCCATCAAGGATGAGGAGCATGTTATCAAGGCTCCCTGCGCTGTTCCCGAAAATCCGCCCAGGCCTGAGCGCTGACACCTGCCCGGGTTGTCATCCCGAGCGTAGTCGAGGGATCTCGTTCTCGTTTGGCCCTAGTAACTAAATAATGAATTATGAATTCCATCTACCGTCGGAGGATACTATGACCTACGAACGCAAGCCCAAGCCCTCCCTCCCCGTCGTCGCCGTCTGCTATGACTTCGACCATACCCTGACGCCGGACGATATGCAGGCCCAGGGCTATATCCAGTCTGTGGGCTACGACCCGGAACGCTTCTGGGCGGAAACAAACGCCTTTGCCCATGAGCATGAGATGGACTCCAACCTGGCCTATCTGTACAAGATGGTCCGGGAGGCGGAGGGCAACCTGGTCCTGACCCGGAAAGCGCTTATGGACTATGGAGCAAAGGTCCGCCTGTATCCGGGTGTGGCAGACTGGTTTGAACGCATCAAAGCCTACGGCAAAACCAATAACGTCATCGTGGAGCACTACATCATCTCCTCCGGCCTGAAGGAGATGATCGAAGGCACAGAGATGGCAAAGCAGGGCGCCTTTGAACGCATCTATGCCAGCGCCTTCTGCTATAATGACCGGGGTGTGGCTGTCTGGCCTGCCCAGGCCGTCAACTACACCAACAAGACCCAGTTCCTCTTCCGCATTGAGAAGGGTACCCTGGATGTCAATGACCCGGCGGTCAACGACTTCTTTCCCCCGGAAAAGATCCGTGTTCCCTTCCGGGACATGATCTACATTGGCGACAGCGATACCGACATCCCCTGCATGAAACTGGTCAACTCCTACGGCGGATATTCCATCGGCGTGTATGACCCCGATACCCGGAACAAGGACAAGGTCAAAAAGATGATCCGCGACAACCGCATCCGCTACTATGCCCCTGCGGATTACACCGAAGGTTCCGGCCTGGATACGCTGGTGAAGCAGATCATTGAAAGAACCGCCGCCAACGAAGCCCTGGAATCCGCCGCCGCTGCCTGCCGTAACTGCGACTGACAACTAATCCAAACCAAGTCCACATGACTTTTTCAAAGCTTTCACGTTGTCATCCTGAGCAAAGCCGAAGGCAGCGTCGAAGGATCTCGTTTCCCTTATTCTCCTGTCTTCAGTAACTATAATTATGAATTATGAATTATGAATTGTGAATTATGAGTTATGAATTAACCTCTCTCATCCTCGAAGGCGGCGCCATGCGCGGCATGTTTACCTGCGGCATCCTTGACGTCTTCCTGGAAAACAACATTTCCTTCGCAGCTGCAGCGGGCATTTCCGCGGGGGCTGTCTTCGGCTGCAATTTCAAGTCCCGCCAGATTGGCCGGGCTATTCGCTATAACAAGAAGTACTGCAGTGATCCCCGTTACTGCTCCTTCCGTTCCCTGTTAACCACCGGTGACCTGTACGGTGCAGACTTCTGCTACCGGGAACTCCCGGACATCCTGGATCCTTTTGACCGGAAAACCTTCAAGGAGAACCCGATCCGTTTCTATGCCGGAGCCACGGATGTCGCTACCGGCAAATGCGAACACCATCTCTGCGAAAACGGCTGGGAAGAGGACATGCGCTGGTTCCGGGCTTCCGCCTCCATGCCGCTTGTTTCCAGACCGGTCAGCATCGGAGATAATCAATACCTGGACGGCGGTATCGCTGATGCGGTACCCTACCAATACATGGAAGACCTGGGTTATCATCATAACGTCATCATCCTGACCCAGCCCAGGGGCTACCGGAAACAGAAGACATCCATGGTACTCATGAAGCTTTTCCTCCGGAAATACCCGAAGCTTCTCGAAGCCATGGAACACCGCCCGGAAATGTATAACCGCCAGATGGACGAACTGGACAAAAGGGAAGATGAGAAACAAGCCCTGGTCATCCGTCCTCCGGAACCTTTGAACATCGGCCACACTGAAAAGAACCCCGACGAACTGGAACGCGTCTACCAGATCGGCCGCAAGGTTGCAGAATCCCGCCTGGAAGAAGTCAGACAGTGGCTGAAGGTGGGAATCTGACTTTTCCTAAAACGTTAAGAGTGTCATCCTGAGCAAGGCCGTAGGCCGCGTCGAAGGATCTCGTTCCCCTCGTTCTCTTGCCCCAGGAAACTATAATTATGAATTGTGAATTGTGAATTATGAATTATAAAATAATGGTCAGTGCCTGTCTCCTTGGTGAAAACGTCAAATACAATGGTGGCAACAACAAAAATAAAATGCTCCTTCGCCTGCTCTCCGGCCACACTGTCATCCCCGTCTGTCCGGAAGTCCTGGGTGGCCTGCCGGTTCCGAGAACACCCGCGGAGATTGTAAACAGTGAAGTCATCAACAGAAACGGTGAATCCGTGGATGAAGCCTTCCGGAAGGGAGCAGAGAAAGCCCTGGAGATTGCCAAACAGGAAAAGCCCGACCTGATCATCCTCCAGTCCCGCAGCCCCAGCTGCGGGGTAAAGCAGGTCTATGACGGAACCTTCACCGGCACCTTGATTCCCGGACAGGGCGTGTTTGCCCAAATGGCACAGGAAGCCGGGTTTAAAGTCATGGATATTGAAGATATAAAGGACGACACAATATGAAACGCATAATCCTGCTTCTGCTGGCATTCCTCCTGTGCCTGGCTCCCTGCATGGCGGAGGAACAGAATACTGCAATACCGGCGCAAAACATAACCCTTACAGTAAACGGAACAGAAGTTCCTGTAATCTGGGAGGAAAATCCCGCCACACAGCAACTGCAGAAACTCCTTCCCCTGACGATCACCATGACCAGGTTCGGCGGCCTGCAGCAGGTGGGATACCTGGAACAGAAGATTCAGGGCAGCGATACCCAGACAGATGCGGAACCAGGAGATATCATCCTGTTTGAAGACAGGTGGATTATGCCTTTTTACGGATACCATTCCGGGAAATATACCCGCTTGGGACATATCCCTACGGACCTGACGGAAGAGGATGAAAAGGAAATAGAGGAAACCAAGGACAAAACTGCGGATCAGCTTGAAGAAGAACTGAAAAAGGAAACCGCTAAGGAATTCAGGGAAATCGAAAAAGAGACTGAAAAGCAGATGGAAGCAATCCGGGCATCCAGCCTGGAAGAAGCAGAAAAGCAGGAAAAGACAGAAGAACTGCAGGCACAGGAAAAAGAGAAGAAGACAGAAACACTGATCAAACTGAAGAAGATCTGGAAGATGAAGGAACTGCTGGGAGGAAGTGTGACTGTAACTATCTCAGCAGGAAAGTAAGCTTGTAGTCCAAAGCAATTGCATTTGATAAAAGGAGGGGGAAAACATGAAAAAGATCGTATGCTGTTTGTTGACGCTTGCTCTGTTGCTGACTAGTTTCTGTGCATTTGCTGAACCGGTTGCTGCTCCCAAACTGCTGTACCAGGGGCATGCAAGCCTCCGGATCACCACAGCCGAAGGGAAAGTAATCTATATTGATCCATATGCCGGGGAAGGATACGATCTTCCCGCAGACCTGATTCTGATTACCCATGGGCATCAGGATCATAATAATGTAAAACTGATCAAGAAAAAGAATAAGGACTGCAAAACCATTACATGGAAAGATGCCTTGAAAAAAGGAAAGTATAAGACTTTTGACCTGGGTTTTGCGACTGTTGAAGCTGTCCAGGCGGGGAACAACCGCAATCATGATATCAAAAACGGCGTGGGCTGGATCATCACCCTTGCCGATGGTATCACCATCTATGCATCCGGAGATACAAGCACTACAGAACAGATGGCAGAACTGGGAGAACGGGATCTCCATTACGCATTCATGGTATGCGATGGCGTCTATAACATGGATATGGATGAAGCCATCTCCTGCACGAAACTGGTGAATGCTCGGCACAGCATCCCGTACCATATGGCTCCTGGCCAGCTCTTTGACCAGAAACGTGCGGAAATGTTTGATGTACCGAACCGGCTGATAATCCCGGCTGGGGAAGAAATTGAGCTGGAATAACCCAACTGATAAATTATCCTGAACCGGAGGTATCCGAATGAAACACATCATCCTGCTTGGCGACTCTGTCCGTATGCAGTACCAGCCCCTTGTCGCTGAAAAACTCTCCGACATCGCGGAGGTTTCCGGTCCGGAGGAGAACGGCCGGTGGAGCGGGTATACCCTGAACTCCCTGCGTTTCTGGCTGCCCAATATGCCTTCCCCTGACCTGGTACAGTGGAACTGCGGACTGTGGGATATGGGAGATGACTACCAGGAAGGAAGGCATTTCTATCCCCTGGACCTGTATGAAGAAACCTGCCACCGGATCTGCCGCGTATTGCGGAAGTTTACCGGGAAACCGGATCTTCCGATTGTCGTTGCAACCACAACCCCGACCATGCATGGGGACCACGGGGATATCCTGCAGTACAACGATATCCTTCGGAAGGTTGCCAAAGAAGAGAATGCAATGGTCAATGACTTGTATGCAGTGGTTTCACCGGCAAAGGAAAAGATGATTGGCGAGGACCATATCCACCTGACACCCTTCGGGACGGAAGCAGTGGCAGAGCAGACTGCGAAGGTATTGCGGCCTTTACTGGCTGCACTGTAAGATGCTGCTGCCGTTGACAGAAAAGGAATTGCAGTATAAATTGTATATATAAAAAGCGACAAAATCACACGGGAGGAAAAGCGAATGAAAAGAACAATCCTGCTGGTTATCCTGGCACTCTGCCTGGTTGTAGCAGCATCCGCGGAAACCGTGGAAGCTGTGCAGATCCTGGGCGAGGTCAACGGAGACGTCTATGAAAACTCTGTTCTGGGTTTCGGATGCAAGCTGGAGGGCTGGCATTACTATTCCGAGGATGAGATCGCCCAGACCAACAATATGGCAAAGGAACGCATGAGCGAAGATCTCATCAAGATGCTGGAGGCTTCCCAGCCCATCAGCGTCATGGTGGCCCAATCGGCAGACAATAGGCTGAATGTGAATGTCCAAGCACAGGACATGGAAAGCAGCCTGGCGGTTATCAACGCGGTAGGTACGAAATACCTGGCGGAGAATTCGCTTTCCATGTTCAAACAGACACTGGAATCCGCCGGCTTTACGGATGTTGATATCAGCGTGGGTGAAGTGACGATCGGGGAAAAGACTTTGACCAGTATTGCGGGAACCTATATACTTTCTTCCATTCCCATGGCCTTCAAACAGGTCTGGGTGCTCCACGGAAACTACCTGGGCACTGTTACTATAACCAGCCTTATGACGGACATGACAGATGAGGTTCTGCAGTATTTTTACCTGATTCCCTAAATAACAGACAACAGAAGACGAACACCGCTACCGGCATCCCGGCAGCGGTGATTTCATATGTGTGATTTCCTGGTTTACGGGTTTTCTTCCTGTTTCGCGGAGATTATTTCTTCCAACTTTGCCATATATTCGGCGGCAGATTCGGCATCCCGGATGAGCCATCCTTTTCCGGATTCCTGGCTGTCTGCAAGCGCCAGGATGAGGGTGTATCCTTCATCCAGCTTCAGGATCTGCTGCAGATCGTCCCAAAGGAAGCATATTCTGTAGATCGCGAGGACACCATGTGCGGCGTCTGTGTCTTCCCAAAGGATACATTCTCCTTCGCCGGATTCATTGACTCCAAGAATATAGAACTTCTTCTCCTCGGTTTTATAAACCACAATAATGTCTTTGCCTGTTGCGTCCCAAGGTTTTATGGTTCCTTCACCGAGATACCATTCAGCGTCCTTGTTGCTGGAGAAGAGATCCCGCAGGACGGTATAGCATTCCACTCCATGGGCAACACAGCAGGGAAGGATGAGAATACAGGTCAGAATCAGGGCAACAGATGTTTTGAACCGACGCATAGGGATACCTCCTGAACAGGATATGAAACAGATGCTTTTGTTCATTATTCCATGATCGAGTGGAAATGTAAAGAATCAGACAGGCACCGTTTCCGTGGATGGTAACGGTGCTTTTCTTTTTGCTTTGATAAAAACAATACAGATACAGTTCCGGCTTCCGATTCCTGTTTCTGATACGTCTCCTATCCCGGGGATCTTTTGGGATCCGCCAATCCATCATCCGGAAGGAGGCGAAAAACAGCAGAAATCTATCATCCCCAAAGCGCGGAAGGAGTGTGGTGCCGCTGGCACAGAGAAAGTTCTGATTCGGGTTATCAATAAAAAGAAAGTGAGGAATAACAAAAATGAAAACCAATACAAACAGGTCTCTGGGTAATAAAGCAATTGCTTTGATGCTGGTTCTGACCATGGTGTTTTCCCTGATGGTATCCTCTGTCGCGTATGCTGCGACCAACAAGAATGATGAAAACCTGATCACCAATGTTTCCAATCCGTCAAGCGGTACAATATCCTTCTACCTGAATGTGCCTGCCGGCGCTACGGCAAGCTACAAAGTGGAATTGATCCCCAATGCCAGGACCGGGTCCCTTGATACAAAGAGCGGTTCTGTGAAAAACAGCGGAACCACAACCCTGTCCAAGAAGATCAGTGTGCAGACAAAGTATTACTCAAATAAATATACGGTGACTGCGTCCTATTCAACGGGCCCCGCCCGCAACAGGACCAACTACAGTGATACGGACAACGCGGTAAGCGCACTGAAATCCACCACCTATTCAACGAAATTTGTGTGGGATGACGCAAATATCAAAAAATGGCAGGCGGGAAAGGCGATAGCGGTTACGCTGACTTTTGCCGCCACAGTTACAGTGGATATCCTGGTGACCAAAGGGAAACTGACCACTGGGGTCGCAACGGCACTGGGTATTTCCCTGTTTGTAAAGGACCTGGCTACATCGGGTGAATATACAGAAACCAAGAACATTACATCTACCCCGATCAAAGGCTGGGGATATCAGTACAAGCTCGTTCCCACAAGCAGTGGATTTTCAAGATACCTCGTTGTCTATGATGAGTACAACAGGGTATATGAAACCCTTTCCCTGGGCAGCATTTCCCTGGGGACCATTTTCCCGGTTGTGAAGTAACAACGGAAAAGACAAGAAAAAAAGAACAACACTTGGCAGGGGGAAATCCCCTGCCATTTTCCGTTTAATGAAGTATTTTGCCACAGAATGGTATACGGGCTGGAATTGGTGATAAAAAGCATAATATTGCATATTATATGCAAAAACGGTGCTTAAATAGCAATAAAATGTGTTTTATAAACATTTATGTTTGACTTGCAAAATAGCGCTTGCTATTCTTCCCATCCGGTCCTGTATTGCAAACCTGCGGCCCTGTATGATACAGGTGTGGAAAAAGAACTGCATGACCGACGGAACATACTGGAGGATTCACAATGCTGTTCCTGTTTGGATGGTTGGTGCTGGCCGGGTATCTGCTGAATGAGGGAAATACCTTCTGGGCAATCTGGTGCTCTGGGGCGGTTTGGTCCTGATTATCTGCATTGCTGTCAGCGGCAAGAAAGAACAGAAAAAGGTGCAGGCAGAGGAGAAAACCAGAGAATGGATGCAGGAGGCAGATTGGGATGAGGAAGAGGATTATATCCTCTTCGGTTCCGTCTTTGATGATGACGAAGACTGAGGAGAAATTACTGTAAAAAGTCTTGTTTTCTCAGCTTTGTGTGTCGTGGCGTTTGTAGTTTTCAACATGGTGAAGAATGCATGCGATATTCATGCGAACAACAAATGAATAGAACGGGGGAGACCCCTCGAAGAAGTACTATGACGGAACGGATTATCCGCCGCCGGTGAATGTGATTGACTGGATGAAAAGTAAATACAAATACTATAAACAGTTTATCCATATAGCATCATAAAGTTTATTTGTATTTCTCTAGCACGGAAGAACTTGATACATAAAATGGTTGCTACTGTTTTTTTATTGTTTGAACGCAAATCATTATTGAATGCTCTGGTAAAATCAAATATACTAAAAATACGGATTAATTTGCTTGGTTTGCAGTGCGAATAATTATATAGGTGATGTGCAATGGATAATTGTAGTATACCGAACCCATTTGATGATGAAAAGCATTCTCCTGAGGCCGATAGTATATTTGGATCATCTGATGATTTGGAACGTTCACCTGATACTAGTGGTTTAGTTGGAACATTTGATGATTTGAAGCAACATCCTAGAAGGAATAGATCGAGTTCATTTGACGATCATAGATTGCCTCCAGAGATAGCAAATACTATAAGGGAAGGGAATTTTGAAGCATCTCAAAAACGTTATCTTTATAAAATTCCATGGGGCAATGTTAATCCACCGGAGATCGATATTGTATATGCAAAAGAAACTCTTGAATCATCACATTATGGAATGCAACGGGTAAAGGATCAAATTTTACGATACATTGCATGTCAAAAACATTTGGGACGATCGTATGGTGATGTTTTGCTTTTGGTGGGTCCTCCAGGAGTGGGAAAAACATCCATATCAAAGTCTATTGCAAAAGCAATGGGGCGAGAGTTTTATAAGATCTCTTTGGCTGGTATGTCAGATGCTGGCCCATTACGTGGATATGATACAAATTACAAATCTCCGAAGCCAGGTCAAATAGTTGAGGGAATCATCAAGACAGGAACATTTGCTCCGCTTATTTTATTGGATGAAATTGATAAGATGGGAAGTTCTGTTTCTAATGGAGATCCTTCATATGTTTTGCTTGATATTTTGGATAGCGATAGAACTAATTTTGTTGATGATTTAATAGAAATCCCTATTAATCTGTCTAACATAGTTTTTGTTGCTACAGCCAATTCAATCAAAGACATTTCTCCTATTCTGTTAAATCGACTAGAAGTAATTAATCTGCAAGGATATTCACGAGAAGACAAACTTAAAATCGCTAATGATTATATTATTCCATCACTCATAACAGAATACCAAATTGGTGATTTGCACTTGGAATTTACAAAAGAATTAATTATGTACATTATTGATAGTCATGCGTATGAACCTGGTATACGATCATTGAAACGCTCGTTGAAACTTGTTATTGAATCTATTATTACGGAACACTATCTTGGAAATCCGATTGAATCACGAATTACTATTGCAGAATTCAATCGATTAACTAAAAATCAAGATAGTAAAGAAACGACAAAGAAAAAGAAAACATCAATAAAAAGACAAAAGCACATTAAATACAATATTGAAAAATATTATATATAAGGGGATGAAATCATGATTAATTGGGGACTAATTGTTCAATCTATTGGAACGGTTGCGGCTATTTCTTCAGTATTATGGGCAATACATGTATATCGAAATGCTAATGAAAACAAGAGTTATTTAGAAATTAAAGACAATATAATTAAGATTCCTGAACTCTGTCAGGAGATTAATTTCCTATTAACAGAACCTTTTTTTGCTGCAATAGGTAATAGTATTGCCAAAGAACTTAGGGAATTGTATTCTTCAGAACAAACACTTGATGCATTTTCTGATTTTCTTCTTAATGATGAAGCGTCACATAATTATAAGGCATTGGCAATATATTCTGGACTGAAGCAATGTTCAGAGGTATCTCAAATAAAAAGTATAATTAAAGACATACGGAGTGCAGAACGAACTGTTACTGTAAGATGCCCTTATCTCGGGAAATCATTTTCATTATTATCATTTTATATTACACGTGCCGCTCAAAGAACAATTTCAACACGTGTGCTTAATACCAGTATGGCAGCAGAGCTTGAAGACAATACTTCAAATGAACCTTTTAAAGATGCTATTAAATCTGCTTCAGAAACGGGTTCCGTTGAACTGTATTTTAAAGAAATAGCGATTTTTCTTACTAGAGTATCTAAAGCTTCATTAAGAACTGAACAGTTAGGACAACGCACGATTGATCTTTCGTATACGATGCTTAAAATTGCAGGAAACGTATTTGGAATACTAAGCGAGTTTGATCTTAAAAAGTTAAGCCAAAAAGATAATAAAATGAGAAAAAAGAATTTTACTGTAGACAATAAACATGCGGTTGAAGATGCTATGGAAATATTTAAGAAGTATAAGAGTTATTATAATGAGGATCAATGGGATAAATTAATTGAATGTAAAGGAAGAATCATTGAATTAATGGAATCGGATAATGAAGATGATGAATAATTGAAGATTGTTTGTTATACAATTGCATATCTTGGTAGAAAAACTGCGCCACTAATATCCTACCATGCAAATGTGTGTTTGACTTTTGCAATTTGAGATATTGTGTTTATGTCATTGAATATCAAGAAGCCGAACAGCAGAATCTGCCGTTCGGCCACCACTAACATAGTTTTATCGTAGAAGACCGGGTTTTACAGAAAAGATCTCGCATTACCGAGTATCTTAGCAAATATTTATTCCTCTAGCGCCATATACTTTTTTAAGTTTTTAATAAATAGATTGATTTGATATTGTTGAATTGCATCATATTGAGGATACTTGAGCAAATTCTCCAATTCACTCTTAAATCTCATCATATATGGCATCTCCTCTTTTAAAACGTGCCTGTTTCTATATACACTTAGGAAAACACCTCTTAATTCTTGTAAGCCAGCAGCAGAAAAAAGCTTCATAGATTCTATCAATCTTGGGATATCTATATCGTGTATCAATCCACCCTCATCCCATATATCCAAAGTATTATCTCTAACCTCTTTTGAAAAAGAGTCCATTGTGTTTTCTGTATAATCAAATCCATAAAGCATTGGATTTTCTTTATACAAAAGAGAGTCGATCATTTTCTCTTTTACTTCTTTATATTCCTTCATTACGCTCTCATTTTCATCTTTTTCAATTACATCTGATATTCCTTCAGGCCGTAATTGATCTCCTTTACCCCGCAGGTTTTCTATCATTAATGTTTTTATATCTTCAATCTCTATATCTATAATTTTGGACAATCTTATCAAACTAAGCATCAGGCGACCATATTCTACAAAAGAAATAACACTATCAGTTTTAAGTTTTATCCTTATAGAATCAATGGCTTCTCGCACTTTTGTCTCTTCCTGTATATAGTAAGTATTTATAATATGAAGATCTGGATCATTACGAGATTTTCTTGTGTCATACAAACGTATATCATTAAGTATCTCTATTGATTTTTGTATTATTTCTTCTTCTAGACGATGGGTAAAAATATAATCATAGCAAAAACGAAACAATGGATAATTACCAATTCCTAATTCATATGAACATTCGCCTCGTTCTTCCCATTTTATCCCTGCATCATTTTTATATTTTAAGGAAAAAGCAATTATGCTAAAAAAGATACATTTCAAAAATTCTTCATTCGCATTAGTGCTGATGTGTTCATATATATCAACTGTTTTTTGACATGCAAATATGAATGAACGAAAATTGTATATGCTTAACAAATCAAAAATCGATGCAATATCTTCAATGCTTGATTGATTATCAAACGAAGATAATGAATTACCAAAAAGTCGTAAAATATCTTTAATCGTTTCTTTTATATCTGCTTCATAATTGATAGTGTCGCTAATTGTTTTTTCCTTGGTTTTTAGATACTTTTTAGTGCTATCTGTATATGAAAATACGTCTTCTTTTTTACCATTATTATCAGTGGTATCTTCTTTTATTCTTTGTATAAATTTTTTCTCATTTGCAATTAGTAAAACCTTGACATGATCCTGCTCCACCAAACTATTTACATATCCCATTAATTCCAATATATTGACTTGACTTCTTTCCAAATCCTCTAAAATCAGGAGTTTATCACGCATATCGACAAGTTTAAATAATTCAGAAAGATCTTTCTGAGATATGCCCAATTCAATACCTTTTTGACTGGCAATACCCTTTATTATAGTTTTTCCAAATCCTTTGCCAACAACATATATATTTTTTCCTGCCCGTTTAATTACACTGGGTGTTATTTCCTCTGCTTTTTTCAAGAATGATGAGTTTTTATATTTGACTGTATGTGCTTCAAAAAATAAGCATCTGCTAATATCTTGAATCGTCGATAGTCCATAAAGTGAAATCAAGATACAATGATATTTCTTTTGTCCATCCTGCATTGTTATATTTTTTCTTTTATAGTATTCCTTATCCAATTCTAAAAATGGGATTAATTCATTTGTTACATAATAACTTTTTCCTATTCCCCATTCACCTGATAGCATAATTGCACTATTTGTTTTATCTTTCTCTATATAATGTTGGATATAATCGTTTATTTCAGAACTTATCATATTTTCTTATCTCCTTATCAAACATACTTGTGTTTTGCGGGTTTTTAATGAGAATACCAAACCTTCAAATTGTCATATTTCTTTACCAACTCAGAAACAGTTATTATCGTCCATAATTTCTTCATTATATCTTCTCTGATAATACTTTATAAATCTTATCAACTCGTCTCGTTTTGATTCAAGTCCCAATTCTTTACAATGCTTCTGTATATAACTGCGATAAAGATCCAGATGGCCTGAATGATATCTTTTAAGTAGTGTACGGAATGAATGATATTTCCCATCTTGCGTAGGCATATAAGTCCCTGAAACCATATTTTCTGATAAACAAAACCTATCAGCTTCTTTATGATATTCTTCACAAACGTCTTTAGCAGCGCTGAATACCGTTTTGATAACATGTTTTATTGTTGCGTCGTCTTTCAGGAAAAAGAGCGGGGGACATGAATAACAATATAGCGCCGCAAAAAAAGTATAACTGTACTGCCAATCCACTAAAAATGATTTTCCAGCATCTGTTATGCGAACACTATATTCTTCCTTTGAATAGTTTTCAGACTGATTTTTGTCTTGCATTATCTTAAATATAGTTGCTAATGTCTCTACAGACGGAGATTTGCGAAATTCATCATTGTTAATATTCAATATTACATAAGGCGCACTTCTGGTATCACCATTTGCCATATCACCTAATGCTAATAAAACTTTGGCAAATTCTGCATACTCATCATCTTCAATCGTTCTTGGTTGGGGTGTATTCAAGACTCTTGTGATCAAAGTAGATAATGAAATTGTCGGAAACATGGTATTAAAATGTCTTGATTTCATTTCTTCCGTATTTATATCCTGGTCTGATTCATATGTCAGTGCAGAAAGAATTCTCCTAACAAGTGAAATATTATAGGGATCATCATATTCGACTTTATTAACATTCATGCGTTTGGTTCCTATATATATCGTTTCTTCTGTTCCAAGATGGCCAATATTAAGATTTTTCCATCTTGTATTAGCAGGTTCTCCGATATTTTTTGTTGGTGTTGCTGCCCATTTGAACTGTATTTCAATTAGAGCGCGACGCAACATATATCTGACTTCATTATTCCCAGTTTCAGGACTTGTTAGTAAAATGCTAAATGTGTCATAATTAATCGTGCTCTGATCTACAGATGAAAGGTATTTATATACTTGTTCCGTCGCATATGCCTGAGACCTAGCATTACGACGCAAGCCATAACTCATAAGAGGTGCGATCAAAGACTGATAACAGACACCGGTCCGTTCGGGTCCATCTTCCATAAGTGTATCTAGAATATGTATTATCTTCTCACTTGAATCATTCTCATAATGTTTTTTCAAGAATCTTTCCCAAATCTCTCTTTTTTTCTTCACCCATATATCTGAAAGTTGGATTTGTCCTGTAACATCATTAACATTGCTACTGTCAGAAGCAACAAAATGCAAATTTTTAGGTTCCAATAGTGCTAGGGATGTTCGTCTCATGGCCATAATAATTTTAAATGTTTTTATTTCTTTGTTTTTTTCCTTTATATCTTTATAGAATTGCTGTGTATAATTAATTGTATCCTTTATTGTTTTGTAAATCTTTGCCAGATCACTATCAGGAATCTGAATATTCACTTTATTAAGTTTTATGTATTCTTCAATATTATCAATATAAATATACTTTAATGCGTTTGGTTCTGCACAAAACATGACTGCCATAAGAATCTCAAAAAGTATCTGATTTTTTTTCTCTTGTTCCTTATGTTTTTTTAATTCGCTTTTTATACAATTAAATACCGCTGTTTCGGTAGTTCCGTTCTTTTTGTCATACTGTTCGATTTTTCTAAATAATTCATTGTGAAACGGATTGGATTTATTACATGCAACAAAATATTTTTCATGATTTTTCTTCAATTCGGTATATTCATTATTATATTTTCGTAAGTATTCCATTATCTGTTCAAATAAGCTAAGTCCAAACATTTCGTATGGTTTGTTTTCCTCGCATGTAAAATCATCGCCATATCGAATCAGCGTTTTCCCTTCATCAAGATCTATATAAACCACCTTTTTATCCCTAATTCCATCCAATTCACCAGAATCATGCATTAACCGGAATACAGCAATTGTTTTGCCGTTCCCTGCCACGCCTAATATTAATAGAGGCCGACCATAATCCACATCATCTTTTAGCCGTTCTTCAAACTTCTTGTTGTTGTTCAGTATTTCTTCTAGTTGATTTTGCGCCAAAGTATACTGATAAAATAAAGGTCCATAAACAGGATCCCCATTTTGTTTGCTGAACTTGTATTTTGACTTTACAATCAATTTTTCATAAAAAAATGGAACAGATACATCATTACTTAGCCCTAGATTTGCTAGAGAGTTTCTTCCTTTTTCTGTTATTGGTTCACATACAAGAATATCATGAATAGTTTCTGAATTCAGCTTTTTTTCCTGACTGGAGATGATTGAGTACTCGTTTTTTGTGCTCGTTTCACTCATTGGATTGGCCTCCGTTTGTATTTAATTATATGTACATTTGATTAATGATGGTCATTTCCACTTTTGTTGTTCATATAGATCCATGGGAAACTTGTATGGACATCATTACAAAACAAAAACGTTGAATTATTTATATCACTTCTTAGTATCATCAACAATTGTTTTCATATCTTTTTTTGGTATTTTCATTGTTTTAGAGCAAGCAATGAATAATTACATGTTACACAAGCGATTTATTCATATGATTGAGGCATTTTTTCGCTATGGTGCAAGCAAATTGCGTGCATTTCCAGATTCTCTTTCTAACCATTGTTTCCATACTCTTTTGACTAGAGGGATGCATAGCGCATTGGCCTATGTGTGTGATCCGGATTTACAGGAATATTTGAGATCATATTTGGAAGATGAATCTTGATTGTTTCTGCAACAAAAAAGTGTTCGCTCAAAAAATCGAGAGGTGTTGAAAACAAATACTTAGAAGGCGGTCTTTGGCAAACAAAGTGCAAGATGATTTAAGCTATTTTGAGGAATATATTGGCCTAGAGGCTTGTACTGGGGACGAAAACCGTGTACAAATCCGAAATGTCTTTCGACGATGAATGTATAGAGAAAATGTCTAAACGGTTCTAAAAAAGCACTCCGGGAGCGTTTGCTCCCGGGGCGCCTTTATCTCTTCCCTTATTCTTATTCCTTACTTTTTCCCAAACTTTATCTTCTTCGGGGCGTTGCCTTTCTCCTGGATCTGTTTCTTGTATTGCACTTCCTTGCCACTGGGGAGGACGAAGATTGCCTTGTTGTGAATGCCGGAGAAGGCGTCCTTGCCGATGGTCTTCAGTTTGGTGGTTTTGATGGTGATCTTGCGGAGCTTTTTGCAGCCTTTGAAGGCGGCTTGGCCGATGGTGGTGATGTTCTTTCCGATGGTTACGGAGGTGAGCTTTTTCAGGCCCTTGCAGGCGGCACCTTCGATCTTGGTGACCTTGTAGGTTTTGCCGTTTGCCTTGACAGTGTCTTTGATGGTGAGACTGGTGATGTTCTTGTCCGTGACACCGGCGAAGGTGGCATTGCTGCCGTCGAGGATATAGTGGCCGTTGTCCACGTCCACGCTGTTCATCTTGGTGTCTGAGGCCTTGGTACCCAGGTTGCCGGGCTTGATGCCCCATTCCTTGCAGCGGTTTCGGAAGACGCTGTCATTCAGGGTGTCGATGGCGGCATCCACGCTGGTCTTCAGGGCTTCCGCAGCCGCGTCCATCTTGGTGCTGGCGGGCTGTGCTCCCTGCATGATCAGGCACAGGGCATAAGCGGTCTGTTCAGGGAGGAGGTTGGCTTTTGCCAGCAGGGTTTTGATGACGTTGACGGCCTTCTGCTTGCCGTTTGCCAGCGGCACGCCGTACTGCCGGACTTCGAGTGCCGTGGGTTCCGTCCCGAAGATCGCATCAAAGCAGGCGGTGATGAAATCTTTAATGCCTTCGGTCAGGGGATCCGGGCTGCTGTAGGTGATCTTCTGTTTCGGGAATTCTACTTCGGTGCTTTTTCCATTGAATGCATAGATGACCAGGTGGTAGACTCCGTCCGGCAGGGTGCCGGGAAGCGAGCCCTTGGCTTCAAATTTTTTGGTCTCTTCGTTGTATCCCATGTCCAGGGAGTATGCGTATTTGCCTTTGTATGTGGTGATATGGCTTTTTTCATCCGTATAGGAGAAGGAATGGTTCTCATGGACCAGGTAGGCGATGGCCAGGCCGATATCGGAGGCTTTGGTGATCTTTGCCGAGATATGGACGTCAGCTCCGGTGGACAGCTTTTTCCCGTTCTCCTTCAGGGTGCCCAGGGAAATCTTCGGGGGATCCTTTACGCCTTTGCCTGCACCTTTCAGGGAAATCTGCTGCTTTGTGACTGCCTTTGAGCCGATGAGCCGGTGTTGGTCATCATACAGATATGCGCAATCGAGCTGGTAGATTCCGTTGGGCATTTTATTCGAGAGGGAGATCTCGTCAATGTATTTGGAGACGGAAGGATCATAGTCCATAAAATAGGTCCATTTTTCATCCGTGCCGAGCCTCCCGAGCGTATACTCCATTTGGCGGGCGCTCGGATAAGTTTTGCTGAACTGGATTCCGACATGGATTTTCTTGCCGGGTTTGATGATTTTATTGTTCTCCTTGATCTTGGCCTTCAGTTCAAGCGGGGCGTTCTTGTTGGCTCCGGACAGCTTGAATTTGGCGTAGCCTTTTTCGTTTTCCGTCTTGACATGATTGCCGTATTTGTCAGACGCCTGGATGGATGTTAGCAAGTATGTGCCATTCATCTCTATGCTGTCCAGCGTGTGTTCGCCGGTGAATGCGTCCGCGGCGGCGTCATAAAGGAGTTCGACGACGATGGTCGTGTCTTTGGCTTTGTTATAGAAATAAGCAAAACATTCGGTAATTTCTGAACGGTCATCCAGCGTCACCTGTACATGCAAGGTTTTGCCGGGCCTCAGGGTTTTGTTGTTTTCTGTCAGTTTGACGGAGAGGATGGCTGGGGGATCCATATCCGTCACATTGGAACGGGATACGGACATGGAACCGCCTGCCGCAAAGGCCGGGAAGGTTCCCAGCAGCAGGGACAGGCATAGGAAGATGGCAAGTAACCGTTTCATACTGACCGATGACCTCCTTCGGGTATTGTATGTCATGTTTTGAATTGTAAAATCTGTTTTCGCTTTCTGTATATAAGCATCGTAACATTCTTTTATGTTTGGGTCAAGGTGCGCTTGCTTTTTATACCAATTGATAATGAAACGATAGTACAACTGCACAAAAAAACTCCCCGGGAACCGAAGTTCCCGGGGAGACCGGCGGATGGATGCCGGTCAGGGCTTATTCGAATTTTGCGTTCTTCGGGGCGTTGGATTTGATCAGCTTCTTATAGGCATCTTTCTGCTTCTTGGGGCACTTGAAGGTCGCTTTCTTCTGGATGTTTTTGAAGGCGTCCTTGCCGACGGTCCTCAGCTTGGTGGCATTGATGGTGACGGTCTTCAGTTTCTTGCAGTCCTTAAAGGCTTCCGAGCCGATGGAGGTCACGTTTTTGCCGATGGTCATGCTGGCCAGCTTCGCCATGCCCTTGCAGGCGGAACCGTCGATCCTGGTGACCTTGTAGGTCTTGCCGTTGGCAGTGACGGTGTCCTGGATGGTCAGGCTCTTGGCGTTCTTGTCAGTGGGGCCGGTAAAGGTGGCCTTGCTGCCATCCAGGGTGTAGTGGCCGCCGCTTACGTCCACGCTGGCAACCTTGGTATCGGATTTCTTGGTGCCGAAATTGCCGGCATTGATGCCCCATTCCTTGCAGCGTTTCCGGAAGGCAGCGTTATTTAGGGAGTCAATGGCGTTTTCCAGGCCGTCCTTCAGGGCTTCCACGGTTTTGGCCTTTTCCGCGTCAGTCGGCGCCTTGCCCTGCATGATGGTCCAGAGGGCTTGGGCAGCAGTGTCACCGGAATAGAGCTTGGCCTTCTTCATCACAGCCTTGATGATGTTGACAGCCTTCTTCTTGCCGGAAGCCAGCGGCACACCGTACTCATTGATTTCATCCTTGGTCGGCTTCCTGCCCGCGGTGGCCTTGAAGCACTCGGTGACGAAGGCCTTGATGCTCTTGTCGGCATAGTCCGGGCTGGTGTAGGTAAAGGACAGGTTTGTGTAATCTTTGGTTGTGGAGTTTCCGATCATGTCGCTGGCGATGATCCGGATGAAATAGGTTCCGTCCGGCAGGTCCTTCGGGAGCTTCCAGGAAGCTTCATATTTCCCGGAGGACTTGTTGTATTCCATGGAAATGAATTCAGACCGGTTTGTTTTACTGGTGGTGATTTCGTCATCCTTGGAGTAAACGCGTCCGTTGCTGTTTACGAGAAATGCGATGACGCTGGGATCAAACGGTCTTTTTGATTCGTCTTTCGCCTTGACGGAGAAATTGATCTTCTGTCCGGCCGTCAGGGTTTTGCCCTTCTCCTTCAGCGTTGCGGAGGAAATGACCGGCCCGTTGCTGTCGTTGGAGGCGCCTTTCAGGCGAAGATACTGTCCGGAAATGTTGTCGATGATGGCGAGGACAGAGAAGTTTTCGTCAAAGAAATAGATGTCTTTCAGTATATATTTGTCGTTGCGGTTATGTTCCGGGAAGAAAACGATTCCTTCATAGACCTTGGCGGATTTCTGCTCGAGGTCAAACAGATAACTGTCGTTCTTTTTTCCGTCCCGAACAAAGGTTGCCTGCACCGACGCGACATTCGGAATGGCTTTCGCGAGCTTGACTTCAAGATGCGCTTCCTCTTCGGGTTTGAGGGTCTTTCCGTTTTCCTTAATGGTCACGGTTGCCTTGGGGTTGATGTTCTTGTTGGCATTTTTGATGGTGAAGGAGCCCAGCTCTTTGCCTTCTGCCTCCTTCATGGTATAGCTTCCGTATTTGTCAGAGACATAGATCTGTCTGATCAGATAGGTGCCGTCCAGGTCGATTTTATCAACAGGGTAATCAGCCGTGTACATATCCGACGCGGCGTTGTATTCCAGGTTGATCGCGATATAGCATTCAGAAGTTTTATGGCTGGCCAGGACCTGGCATTCGGCAATATCGGACTGGTCGTCCAGCTTCAATTTGAAATGAAGGACATCGCCGGGCTTCACGGTTTTGCCGTTTTCCGCGAAGGTGTATTTGATGATATTCGGGGCTTCCGTATCCGAAACATTGGATGCGGGCACTGACAGGGTTTTGCTTTCCGCCAGGACGGAGACGCTTCCCAGCAGCAGGAACAGGGAGAGGATCAATGCAAGCAGTCGTTTCATTTGGACCTGTAACCTCCTCATGTATATGAAGATATGATTCCCGGATAAAACCGGCTCATATGATTAGACGCATTTCAGCGCCGAAACGTTCCATATGAAACGGCAAAAATGCAAAAAAGTAGGAATATACAAAAACCTGTTTGCAGCTTTCGGCAATGGGCGGGAGGAGGATAACCGGATGCGGGGATGATTGTTTTAATGCTGTATTTTGCCTGCTGCCCTGTAACAGCCCGGTCCGGCGGCGGTTATACAGGTGAAGGTATCGGAAAAGCGCATTTCATGTCCGGATCCGGCAGAGGGGGAACCATCCCCGGGGGGACCGGTGACGGACGGAATACCTTGTATCCATTCAGAAAGGAGAAGACAATCATGAAGTATAGCGTGATCAAAAAGGAAACGCTGAAGAAGGATTTCATGGAGAAGAATTTCTGCTTCTTCTCCTGCAGATGCTTCCAGGGCAACCAGCCGAACAAAAAGTAATGATTATCTGATTCGGAAAGGAGAAGATAAAAATGAAGTACATTGTTGTTAAGAAGGAAACCGTGAAGAAGGACCTCATGGAGAAGAATTTCTGCTTCTACTGCGGATGCTTCCAGGGGGGTACCAAAGCGGTAGCGAAGAGCTGACGGGCAGCGCAGAAGAAGCAGACGTGCTTCTTTTGCGCATTCTTTCAAATACGATCTGCGGGCGGGGAGAGACGGAAGATGAAAACATCCATCTATAATCAGTACGTGGTCCTGGGGGACCATACGGTTGTGTATAACACAAAAATGGGCAACGCTGTTTCATTCCCGGATGTGACCGAAGAGAAACAGATCCGGGAATTTCTGCAGAATGAACCTTCAGAAGAACTAATTGATATGGGATTTGTCGTTGCGGATGATGAGGATGAAACCGAACAGTCCAGGTGCGACTATTTTGAGATGAAGTTCATGAAATCCAAGAAGATGAACATCATGCTTATCATGACCTATTCCTGCAACTGCAACTGTGCCTACTGCTTCGAGCACCTGCATCCCTTTGCCGGGGAGACGGAAAAGGTCGATGAGGTGATCGGGTATATTGCGGACCTGTACCGGCATAACAACGCTGAAGAGCTGGAGCTGCATTTCTTCGGCGGGGAGCCGACCCTGCAGGTGGATAAAATGGTTTACGTCATGAAGAGGCTGAAAGAGCTGGGCGTAAACGTGAAACCGAATGTGATCACCAACGGAACGCTGTTTGATGCCGAAAAAACAGAAAAGCTGGTGGCTGCGGGCATTACCTCCTTCCAGATCACGGTGGATGGCCCGAAGGAAATCCACGATATGCGCAGGCCGATGAAGAACGGCGAATCCGCGTGGGACGCGATCTGCCGGAGCCTGACAGTGCTTGCGGCGCATCAGGTGTCTGTGACCATCCGCATCAACGTGAATGCGGAAAATGTTGAATACCTGGAGGAAGTCTGGTCCGGTATCCCGCAGGAGGTGAAGGACCATCCCTATACGAATGTGTATATTGCGCCGATCGTCGGATGCAAGATCCATAATATGAAAATTACCCTGGAAGACAGGGCAAGGAACCTGAAGCGCGCCTGGAAAATCATCCACGACAGCGGCCTGCCGATTTCCATTACGCCGCCGGCCTATGCGCCCTGCCCTTATTCCTCCTTTGATTCGGCGTTCTATATTGACCTGTACGGCAATGTCTACACCTGCGGCGGCTTTGTCGGGAAAACGCACAAGATTGAAAGGAACATGGAGGACAGGAGCCTTAAGTTCTGGAACCGGATCATGTACAAACCGGATGACAGATGCTTCCGCTGCCCGTTCTATCCGGTATGCATGGGCGGCTGCAAATTTGAAGAGGAAGAACTGGGCGGGCACTGCCAGTTTATGTACCTGAAAGAGATGTATGATGAATACTACACAAAATACGCAGAATAACCGGTTTAACTTCTTTGTCCTCCTGGTGGCGGACTTTGTTTCCTCACTGGGCTCGAGCATGACAGGGGTCGCTCTGACGCTGGTGATCTATGAGAACACCGGCAACCTGATGGCTTCGGCGCTGTTTTCGGCGGTTCTGCTCCTGCCGCAGCTGGTGATTGCCCCGTTTATCGGGAAGGTCCGGCTCAACCTGCCCTTCCGCACACTGTTTTCCATCGGGGAAATCCTGTGCATTTTCCAGATCGCGGCGCTGATGTTTATCCGGAATGTGATCGGGATATACATCCTGTTCTTCGTCTATTCCGGCATGTTCTTTATCCTGGAATGCCTGCGGGCGGAGTACCTGAAGGTGATCACCCCGGATGAGGAGTTGCAGAAGCGCCAGGGGATATCCCGCTTTGTCAATACGGCCGTGACGATTATCGGTCCCCTGGCCGGCGGGATCATTATCACGAAGTACAGCGTGAATACGGTGTATTTCCTGGATATTATTTCGTACGCGATTGCCGCGACTGTCATTCTCCTGCTCCGGGGGAACAGCCGGCCTTCCACGGTTGAATCGGAACACAAGGTTTCCATCCGCGGCCTGACGGGGATCAGGCCGAACCGGGACCTGTTCGCCGGGTGCTTCCTGGTGCCTGTTATCGGGGCTGCCACTTCCATCCTGACCCTGGAATACATTTACGGGGTACTGAAGGCGGACGCCTTCCACTACTCCGTCCTGATGACGGCCATGGCTGTCGGCGGACTGCTGGGCAACGCCGCAGGCGCCCTGCCTGTTTTCAGGGGAAAGCTGAAACGGGTTACCGTTGTCTGCATTGCCCTGATGGGCGTCCTGCTGATGAGCGGTCTTTTGAAGCCCGG
>JAEEGH010008150.1_pt1 | contig 24898 bp, 24 predicted proteins | sample 9134181 | NCBI WGS metagenome assembly JAEEGH01 (sample SAMN16246544, study PRJNA631951) | gut metagenome | biome: gut microbiome; feature: rumen; material: DP-attached | host: Bos | place: Iran: Karaj | collected 2018-10
CGATATGATTGCCGGCAATATGATGATGTACGGCATCGACCTCTCCGCCTATATGACCTACGACGACCTCCGTGCCACCGACTATCTCGCCTCCCTGCCTGAGGTGGATCCGAAGCGCATCGGCTGTACGGGCTGGTCGATGGGTGCCTATCGCACCTGGATGCTCTCTGCGCTCTCCGACCGTATCAAGGCTGGGGCAGCCGTCTGTTGGATGGTGACCACCGACGAACAACTTACTTTGCATTATAGCCGTACGGAGAATGGCGGCTTTGCCAACTGTCTGCCAGGTTTGCGCCGTTGGCTCGACTATCCTCACATCGCCAGCATCGCCTGTCCCAAACCGATGCTCTTCATCAACGGCTCTCAGGACAAACTCTTCCCTGTGGCTGGTGCTCAGAAGGCCTTCGCCATTATGCACGATGTCTGGGAGAGTCAGGGTGCAGTCAACAATCTCGAGACCGAACTCTGGGACATACCCCACAGCTGTCCCCTCAAAGCCCAAGAGAGAGTTCTGCGATTCTTCCTGAAGTTTTTGTAATTACTTCCCCTCCTGAGTAGGAGGGGTGAGGGGTGGTCTGAACAAACGCAGTGTCTGATGCTGATCTGACCCCCTCTAACTCCCCCTACTCAGGGGGAGAAATAGATACCAAACAAAAAGAGAGGCCTCATTGACCTCTCTTTTCCGTGATCCGTTTGGGGCTCGAACCCAAGACCCCAACATTAAAAGTGTTGTGCTCTACCGACTGAGCTAACGGATCGACCTTTTTTGTGCAATCTTTCGAAAGCGGGTGCAAAGGTAGGCATAATTTTTGAATCTGCCAAATTTATTGGAAGGATTTTTACTCAGACGATGCTTTTTGCCTTGTTTTTTCCTCTTCCAGTGCCTTCTTGTAGCAGGTACGGCATAGCGGCTCATACTCTGACGTCTCGCCCAGCAACACCCGCTGCGACCCCTCAACGGTGCGATGGCTGACGTATGCCAGGTTACCACATTTCACGCAGATGGCGTGCACCTTCGTCACATCGTCGGCGATGGCACAGAGGGCTGGCATAGGACCGAAGGGAACACCTTTGTAGTCCATATCGAGTCCCGCGACGATCACACGGATGCCACGATTGGCCAGTTCGTTGCACACCTCCACGAGACCCATGTCGAAGAACTGGGCTTCGTCGATGCCCACCACGTCGCAGTCCGACGAGAGCAGCAGGATACTTGCCGACGAGTCGATGGGCGTCGATATGATATGCTTTTGGTCGTGGCTGACGACATCCTCCTCAGAGTACCTCACGTCAATGGCGGGCTTGAAGATCTCCACCTTCTGACGGGCGAACTGTGCCCTCCGCAGACGGCGGATCAGCTCCTCGGTCTTGCCCGAGAACATCGAACCGCACACCACTTCAATCCTTCCAGGCCGGTGCGCCTCACCTATCATAATATCTGTCATAACGGCCACAAAGATACGAAAAAAAACCGCAGATTACGCAGAAAAAATAAAAATAATATGTAAAATCTGTGAAATCTGTGAAATCTTTCTTCTTTTCACTTTCCACTTTTAACTATATTTTGTAATTTTGTCCCCCGAAATGGGCATATTGTATATTGTTCCAACGCCAGTAGGCAATTTGGAGGATATGACACTACGTGCCATCCGCCTGTTAAAAGAGGTAGACCTCATCCTTGCCGAAGATACCCGGACGTCGGGCATCCTGTTGAAGCATTTCGATATCCGAAACTCCCTCATGTCACATCATAAATTCAACGAACACGGCACCAGCGCTGCCGTCGTCAGCCGTCTGTTGGCTGGTGAGAACGTGGCTTTGATCAGCGATGCCGGCACGCCGGGCATCAGCGATCCGGGCTTCTTCCTCGTCCGCGAGGCGGTGAAGGCTGGGGTAGAGGTGCAGTGCCTGCCCGGGGCGACGGCCTTCGTACCAGCTTTAGTGTCGAGCGGCCTGCCCTGCGACCGATTCGTGTTCGAGGGCTTCCTCCCCCAGAAGAAAGGACGGAAGACGCGACTGGAGGAACTCGCTGCCGAGACGCGCACGATGATCTTCTACGAGTCGCCCTACCGTCTGGTGAAGACGCTTCAGCAGTTTGCCGAGGTCTATGGTGCCGAGCGCCAGGTCAGCGTCTGCCGTGAGATCTCGAAGGTGCATGAGGAGAGTGTCCGTGGCACCCTCGCCGAGGTGATCTCCCACTTCACCGAGACAGAGCCCAAGGGTGAGATCGTCATCATCCTCGCAGGACGAAATGAGAAAACAAGTAATCAAGAATCAAATATTAAACTTCAAAATTCAAACTTATGAGAAAATTGATTGTTTTGGCCCTTGGAGGCCTGATGGTTGCAAGTTGCAACGACGGAGTGAAGAAAGCAGAGCAGGCTGCCCTTATGCAGCGCGACTCTCTGGAACAGATCATTGCCCAGAAAGACAATGAGATCAACGACATGATGACCACCCTGAGTGACATCGAGGAGGGCTTCCGTGAGATCACAGAGGCACAGAACCGCGTGACAATTGCCAAGGAAGGTGAAGGTACCAACACCAAGCTGCGCATCAAGGAGAACATGCAGTTCATCCAATCTGCTATGAAGCAGAACAAGGAACTCATCAACAAGCTGAAGCAGCAGGTGCGTGAGAGCAGCGTCAAGGGTGACCAGTTGAAGAAGATCATCGACAACCTGACCGAGCAGATGCAGCAGAAAGATCAGCAGCTGCAGGCTCTGCGCGAGGAACTCGACAAGAAGGACATCCACATCGCCGAGCTCGACGAGCAGGTGGCTGGCCTCAATGAGAACGTCGCTGCCCTGACTGAGGAGAACACCCAGAAGGCTGAGACCATCTCTACTCAGGACAAGCAGATCCACACTGCCTGGTTCGTCTTTGGTACGAAGAAGGAACTCAAGGAGCAGAACATCCTCGACAAGGGTGAGGTGCTGCAGTCTAACTTCAACAAGGACTACTTCACCAAGATCGATATCCGTATCGACAAGGAGATCAAGCTCTACAGCTCTTCTGCTGAGATCCTGACCAATCATCCTGCCGGCAGTTACACGCTCCAGCGCGATGCCAAGAAGCAGTATGTGCTCCGCATCAGCGATCCGCAGCGCTTCTGGTCAACCAGCAAGTACCTCGTTGTACAAGTCAAATAAAATAAGAATCCCCTCGCCGACTGGCGAGGGGATTTTTGTTTATTTACGTATCAGTGTTGAGCCGAGCCTGCCAAGCTGTATGGCATAGACACCCTTGCCCAGTCCTGCCGTACTGATCGTACCGTCCTCGACGGCTGTCTCTCTGACGAGCACGCCCTTCAGGTTGTAGATCGCCACGCTTGTTCCGTCCTCAGCGCCGTCGGCAAACACCATGTCGCCTGCCACGCGGAAACTCACGTTGCGCGGCTGTTCCTTGCTGAGTGTGGGGATGCTGGTCTCGATGCCGAGCACGTAGAGCAGTCCCTTGTAGGCATTGATCTTACCGTATCCGAACTTTGCTGCTGCCCGTTTCGTGAAATCGTCGTTATCGCACGAATGGGCTAAGATGTCCTTGATGTCCTCGCAGGTGAGCCTCTTGCCCATGTCGTTGGCCGCCTGTATCCAGAGTGCCACGATGCCAGCTACGACCGGTGTTGCCATCGACGTGCCGCTCATCGTGGCCCAGTAATAGTCGCGGCTCTTGGTCTGGCCAATAAACTGTCCGTCGTAGGCCTTGCGCTGGTAGATGGACAAATCCTCCACACTGGGCTCGAAGCTGTTGACGGCTGCTACCACGTTGGTGCCAGGCGCGCAGACGTGGGGGAGCTTGTGACCTGCCAGGTCGGTGCCGTAGCTGCTGAATTCGGCTATGCTGCCGAGTGTCTCGCCCGTCTCCTGTGCTTCTGTGCCTTCATACTTGATCTTGTCGTTGGCACACCATGCTCCTACCGACACGGGTTCGTCGGAGGTGCCCCAGTCGCATACAGAGAGTTTGCCGGAGCCTTTGACCGTCTTGCCGTCCTGTCTCACTGCCCGCAAGTTCATTCCCATGTCACCCCAGGCGTGCAGTTCCGTGTCTTCTTCGGGCACTAAGTAGAGATTGTATCCCCAGAAAATGGGATCGTTGTTAGGATCCACCGATTCGATCCATTCCGTGCCGGTTTGAAATACATACACCTCTGTATAGGTGTAGAGACTGTCTTGCTGGTCCAATGCTTGGTTCTGATAGCAGAATATCGCCAATTGTCCGCCCGTCATATACTTCATGAATTCCTTTTTGGCAGCCTCCTCTTCTTTTGTTTCAAACTCCTGCTCCCCGTCATTAAAGTCGAAATACATGCCATTACCGTATTTTGTCCTGCCGTCACTGTTGAAGGTGACGGGCATGCGGTAGTATTCCTTGTTTTCGTTGATGTTGACGATGCCGATTTTCATCTTCACGTTCTTCGTGGTCTTGAAGCCGCCCCATACAAGGTTGTCCGTATAATAGCTGTACGGTACGAGTCTCAGCGTGTCCTTGGCCTTCACTTTCTCGTGGAGATAGGTCTCGCTTGAACCCTCGTTGCCGGCTGCGAGCATCACTGCCATGTTGTCTTCCGTGCAGAATCCCTTTAAGACGCGTGCAATGTCGCTGGTGCCGTCGTGCCATCCCGCGTGCGAGTTTACGCTCATGGATACCACGAGTGGCTTTTGGGCCTGTTCTGCCTCCCACGACATAAAGTTGAGGCCCTCCAAGACGTTCCATGCATCAGCGTTCACAGAATTCATGAAGTTGCAGAGCAGGATGTCTGCCTCAGGTGCGATGCCGCCGACAGGCTTGTCGGCCGTACCCTTGATGTCGCTCATGGTGCTGCCAGCGGCGATGCTGATGCAGTGTGATCCGTGCGATCCTCCGGCATCCTTCGCCTTCAGTGTGTCGAGCAGTTCTTCGGGTTTGTAGTAGGCCGAGCCTGAGAGCGTTCCCTGCGTGCCGTCGGGGTTGGTAATGACGACGGAATCTCCGCCGAAGGTTGAGTTGCCTGGCTCATAGAATCCTTTGATGCGCAGGTTGCCGTCCTTGTCCTTGAACATCGGGTGGGTCGTGTCGAAGCCGCTGTCGAGGATGCCCACGATGACGCCCTTGCCCGTATAGGCCTGTGGCAGCTGGGGGCCTGAGCCGTTGATCACCTCTTCTGCCTGCGTCACCTGGCGCGTCACGTCGGTCTTAATCGACGCCTTCGGGGGCATGTTCACGATACTCACGCCCTTCACGCCAGCCAGCGCCTCCAGCTTGGAGTAGGGGATGTCGAGCACGATCAGGTTGCCTTTCACCATTCTCACCTGAGCGCCGATCTCCTTCGTGGCGTTGGCCACCTCACGGGCGTTGGCATCGTTGGTGCATCTCACGAAGAGTTTCATACGGGCGTTATCGTCTACGGCCTCGCCACGTGTGCGAGCCTTCTTCACTTTCTGCTCATACTGCTTCTTGGCTATTTTGGCCTGTGGGCTGATGAATCCCTGCCCGGCTACTGTCAGCGCGAAGGGCAGCAGGATGGCGAGTAATAACTGTCTCATAGTCTTTTAAGTTATTTATTAATAATGTGTAGTCTTATTCTATGGCGTGGCGGTTCAGGAACACGTAGGTCGTGTTCAGCGCGATGTAGTTCTTGCGCATATACCAGATGCCCTTGTATCGGCCAGTTTCGCCCCACGAGTTCTTCACCATATAATACTCGTGCCCCTGCTGGTCCTTGGCCTTGCCGTAGATCAGCATCACGTGGTCGTAGGTGGCCTCCCACGAGTCGAACCGCTGCTGGCGCAGTTCCTGCGTGGGTGTCGCATCCTCCTGTGCCAGTCCCTGACGGTCGAAGCCGTTGCCGCTCACGTCGCCGCCCCAGCACACGTTGTAACCTCTGTCTATCGCCGTGTCGATGATGTTCATCAGCGAGTCGAGGGGCACGTTATAGCTCGGTCTCAGCCGCCACTTGTAGGGCGCCTCTATAATAAAAGAGGTGTAGAACGGATGGTGCGTGAAGCTGGTATAGCTCACGTAGTCGTCGAAGTCCAGCTGCAGGCTCTCCGCAAAGCTCTTCGGCGTATACTCCTTCCCTTCATAGACGAACTTCTCCGGACACTTGCCTAAATAGGCGTCGAGGATACCCTGATAGCCCACCAGCCACTGCGGGGACAGCTTCTTCGCCTTGCTCTTGCCCACTGCCTCGATATACGGTGTGAGCACGCTGAAGAACTCGTTGAAGTTGGCCAGCGAGTCGCCTACCAGCGATCCGGGTGCAGCCATCGCCTCCTCAGGACAGATGCCGTGCGTCCGATACACCGAGAGCACATCGTCTGCCGAGCCGCCTTCCGAGAATCGGCTGTCGCCGTGCATCCTCACGTAGTAGATCGCCTCGTCCACGTAGTTCTTGTTTGCCACGAACATCTCGCAGAGGTCGTACGTCTTTCCCGTCTTCCTGAGGATTTCTCCCTCGAAGAATCCCGTTGTCGCATAGTCCCAGCAGGTGCCGCTGCGGTTCTGGTTCTTCACTGGCGTGATCGGGTTCTCCTTCACGGTGGTAAACACGAGCGAGTCCTTTTTCTCCTCCGTCTGAGTCTTTTTCGCACCCCCGGCCTGAGCTGCTGATGCGCCCAGCACCGTCAGGATGACCAACATCGCTTGTCTGTAATTCATCATTTTCCTTGTTTTACGCCACAAAGATAAGAATTTTCCCTGAATCCACCAAACAATTCCCATAAAAAAGTGCTTTCCGCCTTTGGTATTCTGCCCGAATCTTTGTACTTTTGCAGCGCGATTTGAATACCAGAAGATTTAAGTATGAAAAAATTGTGTGATTTCATAGCCCGCTGGATGGGTGTGATGGTGTTGATTGTGGCGGCATTGTCGCTCACCGTGCCGGCATCGTTTGTGTGGATCGACACGTGGACCATCAACCCCATGCTGGGCGCCATCATGTTCGGGATGGGACTGACGCTCTCGCCTGCCGACTTCAAGGTCGTTTTGAGCCGTCCCAAGGATATACTCATCGGTTGTCTCACCCAGTTCACCGTCATGCCGCTGTTGGCTCTGGGGCTGACGTGGGCGTTCTCGCTGCCCCAGGAGCTGGCCATCGGCGTGATACTCGTGGGCTGTTGTCCGGGTGGCACGGCGTCGAATGTCATCACCTATCTGGCCAAGGGCGACCTGGCGCTCTCCGTGGGCATGACCGCCGCCTCTACGCTGCTGGCACCGCTGCTGACGCCGCTGCTCGTGTGGCTGCTGGCTGGTACGATGGTCGATGTCGATACAGTGGGCATGCTGATGAGCATCGTCTATGTCGTCATTGCGCCCATCGTCTGCGGACTGCTTTGCCAGCGCTTCCTTCCCAAGCTCACCAAGCTCCTCACGCCCTATCTGCCTGCGTTCTCGTCGGTGGTGATTGCGATGGTAGTGGGCATCGTTGTGTCTCACAATGCCGCCCGTCTGTTGACCGCAGGCCTGCTGATCGTGGCAGTCGTTATGATTCATAATCTTCTCGGACTGGCCATCGGCTTTACTGTGGGCCGTCTGTTGCACTTGCAGAGACCCAAGTGCGTGGCGCTCAGCATCGAGGTGGGCATGCAGAACTCTGGGCTGGCCTCCTCCTTGGCCGTGCTCCATTTTGCCGCCTATCCGCTGGCCACCATCCCTGGTGCCGTCTTCAGCGTATGGCATAACATCAGCGGCGCCCTCGTCGCAAAACTGTATTCATTAAAGTCGTAAAATGGTATTCATTAAATAAGACATGAGGGAATCAGGTTTTCGCCTGATTCCCTCTTCTCGATTAGAATGGGCCTCTGCCCATACAGCTCGTTGTTCCGATCGCCGTCAAGAATGCCGTGAGCGCGGCTACTAAGACCTTCACCGCCAGCTCAATGATCCTCTGCTTCTTCATAAGCCTTAACCATTGCCGTTACCGCCATTACCGTCAGCCTCGGGAGCCAGCACGTAGCTGATCGGCGTCTTCTTCTGGAAGCGCTTCTGCTTGCCGTTGATGGTGCGGATCTCACTCTGCACGACGTAGCCGTACTCGAAGATGCACTGATCCTTGAAGGCGCGGCTCGTCAGCTTCTCACCCTTCGTGTTCTCCGGCGAGAAATTAATCTTGATGCCGTTGATCATGGCGTCGGCACCAGCTGCCACAGCAGACTCGATGTCGTTCTTGCCCAGCTTCTGACCATCGACACTCGGTGAGAACGTGCCGAGTCCGTCGAGCTTCACGGGCTGTCCCTGTGAGAGCAGTTCGCTCATACACTCTACCACCTGACCGAGCACCAGCACACACATCTGATAGTCGGCGATCTTACCGTGACTCGTCATATGCTTGGCGAATCCCTTCAGGTTAAGGGGCTCCTTACTGTCAACCTCGGCGAACCACTTGCCGAATGCGGTGCTGTCGTCGTTGGTGTTCTGACGCAGGTTAATCACCATTGGAATGTTTGATCTTGCCATTTTTCTTGTTCCTTTCTTTTTTTAATTAGTTAAACACACTACTGTCCCGTTAAAATTGCAAATGGATAAGAATTTCACTCACACAAACTCTAACGAATTGAAAATGAGAGAAGGCTTTCCGCCTTTCTTCAATTGTTTTCTGACGTTTAATTTCAAATCCGTTTACTTTAAATAGCGGTACAACGCATTAAAATTCAACAAGTTACAATAATAAGTCCAAATTTTAACGGGACACTAATGAGTTAAACATAAGCTTTGTGAATTCACAATGCAAAGGTACGAATAATTTTGAAACTATGCAAGCATTAATTCGCTTGCAATCACCTTTTATGAACTTATATAAACTTATTGAAACTTTTACCAAAATATTTGCGCTTTTCTTTGGTTTTCTCACTGAATTTTATTACCTTTGCAGTGAGAAATATGTTCAACTAAAACACATCCATTATGCAACACCATCCAAGTTCAACCATTGGGCGTATGGAACTCGCCCAACGCTACTTTCCTTACATCCAGCCACGCTCAGCCTGGCTCAAACTCAAATCCCTGCTGAGTGAAGAACCCGCCCTTGAGCATCTCACCAGACTCAAGCGTCGCACATTTCTTCCTCTCGAAGTAAGCATTATTTACCAACACCTCGGGCAGCCATGAGCCGCCTTTTTTCAGGCCGTTTTATAAAGACAAAAAAATCTGTAAAGCCGCCGACATTCGCATGCCGACGGCTTTTAATAATGCATAACCCCTTACCTACATTCACATGCCAGTAAAGTAAAATAATACTAACCTAAAACAATTTGATTTATGATGATGCTGCAAAGATAGCGATTATTGTTCTTATCTCCAATTATTTTGAGAATAATTTGCAAATTTGAAGAATTCTTCGTATCTTTGCATCGACAATATCAAACTATTTATTATTATTAATAAGGAACATGAAGAAGATTGTATTGATGATTGCTGCTCTGCTGATGCTCTGCACGGCAGACGCTGGCGCTCAGGGATTCCTGAAGAAACTGAAGCAGAAGGCCCAGCTGGCTGTCAGTGGTATATCCAGTGACGCTGAGAGTGAGGATGCCGATGAAGACAACGCCAACGCAGACGAGGCTGACGGCAGCAACGTGGACCCCTCGAAGATTACAGTGGCTCAGGGCAGCGATATCGTGCCCAAGCGCAAGACCTCTACGGTGACTTGGGACGGTGTGGTCACTCCCAGCACCGCATCGACGGGTGCCGCTCTGATGAAGGAACTGCCTCAGTTGCCTTCTGCCGAGAAGATGGCCCGCAGCACGATGGGGGAACGAGAGTCCTATGCCCAGAAGATTGCCGCCGTGACATCTCGTGCAGAGCAATTGATGGAAGAAGAAAAAGAATGCTCGGACGCCGAGATGGAGGCTCACCGTCAAAAGTGGGAGAAGAAGATCCAGGATCAGTTCGGGTTGACGAAGGAGGAGATGGCCATCCTTCAGGATGAGAATGCCACCGATGCCCAGAAGGAACCCATACAGCAGAAGTTGATGGCTAAGATCATGGGCGGCGACATGGACCAGGTGGAGATGCAGCGATTCCAGAACATGAGCGAGAAGGAGCAGGAAGAATATATCAAGACTCATCCCGAGTTCGTCAAGAAGATGCAGAAGATGGCTATGAATGCCGGCAACTTCAGTAAGCAGATGAACCAGATGACTGCTGCCCTGAACGGTTATGAGGTGAAACTGGGGCGTCTCGTCAACGACTATATGTCGGTCATGACCCAGGAATCGGAGCACGACTACAGCGCCATAGCCAAGAAGTACAACAGTAAGTTGCAGAAATTGTACGATCAGATTTGTGCCACCGATGATGCCGCAAAGGTTGACGACCTTTATGCAGAGGCAGACAAATTGCTGTATAACTATCGCCTGGAGGCTGCCAAGGAGTATCGTGCCTCGCTGCAGCGTCGGATAGCGGAGGCCAAGAAGTTTGCTGCAGAATATGCCAGGATTACGCAGGAGGTGATAGACAGTGGTGACCTGCCTCAATGTGCCGTAGGCCGTATGGACCTGAATGCCGTAATCACCGTCGGCGACCTGCTCGACGCAGCCTATAAGGAACTGCCTGAAATGGAAGCCAAACCCGTCTGCGAGGAAACGGTGTATGAACTGGAGAACGGATGGGAGTTCGTGAGCTGGGAGTGCCGGGGATATGCCGGTAAGGTAGAGGACATGAAGACGCCCGGTGAGTCTTGGCCTTTGCTGGTGAGAAAGGACAGCAAGCAAGGTGAGCCTGAATACGGTGTTGTGGAAAAGGGCAAGTTCCGTAAGATCACCGAAGCAGAGTTGCAGAAGGTGAACAAACAGGCAGATGCCCGTGTGAAGAGTCAGGCTAAGAGCAATGTGAAGCCTCCCTACGGTATTTACAAGAGCCGTAGCGGTGTGCGCACAGTAGAGTACTGCAAGACAGGCGAATTGATCATCAACGGCATGACCAGCATCGCACCCGTTGCCTTCTCTGTCTATCCAGACCGTCTGGAGTGGATTGCTTTAGATGAAGCAAAGATGGTGAAGTGTACTTATAAACTCTAAATGGCGCTTCACCGACAAATGATATGGCTGTGCCTGCTGCTCACGATGGGCAGCGGCACAGTCTTTTCTGTCAACTATCCCAAGGAGTTCGGTGATGACTGGACTCAGGCAGAGGGGTTCGTCAGGGAGCATCGGGCGGAATGGAAGCCGATATTTGAGGAGTTCGGTGTGGACGTTTCTTTGGCAGAGGCGGTAGTCTTCCCGGAACTGATACGGTATAGCCGATGGCAGGATGCCATTGAGACGGCTGCTGTCAACGGGCTCTATGTCTCGGGCGGCAAGTCGAAGGCAAATTTCTCCATCGGGCGCTTTCAGATGAAGCCATCATTCGCCGAGGAGATTGATGAGGAATGGAACAAGTCGAAACTGGCCAGGGAATTTGACTTCATTTTTGATATTCGTGATGCTGCCGATGCCAGAAGGAACCGACTGAAGCGTTTAGGCACGACCCAAGGGCAGTGCCGCTATCTCGCCATCTTCATCCGACTGATGTATCTGCGCCATCCCAGCCTTGCGTCGCTCCCAGAAGATCAGAAGGTGCGTTTCCTTGCAACTGCCTATAACCAAGATCACAGGGTATCTTGGGAAGAAAATATCCGCATGCAGAAACGGCGTACTTTCCACACCGACATGCTTAAAACCAACTATACCAAGACCTATCGATATAGCGATATTGCTGTCGTTTTTTACCAACTTAAAAATAACAAACCATTATGAAGAAACTGACATTATCTTTAGTGTGCATCACAGCACTCATGTTAGCCGCCTGTGGCGGAAAGAGCTCCAGCAGCTCCAGTAGTGAATCCTCAGAGGGCAGCAGCGGCCTCGCTGAAGGCAAATGGCCCGCAGTCATCTACGACAAGTACAACATCCCCGAGTTCCCCACGAAGGGTAAGATCGTGTTCACCGACTTCCGCGCCGAGGAAGACACCTATCTCTATCAGGTCTATTACAAGGGCGTGACACGCGAGGAGGTGCAGGCCTGGGTGAAGACGCTGAAGGAGAAGGGCTACCGCATCGCCCAGTGGCAGCAGGAGAAGATAGACCAGAGTGGCTGGGACTACGACATCTTCCTCTATCAGCCCGAGGAGGGTAAGGACATGCGCCTCCGCATCGGCTTCGACTTCAACAAGAACATGGACTTCGAGTATTACGAGGAGAACCCCAATCCTGCCTACGAGGTTGTGACGCGTGGCGAAGGCGACGATGCAGAGTCGTTCATCGAGTATAACTTCATCGTATCGCTGAACAAGATGAACAACGACCCGAAGATGGAAGGTGCTATCGAGGCTCTGAACCTGAAGGCCGAGGATTTTGCCAGCATCCCCGGCATCCGCACCGTCGTGATGAACAACAGCATGATGGGTCCCTCCGTCGATATGGCGTGGTACATCGACCACATGCTGACCGAGGAGAGTTTCAAGGCTGTGCACCAGAAGATGCTCGACGTGCTTGCTGCCAAGGGTTGCACGTTTACTCATACCTTCAGCGGCAAGGACCTGACGCCTGAGCAGATCACCGCCGACGGCATCCGCAGCTACGGTGTGAAGCTGAATGACCAGCAGTTCTTGATGATGACCTTCTGCGACGATCGCGTCGGGGACTTCGGTGGCAGCATCAAGTTCAACTTCACGAAGAAGAGATAAAAAGTAGGCGCACAAAGGGACCAGGTCCGGTTGTGCAATTTGGATAAAAAAATGAAGCCGTCGACATTCACGTGCCGACGGCTTTCATCAGACTTTTGATTTATTTTACTTGATCAGGACTTTGCGGCCATCGTGGATATAAAGACCCTTCTTGGTGGGCTGGCCGTTGATGCGGCGGCCATTGAGGTCGAACCAGCCGTTGGCAGTGCCGGCAGAGGCCTTCACGCCCTTGATGGCAGTATGACCGCCGAGGCTATAGAAGTAATATGAGGTGTTATCCTCCTGACCATTGATATACTCCTTAATCGACGTGTGGAGGCCGTTGGCATCATAGCTGGGCTCGAAGGTGAGGATGTAGGAGCCTTCGTCCGACGTGGACACTTCTTTCGTCTTGCAGCCATGATCGTCGTATTCATTGTAGGTGGTGCTGATATAAGTTTGGCCGAAGGCTTCCCTGGTCGTCGTCTCCTTGATCACCCATCCATAAGCGTTGTACTCAAACTTCGTCGTGTTATACAGTTCCCATGAGCCAAAGTTGCTTGCATATTTGTCACGCTGAACGGCGTAGTTTCCCTCGTAAGTAAACACATACCTCCATGTCGGCAACAGCTGGTCCTTGTCGTCATCGTCAACATCATAGTCAATGATCTCGATGTTGCCGCCGCCCTCATTGAAACTGACGTAATCACGAACAGTTATGAGTTTCCAATTGTCGCCAACCTTTTCGTATTCATAGAGCTTGTTATTACGTCCCGCATCGTCGTAGCCGTAGACTATTTTTGTGCATTTCCACATCAAATCGCCATTGGGGTCGGGCGCGAGCGCCCCGGAGTCATCGATCACATACCCGCCTTTGACATAATTGTATTCCTCCATCAAAACTCCGTTGTCGTAGGAGTATTCGATGAACCAGATCCGTTGCCCATCGGAGGCATTGACCATATAGATACTGTCACACAACCAATTGAACTGTGCGCTGGCCGTGAGCGCCATCATAGCTCCGAGGAGCGAAAGGTAGATTCTTTTCATAAGCGATAAGTTTAAATTGTTTAAGATTATAATAAATAGTTCGATATTATCGATGCAAAGATACGATAAATAATTGAAACTTCCAAATATTTTGGAAACTTTTTCGCTTTCGGGCAGCCATAAACTGCCTTTTCCCGCACTTTTCAGGCTCCTGGACTTTACATAGACTAAACTCTGACTTTAAATATTTAAAACTTAGACTTTACAGGCATCAAAGAAAATGTTTGAAATAGGCTCTATTTTGACGCTTCTCACACATATAAGAATGTAAGTAATTTTGACTGCTAAATATCCGTAGGCAGTAACGAGTAACAAAATCACAAACGCTTTTTTTTATATTCCCTAAATCATTCACATAATAATTATATATTATATTATATATATTATAATATATATAATATAATATATAATTTAAAGAGGTTACTGCTTATGGATTTCGGTTTTGTTACTTTGTTACTTGTTACTGATTTTTCCGGACTCACAGTGGGACGTCAGTCAGAAGAGATGATGAGCAGGCCTTGCGCTATGCAGTGATCCTGATGGACTATGCCGATGAGACGAAGCAGGATTATGACGAGCTGCTCATTGAACGCAATAAGAGCGGTGGCTACTGGCTGCACTTCGCGGTGAGGCCGAAGGACAATCGGAGAAAGACGATGTTCTTGCAAGTTTAGACACCCTGTTACCTCAGATTATGAAACCTTTGCGGTCTTTAGTTCGTTTTGGAGAAAACTATAGACATATCCCGGACTCTGATAGTAGAGGCCAGTGGCATCGTCCTGCAGACGCTCGAAGGTCTCGGAGGTGTAGAGCACGTCGATGGCCTCCTCGGGTGTGTAGTGGTAATCGTCCACCAGATAACCAGCCAATTCGGTGGTCAGCTCGTCCTTCAGTAGCTGTATTTGTTCAGGAGTCAATCGGGTAGTCATAAGCGCTTCAATAGTTTCAGGGCACGCTCGGTGCCGAAGTAATATTGGAAGGTGATGCCCTTGGCATACTTCAATTCCTCGACGAGCCGCTGCAGGGAGATGACTCCGCCCTCGTATCGTCGCAACTGGTAGGTGACACCGTCGTCTGCAATGGGACCATAGACGATGTCGTAGTCGTGGACGGGGTGCTGGGCATTTTTGTCGCGGTTCTTCAGCACGAAAAGTGCCCACTCCTCGCAGTAGTCAGGATAGGTGAGCACCTTCAGGTCAGGTGACTGCATCGCTGTCTCATCGAAGAGGAACTCAGTGACCTCGGCCTTGCCCTGCTGTGTCTGGCTGACTTTCTGAAAGGCTAAGTCCCAAGCCTGCTGCTTGTCGGGCGAGAGGTAGAAGCCACGTCCGAAGTCCTTGAAGGGCTTGGAGTGTGCAAGGTCAGGTTCCTCAATCTTTTGGTTCGAACCGTGGTAAAGCCTAATCATCGCAGCTGTCCTCCATTGTTTAGGCAAACCTGCGCCAGCACGTCCACCGTATCGGGGAACGACTGCGTGTGTAGCACACCATAATGCTCTTTCAGGTGTTCCATGCCCTTGAAGCGTTTCAGGTAGGCGTAGGCCTGTCGGGGCCGTATGCCGAAACGGAGGGCGAACTCGCTGATGAGCGCCACCGTATAGCCGATGATGTTTCTTTCTTCACGTGCCATAATTGTACCTTTTACGCAATGACGGTGCAAATTTACGATAAGTTTTCCAATCTTCCAAGCTTTTTCAAGAAAAAGTGCGGACGGCCGATCGCCATCCGCACTTGACACCTCATATGGGGACTGTGATCATATAGTTGTAATCCTATAGCTCATAACAGTACAATAGAGTGATATGATGAGCAGCGGCAGATGGGCAAAGCCTATATAGACCGTGGGGGGGGTGAAGAACGAGAACATATTATAGACTCCGATGATAAAACCCACGATGGCCGTTATCCTATAAGTGACAATGTTGACCTTGGGCAGATTCAGCGTCAGGATGGTCAGAAACGCTGGGGTAGTCAGACAAAAGGCGGTCGCCGTGTTGCGGGTGAAGAAGTGCAAGGGATCGAAATCCAACTGCCCGCTATTGGTGAACGGGAACCAGTAGGCAAACAGTGCCAGTATAATCATCCAGACGTATTTCCATCTGAAGTTACAGAAATCGAAACTGTTCTTGGGGCTGAACACTTCTGCAATCCATACGTAAGCCACCAACAGGAACATCGCCAGATTGACGGTGACAACGCTGAAACCGTACTGCTCCGTCAGAGCGATGTTCTGGATGAAGGCAAAGGCGAGATAGGAAAGTGCCACATACGCGTTGAACAGTGTCTTCATCCTGTCTTTGGAGACAAAAAGCAGGATGAACATCAAGAGCGAAAGGGACTGGAACAAGCTATTGACCCCTCCCAAACGGACTTGTGGGGCATTGGAAAGAGTGACAGAAACAATCCGTCCGATGTCCCGTAAGTCAAAGTTGCGGCTGGCGAATGGCAGAAGTACAAACTGAGCCAACAGCAGCCCCACGAAGAACTGCCGTTTGGTCGAGATTGTCTCCAGTTTCCTCAATCCCATTGCTCAGTAGAAAAACGCGTGTTTACTTCTTCTTTTTCTGATAATAGTAATAGCAGATCAGGATCCAGCCCAGGGCTGCGAGTAAACCAGCCGTCGTTGTCAGGACGCCATACTGGGCATCTGTCCCTATAGTATATAATACTGCCAAGGTCACGTGTGTGATGATCACAAGAATCAAACCAATCACACCAATCAATTTCATTTCCTTCATACTATATTCTTTTAAGTTAAAATTGTAGTTACTCATTCGGCGTAGATCAAATCCGTGTTATTAGGGAAGGCACCAGAGAAGATCGTCGGTGAGCCGTGGATGATGGCCTTCGTCAAGTCATAGCAACAATCGAAAGCCCAGATGTTGATTTCCCAGACGCTGGAGGGGATATCGACCGTTGTCATCCCGCAGTATCGGAAAGCCCCGCTACGGACGTATCTCGTGCCGTCGTTGAGGATAAGCGTCTCCAGATTGATACAGTTCTCGAAGGCTTCCTCACCGATTTCTCTCGAACCGTTGATTGTAACCTCCTTGAGGCCTGTACAACCCTTGAAGCCCTGAACCACCTCCACACTGCCGGGAATATCTATTCCCTGAAGAGTCGTACAGTCTCTGAAAGCATCTGCCCCGATAGTATGCAGATATGCACCAAACTCAAATTTGACGCTTGTCATACTGTAGCAGTCCAGGAAAGCCTCCACTCCGATCTTTCTCACGGATGCCGGAATGAAAATCCAATCCAGTTCCTTGCATTTTTTAAATGCCCGTGGGAGGATGCTCGTCACTTTATAGTCACGTTTGTTGTACTTCACCTTCTCAGGGATGTCCACCTGGACATAGTTGCCACCTGTGCCCTGCATCTGCTTCAAGCCGACCTCGTAGTTCTTCGTGTCGGTGACCTCAAACTTAAGGCTGACCTTGTCCTTCACCCATTTCTTATTGAGATACTTCCAACACTCGACATTCACGTCGAACGTCTCAGCACCGCCCCTTTCACCGGGATCGTCTTGTTCCTCAGACTCTGGCAGAACAGGCACAGAAGGATTGTCAACGGTACAGCCCGTGAGGAGGCACGCAAAGACCGCAATCACCAAATAACTTTTCATCGTCTTCATATTGTTTCATTTTAGAATCTGTTAGGACCTCACACGGGGACAGTCCCCGTGTGAGTCTCGTTTATTAAATTGTCCAGTAAAAGAACTCACTTCAGACCTGTCCCCGTGAGTTCTTGGAAGCGTCGAACTAATTTGATTTAGGTTTGGTCTTCGCCTTGAACATACCAACTTTACCGTCCTTTCTCTTGCAGTAGGCGATGGTACTTAGTGTGCCGTCTGCGTTTCTGGTCATTTTAAATACGGCTTTTTCCAGATTCTCCTGATTGAATTCGATAACATTGGTCTCGGAATAGCCGCCAGCAGGATCGATGAAGGCTCCAAAGCTCAATTTCAGATTCTCGTTGCCATTGGCCTTTTCCTTCAGGTAGTCAATCTCCTTGCCGAGCATATCGTCAGTGAAGCCATAGATGCCACCCCATGCGATGGTGTAGTAAACAGGATCCTCTTTGAACCAATCAAACAAAGTGATTTTCTCACCCAGATTATTTTCAATGACGGTTTCAATAACCTCATCGTCTGCGCCATCAAGAGAGACAACCTTATCGTCCACCACATAGGTATCGTCCTTCAGTTTATCGGCTTTCTTCAGGTCTTCGTCCTTGATATCTTCGCCGCCACCGCCGCCTGGTTTCTCCTTGAAGATGAGTTCAGAGGTGCCACCTTCATAGGTGTCATCGGGTTCCTTGATCCTATAGGTTGCTTCTAAAGTGGCATAGTCGAAATCGGGACTATCCTGCTTAAAGGTTGTCGTGACGATGCCCTCAGAGTTAGTCCATTCATAAGTGGGACTGACTTCGCCGGGTTCAACAGTGAAGAAAACGCCCTTTTCGACAGCATTCTTCCACTCACCCTTCTCATATTTGCGCAGGCGGAACTTCATATCGACACTCTCCTGGTCAATTCCCAGAACTGTTCCCCTGGTGAGACATTCGATGTCGAAGCCCTTGGGATGGAAGGTCCAGACTCTCTTGGGTAGTGTATAGTTCGGCAAATTCTCGTAATAGAGATTGCAGAGGGTTACGGTCACCGTACCGCCCTTGTCCAGACTCTTGTAGTTGAAGTCCATCGTGAGGTTGCCATTTTCGTCGAGCACATCGTAATAATTCTGGATGATGGATGGGCTGACGATCTCTACATACACAACGGCGTCCTTAGAGTCGTAACGGTGGCCGTTATGGTCTTGATGATAGGCATGGAAGGTCAGCTTGTGACTCTTCTTAACATTGATGTCCACGTCGATGTCTTTCTCTGCTCCGTTCAGCTCAAGACCGTAAGGAATCAGGTACGTATCGGCGAACCGCTGTCTAATCATGTTATCGGTATTCGTGGTGACATCCCATGCTATGAAGTCTTTAAAGACCTCGATACTTGCGGAATTGCCTTCCACTTCGTTCACCATCTCTGGGGTCTGCGCCGTCTTTCTCCCGAAACTGACATTATTTCCAATTTGATATTCAGCATTAAAGACGTCTTCTCCAAACATATTGATGCTGAAATCTCCATTAAACGAATAAGCGAAGAGTCCTTCTGTCGTGGCATTTTCCATCGACAATGGGGTATCGTACACATCATCGTTAGTATTGGAGTAATCGATCTCGTTGTCATCCGCAACGATAAAGTCGGTAGAATTGGAGATGTGCGTCTTGGCTGAACCTATGCCTTGTGCCAGGTATCCGAACTCACAGGCGTGCAGATTCAGTTTAACACTGGCCCTGATCACCTTACCGTCCTTGATGAAGGTGAAGATCATGGTCTTAGAGGCCAGTGCCGGTTCTATATAATCGGCCTCATTGACTTGTTCATCCCTTCTTTCCCCAAGACTTTTTACCGTGTGCGTGGCTTCTATGTTATAGTCCCTATGACCATGCAAATCGACCAGCACATCGCTCAGTTCACCCTTCCAGAATTCATACCACTCTTTCTTGGTGAAGGTCAGGAACATCAGACCGCTCAAGTTGACGTTGTAGCTGAACTTGTCGAGATTAGCGGATGCGTAGTTGTCACTTAAGAGTATAAAGTCTTCGAGTTCGCAGTCCATCTTGATCTTGGTCTTTGCCGAAGTCTTGTTTTCTTCTGCCTCTTCTTCGTCGCCTTCTCCATCTTCGTCATCATCTCCATCACCTCGGGTCTTGGCTTTATCAGCATTATAGACCTCGGTGTAGTTCTTGCCGTCGAACAGCTCTACCTTGACGGGATAGATGATATTGTCGGCAGAAAGACCTCTGGCGCGGGCTGCTGCTTCCGCCTTGTTGCCAAAGCCCAGAACGATTTGGGTATCCTTGAACAGGTTGCCCATGTCGCCTTCGCTGGTAGTCAGGGTGGCGGTCTTACCTTCTACCTTATCCACGCTTTCGATGACGCGAATGGCATAATTCTGACTTTCCGGCATCACAAAGCAATCCAGCCTGTCCATATCGGGCACTTCGTCGGCAAAGGTGATGACAGTCACACCCGTCTCGGCATCGTAGCTGTCGAGGGTGGTCTTCTCCCAGTCGATGTTGATGTACTTGGGGCCTTCCAAGCCCAGGAGGCTCTGCACCTTGTCGAAGGTGTAGAGGTCGGAGGCTGTCTCGTGGTTCACCGTAAAGCCCGGAGGCGTCACCTGGAAGTCCACGCTGCTCACCTTGGCAGGATCGTAAGGAATGCGGTTACCGTCTTTGTCGACCACGATGACCGACTGTGCCATGGCCACGATGCTGAGCATCATCATCCATGTAAAAAGGAATAGCTTCTTCATTTGCGTACGACTTTAATGGTGACACTTCCATCCTTCACAATATAAACTCCCTTAGGGAGTTCGGAGAGAGACTTGATCTGCTTCTTCACCATCTTACCGCTGAGGTCGTAGACCGACATCCCGTCTGAGAGGATGTCGAGCCCCGTATCCTTGACGTCGCGGATGGCAGTGGTGACATTCTCGAAGGTCAGCTTTTGCAGATTTTCGATGGGCCATGAGAGCGTCGTCGAGGGACTGTTCGACTGCAACGAGATGTTGCCGTCGGCATAGGTAAACTCGGGCATGTCGGCAAACAACACCTCGGTCTTGTTGCCGTCGTTGAGCCATACGATGATTTTCGCTTCCTTTGCTGCCCTCACTCCTGCGGAGCAGAGCACGGCAAGGAGCAGCGTCATCGCTGCCCTCACCAGGATGTAGTTCTTGCTTTTCATCATTATAGTTTTAGTGATATATTTGTTATTGTAAAATCAAACCTTTCTTGACGGCGCCGGAGAAGGAGAAGGCGGTACCGTCGTAGGTCGTGGTTTCGGGACTGACCTCAATGACATACTTCATCGCACCGAACTGAATCTGATAGCCGCTTCCGCTCTTGGTGACCTTCAGCTTGCCTGCGTTGCCATACTCATTGCTGTAGGCGTAATACATCTTGTCCTTCGCATCGTCGCTACTTAGTCTGCTCACACACACATCAAAGCTGGTAAATTCACCTGTGGCAAGCTCAGCGGTACTGCCGTTGGTCACCTTATAGACGATGCTGACCACATCGAAGGGATCGGAGCCTCCGAATGTGTCGCTGTTGGCTATCTGGATGGTGTAGAAGGTGTCGTTGCCGTTGGCGACATCTGCCTTCCAGTGGGCGTCATAGACGGAGAAGGTTGTGCCGTCAACTTTCACCGAGGCACCGCCTCTAGCTGCGCGATCATCTCTGACCCTCGAGTAGTACTCGATATTGCGTTCAACTACGGTGCCATCGAGTTCAACTTCGGCATCGAAAGCACAGGTCCACACGTCGGAGTCCCACTTGGTGTCGGCCTCACGAAGCATGAACTCTACCCATCCACCTTGCTGAATGCCGCTGAACGTGAAGAAATCCTTATAATAGCAGAGATAGCCAGCAGAGATGATATCGCCGCCCAAGGTAGTGACGTATTTACAGTAATCCTGGGTGTACTCCTTGGACATCTGATAAGCATCGCCATCGTATTCGCTGTAGAAGACGATGTCGTCAGGGAACTTGTAGTCACAGGGGTAGAAATTGTACGTCCACTGATACGTGTCCTGGCCTGCATACAACAAATTGTAGGTCTCGATGAGTGTACCTGGATTGTGGATGACCAGCACAGAGTCAAGTTGCCACATCATCTCTGTCGGGATCATGTCCTTTTCTTTCTGAGTGGGACCTTGTTCCTCTTCAGGTTCAACTGGAATGACAACAGCATTGTCAATCGCGTCGTTTGTACAAGCTGCGAGTAAGCACACAAAAGCAGCCATCATAAAATACTTCATTGTTTTCATTTTGTTTAAGTTTTAATTGTTAATACTATTTTGAATTAATAACGAGTCCGGGACCGAGGATGATGAGGTCGATGAGCACTAAGAGGATGCCGATGACCAAAAGGAGATGGTAGGGCTGCTGCGGCAGCGGATAGAGGAAACGGCTCTCTTTGGGGTGCTTGACCATGAACCAAGTAAACAGGAAGCCCCAGAAGAACACAATCCACATCATATTGCCGAAAATAGCGGCGAAAATGTCGCCGCCGCTGGCGGGAGAGGCGGAGCCGCCGATGAGGCCGGCAAGCAGTCCGACAAGCAACATCGACAGGTGCAAGCGCAAAGCCACGTACAGCCGTTCCTTTTTGTAGGAAGGACCCTCGATGAAGTAGTACGACATATAGTTCAGCGCGAAGAAAGAGAACATGGTGCCTACCACTCCTATCACGCACAGCACGACTTTCAACGTCTGCACAAGCCCCGGCGCATCAGGGAAGCTGTTGAACACAACACCCCAGTCGCCGAAGTTCATAGGAGCGCACATGAAATAGCCGAAGCCCGTGGCCAGCTGGGCACCCATCAGTTGGATGAGAAACACCCGCATCATCGATCCCATCCTACACCTTATTAATATAAAGAACAACGCCAAGCCAATGATGGCATTCAGAATCGAGGCACTGCCCCCTGCCGCCATGATACGGTGGAAGGGAGCCAAACTCTGGAAATCGACCTGCGTCTCATCGAAGCCCACACAAGTGGCCGAGAACATCGTCACCTGATCACCGAATCCATAGGCATAGAACGTCAGGAGATGAAACAACTCGTGCATCGGGATGGTCAGCACGAAGGCCAGAAGTCCGGTGGCGATGCAGTTCGCCAACGGCTGGTCTTTAAATTTGATGGTACTCATAACTTGATTCATTTGAGATAGTCTGTGATGTCATTCTCTTACTTTATCACCAATTTACGACCGTTCGTGATGATGACGCCCTTGTAGCTGGCATTGACGCGCTGGCCCTTGAGGTTGTAGAGTTTATCATTCATCATTTGTCCTTTATCATTCAGACGCGCAGCGTCGCTGATGCCGGTGGCACCGTCGAGGAAGTAGTTGAACTCCACGACGCTGCTCTCACCGAAGTCCTCGGCAGCCGCCATCGCCGTGATGGTCATGTCGGTCTTGACGATGATGGGCGTGCCGTCGTAGATCTTCCGTTCCGGCGTATCGTCACAAGGACAAGAGCCGTCGAGGGTGTAGTAGATGACGGCATTCGGCGTTGTACAGTTGAGACGGATCTCCGTACCTTCATCGACCAAGACACCCGAGGCGATGTTGGACGTCGGCGGGGCACAGGTCTTGAAGAGCTGTTCCTCGACATTGACGATGGTGCTTGCCGTGATGTCAGAGCTGTCGACGGTGAACGTGATGGTAGCCGCACCAGGCAGACCGCCATAGACAGCCACCTGGGCACTGCCGTTCTCATCGAGCACGACATCCTCCGTCTCCACACCGACAACCATCGGCAACGTGGAAGTAGCATGCAGCACCCTACCCCTCGCACCGGCAGCAGGCAGCACGGTGACGGTGATCATACCCGGATCACCATAGCCGATAAACTGTTCATCGTCGCAGATGATATGACGCAGTTCGATGTCACCGCCACGACCTTCACCGATGTAGAACGACTGCTGGAAGTCTTCCTCCATACGGACACCGGCATAGCTCATCACACGGTTGCTGACCGTCAGCGTCACCTCTTCGTTGTCGAAGGGATCAGCCACCATGAAGCGCACCTTCGTAGCCACGCCATTCTCCTCGTCGAGCATCTCGATGATGGCGGGCTTCACAGCCTCACCCTCGCCATTGGTCACGTGGATGTTCTCGCCCGTCAGCAGACCGGTCATCATATACTTGTCGAACTCTATGACGACGGCATCGCGGTAGGCATGGGCATCCTTCACCTGTGGCTGTACGTTCTGCTTCATGCCGATGTTGATGTCGAGCTGTGGCGGGGGAACGGGCAACCACTCCGAGAGGGCGGTCTCATAGCCCTGCTTCTCGAATTTTACCTGCCAGAGGCCCTGCGGCACATCCCAGCGGTAGTTACCCTCGGCATCGGTGAAGAGAGGATTCTCCTGACCGTACTCCTCGGCATTCCACACCACGACGTTCTCTTTCCACTCGCCGTACATATCCTCTATCATTTCCTTATAGAAGATGGTGGCCGCCACGCCTTCCAGACGGTTCGACTCCACCGCCTCATAGACAAAGCCGGAGGGGTCGCGGAGGATGTCTTTATCAGAACCCGTGTAAGGCAGTCCGTACGGGTCGTCACCCGAATTAAGCCAGTCGGTATATTGCTTCCTCAGGCAAAGGCGCATGGCCTTCTCGTACATATATCTAAGTGAAGATATCTCCTTGTCGAAGTATGTGTCGAAGAAGTAGTCTGCCGTCATATTGGCTGCAACCGAAGCTGGTACGGTTGCAAACAGTGACAGCGGACACACGAGAGCAAGTGCCCCAATGCCCATATTTGCAAGTGCATTGGCTACGAAGTTGGCCGCATGGTACGTTTTGGCCTTATTCTTGAGAATCCTGGCTGCCTCTTTTTCATACCAGTCGATGAGTGCATTGGCATCAGGATCCTTGCAGGCTCTCCTGTATTTGAATATGTCATCGACAGACTTGGCCTTATTGTAGTACTTATAGGAATTGATGGCCATGTCAAGCAGCGGGGCACCCTTTAAAACCGTCGCCATATGCTTAAAGCGCCCTGCCATTTTCATCAGGCCGGCAGCACGCTTGGCATACTTGGCGGCTTGCTGTGCATAGTAGGCTTTCGACGCCGCATCCGTGCAATGATTGGCGATGGCCTGGTTAATGGCCACCTCCTTGGAAGCCTTTGCAGCCCTCTCACCGATTTCTTCAGCTACCTTCTTCAGGTTCTCGCTGTCCCAGATAATCGACTGCCAGTTGTATTCAAATTCTGCCACGTCATTGCGTGTCGCAGCGGAAGACACTTTGTAGACCTCATACCAGATGTTGTTGGTGAAGTCAACGTAGCAGATGCGGGTCTTGCTGGTGTAGATATAGACGGTGCTGCCGTCTTCCGTCAGAATCTTCTGACTGCCTTCGGGCACATCGGCCACCGTCAGTCCCTCACAGGAACGGTAGATATGCTGGTAGTCGCCCGCTGTGACGTTATAATATTTGTCATAGTTGGTATCCTCGCCGTAGGCTTCGAACTCGTCGGTAGGTTCCTTTTCCAGCACGTCATTCATCATGGCGTTGATCTCGTTCTCAGAGAGTGTCTTGAGGGATTCCTCGAAGGCTCTGAATTCCTGAACGTCCTCAGGAAGCATCACCT
>JAEEGH010008153.1_pt1 | contig 24892 bp, 16 predicted proteins | sample 9134181 | NCBI WGS metagenome assembly JAEEGH01 (sample SAMN16246544, study PRJNA631951) | gut metagenome | biome: gut microbiome; feature: rumen; material: DP-attached | host: Bos | place: Iran: Karaj | collected 2018-10
TAGCCGTATCCGCCGCTCCATCCTGCAGATGAAACCGTACCACCGCTTGATGCCATAACCGTAGAACCTGTAGGAATGGCAAAGTCAACACCCTGGTGATTTCTCGATCCGATTCCGCCGGGTGAATTTCTTCTTCCGAATCCACTGGATACGGAACCGCCGGAGATGGGCTTGATGTATGTGGGAGGAACCTTGGTACCTCTCTCAACCACCTTTGCAACAGCCTCTAAAAGAATCTCTTCTTTTACGATGTTTCTGTTTACCGCATTTTCATTTTTATATGTTACATCACTGACTATCTTTCTGTAACCTGCTGAGGGCTCTGTAAGAGTAACCTGCTTGGTGGTGTACCAGTTGTCATTGTCGATGTAAATAATATCAGCTTCGTAGCTTTCCTCAACGATTTCTCTTCTGGTCCAGAGAACCGAAAGTTCGGGTTCGGGAACGGTGATTTTAAGTACCTGTCCCGCACGGATTGTGGAATTGACGTCTTTTAAGTATTCGCTGTTTAACTCAACAAGGCCTTCCATCGGAATCCCGACTTTATTCGAAATTGCAGAAAGTGTATCTCCCGCCTGAACCTCGTAAATTCTCTCAACATCCTGCAGTCCCGTAAGTATGGAAAGTGCAGTGTCAACATCCACAAGTTCCGACTTCGGAATATAAGTTTCCGCAACTTCTACTTCCTCGGAAAATCCTATATCCATTATACCCTGGGTGATATCCTTAAAATCCATATATTCAATAAGTTCGGACTCTGCTATATCCTTGCCTATCACGCTTTCAATACCGGCATTAAATGAAACCGAATCAAAATCTATATCTCTTCTTGTCAGTTTGGCTGTAAGCGTGGACATGATTCTGTCATCGTTTATTTCCGTTCTGACTTCGTATTCGTCGTTTTCGTCGTACTTATCAATTGCTCTGGTCAAAAGCTCGTTTACTTCATCTGAACTTGCCAGGTTTACGGTGGTATTGTTAACCTTAACCATATATGCTCTGGTCATGGTCTCTTTCTGATGATCCTTGAGGGTTTTGATTATTTTTGCGTATACCGCATCCTCATCATCAACCTGTTTGTATATGGATTCTTCACCGACTATCTCTTTGTGAAGATTTTCAATCATGTAAAGATCATTGTGTCCCGCTGCCAGCTGTTCTCTGGCTTCAACAAGCATCTGATTTGCTTTTTCGACGCTGTCTACGGTACCCATATCTTCGCCTAAAATCCATAAAGTAAAAGTGTTTTTACCTTCGGAAGAATAGGTGGTGAAATTCGGCAACAAAAACAAGCCTAAAACAAAAACGGATAGGCTTGTTATTATAAATGTTGCTCGGATACGTTTATAATGGTGCGTTAAGAATTTCATATTTCAACAGATAACGCCCGGATTTACTTAAAAATGTTAAATACTGCAAGTGCAGAAAGAACTAAGTTTAATGCTCCGAGAATTATCGCAATGGTAACCGCAATCTTGGTGGATTTAAGCTTTGCATAAAGTTCTCTGTTATGCTTTGTAAGTCCTTCTGTCTGGTTTTTGAATTCATCAACCACTACAGCCTGAACGTTACGGTATACCTTTACATTCTCCTTGTGTACGAAGTCGTCTGACTGTTTGAACATTTCCTGTAATGCTCTCTTGTCTTCTTCTTCCTTAATCAGACGTGCTTCTTCTTTTTGCTGCTCTTCGAAGAGTTTTCTTTCTTCCTCTTCTCTCTTGATCATTTCCTCTTCCTCGCTCGGACGGTTTATCGTCTCGATACCGGAACGGATGTATTCCAGATGATCCGCAATTTCACGGTTCTCTCTTCTGATAGCAAGTAAAGCGTTGTCGACACTGGTCTTAACGCTTGTCTTTAATTCGTCGTTTGAATTCTTAAGTTCAGCGGTTGTGTTCTTGATTTCCTCGCTGGATGAGATAATTCCCTCGATTGAGGAATTCATTGCATCTGCAGAATTCTTTAAATCATCTGCACTGCTTCTTACAAGATCCGAAGCATATCTGATATCGTCTGCGGATCCTTTGAAATCTTCGGCAATCTGCTTGATATCAGCTACAGAACCGGAAACTTCCTGCTTCATTTCGCCAACGGGTACAAGAAGTGTGTTATTGACCGACTCGTTCAATGCGCTTCCGAAATTGGAATCGAAGTTGCTTAAAGCTTCATCGATAGCTGTAATGATCTCTTCCGAAAGCTGCTTTGATACCTCTGCGTTCTCACCTTCTTCGCCTTCTGTAGGGCTGGTCTTAACTTTATTGATAGACTCGTCTACGAGTGCGTTGATTTTATCTGTAAGTTCGGAGTTTTTGTAGTTTAATTTGCGCATATCCTGAAGGATAGCTTCATACTGAGCTACCTGCTCCTGAAGACGACGCATTTCATTGGCTTCAGCCTGAGCGTTAGCCTTAATCATCTCCTGTGCGCTTAATTTCTGTGCAAGCTTATCTGTAAAATTATCCATGGATAAAACTCCTTTGCCTCAATACATTGGTTGCCCTAAATTGCATCATTCCCATTTTAACATTAAAATAGCGTTTTTACAACACGGACACGGCAATTTATTGGAGTTAAAATCATAAAATTTTTTTTATAAATTAATCAAAAATGTTCATACTTTTTTCACAGTTCAAAAATATAATATATTTAAATCATTTATTCATTGCCTGACGATTTGGTTCGTCAGCACTCCTCATTTTTAGTATTTTTAATACTTTTTATTCATTTTCTCCTGGAAAGGCCCAATCCCCGGGCCTTTCCTATTTTTTTGGGGAAAATTTCAGACAAAAAAGACCGGGCGCTTTCGCACCCGGCTATCTAAAACCCTTTCAACTATATCAATCCCATTTCCGCCTTCATTTTACGCTTGTTTGCGTACATTCTGTCGTCGGCGAGTTTAAATACGCTGTCGAGATTTTCATTTTCAATCTCGTCGAAATCTGCCATGCCTGCCGCTACCGATACTCTTTTTTCAGGCGGAATTTCGGGCTTCGAAAGTTCGACTACCGCATCCCTGAATTCCTGTAAAAGATCATCTTTTTTATCGTAGTCGTCATTTTTTACGATTGCAACGAATTCATCGCCGCCGATACGGTATACGGGCGAATGCTTGAATGTGTTACATATAAGCACACTGGAATTCTTGATATAAATATCGCCCATGCCGTGGCCGTATTCATCGTTTATCTCTTTTAGGTTGTTTAAGTCAAACATGACAACGGCAAATTTGGGAAGATCCTGTGCCAGGTAAAGTGTTCTCAAATGTGCCTTGGCATTTTCGTATGCAGTTCTGTTCTTAAGGGATGTCAGGGCATCCTTTTGCATAAGTTCGGACAGTTTGTCGTTTAATGCGGCCAGTTTCAGATTTGTTCTGTAATATGTCAGCGACTGACCGAAGCAGCTTGCATATTCCCAGTAAATCCAGTCAACAATGCCTCTCGGGCTTCTGACCATTGCGAAATATCCGACTACGAAGGATTCGATATAAAGCGGCATTATGAAATAAACTTCATTTCTGCCTTCACCGTCATACTCAGGGATCAGTTCCGATTTGCAGATAGTATAATCAGTCTTTAAAGGTTTGTTGTTTTTCTTTGCAACAACAACCTGCTGTTTATTCGAATATCTGTATTTCGGCAGTTCTTCAGGATCTTCAAGTGCAATTCTTTCAAGTGAAGGATCCATAAGAATGTAGAAACTGTCGAGGTCCGGATCGGCCGTAAAATTCAAAGTGTTCTGGAGTTTCGAAGGAAGTGTCGCAAACTTGCTGGATTCCTGGAATGCCGCACGAATACCGTAGATAATGCTCATTCTGTAATCTTCTTCATATTCTTTGCCGATGAGTCTGTGACAGTATTCTCTTCTCTTAACGTCTTCGTTGCGGGGATTCTTGCAGCCGCAGCTTTCACCGGGCTTAAATTCACCGTCAACATACTTCTCCGCAGGTACTTCCTTACCTTCTTCTATATCTTTTAAGCTCTTTGCGCAGTATTCGCCCATCAGATCGTATCTCTGGTCAATTGTAGCGATGGAAGGATAATAAATCTGACCTGACCTTGTAAAATCAAATCCGGTTACAAGCACGTCGTCGGGAATCTTAAATCCTCTGGCATCCAGAGCCATATTGGCAGAAATAGCCAGAAAATCGTTTGCAAAAATCATCGCATCGGGAAGTGACTCTCTGGTGGTGTACTTCTCTTCTATGTAATGCATGCATCTACGAACTTCCCAGTTTGAATAAAATACCTGGTCTTCGTTAAAATCGAGTCCTTTTTCTTCGGCAAATTTCTTGACCGCTTCAAGTCTGGCATTTGAGTCTCCGTTTTCCTGTGAACCTGCGAAGAATGCGATTTTACGAACGTTGTGCTCATTGTATAAATGGTCGCAGAGTTCTCTCATGGCATCGGCTGTCTTTACCAAAACGCCGTGAAATCCCGGATGGGTGTCGCCTATACAGAATGTGGGAATTCCTGCTTTTTCGCAGTCTTCGTATATCTGATCTCTGACCTGATTGGAATTAAGACCCTGAGAAAAGATAATTGCCGCATCATATTTTTCAAGTTCGGGAAGTGAATGAATGGATACTTCGCTCAGATTATGTGTTTCCGGTCTGCCGTAAGAATTGGCCGCAAGAAAAACAAACGTGTCAGTTGTATCTTTTTCAAGAGCATCATAAAAGCCGCTTAAAAAAGAAGACACGATGTCGGCACTCCATGTATTGGCAAATACCGCAACTTTTTTCTTCATAACCCCTTGCCTCCACACTAATATCAATCAAAATAACCCCTGTACTCTACTTTGAACTCAGAATCAGGGAATAGATGTTCATGTAATTCGACAAAATAATCATCCGTCATACTGGCTAAATAGTCAACCACCATTTCCTCAAAACTCTCGTCGCGGTAGTTGTTAATCCTTCTGTACGGTTTTGTGATTTCTTCGATGTATTTAAGATGATGCTTGTAGAAAAATGTATCCTCGCTGCCTGATTTGGCCTGTTTTAAGAGTTCGTCGTAAAGCTCGTCAAACATAGGATAAATTTTTCCTTTGTATACATCTTCTATTTTATCACTTAAATAAATTTTTTGGTAATTTTCTTTTTTGGCAGATGAAAATGCTTCAAAATACTCATCATCCATCTTGATGTAATCGGTACCGTAGCTGTTTTCAATGATATTTACTATCATGTTGTTAATTATCTCGGCATTTGTTTTTCCGATTACTGCCGAACCGAATTCTTTCTCCGATTCGATGAGTCCTAACTTCTTCGCATCCTGTCTGTCTTTCCCAAGATATGCGATAATATCCGAAACCCTGACAACACAGCCTTCAAGCGTTGCGGGAATAAGCGTTTTTATGTACGCACTGTCCGCATAGCTATATTTCATTTTATCGTCAAAAATCTCAAATTTATTATAGGGTTCGGGCTTATATTTTTTACATTCGAATTCGCCGTTGTGGCAGATGATTCCGTCGAGTGTCTGAAGGCTTAAATTCAAAGGGAAAATAATGCTTAAAACCCTCGCGGAATGAATGTTGTGATTAAAATGTTTTCCTGTGGATTTATAAAGAATTTCATCAAGCTTTCTCTCACCCGCATGGCCAAACGGAGTATGTCCGATATCATGTCCCAAAGCAATGGCTTCGATTAAGTCACAGTTTAAGTTTAAAACGGAACCGATGTTTCTTGCGATTCTTGCCACAAACTGAACATGTGTGGCTCTTCTTGAAACGTCATCGTTTTTACACAGCGAAAAAACCTGCGTCTTATCCATGTATCTGACATAATAAGGGCAGTGCATAATTTTTTCCGTATCTCTGACAAACGCGGGGCGCCAGAGATTGGCAATATCGTGATTGGGCTCTCTTCTTACGACATCCTCATCCTTGAAAGCATAAGGGTTTTCTCTTTTAAGAGCTCTGTCTTCACGGATTCTGTTTTGAACTTCTTCGCTAAGATTGTGATAAATCGCCATAATTTTTGACCATTTGGGGACGGTTCTTAAATGGTAAAAAAGGCCAAAACGGAACCGTCCCCGTTTGTATCATTTGTTAAGATTTTCACGAGCAACCGCAAGCATAAGCTTGATTCGATTCTCCTGGTTAACCTTTGTGGCACCGGGATCGTATTCGATATCAACCGAGTTGATTTTAGGATTTACTCTTCTGACCTTGTTCTGCATACCCTTAACCGCTACGTGGCAGGGAAGGCATCCGAAAGGCTGAACACAGATAATGTTTTCGTATCCGTGATCTGCGAGTTCGAGCATTTCTGCTGCAAGGTACCAGCCTTCACCCATGCTGTTGGTAGTATCGATGATTCCTTCTGCTCTCTTCTTTAAATCGTTAACTCTCTCGGGAGCAGTAAACATAGGCCATTTTTCAATACCGCTGATTAATAAATCCTCGATAAAGAAATAATATTTCATAACAGCTTCCATGATTAATCTCTTAATCGGATGTCCGCCGTATGTACGAAGGTCTTCAAGCGCACCGTTTGTTTTGTATGCGCCGAATCCTAAAACTGTCGGTATAAAATATTCGCAGTCCTGTTCTGTCAAGAACTCTTCGAGGTGGTTATTGCCGGGAACCGAATATTTAAGGTAAAGTTCACCGATAATGGCTACTTTTACTTTTTCAACTTTTTTAACCTTTATTTCCGAGAAGGTACGGCAGATTTCGCTGACTGTTTTCTTCATTGCGGAAACAGTGTAGCCCTTGCCTCTTGAAAAGCCTCTTCCGAGGATTTCAATCCACTCGTTTAAAAGTTCATCCGTTGCACCCTTCTTAACTTCGTAAGGTCTTACCTGATTGGAAACAAGGGTTAATGCATCGCCGTAAACAAGTGCGGCTGCCGCTGATAAAAGAGTTAAAGGCGATAAAAAGATACCGGGTGCGTATTCCATATTCCAGGTGTTCGCCGAAATAAAAGGAACATTGGGATAGCCCGCTCTCTCAAAGGCCTTACGCATAAGGTTAATATAGTTCGAGTCTCTGCATCCGCCACCCGACTGGGTGATAATCATTGCAACCTTATTCGGATCGTATTTGCCGCTTTCCATTGTTGCAAGCATCTGTCCCGTGATAAGCGAGCAGGGATAACAGATATCGTTGTGTACGTATTTTAAGCCCTTCTGGATTACATCCGGGCCTTCGTTTTCCATAATGTCAACCTTGTATCCGACTCTCTGGAATACAGGTCTTAACAGTCTGAAATGAATAGGGCACATCATCGGAGAAAGAATCGTGTAGTCCTTTTTCATCTTCATGGTAAACATTATTTTTTTGACGAAATGAGGGCTCTGATTACTCATTGGCTGTGCCCTCCTTTCCCGATTCGATTGCCGCCATAAGACTGCGGAGTCTGATCTTAACGGCACCGAGGTTCGTTACTTCGTCTATCTTAATCTGAGTGTAAAGTTTTCCTCTGCACTCAAGTATTTCTCTTACTTCATCGGTTGTAAGCGCATCGAGGCCGCAGCCGAATGATACGAGATGTACCATGTAAAAATCTGCATTGTCAGCCACATATTTTGCCGCGGAGAAAAGTCTCTGGTGGAAGGTCCACTGGGCAATAATATTTGTTTTGAATTTCGGTACTTTGTACGATACGCAGTCTTCGCTTATAACCGCAAATCCGAGGCCCGCGATAAGCTTGTGAATACCATGGTTTACTTCGGGATCCGCATGATAAGGTCTGCCTGCAAGAAGAATAATTTTCTTGTTTTCTTCTTTGGCTCTTTTTATGATTTCATCGCCTTTTGCGCGAACCTTTGATACGTAACTGCTGTATTCCGAGTAAGCTGCCTTGCATGCTTTCTTTATCTCTGAACCCGTAAAAGAAGTACCGAGTCTCTTTGTAAGAATTTCGTTAATCTTCTCAGGGAATTTGCTCTTTACATGAGGTCCTACATAATCGTTGATGTAAATGATTTCGCCGAAGTTAACCGTGTTGGCTTTAATAACTTCAGGGTAACCCGAGATAACAGCACAGTTGTAATTCTTTCTGCCTTTTTTCTCATCGAAATGATAAGTCATGCCGGGATAAAAGATAACATCCACGCCCATTTCGATAAGTGTCTGGATATGTCCGTGCATCATCTTTGCAGGGAAACATACCGTATCAGAAGGAATTGTTCCCTGGCCTTTTATGTACATTGCTCTGTTTGAAAATCCCGATGTTTTTACGGTATATCCGAGCTGTTTGAAGAATGCATACCAGAAAGGAAGCATTTCATACATATTCATTGCAAGAGGAATACCGATAACCTTGTTTCCTTCGGGCTTTTCGGTTACATCGTCCGAATATTCTTTTAGGAGCGATAATTTGTATTCGTAAATATTTAAAGAATCGTCCTGCGCTTTCTTTGTTACAGGTTTCTCACATCTGTTGCCGCCGATAAATCTTCTGCCGCCTGAGAATGTATTGACGGTTAACTGGCAGTGGTTGTTACAGCCGTTACAAGTAACGGATTTAACATCGTATGAGAAGGTCTTTAATTCTTCGCTTGAAATAACACCTTCGTATTCGGCATCGTGAGCATTGCCTTTTCTTCTGTAAAGTTCCTTGGCATACAAAGCTGCGCCGTACGCACCCATCATACCTGCAATATCGGGACGGATAACGTTAACACCCATTTCTTTTTCGAACGCACGAAGAACCGCGTTGTTTAAGAACGTACCGCCCTGAACAACGATTTTCTTGCCAAGTTCGTCTGCCGAATGAACACGTATAACTTTATAAAGTGCGTTTTTGATAACGCTTATCGAAAGACCTGCGGAAATATTCTCAACCGTAACACCCTCTTTCTGAGCCTGTTTTACGGATGAGTTCATAAATACCGTACATCTTGAACCAAGGTCCACGGGATTGTCTCCGAAGAGACCTAAGTTTGCAAATTCTTCAATTTCGTAGCCCATTGAGGAAGCGAATGTCTGAAGGAAAGAACCGCAGCCCGAGGAACATGCTTCGTTTAAGAAGATGTTGTCGATTGCCCCGTTTCTTATCTTGAAACATTTCATATCCTGACCGCCGATATCGATGATAAATTCAACATCGGGAAGGAAGAATTTCGCTGCCGTAAAATGAGCAACGGTTTCTACAACGCCGTACTCAATGTTAAGCGCTGCTTTTATCATATCTTCACCGTAACCTGTGACTGCACTCGATGCAATATGAGCCTTCGGATAACGCTCATACATTTCTTTTAGTGACTCAACCACAACATCGATGGGTTTGCCCTGGTTGGATTCGTATCTTGAATATAAAATCTCACCCTTGTCGTTGGTAAGAATAACTTTAAGTGTGGTGGAGCCGGAGTCAATTCCGAGGAATGCTTCGCCTTCATAGGGCTGGCCTTCAATACGTTCTACTCTGTCCTTAGCATGTCTTTCGACAAACTCATCATATTCCTTCTGATCCTTGAACAAAGGCTCAAGAGAAGAAATTCTGATTGAATCTTTTGACTTGGTAATGATGTCCAAGGCAGCATTTAAATCCACTGCATCGGACGCATAATAAGCCGCACCCATCGCCACGAAAAGAAGCGAATCTTCGGGACATGTACCCTCGCACTTAAGCGCTTTGTCAAACGCAAGTCGAAGCTCTGACATAAATGTAAGGGGTCCGCCGAGGTACACGATTTTGCCTTCGATAGGATGGCCCTGTGCGAGACCTGTGATGGTCTGGTTTACAATCGCGGTATAAATACTTGCGGAAATGTCTTCTTTTCTCGCACCCTGGTTTAAGAGGGGCTGGATATCGGTCTTTGCGAAAACACCGCATCTTGAAGCTATCGGATAAATCTTCTCGGCGCTCTTTGCAAGCTCGTTCATTTCATCTGCACTCACCTGCATCAAGGATGCCATCTGATCCGCGAATGCACCCGTACCGCCGGCACAGGTTCCGTTCATTCTGACTTCAAGGTTACCGTTTAAGAAAAGAATCTTGGCATCTTCACCGCCAAGTTCGATTACAACATCCGTGTCGGGAAGTCTCTTTGAAATCGCAACTTTTGTTGCATAAACCTCCTGAACAAAAGGAAGTCCCGCCTTTTCCGCGAGACCCATTCCGGCTGAACCGGATATTGCACAGATTACGGGCTCTTTTATGTCAAACTTATCGATTAAACCTTTTAAAACTTCCTTGGTCTTTTCGGTAATAAGCGTAAAATGGCGCTCGTAACTCTTGTGTATTAAATTCCCCGAATCGTCGAATACCACCGACTTAATCGTGGTGGATCCGATATCAATTCCAATTTTCACTTTAATGCCTCTTTATTACATAAATCTTTTTAGATATTTCAAATAGTGGAAACCGATATTTGACCATTTAAATCCGAGTGACAAAAGCACACCGCTCGTAAAATCGTTGCTTACAGGCACGTTTCTCGAGTTCGACGCTATCGAACTGTAGAACGATAAAACTGCAACGTCTTTGTCGGTAATCTTTTCTTTTAGGAACTTGTCAAAGATTTCTCTCGGAACGCTCTTGCACTTAAACAGCAGTTTGTTAGCCAGCTTTTCGATGGTAAACAAATGCGGATTGTACAGATGGTAAATATTGTTGATCTTGTTGTGCAAAACGAGTTTTACATACGCATTCGCACATTCGTCTACAGCGGTGAAATCCATAGGGAACTGCGCAATTTCGGGGCTGTAAATACCGGCTTTTAAGAAGCCTCTCGCTCTTCCGATAAATCCGTTGTCGTCGGCGTTCTTCTGGAACATACCGTCGGACATTCTCCATGTAAGATTGCCGATTCTGTAAATATTTACTTTAAGTCCTTCTTCTCTTGCAAGAAGAACGGCTTCTTCAGCTTTGTATTTTGAATGAATATACACGTTCTGAACGTACTTCTGTCCGATGTCGAGAACAAATTCATCGAATACCTTGTCGGTCTTGGGAATCGCAACCGTACCTACACCGTTAACCGATGCGGTGGATGTGTAATGAAGTACGGCTCTAGCATCCTTGCAGAAATTAATTACGTTCTGAGTTCCCCATACATTGGTTCTCTCGAAGTCTTCATAATGGCCCGCATGATGTACGTTTGCGGCTGTATGAATAACCGTATCAACCTTTCTTACGAGGATTGAATATTCGATATCGTTTAATCCGAAATGTTCTGCTTCGATATCTCCCTTAACAACCTTGTAGTTAAAGTACTTGTACTCTTTCGGGAAGTAACGGCCGAGGGTCTGACGAAGTCTCTCTTCGTTTCTGACCAAGCATACAACCTTGACTTTGTTTCTTAAAAGCTCTCGTAAAATATGCGCACCAAGGAAACCCGTTGCACCTGTTAGGAATACGCATTTATGAGCGTTTTTATAAGAAACGTTTGAATTGTGAAGAATGATTGAGTTAACGTCAACCTTGTCTTCCTCATCCTCAAACTCGTTGTTTCCTGCCATGTATTTTGCAAGTGATTCAACCGTCGGATATTCGTAAATATCCTGAGCACTTACACCTAAAATTGCAGCAAGTTCAAATGCCGCAAGAGAATCTCCTCCGAGATCGAAAAAGTCATCGTAAATACCTACACGCTTTGCAAGAATCTGCTCAAAAGCATTGACAAGTTTTTCCTCTGCGGAATTGGTCGGAGCAACATATTTGACTTCGTTTTTCTCAAGCTGGTTCTTAACCATTTCCATGAGTTCATGACGTTTAATCTTCATGGTTGTGGTCTTCGGGAACTCTCTGTGTGTAAAACTTATGAATGTAATCTTCTTGTAACCCGGAAGGGCTTCATTTATCTTCTTGATGGCTGTTTCGATAGCCTTCTTTTTCTCTTTGTCACCGGGGTTTGCCGGAAGAACAAGTGCACAGAGTCTGCCCTTGTCACCGTATACGAATACGTCCTTAACTCCGTCGATAACCATTATCTTCTCTTCAAGTTCTTCGGGATAAATATTCTTTCCGTTATCAAGAATAATAACGTTTTTGCTTCGGCCTGTAATGAAGAGATATCCTTCCTCGTCAAAGTATCCTAAGTCTCCTGTATAGAACCATCCGTCTTTTAAAACTTCATTTGTGGCTTCCTCGTTCTTATAATATCCGAGCATGACGTTATCGCCCTTGATGGCTATCTCGCAGTCAACGGTTTTAACTTCACAGTATACAGGCTTTCCTACCGAACCGATTTTATTGGCTGTAGGGCAGTTTGCGCAGACAAGCGGAGCGCATTCGGTAAGTCCGTAACCCTGGAAAACATTGATTCCGAAAAGTGCGAAGCATTCGCAGATTTCGGGACGCAGTGCAGCGCCTCCTACAACGATGTTTGTAAGGTTTCCGCCAAACTTGTCAAGCAGTGATTTATAAATAGAACGACGCACATCCATACCGACAACGCCGGCCATTTTTACGATGCGTTTACCGTTATTTATTTTACGTGCTGTCTTTGAATCGGACATCGCGTCTTTTATTTTCTTGTACAAAGCTTCCGCAATCGCGGGAACGATTAACATTACCGAAGGCTTGAAAGTATTCATGTTTGCGGCAATATTTTCAATGCTGTCGTTAATGCAGATGGTAGCACCGTAGCAAAAAATACCAAGGTTATCTACGGTTAATTCAAATGTATGATGCACGGGAAGCACACTTAAAACAACTTTCGGTCCCGAGAAGTTTGATGCAAAATCAAGTCTGTGAATTTCTTTTAGGTTGCTGACAATATTTGTCTGCGAAATCATAACTCCCTTGCTGACTCCGGTTGTACCCGAAGTAAAGAGAATTTCGCACACCTTTGCGGGATCGGTTTCAGGCATTTCAACTTCTTTGGCCTTTAAAAATCCCTGATATTCTTCTCCTAAAAGACAGTGAATCTTTTTTACTTTTTTTATGTTCTTTTTTGCTTCTGCAGCGGTCTCTTCAAACTCTTCGTCATAAAGAATCACGTCCACATCGCCCGCTTCGAAAAGATAAAGCATTTCTTTTTTAAGAAGCATCTTATCAATGGGAACAACCACGTTTCCGCTTATGATGACAGCAAGAAAAGACACAATCCATTCATAGCTTGTGCCGCCTAAAATCGCTATATGTTTTGATTTGTAACCGTTGCCGACAAAAGATGACGCAAGTGCATATACATCGTTTCTTAATTCTTTGTACGTTCTGTCAGTAATAACTTCATCCCTGAAGAAACGATATGCAATGTTGTCTGAATATTTCTCGTAAATCTCGTCTGTAAATTCTTTTATCGTGTTGAAATTATCACTCATATATATCCACTCTTCTTTATTATCGAATAGTATTACAAAGGAAGATCAAAGACCTTCGCGAAATTGTCGTAGAGAATCTTTTCTCTGACATCATCCGAAAGATTTAATTTCATAAATCTCTCATATTCTTTCTTGGGATTCCACATCGGGAAATCGCTTCCGAAGAAGAATCTTTCGGGTCCGAAATGATCTATAAATCTCTCCGCCGTAGCGTTGTCTATCATAAATAAAGAACTTGATGTGTCGTAATAAACATTGTCAAGCTTGGGATTATGGAACGAATCCTTCCATCTTCTGTATCCGCCGAAATGTGCACCGATTACGGTAAGTCCGGGAAACATTTTTGCTACCTTTACCATCTTTTCGGGAGCGGAAAAGTCATATCTGTCATCGCCCATATGGAAAAGAACCGCAAGACCCTCTTCTTCCATAGCCTTATAGATAGGAAACTGCTTCGGATCGTCGATATCGTAGCGCTGCATATCGTTGTGATATTTAACACCGCAAAGTCCCAGTTCCTTTACACGGGCAAGTTCTTCCTTAAAGTTTTCGTAATCCTTGTGCATGGATGCAAAACCGATAAGATTAGGATGCTTTGCAACTTCTCCTGCTATGAAATTGTTGATACTTTCAACCTGTGCGGGCGAAAGTGCCGAGGAACAAACCAGTGTGTAGGATGTACCGAGTTCTTCCTCACATTTTAAGAGGCTGTCAACAGATGCATCCGAGCTCATCGATATTCCGTAGAACTCCCCTATCGATTCGGATGCCTTGAAAGCAATTTTGCTTGGAAAGATATGCGCATGCGCATCAATTATTCTCATTTTTCATTTTCTCCGATATATTTAAAATCAATATTCTTCTGTTTTTTCTTCTGTCGGCTCTTCCGACCTTTCTTCGATTTTTTCTCCGGTTTTTTTCTTGCCGAAAAGAAGATCAAAATCTTTTTCCTTATAGACAAAAATCATCGAGAAAATCATCAGTGCAAATCCGACTGTAATAAAGCTGTCAGCGACATTGAACACGGGGAAGTTGATGATTTCGACATAAATCATGTCAACAACATATCCGTGGAAAAGCTTTTCTCCGTTAAATATTCTGTCAATAAGATTGCCTATCGCTCCGCCACATAAACAGATAAGGCAGATTCTTGCGATAATAAATTTCTTTTCGAAAGGAAGTTTGTAATAAAAATATGTCAGTGCCGCAAGAACAATGGGCGTTAAGATAATGAACAGAACCTGTTTGTTCTGAAGCATTCCCCATGCCATTCCTTCGTTTCTCACGAAATATATTCTTAATACTTTGTCGATAATATAAAACCCGTTCGTACCCTTTACGTAAAGAAGTGTAAGGTGTTTGGTCCACTGGTCGAGAAAAACAATACCTATAATGGCCAGCAGTGGAATTATATATTTTTCAAGCGTTTTTTTCATGTGTAAATCCTATAATATGTTAATTCCGTTCTCGGCTGCGATTTCATATACTTCCTCGGGCCAGATTGAAGACTGAACTTCGCCGATGTGTGCACGCTGTAAGAAGAACATGCAGATTCTCGACTGTCCGATACCTCCGCCGATTGTGTAAGGAAGTTTCTTATCAAGAATGGCTTTCTGGAAAGGCATTTCCATTCTCTCTTCGCAGTTTTTCTTTTTTAACTGATAACGAAGCGAATCCTCGTCTACTCTGATACCCATTGAGGAGATTTCGAATGCACTTCCGAGGATGGGATAATAAACCAAAATATCACCGTTTAATTTCCAGTCATCATAGTCGGGAGCTCTGCCGTCATGAGGCTCGCCGGATGCAAGGTCATCGCCGATCTGCATAAGAAATACCGCACCCTTTTCTTTTGTGATAAGATTCTCTCTTTCCTTGGGAGTCTTATCGGGATACATGTTTTCAAGTTCCTGTGTTGTAATGAAGAATATTTCATTGGGAAGGAACGGATCCATAAAATGGTATTTGCCGCAGATATAAAACTCGGTCTGCTTGATAGCCATGTATATTCTGAAAACTGTTTCTTTTAGGGTGTCGAAATTTCTTTCATCCTTGTCGATGATTTTTTCCCAGTCCCACTGATCGACATAGATTGAATGAAGGTTGTCTGTATCTTCATCTCTTCTGATGGCGGTCATATCTGTATAAAGGCCTTCGCCCTTTTTAAAGCCGTATTCGTGAAGAGCCATTCTTTTCCATTTTGCAAGGGAATGAACTATTTCAACTTCTGCATCGTCATGCTCTTTAATGCCGAACTTAACAGGTCTTTCAACACCGTTTAAGTTATCGTTTAAACCTGATGCAGGCCATACGAAAAGGGGTGCCGAAACTCTGGTTAAATTGAGTGCGTCGGCTAATGCTCTTTCAAAATAGTCCTTGACTTCCTTAATTGCTTTTTCAGTTTCTTTGATTGATTGCGGGGATCTGTATCCCTTGGGTACGTAAATGTGTTCCATTTTTATGTCCTGGCTTTCCTAAAAATATATACAGACGAATTGTTCACACAATCCGCGCATTTTAAACTACATAACTAATATATTATATACTAAAACGCTCTCTTTTTCAATTACGGCAGTTAATCTGTGATTATATACCGCATATCCCTTATAAACTTCTCTGCGGTCTCCAAAAGTTTTTCTTCGTCTCTCTCGGGCAGTCCGCACATCTTGTAATTAATCTCAAATCCGGGAATTGAACCATTTACAAAGCGTATTTTCTGCGGATGTGAATTGATAAAATCAACCAGTTTGTCGGGATCCACCTTTGCCTGCGGGTACAAATCGACTTTTATTTTTCCTTCGGAACCTCTTATCTGAGTCACATATTCTTCTCTTGCAACACTCTTTAAAAGTGCCAGTCGTAAAAGATAATCCGCCTGCTTGGGAACTTTGCCGAAACGGTCAGTTAATTCTTCTACCATTTCGTCGTAATCAACCTTACCGTTTATTGACGCTATTCTCTGGTACATAATGAGTTTTTCGTTCTCGTTTATGATGTACTCGGGAGGCATATAAGCATCGATGTTTAAATCAATTCTCGTATTGTAATCATCGATTCTCTCTTCGCCCTTGGCTTCGATAATCGCATCATTTAACATCTTGCAGTATAGCTCGTAACCTACGGCTTCCATGTGGCCTGACTGCTTATATCCTAAAAGATTCCCGGCGCCTCTTATCTCTAAGTCACGCATACTGATCTTAAAGCCGCTTCCTAAGTCTGTGAATTCACGGATTGCTTCAAGACGCTTCTGTGCGATTTCGCTGACTACCCTGTTCTGCTGATACATTAAGAACGCATAGGCGCTTCTGTTACTTCGGCCAACTCTTCCCCTGAGCTGATAAAGCTGTGCAAGGCCGAATCTGTCGGCATTATCGATGATGATCGTATTTACGTTCGGAATATCAAGACCGGTCTCAATGATGGTTGTTGAAATAAGTACGTCAATTTCTCCGCGCACAAATTCATACATGATATCCTCGAGTTCTTTTTCGTTCATCTGACCGTGAGCAAAACGCACTCTGGCATTGGGTACCAGTTTGCTGATTGCCTCGGCCTCAAGATCGATGTCTCTGACGATATTATGCACAAAATAAACCTGTCCGCCTCTTGCTATTTCTCGGTTTATGGCTTCTCTTATAAATTCCTCGTTGTATTCGAGAATAAAGGTCTGAATCGGCAGTCTGTCGACAGGTGCTTCCTCAAGAAGTGACATGTCTCTGATGCCTGTTAAACTCATATGAAGCGTTCTCGGAATAGGTGTCGCGGAAAGTGTCAAAACATCCACGTCTTTTCTTAATTTCTTAATCTTTTCCTTGTGTCCGACACCGAATCTCTGCTCTTCGTCGATGATAAGAAGTCCGAGATTTTTTATCTCCACATCTTTGGATAAAAGTCTGTGTGTACCGATTACGATATCAACCTGGCCTTCTTTCATTCGTTTAACCGTCGCACGCTGTTGTGCTGCACTTCTGAAACGGCATAAAAGTTCTATCGAAATCGGATAGTCTTTCATTCTTTCCTTGAAGGTATTGTAATGCTGGTCGGCTAAGATTGTAGTCGGTACCAGGTATACAACCTGCTTTCCGCCCATAACCGCTTTGAATGCTGCCCTTATTGCAACTTCTGTCTTTCCGAAACCTACGTCGCCGCAGATAAGACGGTCCATAACCTTGCCTGTTTCCATATCGTCTTTAACCGCATTGATTGCATCCATCTGATCTGCGGTCTCCTCATACGGAAACATCTCTTCGAATTCTTTCTGCCAGAGTGAATCCTTCTCGTAAATATGGCCTTTAAGCTTCTGTCTTTCGGCATAAAGTTCAACGAGTTCTCTTGCTGTTTCTTCAACACCCTCTTTAACTCTCGCCTTGGTTGCAACCCATTCCTTACCGCTTAATCTGTTAAGTCTCGGAGTTGCGCCTTCAGCCGATGAATACTTTCCGATAATGTCAAAGGAAGTTGCGGGAACATAGAGATTGTCGCCCTTTGCATACTCAACCTTCATATAGTCTTTGGTGATTCTGTCCTGACTGATTTTTTCGATACCGCGGTAAATACCGATACCGTATTCTTCGTGTACAACAAAGTCACCTACTTTAAGTTCGTTATAATCTGTAATCTTTAATCCGGAATATTTTTTGCCTCTTCTTTTCTTTCTCTCTCGGCCGAAAATATCCGAATCCGAAAGCATCGCAAATTTAAGGTTTCTGTACACGAAACCTTTCTTAAGTGTGCCGGCGAAAGTCATTATTTCGCCTTTGTTTAACTCTCTTTCCCTATTATCCGAATAGAATGCCGCAATACCTTCTCTGGTTATATCATCTGCAATTCTTCGCGCTCTTGTTTTGGATGCGGAAAAAACCATTACACGGTAGCCTTCGCGGTGATATCTTTCCAAATCTTTTATGAGCTCGGTGATTGCACCGTTATAACTCGGTACACTGACTGTATTAAAGTTAACCGCATAATCGTCTTTGCCCGGCTCGTCGTCAAAGCTTGCAAGCTTTACGCAAGGGAATGATAAATACTGTTTCTTAACATCCGCGTAAGCTTGAAGAAGTTTAAGCTGCCCGGGGAGTGCATAACCCATTTCGACTCTGTGCTTAAAACTGTCGGTAAATTCCGCCTCGCTCTCTTCGCCCTTTTTATCAACCTTCTTCGGCTCATCGATGCAGATGATGGTCTTTCTGTCTTTAAAAAGACTTAAGAAGCCCGATGCTGCGGGATAAAAATATTTGATATATCCGTCGAGATTGACTTTGTTTGCAAACTGCGAAACCTTTAAATCAAACTCTTCTCTCTCGAATTTAACCCTCGCCGCTTCCTCGGTTTTAAAAGCATCCCTTAATTTCTTTTCGTGATCCTTTGATTCCTTTGTAATCTTTTTAAGGCCGTCTCTGAAGACGTCTTCATCGATTACGTTTTCTGTTGCAGGATAAAAAGTTACGCTTTTTACTTTTTCAATCGAACGTTGTGACTGCGCATCAAAAAATCTGATGGAGTCGACTTCATCGCCCCAGAATTCAATACGCACAGGATTATCCATTGTGAGGTCAAAAATATCAAGAATACCGCCCTGAATACGCATCTGTCCGGGCGTTTCAACGATGTCGGACATTTCATATCCCATATGAATAAGCTTATATCTTAAAGCCTCAAGTTCGCAGATTTGTCTGACGCTTAATGAAACTATATTTTCATTAAAAACTTCGGGCGGAACCACGGGTGTCATCAGCGCATCAATAGTGGTAACTACCGTAAGTTTTTTGTTTTCCCTGAAATTACGGAGTGTACGAAGTCTCTCCTGTGCTATCTGATTACCGCAGATGTCGGCCTGATAAAAGCAGATATCCTTGCCCTTAAAATAAACAACATCCTTGTCGTACATACGGCTTTCTTCGAGGATTTCGTTAGCACGGATATCGTCGTAAGTTATGATAAAACGTACGTCAAAAGAAGCGCCGAATGCGTGGGACAGGTGAATCTTCTGCGAGTCCGTCGTAGCCGGCACATATACTGGTTTCTTATTCTTCAAAACTTCATGCGCTTTCGAAAACTCCTTGTTTTCGTAAAGCGGTGCGTAAAAAACTTCCATATATCTTTATTCTTCGTTCGATTTTGTTTCTTTAGCCTGCTCTTCGCTTTCAGTCTTCGCGGGCTTTTCCTTTTTAGGCTTCTGGTTATAAATGTTCATAGCCTTCTCAATATCGCCGCCAAGCATCATTACAGTCGCCTCTGCTGCCTTTGTAAAGGACTCTTTCATCACTTCTGAATCATCCTTGTTGAAATGTCCAAGCACATGATTAACAAGGTCCATCTCGGGGATTTTGTCTCCGACACCGACCTTAATTCTAAGGAACACCTGAGTGCCTAAATGCTGAATGAGGCTCTTAATGCCGTTATGTCCGCCGGCCGAGCCTTTATCGCGTATGCGAAGCGTTCCCACAGGCAGTGAAATATCATCATAAAGTACAATGAGCTCGCTCTCGGGATCAGCCTTGTAATAATCCGTTATCTCCCTTACTGCCTCACCCGAATTGTTCATATAAGTCTGGGGTTTTACGAGTATTACTTTCTGCCCCTCGATATATCCTTTTCCGACCAAAGCTTTATGCTCGGCTTCCCTGATGTTAATATTATATTTGTTTGCAAGCACGTCTATGCTGTTAAAACCAGCATTGTGCCTGGTGTTCTCATATTCTTTTCCGGGATTTCCCAGTCCGACTATAATAAACATTTTCAATACCTCATATTATTAACCCAAACACTTTATTATATCATATGTCCGGGTCCGAATCACTTAATTACAGTATATTTTTTCTTGCTAAAAGAATTCTGTCGGCAATACTTCCTGCATTCGCAAAACCAATCTCCTGCAATTCTTTAGCCGATTCTTTTATTGCGTTTTCAAAAAGGTTAAGCACATTTTGATAATTATCCATAGCCGGTTTTTCGCCAACTCCGACTTTTGATGCCAATATCCTGAAATCATCTTCACCGATTCTGTCCAGATTGATTTTCCCGCCGATATTAAAAGACATATTCCTTGTTGCGCTTTCATAAATCACAGTGCTTAACATATCGTAAGCAGGCGCGAGGCTGGTTCTTTCCAAATCCGAATCATATAAAAGAGAATAGTTTTTGATATGCGCATCAGTGTTGCCAAGCACATAATTATATACAATCCTGTTCCAGAGTGCCAGCTGATCTTCCAGCGGTTTTTTGGCGTAACTGCGGATTATTTCAAACATTTTCTCTGCGTAGTTCTGCCCTTCTCTTTCATACTTTTCAAAAGACGCTATTCCCATAGCCTGCGCAAAGTCTTCCTGATGAATCCTGAACGGACGTTTCAGACCGTCTATAATCTCTGATGTTTCATCAATAACTCTGTCAAATCTTTTCGTGGCAAAAAGCACCTCGGAATCAATACCTTTGCCGACATTGATAATAAAACTCTCGGGAACATTTATTCCGCATTTGCGTGCTGCCAGCATGGACAGCTGCTCATTGGTAACTATTCCATCCAGCCTGACATGGCTTTGTTTGACAATATGAGTGCTCGGTGCCAATCCGTACGGAAGATACCAGTTCCTTTCTTTTTCATCAAAATACAAGCCGACTTTTCCGGACGCACCCGTCAGTGATAAATGTGTTTTTATCACTATTTCCGTAGATTTGGTCGTCCCCTCTGCGGCAAGCTCCTCTACCTGTTTCGAAGTTATCCTCTCGTATCCGGATTTTTCTTCCGGATTGTCTTCATCTATTCTAATTGCTCCGATGCACTCTCTTCCAAGATTGTAAAGAATTGATAAGTAATCATTCTCGTCAAAATGCATATTTGCAGCAATATTTTTTCTAAGGAACCCTTCCGGCAAAAGTCCGTCAAAAAAGGCCCTTGTCCGATAAGGCGAAAAAGGCTCTTCCTGTAACGGAAGTGATATTGATATGGCTTTCCCTTTTCCCGACAAATAATCTTCATCATACGAAAAACATGAATCTTCATACGATGAACCTTCGATTTTTCCGACTCTTATCTGTTTACCGCGGATTTCAACAAATACATTGTATTTTTTCATTATTATCCTCTCGAATTAACTTCAATATCCAGTCCAAGCAGATTTGCAAGATAGATTGCCTTGCCAAGTTCTGCCGTGCTTTTGCCGTTTTCCAGATCCGAAATAAAACTAATGCTGAATCCCGTAAACTCTGATAAATAACGCTGTGTGTAGCCAAGCTCTTTTCTTCTTTTTTTCAGTGCAATTCCAAAATCCGAAGAATTGTTTATTTTCATAACCGCCTCCAAAATAAGCCGTTCGAACAAATTTGACCGTTTTAGGCATAAAATAAGCCGTTCGGCTTTATTTCCTAATTTGCATTATAAAATAAGCCGTACGGCAAAGTCAAGTGTATTTAATATTATCTTGATGTGTAATAATACTCCGTAACAGTTATGCTCTCAGGATCTTCATCATAAAAGAGAAGCACGCCGTCCTTAATTGTTCCGTTATATTTAATACGGGTCATCTGATCGGTAAACTCTATCTTCCCGTCGGATGTGTAGGTATATTTTAATTTGTGTTCATTTCCCTTTTTCAGATAAACACCTTTTCCGTAGCCGTCCAGGGTAATCGTGTAATCGTAGTCCGTATGCGTTGCAAGAGGCCCTTTTTCATATACAAAATAATATGTTCCCTGCGAGCCCGGCATCGGCGTTTCGCCACATGCCGTAAGCATTAAAAGCACGCTCATAAAAGATATAACCGCAATTACTCTTTTCGATAATTTTGCAAACATTTCTTTCCCCTTTTTATCATTTCTTTTATGATATTATCTCTTTAATTGTAACATCTTAAGACATTAAATCAACATCGAAAAAGAGAGCTTTTCAGCTCTCTTTCTCTTTTATTATAATCCCCTCTACAATTCAGAGTTCATTCATTCTTCCGGCATGTTTTCGTAAGCAGATAAAACTTCTGTCTGAATGTAATTTCTGGTTTCGGTTTTAATCGGATGAGCGATGTCTCTGTAACCCTCGTCTCCGGCTTTTCTTGAAGGCATTGCGGCAAAGAGTCCTTTTTCGCCTTCGATGATCTTGATGTCGTGTACTACGAACTCGTCATCGAAAGTGATGCTCGCCACACCTTTAAGTTTTCCACCGTCAGTCATTCTACGAACTCTCACATCTGTAATCTTCATAATTATCCCCCTCCCTAAGTAGTTCGTTTTTAAATCGAGTATCTGTCGTTTTGCTCTATCAATATTTTAATCTCGCCCTCTCCGACATAATTGGAATTGGCTCTGATAGTATCCCGACTTTCAACAATACAGTTTTCAAGGTAAGTATTGTCTCCAATATATACATCGTTCAAAATGATGGAATTCTTAACCACACAATTGTTACCAACGAAAACATTTTTAAAAATTAATGAATTTTCTACCGTTCCGTTGATGATGCTGCCACTGGAAACGAGGCTGTTCTTAACCTTGGCACCCACATTGTATTTAGCGGGAGGCAGATCGTCGACTTTCGAATATACATCAGGATATTCTCTGAAGAAGTAGTTTCTGACGTCTTTCTTTAAGAAATCCATGTTTGTTTCGTAGTAATCTTCGACGCTGGCGATATTTCTCCAGTAACTGTCGAGTTTGAAACCGAATATTCTCTTCATATTCTTGTAACGGATAAGAATATCGGCTACAAAATCGTATCTTCCCTCTTCGTTGGCCTTTTCGATAAGTTCGATCAGAAGTCTTCTTCTGATAACGTAGATACCGCAGGATACGATATTCGATTTAGCCACGATGGGTTTTTCTTCAAATTCTTCGATACGGTTTTCCTCATTCATTTTAAGAACGCCGTATCTGTCAACGTTTTCGCCCTCAGGCATTTCTTTTACAACAACCGTGATATCGGACTTTTTGTCGATATGATATTCAAGAAGTTTGTTGTAATCGAGTTTGTAAACGCAGTCGCCCGATGCGATAACTACATAAGGCTCATGGCTCATTTTTAAGAATTCGAGATTCTGGTAAATGGCATCTGCGGTACCTCTGTACCAGTTGCTGTTTTCAGACGTTTCAATAGGTGTGAAAACATACAGACCGCCCTGTTTTCTACCGAAATCCCACCATTTTGATGAGCTTAAATGTTCGTTAAGGCTTCTTGCGTTGTACTGTGTGAGTACTGCTACTTTCTGAATATGCGAATTTGACATATTACTTAATGCAAAGTCGATACTTCTGTAGCTTCCGGCGATGGGCATAGCCGAAATGGCACGTTTCTGTGCAAGTTCTCTCATACGGTTTGAATGTCCGCCCGCTAATATGATTCCTATCGCTCTCATACTTCATCACCTGCCTTAATCAACGTTTTGCCACTGGCTAAACTCATATTTTCAAGGTCTTCAGATTTGATATTTCCCGCGATAACGGAATTCTTTCCGACGCATACGCCATCGGGAATGACCGTCTTCTCACCTACTGTAACCAGTCCGTGATTATAAATATGAGGATCGGTCTCATTATCAACTTCTTCACCCACACCAAGTTTTACATCATTACCGATTTCAACGTTCTCGGCGATAATTGCTTTGTTGATTTCGCAGTTCTTGCCGATGCACGTATCATTCATAATGATTGAATCGCGTACTACAGTTCCTTCTTCGATCGTAACCCCACAACCGATAATAGAATTGTATACTTCCCCATAAATAACTGTTCCTTCTCCAATAAGGCACTTTTCAATGACGGTATTGTCTGCTATATACTGAGGCGGAAGTGTATCCGACTTTGTATATATCTTCCAGTATTCCTCATACAGATTGAATACCGGAACAATGTCGATAAGCTCCATATTGGCTTCCCAATAAGAATGAAGGGTTCCTACGTCCTTCCAGTAGCCGTTATATTCATATGCATATAACGGAGCTCCCTTTTCGTGACAGTAAGGAATGATATGTTTTCCGAAATCAAGATTAGGTTCTTCGGATTTTGCCAGAAGCGCTTCTTTTAATGTCTTCCAGTTGAAGATATAAATTCCCATAGAAGCCAGATTGCTTCTCGGATTTGCGGGCTTTTCCTCGAAATCCGTAATCTTTCTGTTTTCATCTGTGATTACGATACCGAATCTCTTGGCTTCCTCCAAAGGAACAGGCATTGCTGCGATTGTAACCTCAGCACCGTTCTTCTTATGGAAGTCGAGCATTACCTCGTAATCCATCTTGTAGATATGGTCTCCCGAAAGAATCAGAACATAATCGGGATTATAACTTTCCATATAATCCAGGTTCTGATAGATAGCATTAGCGGTACCCGTATACCACTCGGTATCGGTACTTTTCTCATAAGGAGGAAGGACCGTTACACCACCGATATTCCTGTCAAGATCCCAGGGAATACCGATTCCGATATGAGTATTAAGACGAAGCGGCTGATACTGTGTCAAAACACCGACAGTGTCAACACCCGAATTGATACAGTTACTTAACGGAAAGTCGATAATTCTGTATTTTCCGCCGAAAGAAACTGCGGGCTTGGCAACCTTTGCCGTCAGCACACCGAGTCTGCTTCCCTGACCGCCTGCGAGTAACATTGCAATCATCTCTTTTTTAATCATGTGATCACCTCTCAAGCATCTAAAAATATTGTCCCCCAACAATAAAGATATTATACCATG
>JAEEGH010008155.1_pt1 | contig 24888 bp, 25 predicted proteins | sample 9134181 | NCBI WGS metagenome assembly JAEEGH01 (sample SAMN16246544, study PRJNA631951) | gut metagenome | biome: gut microbiome; feature: rumen; material: DP-attached | host: Bos | place: Iran: Karaj | collected 2018-10
GTCAGAGCCTTGATCTTATTCTCGGTGTTGTCCTTGTCATCCACCACGGAACATCCCGGTCGGCGAGGCACCATTGGGATCATGATGAGATGATTTTGAAGCCAGTTCAAGATTGTTTTGTGTTAGTACGTTTCAGACTTGATGGGCCAGTAGAGTTTGTCGTAATAATGCCTCACCAACCCAGGCATACAAATTCCGATGCTGTCTTGTGCCCCGCTGATGATGCCATCACTTCGCTCAGGGTCATTCTCGAAGCAGAAGACCAATTTGGCAAGCGTCTCAGGATCCATGTCGGGCAATTTCATCGGCCAAATCTTCTTGATCATGTTGCGGGTTGATGTGGAGAGGCCGCAACGCTCGCGTACCTCGAAAGTCGGCTCCAAAGAGATGGTGATGGCCCAACCTGGCGCAAAACATGAGACATAAGGCTGGTCAATCCAAGTGCCGGCCAAGTCCAAGCGGGTGGGAATCTGACAGAGGTCGTGTTTCAATGCCGTCGACGAACGTGCCTCCAAGCCTTCCGATGGCGTGCGTTGCAGCACCACATATTCAATGCCGCGCGCTTCGCAGAAGCGACGTTTTTCTTCCGATGCTCCATCTTCGTTAACCACAAAAATGTCGGGTTTTATTCTGTCAACTGTGCCCACAAAGTCCATCACGCCGTCGCCATCGTTGATGAAAGCGTCTTTCACATAACGGATGGCTTTTACCATGAAGAGGCGTTCCTGTTCAGGGTAAAGGGTCTTATGGTTTTTGTAGTGAAGGATGGTCTCGTCGGAGCCGATGCCTACATAAAGGTCGCCATACTGAGCCGCTTGGCGGAAAAACTCTACATGTCCACTATGCAAGAGGTCGTAACATCCTGAAACAAATACTTTTTTGGTCATTCAGCTTGGTTTTGGCTGCAAAGATAAAGATTTGTTGAATTGTTTAATCGTTGATTGTTGAATTGTTTGAAAGAATTTACAAAGTTTTCACTTCCGCCAAAGCTGACACATAATACCAGCGTCCGTTGCTTTCGCAATAGCATTTGTAACGGGTGCGTTGCTTCTCCCCTTTTTGGAAGATGAGACCGTTTTTCAACACAAATCGGGTTCCTGCGGGAAGGCTCTCCACTGTGGTCACATTTTCGGGGTTCTTGTCGTATTGGTGCAAACCCCTTTGAAGGTTTTGGTCGGCGGTGCTGCTCGCTTTGATGTGTTGCAAGTGTTTTTGCAGAGCGGCGAGAACCTCTTTTGGGAAAACGGTTTCGGTCAGAAAAGGTTGCAACAAAGTGGAAAAACTTGTCTGCCATTCTTGGCCATGGGGCTGCACTTTTCTTGAGCCATATTGCTGATACACATCGTAATGCGCCACTTCGTGAACATATGTGATGAGCATCTGATAGGGGTTCAAGTCCAGATTGAGCGTAATGGAACAAATGCCGTTTGGAGTTCGTGGCGGACGGAAATCGCCCAATTTGGAGCTGCGCGGCCGCTTGAAATGTAGTTTGAAACGGCGTTGTGTGAACATCTCACCTACCATTGCCACCGCCGGCTCTGGAAAGTAGTGTTTCAATAGTTGAAGTTCTTCAGCCTTCATCGTTGTGCAGGAGTTCGTATTCTATGGTTTCCTGTGGTGTGTAGCTCCACTTGGTGCAGCTGTTGCAATGGCGCGGTGCGCGGCGACGACCAGGCACTTCCTTGGTCTTGCAGGAAGATATGAAGAATGTGGTAAGAATTAATGCGAGAAGTAAGATTGTTTTTACTCCCCCTGCCCCCCTCTTAGAGGGGGAATCCCCCCCTTTTAAGGGGGGCAGGGGGGATTCAAAACACGCTTCTCTATTTATGATACTTTTCATTTTGATAACCAGTTTGCAGGATTCTGTCGTGCTTGTTCTTTCAAGAGTTCAAAATGCAATTCCGTTTTGTTCTCGGTTTTGTTGGTGTGCACGGTACCAATATTTTGCTTGGTTTTCACCTTGTCTCCGCGTTTCACTGTGACATTTTCAAGGTTGGAATACACTGTGAAATACTCACCGTGGCGGATGATGACCACTGTGTTGGAGCCAGTCAGTTTGGTGACGCTGGCCACCTCACCGTCGAAGACGGCTCGGGCTTGAGCGTTTTCAGTGGTGGCGATATCGATGCCGTTATTGGTCACGGTGACCTTGTCTGACACCACCGAGGCATGTTTGCCGTAGGATGAGGAAATCACCCCGCGCTCCACAGGCCAGGGCAGCTTGCCTTTGTTGTTGGCAAAACTGGTCGATAGGGTTTTCTCGGCAGGAGTCAGGGCCATGCCTTTTTCTTTGGTTGTTGTGGTCGTGGTCTTGCCTTTGTTGGCGTTTTTCTTGGCTTCTTCCTTGCGTTTCCGTTCGGCTTCGGCATTGGCTCTTCTGATTTCCTCGGCGATGATGTCGTCGATGGCCTTTTGCAGTTTTTTGGCCTGCTGTTGCTTGTTCTTGATGTCTTGTTGCAGGCTGCCTTCTTTCTTTTTGAGCTTGTTCACCTGACCGTTAAGCTCTTTCTTTTCTTTTTGGAGGGCTTCTTTTTGGGTTTTCTCGTCTTTCAGCAAGGCGGCTTGTTCCTCTCGGGCTTGTTGGCTGGCTTCCACTTCACCCGTGATTTGCCTCTCGGTCGAGGCAATCTGTTCCATCTTGATTTTACGGGCATCGTTGAATTGCCGGATGTAGCGCAGTCGGGTGAAGGCTTGGTTGAAGTCCTTGGAGGCAAAAATAAACCCCAAGTTATTGTAATGGTTGCGGTTTTTGTAGGCAAACGACACCATTTTTGCATATTCTTTGCGAAGGTTGGCTAAGTCTGTGTTCAGGCTCTTGATGTTTTTTTGTCCAGCGTTGATTTCCTCGTCAAGAACGGCAATCTGTTCATTATATGTCGTGATGAGCTGCTCGCGTTGTTTGATTTTCTTGTCGAGAAGGTTGACCTCGTTGAGGGTCATCTCCTTGTCTTTCTTGGTTTTTGTCAGCAATTGGTTGGCAGTCGAAATCTCTTTCTGCAACGAAGTGATTTCGTTTTGCAGTTGCTTCTTCGACTTGCCTTTAGTCTTTTGCGCAAACGAAGGGTTGACCAAGGCTAACAACAATAATACCAATATGATATGCAGTCTCTTCATGGTTTCTTTGGCAAGCGCATGCGTTCAATCTTATCTGTAATCTTCAGCGGGAAGCTCGTCTTTTCATCCAGTTTGATGTTTTTATATTTCACTTTTGCGGAGAGGTTACCCATAAAGAAGGTCTTCAGTTGGACAATCTGATTCTCAACGGGCGGAAGCCCTTCATTATTGTCCAAGAGCAAAGTTTGTATCCATGGCAGGCTGATGGGTATGCCGAGTTGGACGGCAACGGAATCCAATGGCTCGGCTAGGTAGGTCTTTTCCAATCGGTTGAGAATCCAAATCGAGTCGTTGTTGACTTTGGAGCGCAGCACTTCCACGCCCATGGTGGCGGTGACACTGAGCCACACGAGGCTGTCTTTGCGCATCCTAAGCTGTCCCGACAAGTCGTCGAATGCCATGCCGTTGCCTTCGGCTTGGATATCGAGGTTGGAGGTCAGCCATTCGAAGGGTTGCAGCTGTATGGACTTAACGGTTTTCTTTCGCGAGGCGCAGGAGGTGACGCTAAGCAACAAAACAAAAAGCGCTATGGTGGACCAGTTTTTCACATTCAGTTTTCCTTCAATTTCTGTTCCAAATCCTTGGATCCGCCACCGGCTTTCTGAGCTTTGTTCCAATATTCCTTGGCTTCGCTTTCCTTGCCGAGCTTGAGCAGGATATCGCCATAGTGTTCCAAATTGGCGCCCGAAGGGTTCTTGTCGAGACCAAGGCATTTCTTCATCTCTTTCTCGGCTTCCTTGTAACGCCCGAGTTTGTAGAGCACCCAGGCGTAAGTGTCTAAATAATAGACATTGTCGGGCACCAACTCGTTGGCATGGATGGCCATCTGCAAGGCTTCTTCCAGTCGCTCACCTTTCAGCGAAAGATAATAAGCGTAATTGTTGAGTACCAAGGCATTGTCGGGGTCATTGCGCAGGGTGCGGTCATAGGCATCGAAGGCTTTCTCTTCATCGCCTTGCTGGTGATAGATATCGCCCAAGAAAGCGTCGAATTCGGCCATTTGCAACTTGTCGGAGGTGTATCTCCTACCCTTCTCCAGGTAGTTGATGGCGTCTTCGTTGTTTTTCAACACAGCATTGGCCACGCCTGCATACCAATAGAATACGGGTTGCATGGGATAATACTTCAAGGCGGCCACGGCATGGTCGCGCACGGCCTCGTTCTCTTCGAGCCGCGACTCGCTGACAATAAGGTTTTGCCAAGCGCGGAAGTCGGTGCTATCGATGGCCAATGCCTGCTGGTGCAATGCTTTTGCCTGCGCGGCGTTTTCGTTGACCATGTAGTAGGAGCCGAGGATAAGGTAGCCCAGTTTGTTGTCGGGGTGGGTCTCGATGAAAGCCTCGCCACATTGCTTGACTTGCTCGTTGATTTGCTTCGACTGGTTGTTTTTCTGCATCCAATAGTCGTAGGTGTTGGCTTTGGTGGTGATGTCGAGGTTTTTGTTGCGGATGGCACCCAAAAGCTCGTTGAAGGCCTTGTCGTTGTCGCCGTTCTTTTCGTAAAACTCAAGCAACGAGATGTTGATATACGGATTTTCGGGATTAATCTCCTTGATTTTCTCGTAGGTTTTCAAGGCGTCCTTTTCCTTGCCGTTCTCAGCGTACTCTTGGGCTAACAGACCATAATAGCGCACGTTTTCCGGGTTTTGCTCTATCAGTCTCTCAAGTTCCGAAATCACTTTTTTGTTGTTGCCTTGCCGTTTGTAGATACTGAGACGCTGCTCTGTGAGGAACTCGTTTTCCCCAAGGATTTGTTCCAGCAAGTCCATCTTTTCTATGGCTTTGCTGTAGTTTTCCGTCACCAGATAGGCATCAATCAGCTCGCTGAGCATGTCGGGGTCTTCGGGGTATTTCTTGGTCAGGCTTTCATATAGCTTGATGAAGTCGTTGTATTGGTCAAGGTTGCGGTAAAACAGCCCGAGACGCATCTGATACCATTTGTTTTCGGGTTCGAGTTGGGTGGCTTGTTGGATCATCTTGAAGGCTTCTTCGATGCGTCCAGCGTTGTAGTATTGTTCGCTCAGCTCAAACATCGAGGCGGCATCATCGGGCATATAACGCAGGGCTTGTTCGAAGTTGCGGATGGCACCTTCGTTGTCCTCACGGTATTTGCTCTGCAGGCCGTTGGAAAAATAGATGGCATTTTTTTTCTTGTCGGGTTGGCCGTTGAATTCCGATTCCATCTGCTGGGCGAATCCCCACATGGTGCAGCCCAAGGCCAAAAACAACAAAATAACTTTATACTTCATAACTTCGATCTACTTTAAACTCTAAACATACAACAGACTCTAAACTCTGAACTCTAAACTTTAAACTCAACTTTTCCCTGTATGTCCAAATCCCCCCGTTCCCCGTTCAGTCTCCGATAGCGTCTCCACTTGAACCAATTCGCCCTGTTCGCATTTGGCGAATATCATCTGTGCAATACGGTCGCCGCTGTTGATGACAAAGGGCTTGTCGGACAGATTAATAAGGATGACACAGACTTGTCCACGATAGTCGGCATCAATGGTGCCAGGCGAGTTGAGCACTGTGATACCGCTCTTGATGGCCAAACCACTACGAGGACGCACTTGGCCTTCATAGCCTTCGGGGATTTCCATATAGAGTCCGGTAGGCACGAGGCTGCGCTGCATGGGTTCGAGGGTGACGGGGCCTTCGGGCAAATAGGCGCGAAGATCCATACCGGCCGAGGCTTTCGTCTCGTAGGCGGGTAAAGGGTTATTTGAGGTGTTTACGATGTTGATTTTCATTGGTGTTTCTTTTATTTGTAGGGCTTTGTGTCATTGCGAGGAGGAACGATGAAGCAATCTAGGGAATGGTTTGTTTTCTGGATTGCTTCGTTCCTCGCAATGACGCGAAGCGTGTCCTTAGACTCGTATCTAAATATAACGCAAAAATAGGCTTTATATTTGGATTGAGGTGCAGATTTCTGAGCAGAAAAATAAAAAAGACGTTTTGCCGTTCATAATTTGTCGTATTTTAGCGACCCAAAACGTAAAGAGTGAAGCGCCTGCTTTTCATATTATTGTTGCTTTCGAGTTGTGTTTTCGCCATTGCACAAAGCGAGGATGGAGATGAACACAAACGTGTTGAGTTTTATGGCTATGTGGTTACGGCTGATAGTCTCCATCCTATACGAAATACACATGTTATCAGTAAGATGGCGCATTGTGGTACCATCAGCAATCAATATGGTATGTTTCGCATTCAGGCGAGACAAGTCGACACACTTTGGGTGAGTTGTGTCGGCTACGCACGTCGCCTAATTACCATCAACCCTACGCTCACTAGTGCCGACACCCTCGTTGTCCGGCTATGGCCTGAGACCATCACCCTGCGTGAGGTGACGGTGCTTCCCTTCACGAACTATGAGACTTTCAAAGAAATGCTCATTACTATGCCTAGCATCAAGACTCTTGATGAGATCGAGCGACTCAATAGTGACCTTGATGACCTTTGGCTGAGTCGTGTGCCGGCAGGCAACGGCAAGCCTACTATCACTGCCAACCCCATACAATATCTTTACGACAAATACAATGCATCGGCGCGCCGACAAGCAAGACTACAACGCAACCGCCGTATGTATAACGAAGTATTACGTGAGCAAGGCCGTACCGATGAGCTCCTCCCCGACTCTCTCGATTTCGCTGTTGACTATAAGTTTTCTGATGACGAGTCGCTCAATCCCAAGGCCATGGTGCCCCGAAAGAAATATATACGCATAGGACAATAAGACCGACCATGACCTTCCGCGATTGGCTTCATAGCATCCTCAATTTGTTCTATCCACGCGTTTGTGCGGCTTGTGGCGAGTCTTTGCTCAAGGATGAGGAAACCGTTTGCTTAAAATGCCGTTACTTGCTACCCAAAACCGGCTATGAACTTAACCCAGACAATCCTTTGGCGCAAACCTTTTATGGGAGGGTAAAGTTTCATGCTGTCACGGCATGTTTCTTTTTCGCCAAGTCGGGTAAGGTGCAACACCTCATCCACGAATTGAAATACAAAGGCAATAAAGAAGCAGGTGTTTTTCTTGGTCAACAATTGGGTGAAACCATCAAAGACGCACCGTTGTTTCAAGGCATCGACTATCTGATTCCAGTGCCGTTGCATCCCAAACGAGAGAAACAACGTGGTTACAACCAAAGCCTGATGATAGCAAAGGGTATTAATGAAGTAACGGGTATCCCGATAGGCGACAAATACCTTATCCGTGCTGTCAACACGGCAACGCAAACCAAAAAATCGGCCGAAGAACGATATAAAAACGTGAAAGATATTTTCGAGGTTCGTTTTCCCGAGGAACTTGAAGGGAAGCATGTTCTTCTCATCGATGATGTGCTGACTACGGGCGCCACTTTGGAATCGTGTGCACATCAGTTGGAAGACATTTCAGGAATTGTCATTAGCGCTGCAACGGCGGCTTGTGCAGGAAATTGATGTTTTTTCATTTTTTTGTAATGCCAACCAACAAATCACTATTTTTGCACATAATCTTTTTAATCAAAAAAATTACTAACCACAAAATTCACACACTATGAAAAAGATTACATTAGCCATTGCCGTTGTCATCATTGGCTTTGTTATGGCCTCATGCGGCACCAAGGTATCACGGACCGAAACCATCCTTAAGGCCGCACAGGAATTTTTCGACCAAGCAAAAGCCAAGCTCTCGGCCATCGACAACGTCGAGGACTTTTTAGCCTTTGTCGATAGCTTCAACGCCGAAAAGGAAGAATTCAGCCAAAACCTTTTTGCCGACTATGTGGACAAAGAAGGCAACGTCAAAGGCTTCACGGAAGAAGAAATCGTTAACCTTCAAACCAAGCTCTCTGACATCGCCACTGAGTACAACAAAGTAGAGGCCGACAAGGCTGCCGAGTTCATAGCGCCCATCATCGAACGTTACGAGAACGCTATCAATGCTCTGTCTGAGGTCAACAGAAACACGGATGATGAAACCATAGACAAGTTGGTTGAGGAATATGAAAGCGCCGAATCCGAGTTGGCTTTGTTTGAAGACTACGACAACGTCCTTCCTGAGCTACAAGAACGCGCCCAAGCCGCCGAAAACAAACTTCAAGGATTTATTGAAGATTTGTTGGGTCTATAAAAACGACGGGCCTCATCCATCAAAAAGCCACCGCTCTCATGGGAAAGCGGTGGCTTTTGTTTTGTAAAGACATTGCGCGCAACGTCTTTACATAGTTCAGGCCTGATACTCTTTCGGGGTATCCTCGCCATTAAGGACACGCAGGCCGTTCAGCGCCAAAGCCTTCATCTCGTCCTCGCCGGGATAGACATACACGGGAGCGATTTTCTCCACATGGCTCTTCACCAAAGCGCAGAAGCCCTTGTCGTAGGCCATGCCACCCGTGAGGAAGATGGCATCCACATCCATGCTGAAAGCGGAGGCTGCGAGACCGCCCACTTCCTTGGCCACTTGATAGGCCATGGCTTTGTAGACCTTCTCCCATTCCTTGTTGCCAGCCTTCACGGCGTTTTCCACTTCGAGGGCGTCGTTAGTGCCGAGGTAAGCGACAAAGCCGCCTTTGCCTTTCAGCATCTGGCCGATTTCTTTCTTGGTGTATTTGCCGCTGAAGCAAGCGTCGACAAGGAAGCCGGCAGGCAGCGAGCCAGCGCGTTCGGGCGTGAAGGGACCGTCGCCATTCAAGGCATTGTTGGTATCGACCACGCGGCCTTTCTTGTGGGCGCTGACCGAGATGCCTCCACCGAGGTGGATGGCGATGATATTCATGTCCTCATACTTGCGACCGAGGTCTTTGGCCAACTGACGGGCGATGATCTTCTGGTTCAAGGCATGGAAGATGGAGATGCGCGGGAAGAGCGGGTGACCTGAATAGCGTGCCACTTCATCCATCTCGTCGACCACGACGGGGTCGGCGATATAGGCTTTCACTCCAATTTCCTTGGCAATGTCATTGGCAATCAAGCCGCCGAGGTTGGAGGCATGTTCACCGTTGTAGCCTTCATTAAGATCCTTGATCATGAGTTCGTTCACCTCATAAACACCTGAGACAAGCGGACGGAGCAAACCACCACGACCCACGACGCAAGCCATTTCGCTCAAGTCGATGCCAGCCTCTTTCAGCTCACGCTTGATGGCTTCGGTGCGGAAAGGCTTTTGGTCGGCGATGTGCTCATATTTCGAGACTTCTTCGGTGGAGTGCTTCAAGTTTTTCTTGAAGACTTGTTCCTCACCTTCGAAGACAGCGATTTTCGTCGATGTGGAACCGGGATTGATGGTTAATATTTTGTGTGCCATATTGTTATATTTTTGTGTTTTTCTGGTGGAGACGCGATTAATCGCGTCTCTACAAACCGATTTCTTTATGCCATCATTGCTGCAAGAGCGATGGAATACAATTTCGTCTTCGACGTGTCGCCGCGCGAAGAGAGCACGCAAGGCACCTTGGCGCCCATGAGCATGGCACCCACCTCGCTCTTGTCGAACTTGGTGCAGCACTTGTAGAACACGTTGGAGGCTTCGAGGTTGGGGAACACCAGGCAGTCGGCGTCGCCAGCCACGGGGCTCTTCATGCCCTTGATGGCAGCTGTCTCGGCGTCGGTGGCGAGGTCGAGGCTGATGGGTCCTTCAACGATGCAACCCTTGATTTGGCCACGCTCGTTCATCTTCGAGATGATGGCGGCATCGACGCAAGCAGGAATGCCAGCGCTCATCTGCTCAGTGGCGGTCACCATGGCGACCTTCGGGCAGCTGACACCTAGCTTGGTGGCAACGGAGGTCACATATTTGAGCAACTGTTGTTTCTGCTTGATGTCGGGCAACGGGATGATGGCGCAGTCGGAAGCCACCATCAGTTTGTGGTAGTTGGGGTTCTCGATGACGGCGACATGGGCCAGGGTCACATTGGGCGGGCAGAGGCCGTGTTCCTTGTTGAGGATGGCGCGCATGTACTTGTCTGTGGGGAGCAGGCCTTTCATCAGGATGTCGGCTTCGCCAGCATTGATGAGGTCGCAAGCCATGGCAGCGGCTTTCACGTCAACAGGCTCGTTGATGATGCGGAAGTTGGCCATGTCGATGCCTTCAGCCTTGCACACTTCGGCAATCACTTTCTCGTCACCAAGTAATGTGGCTTCGATGAGACCTTCCTTGACGGCAGCGTTTACTGCACAGATGGTGTGGTCGTCGTTGGCGTAAGCGGCCACGAGGCGTTTTTTGGGTTTGCTGCGCAAAACCTCGAACATTTGCTCTAATTTTCTGATTTCCATGATTTTATATTTAAGATTTGAGATTTAAAATTCAAGCTTGGAGCTAGATTTTGCAAAAGTACAAAATAAAACTATTCAAAACAAAGGAAACAGAAACAATAAATAAAACGCCTTTTGACAAGGTGCTTCGACCCTTCGACGAGCTTAGGACTCAGCCACCTTTGCCAAAAGGCAAAATATAAGTGCTATGAATGAATCAATAGTAGATGATATTCAAATCCAGTCGTTTTTGCTGCAGCGACTCAACGGCACGTTTCTTCACCTTGGTGTTATAGACTTTCAGTTGTCTTAGCGCAGGGATGTTCTCCACGGGTGAGATGCTGCGTACGTTGGTGTTGTTGACAAAGAGGTTTTCCAACTTCGTCAGTCCCGAAAGCGGTTTGAGCGATTTTACGGGTGTGCCACTGGCATTGAGTGTGACCAGATTGTCCATTTTCGACAGTGGGCCCAAATCTTTGATTTGGGTGTTCTCGATATTGAGTAATTCTAATAAAGTACTGCTTTCAATAGGTGACAAACTGCTGATAGGATTGTTTTGTGCATTGAGTTCCAATAAAAATTCTTTATTTTCTAAAGGCTTTAAGTCGCTTACTCCTTGGTTGTTAATAGTGAGACGTTCAAGCCACATCAGGTCAGAAAGAGGTTCGATGGAGATGACGGGGAATTCAGGGGTGATTTCAAGCACTTTTAAATCCATAATCTGTTGCAATTCGAGTGCATTTGGTGTTTCCGACTGTGTGGCAATAGCATTACGGAAAATAGCTTGCCAGATGAGATCAAGGTTATTCCACCAAGCTTTCAGTGCCTCAGTTTGATAAACGACTGTTACTTGCCTCTGCTTTTCTTTCAGTGCCATGACTTGGCTTTTGCCGATGGTAGTGCTATCAGCTTCAATTACTTCGATGTTGCCATCATTGACCAATGCGGAAAGATCTTTGACGGGTGTGTTCATGATGTTGAGGTATTTGAGGTTGCTCATGTCCTGTAAAGGTTTTATGTCGCTGATGTAGGTATGCGAGATGTTGAGCGACTCCAAGTTGGCCAAACCTTGAATAGGTTGCAAGAAATTGATTTCAGTATTTGAAATATTAAGTGAACGAAGGTTGGTTAAACGACTGACAGGCATCAAGTTTTGCATAAAGGTATTGCCAGAAAGGTCGAGTTCCTGCATGTTGATAATTTGGTGCAGTTGTTCGGTAGTTGGCTCCGAATCAACTTGTATTTGCTTGGAAAACACAGCTTTCCAATAGATTGGCAAATCACGCCACCAGGTTTTCAAAGCTTCAGTGTCGTAAATGACCAAAGTGAAGCGGTTGTCTTTAGTAAAGGCATTTGCTTCGACATCGTGAACCCCCGAGTGGTCACAATAGATTTTACTTAGGCGACGGTTACCTTTTAAGGGAGTCAAGTCATTGATAGAGGTATTGCTGCAGTAGAGTTCGCGCAGATTCTCCATCTCATTCAAAGCTTGTAAGTTGCTAACTGCTGACCCCGAGATATTAAGGCTTTGCAGGTCTTTTATATTGCGGAGCGGTCCAAGGTCGCGGACAGAAGTGTTGCTGATGTCGACATTTTTGAGCTGTTCCAGTTCTTGCAGGATACCGATGTTAGCGATACGTGTGCTGCCTAAGTTGACTGTAATGAGGTTTGGACAATTCTTTAAGTTGGAAATTCGGCTAACTTGTGTATTGTTGATGTTGAGTTTCTGCAGGTTTCTCAGAGTAGACAATACGTTAAGGTCATTAATCGTAGTGTTAGCCACTTCGAGTTCCTCAAGGGTGATGTTGTATTTCAGTGCTGAAAGGTCTTCGATTAGAGTGGAATTGGCGCGCAATACTTTCAATTTATTGAGGTTACGCACAGGGGCAAGATCTTCAATTGAGGTCTCGGAAACATCTAGCCAAGTGAGATCCGACATTTCGCTGAGCGGTTCCAAAGAGATGATTTCACGGATGCCAGAGAGGTCGACGCGCTGTTTTTGGGTGACGAGTTTCAGTTTGGCATCGAATTCAGTGAAATTTGTAAGCGCATTAGTGTTAAGTTCGGCCAATGAAGTACTGTCATCGAGGATGATATCGCTACCCAAGCGGGTCTTCCAGCTTTGTGACAAACCATCCCACCAGTTGCGAAGCGCCTCTTTCTCATTGATTTTTGTTGTATAAATGCTGGCGATTTTGATGCTGTTATTTTGACGGTCAAGGTTGATTTCGACAAAGCGGTTCTTGATATTGTCGACCTTTTCGTCGTTAATGGTCGTAGCAGTCAAATGTCGTGTTAGCGTGGCCTTGAAGAAGATTGTGCCGTCATCTCTCGTGTTGTTGGCAATGCTTTGCAGGTCAAGTTGGAAATGGGCCCATTTGAAGAAAAAGTCAATGTCCTTCAGATAAGCCTGCACATCTTTATTAATAGGTGTGTTGCGGTTCACATCAAGGTCGTCTTCAATTTGCACCTTGTCGTCAATAAAGATTTTGCTCCAGCTTTCCGTAAAAACGATTTCTTTTTCCAAAGCCGATGTGGTGCTGTCACCGAGGAAGTTCATTGTTTCTTCCAAATACGATATCATGTTGTTGATTTCGTTCTCATATTTTGCGATTTCGTCTTTGGAGAGCTTACTTTGGGCTTGGACGCCAAAGGCAAAGCCCAACAGCAATATGGAGAGAATAACTATCTTTTTCATGGTTGATAGAATTTTAAAAGATTGGTTTTTTCCTTTTCTGGCATATAGATGACGTTCGACATCAGCCAGCCGGAGTTGAGGCCTGAGCGGTTGAACCACGACACTTCAAAATACCAATCCTTGATTTGGAAAACATGAAACTTGACCAAGTCAATGTGTTGGAATACAAGTCGGCCTTGCTTGATTTCGTAGAAGAACAAGGTCAAATAGTCGGGTTGGAATTCTTTTGAGGCGTAGTATTCAATGACTTCAGGATTTTGGAAGGCTTTGTAAATGTTCATGAAGTCGAGCTCGTGACTCATGGGATGCAGGAAATGCTTCTCACGTTCGGCGATTTCGCCGTTGGGGAAGAGTTTGTTGAACTCCGAGAAATATATGTTGGTGAGTACCCATTTCGAGCCCAAGCCTTCTTTTTCAACAGCGAGAATGAGCATCACTTGGACTGGTTTACCGTTGTAGCGGAAGGTACATGACACTTCGGAATACCATCTGCCACCGAGAAAGGTCATGTAGGTGGAATCGTCTTTGGTGACGTCTTCAATGAAATAGCGTTGCAGGTCGGTTTGTGAACCATATTTCTGTTGGTCGAAAAGAATGGGCAACGACTTGCGGCGCATCTCGTTGTTGCGGTATTTGGGGTCTTTCGGGTTGAGCTTCTCGCCAAATTGGTCTTCCTCGTAGTTGAAGCGGCGCATGAACTGTCCCATCTGCTTGGTCATGGCATAGAGCTCGGTCTCGTTCATCTTAAAATCGCCAATGGTTTGAGCCATTGAAGCAGAAGCCCATAGCAAACCAACGACCAAAAGCGTTATATTCCTAAGTCGAGCTATCATTCAACTCTAAACTCTAAACTCTGAACTCTAAACTACCTATTCGTGGTTTCCTTCACACGCATGTCGCCGAGCAACACATCCCAGAAGCCGATAGTGCGGCCGCCGATTTGGGTCTCTTTGCGCTTCACGTAGACGGTGATGTCTTTCTTGGTGGTGTCCTTGTAGGTCAGGTTGCCTTCCTTGTCGTAGCCCCTGAAGGTCTGGAAGATGGTGATGACGCCCACATAGGTGCCGTCGGGTTGGCGTTGCAAGTCGCTGACATACTCGATATTGTACCATTCAATCTCGACGCGGTCGTAATTGAGACGCATGAGGTGCTCGAAATACTTACGGACACGGTAATAAGTGATTTGGTTGGAACCCAGCGACGAGACGCCAATTTCGGCATCACTCATGAAGAGTTCCTCGGCGCGGTCGATGACGCGGTTGGCCTCGCTGAAAGGCGTTTCCTTCGAGCCGACGATTTTGATGTATTTGCTCAGGTCTCTCACCTTCTCCAAGGCAAGGCTGTCGATGGCCTGCTTGCGTGCATAATCGATTTCTTCCTCTTGAGCCATGGCGCTTCCCACAACGCATAAGGCAATCACTAAAGTGGCAATGATCTTTTTCATTTCTTTATCAGTTCAAGTTCGTTAATCTTTCCGTTGGCGTTGTATTTGATTTCGTGCACCTTCTCGGTGGCTTTCTTCTGGTCCTTCACATAGTTGAGATACTTTTCGATGGTGGTCGGTCGGTCGTAGTCGTTGAAGCCGGCGCTCTGGTTGATGATGATGAGCACGGGTACATTGGGTGACTCAAACAGGCCGAGTGTTTCGTTGATGGTGCGGTTGGCTTGCGAGACGCTACCCGAACGAGCGATGCTGGCGAAGTTTCGCTCAAGTGTGGCATTGGCGCTTTGCGCTTCCTGCTTGTTGCGCTCCTCTTCCTCTTTCTGTGCGCGTTCGCGAGCCAGTTTCTTCTCCACTTGGAAGAGCAGGTCGTCGACTTCAGCATTTTGCAGGTTCCAGTTTTTGATGGTCTTCACGCGGGCTTCTTTCTCTTCGAGGCTCCAAAGGGTCTCGTCGTCGAGGATAGCGTTCAGGTCCTTCACGGCTTGTTCAACTTTCGATTTGTACTCGGCCTCGGCTGCTTCGCGAGCAAGTCTTTTTTTGCTTTTGCAACTAGTGGTGCCTCCTAGCGTGATGAAAGCGGCCAAAAGGACCATCATGATGGTTGTGATTTTACTTTTCATTTTTATCGAAATTTTTCCTATAACTCCAATTAATGCTAATAAATTGCAAAAGTAGTGCTTTTTTTCGTTGCACGGGGTGTTTTTGACAAAATTGGTGCCAATTTAGCCCAACGGGATTTTCTTCAGGACTTTGTAAATGGGTCCAGTAGGTTGCAGGAAACTTTGGAAATAGATTAATTCCTTCACATCGGCGTGGAGGTAGGTCTTTTGCTCGATGCCTTTGCAGATTTGCAAAAAGAACTGCTTGTCGACCAGTTGCTTGATGCGGCAAACGGTGAGGTGCGGCACGAAGTTTTGACGGTCGCGGAGGTAGCCCAAATCATCGAAGGCATCCAAGAGGTCGGCTTCGAGGTCGAACAAGGCCTTGGGTTGGTTGTTCATGCCGAGCCATAGGATGCGGGGCACATTGTTGCTGCCGAAAAACCCCGTGCGGTCGAAGTCCATGGTGAAGGGCTGGTGTTTTTTGGCCACTTTTTGGCAAGCCTCAATGATAGCTGGGATGTCCTCAACTGGGGTATCGCCGACAAACTTCAAAGTCAAGTGTATCTGATTGGTTTTTACATAGTTGATATACTTCTCATGCTGAAGGTTTTTCTTCAGTCGTTCGACCATGGCCGGAAACTCCGTGCTGCATGGGATGGAGATGGCGAGGAAGGTTCGTTTGGTGTTCATTTTATTTGTTTTTAATTGTTTATTATTCCAACAGAATCTAAATCATGTATGAGCTTAGTTGTAAATAGTTGTTTGCCATATTTGTTGAGATGTCCAGGATCGGAAAAACAAAGCGTATCATTGCCAAAAAAGTCTTGATATGTTACCATAGGAAACTGAGTATCTTTGTTGCACCACATGACAATATTCCAAAAGCCTTTCATATCGAAATATTTCGACCCGTCATTAGTGTGCAAGGGGGAACACACTAAAATCACGCGGATGTTTTGTGTCTTGCAATCATCAAGAAAACGGCCAAACAGTTCGATGATTGTTTTGTTGTTCTCTAAAGGTTGTGGCTTCCCATAAAACTCTTTGTTCCACAGGACCTTTCTTTTCTTTTCAGTGTGCTTCTCTTCGGCATACATCAAGTGATTTATCTCTTTCATCACTTTAGCCATTTTCCCAAAATATTTGATTGGCAATATTTTGTGCACCTTGGTCAATTGCGGGCACAATTCAATGTAAAATTCGAATTCTGAACGGTTAAGATAGGGAAGCATTTGGATGTTGTATACAGGTTTGTTGTGGTCGAAAAACACAATGGGGCTAACATCCACAATGATGTATTCAGGTTTTTTGTTATGCTTCAAATAACTTTCATACATAATATGGTACTCGTAATCAAAAGAATAGCCACTGTAGGCAAGGTTAAGGCATTTCATTCCACAGAGGCTTGTCATCAAAGAATCGTCGTAGCCCATTTCGGCTCTCGAATTACCAAGGATGATCAAATCTGCATCAACATCTTTCATGTCGTTGACTTCGTTGATTCTAGCATAGGGTGATACATTGGTAGTATTTATCGCCAATCTCTCAAAAATGACACCCGGTATGCACACAACCAATGCAAGCAACATCAAAAACAAAAAAATCTGTAGCGCAAACCGTTTCATAGCCAATTAGAATTGAAAATATATAAACGACCCGATTTCGTTGTCGGTAAAACAAGAAATCATCAATACTATGATAAAGCAGATAACCCATCTAAGCCAAGGTTTCATTTTATCCAAAACCAAACCGTGCTCCTTGTCTCTCTGTAGCCATTCTACCACAAGCATAATGATGATAAAGACCATCTTTGGCCATATATCTGACTGGATGAAAAGACGGTAACAAGCACGCAGTGTGCCCATTTGACACAATTCTTCGCAATATTGAACAAAATCAGAAATACTCTCCGAACGAAAGAGTATCCAACCGAATAAAACCAAACAAAACGTAAAAAACATTTGCCCCATTTCTTTCAACGAAGGAAGGATGCGACCTTTTGCCACAATATCAGATTGTGATTTCCTACCCAGTAACACAGTTGGTAAAAACAACGCTGCATGGTATACCCCCCAGACTATAAAGGTCCAATTGGCGCCATGCCACATACCGCTTAGCAGAAAAACAACAAATACATTAATAAGGGTTCTAAATTTGCTTCTTTGATTACCGCCAAGAGGAATATAAACATAATCGCGGAACCAACTCATCAATGAAATATGCCATCTTCTCCAAAACTCAGAAACGTTTCGGCTGAAATAAGGATTGTTGAAATTTCTGCTCAATTTGATGCCAAACAGTTTGGCCGTTCCAATTGCAATATCGGAATAACCCGAAAAATCAGCATAAATCTGAAACGAAAACAAAATAGCCGCCAGGAGAAGGTCGCTTCCAGGTATTGTTGTGCGACTATGCAAATAGAATACTGAGTCCACCGCATAAGCACAATTGTTGGCAATCAACAGTTTTTTGAACAAGCCCCACAAAATCTGGCGCATGCCCTCCATGGCAGTGTCGTAGTCGAATTCTCTCTTTTTCAGAAACTGGGGTAAAAGACTCGATGCCCTTTCAATAGGACCCGCCACCAACTGAGGGAAGAATGAAATAAAGGCAAAAAAGGCGACAATGTCCTTGGTGGGTTCTATTTTTCCTCGGTAAATGTCGATGGAATAACTCAAGGCCTGAAACGTGTAGAACGAAATGCCCACGGGAAGTATCACCTTTATCAACAGTCCTTCCGTAGAGAGATGGAAAAGTTGCGCAAACTCGACGACAAAAAAGTCGTAATACTTGAAAAGGGCCAAAATGCCCAAATTGAGGATGATATTGAGCCACATCCAAGTTTTGGCTCTTTTCTTTGTTTGTGCTTTCCCGATAAGCAACCCACTTCCCCATGAACAGAACGAAGTGAATGCAATGAGTAACAGAAAACGCCAGTCCCACCAACCATAGAAAACATAGCTTGACACAACTATGAAAATGTTTTGCAACCGCAACTGGTGCTTCGACTTGCTGATAAAGCGGTCAAACACAAACCAATAGAGCAGGAAAACTATCAGAAGAAATACTGCGAATTGGATGGAGTTGAAGAGCATATTTGTCTTGGCTTACGGTTGCAAAATTAGGTCTTTTTATGAAGATTCTGTCTTTTTTCTAATCAATTCAACAAAAAACCGTATTTTCGCCCATTCAAAAAATCTACGATTATGAACACTTATTCCATAGGAATCGACATAGGCGGCACCAACACCGACATTGGACTGGTGCGCGACGACGGCCGTTGCATGACTAAGAAAAATCTTCCCACCAACAAATATTTCGATGCCTCCCTTTATGTGGCGGACATCTGCGAACAAATCAAATACTTAATGGCCGAAAACCACGTTGACACCATCGAGGGCATCGGCATTGCGGCACCGGCAGGCAACTACTATACGGGCTGCATCGAGAACGCCACCAACCTCAACTTCAAGGGTATCGTCAATCTTGGCTCGGAATTCAACTCGCATATCGATGTGCCTGTCGTCGTCTCCAACGACGCCAACGCCGCGGCTTACGGCGAACTCGTCTACGGCGGTGCCAAAGGCATGAAGCATTTCGTGATGTTCACCCTCGGCACAGGCGTGGGTAGCGGCATTGTCGTTGACGGCAAGTTGGTACACGGCAAGACGGGCGGCGCTGGTGAACTCGGCCACGCCATCCTCATTCCCGAAGGCCGTCCTTGCGGCTGCGGACGCAAAGGCTGTCTGGAGACCTATACCTCCGCTACGGGCATCCGTCGCACCGCACTCGAGATGATACAAGGTACCCCCGATTATGTCGGCGCGCTATCACAAGTGCCGCCCGAGGAACTGACGAGCAAGATGGTGGGTGATGCTGCCAAATATGGCGACCCTTTGGCCATCAAGGTCTTTGAAAAGACGGGCTATTGGCTGGGCATCGCCATGGCCAATGCTGTGGCCTTCAGCGGCCCCGAGGCCATCTTCCTGATGGGCGGTCCCGTGAAGGCCGGTGAAGTGTTGCTGAAACCCGCTCGCGAGTCGTTCAAGAAGCATCTGTGCTTCGTTTACGACGGCAGCGTTGATGTTCGCGTTTCCGAACTGCCCGACAACGATGCGGCCATCCTTGGTGCTGCGGCTTTGGTGAAGGCGTAGTGTTAAGGAAGCAGATCTGACACAAATGCTCTGCAAATGATATAAGTAATGCCGCCTTTTTGGCGGCATTCATTGTTTGTTTATTTCTTCATCCTATCCAAAAAATCCTGCGCTTCTTTCATGCCGCCGTCGCTGGCTTTGCGCATGAGCAACTCGGCGTAGGTCTGGTCTTGCTCCACACCGTTGCCTGTATAATACAAGATGCCAAGTTGATATAAAGCGCTCGTGATGTTCTTTTCGGCAGCAGGAGTGTAGTACTCGATGGCTTTGGCCAAGTCTTTTTCCACACCGAGGCCGTGATAATAGCAGTCACCCATTTGCGCCATAGCGAAGGCATTGCCTGCCTCAGCGGCGTCTTTCCACCATTTGACGGCTGCATTAGCATCCTTTTCCGTTCCCATTCCGAAATAGTAACAGTTACCTAGATTCAACATCGCCTGAGCATCCTTTACTTCGGCTCCTTTTTGGTAGTATTCAAAGGCCTTGTTTGCATCGGCTTTCATGCCAGTACCCTCTCTGTAATAATTGCCGATGGAGTTATAAGCGGGGCCATTCTCCTGTGCAGCCGCTTTTCTGTACCATGCCAAAGCCTCTTTCGTATCCTGCTCCACGCCCCAACCCTTTTCGTAGCATACGCCGTAGGCATATTGGAACTTGGCATCGCCATGCTCAGCCTTGTAACGGATGGAATCAATCTGCGCGGCCACTTGGTCGTCTACCGACATGCCCCCGCCTTGCAGTTGGCTGAAATCGAGAGGCTTGCCTTCTTCCATTTTCAGAACGGGCGCGTTGGGGTTGCCTAATTCAGCCCCACCCTTTTCTGGCACTATGATTTCTTGCATCGGGGCAACGGGCACACCTTTAGGAATATAGACTTCTTTGTCTTTATCTGTGGGTTGCTCTTGCTTTTTGTCGTCTTTCTGACCGCAGGCCACCATCGTCAGGGCCACAGCGAATAGGAAAAGGTATTTTTTCATTTCATGAGTGTTTTGGACTGCAAAAGTACATATTTTTTCTCACGCAGAATTCGTAGAATCTTATGAAGCGCAAAGCGATGAAAAATTATTGTTGTATAGTTTTCTGCGAGTTCTGCGAATTTTGCGTGAAATATAGTTTTTTCCACGTGAAACAATCACTTGATTTGGAACCGAACGCCCAAATAGGCCCGTATGCCGCTCAACGGACCCCAAACCATGGAAGCGTCGAAATCTTCGCTAGTGGGGTTTTCAGCCGAGATGATGGGATAGTCCTGCTTGTAGTTGGTCAAGTTCTCGCCGCCAACATAAAGCTCCCAGCGTTCGCCCAACTTCTTCGTAATCTGGGCATTCATGATGACATAGAACGGCGAACGACCGATGTTCTGGTGGTTGGCCATGGCGGTTGCGTTGCCACTCAGGTTGGGCACGCGACTGTCTCCATTGAACTGCGTCGTGAAGTCGAACTGCCAGGTGTTTGGAGCATACGACATCGAGACCAAACCCTTGTAACGGTTGACGAAAGGCTTCTCACGCAAGGTGTCGTTGATGGTCATCTTCACATCGTTGTAGCGGAAAGCCAAGGTCAGGTCAAAGTCCTTGAAAATCTCACAGTTGGCCTCGATTTGGGCACTGTTGGAATAGGACTTTCCATTGAGGTTATAGATGCGGACTTCATGGGCATCGGCATCACGATCGAGAACAATTTGGTTGACAAAGTCGGTGCGGTAGAAGTCGGCCTGAAGGATGAGTTCGCGCCAGCCAAAGGTGATGCTTTTGGTCACGTTGATGCCATAGTTCCAAGCATCTTCCATTTTCGGTGTATCCAAGAAACGGATGTCGCGCGATGATGCCAGCATAGTGGAATTTTCAGCCAAGATGTTGGGCGAGCGGTAGCCCTTGCCTGCCGATAGACGCAGCGCAAAGTCGTCGCGGGTCTTGAAACGCACATGCAGGCGGGGTGTATAGAGCATCTTGTGGTAATAGGTGTTGTAGTCGGCACGGAATCCAGCAATCACGCTCCAGTGGTGATTGTCGTTGAAGACATACTCAGCAAAAGCACCAGGGACTTGCTCAATGCGTTGCAAAGTGCTGTCATTCAAGTGTTCATCATACTTGTCATAGGTATAACTGGCACCCACGGAATAGGTGTGATGGTCGTTGACAATGTAAGAATCAAACAGCAGATTGGCATAATAGGAAAGTTGGTTGGCGTTGTAGTCGGTAAGGCCGTAGTAGGAGTCCATCTTGTGGTATGTGACCTGTTGCTGAAGACCGAGGCTGGTATCCTTACGGTCGAAGTGGTAGCCGCATTTGGCAAAGGCCTCATAACGTTCAGTGTTGATGCCGATGCCAAAGAGATTGTAGCCTTCATCGAGACGGTGTTTCGGGTCGAAGTCCATCTGTCCGCCGAGTCGATTCTCCTTCAACGCTTTGATGCCCAACTTACAACCGAAATGTCCTGTGTGAGGATGGTTATAGCGCATGAAAACATTGTATTGCGTGGTCATGGGGTCATCCATAAAGGAATCGCCGTTGCCGTCCATCTTCATGAAGTTGTGGCTCACATGGCCGAAGAGCATGATGCCATCTTGTTTTCCCACCTTGGTTCTAACATTGAAGTTGAAGTCCGTCATGGCCATAGAATTGGCATAGAGGTTGAAAAACACTTTCTCACTTTTGTTGGGCAAGGGCTCCTTATAGTCCACATTGATTTGTCCTGTGATGGACTCGTAACCATTTCTTACCGAGGAAGTTCCTTTGGAGACTTGTATGCCGTTCATCCAGTTGCCAGGTACATAATTCAAGCCGAATGTAGAGGCCAAACCACGGAAATTAGGGATGATTTCGGTCATCATCTGGGTGTAGATGCCACTCAAACCGAGCAGTTGGATTTGTTTGGCACCCGTGACGGCATCGCTGTAGTTCACATCTACTGAAGCATTGTTCTCAAAACTGCCTGCAAGGGTGCAGCAAGCGGCTCGTTTTAGGTTCTCGGAAGTGATTTCTTGGACGGCAATCGCCTTGATAGGATTGATGTAAGTAGCTTTTTGTCGGGCTGCGATTTCCACCTCGTTCAGCATGTGGATGGCTTTGAAGACATGGTCGTAATGTGCAGGTTCCACCATGTGGTGAACCGTGTCGTTCTCGTAGCTGATGCAACTGAACACAAGGCAGCCGATGCGCTCATGCAGCGGGATTTTGTAGTGTCCGTTGGCATCGGTCACGGTGCCTTCGTTGACAATTTTCCAGTACACATTCACGCCAGGCAGTGGCGTGCGTTCACCGTTTGCAGCCTCTTCGTAAACGGTGCCTTCGATGAAGCCTTGGGCAAAGGCGCTTGTGGCGAAGGCGAATAATAATATAGTAATTATACTGAGTTGTTTGGTTTTCATTGGATTCAAAATTTAAGATTCAAAATTCAAAATTGGGTTTGTAGTGGAGATTCCCTTCGGGAATGGAATATCATTTGTTTTGTTAACCGCGGCGGAAAGAACAAGTTACCAATTCGTAGCATTACTAGCCGCCGCATTACACGATTAATGCTTCGCTCCATTCCCATAGGGAATCTCATGGGGTTAGTACGAATGAATCAGAAAACCAAAGGATTAATCTTCAGTGAAGAAAAGAAAACAATCCGTTCTTGACCCGAAAGAAACTTGAGGGCTTTCTTCGGTGAATGGTTGTCGAAAATTTGTCGCACTTGAACGAGGACTTCACTCAAGTCAAGATGCGGCAAAACAAAAGATTGTAAACTGATAATCAGTTGTTTTTCGAGAGAAAAAACAAAGTTGTCGGTGAATTGGATTTTGCTGTCGAAATCGTCGCAGCAGCATTTGGCGCTGAACTGGAGTGCATCGTGTTGCCAAAGATGAGTTTCGGTTTCCGCGTGCTCAAGTTCATGATCGAGGCAATGCATACAATGGTCTGCCACTGCACCAAAGCTGCCCGTCAGTTGATGGTCTTCGGTGCAGTAATGGAACTTCACATCCCAGCCTACCGAGACGAACAGCACCACGAGTGCCATCAAAAAAGAGCCGATGTGCAACAATCGTTTTTTCATGGTGCAAAAATAGGAAATTTTGTATTTTCGCAGCAAAATTTAGAATTATGGCTGACGGATACTTAGAAAAACGCTATGAAGAGGTCTTTGGCAAGGGTGCCAAGAAGACCGTGGTGAAACACACCTCTTTGGAATCTTTAATGGAAAAAAACCGCAGTTATCGCGGTTATGACCAAAGTTTTGAGGTGAAACGCGACATGCTGGAGCGCATCGTGGCGGTGAATACCAAAATCGCCTCAGCAAAAAATCAGCAGGTGCTTCGCTTCAAGTTGGTGACCAAAGAAACGGGAGCCGACATCATCGCACAGAACATGAAATTGGGTGGTTTGCTGCCCGAACTGCATCTCCCCTACCCTGGCACTGAACCCGAAGCTTTTATCATCATTTGCAGCACCATCCCAGAAAACAAGTTCGTTGACATCGACCTCGGCATCGCCGCACAGAGTATGTTGCTGAAAGCCACGGAAATGGGTCTCAATGGCATCATGATTGGTGCGTTCAACAAGGCGAAGATTACCGAGGCTTTCAATTTACCATATGAGCCGCTGTTGATTTTGGCCATCGGCAAAGGCAAAGAAACCATCAAATTGCAGCCCGTAGATGAGGGCGACAAACTGGCCTATTACCGCAATGAAAACGGTGTGCAGTTTGTGCCGAAAATCAAATGGGAACAGTTGATTTTGGAATAACCCGTTTCAACCGTGTACGTCATTGCGAGGAACGAAGCAATCCAGAAAACAAACATCCCCTAGATTGCTTCGTCGTTCCTCCTCGCAATGACGCAAAGCGATGTAATAAATATTTGTAAGGCCGTCACACCGTGGCAGCCGCATGGGGATTAACCCTATTATGCGGCTGCCGTGGTACGACAGCCCTACAAAACCAATAATGGTTTACTGCAATTTAAAGGTAAACGGCATCATGTAACTGACCCGAACGGGTTTGCCTTTGTCCTTTCCGGGCTTCCATTTCGGCATGGCTTTCACTACGCGGACGGCTTCTTCGTCGCAGCCACCCCCGATGCCTTTTACGACTTTGACATCAGCAATGCTACCGTCTTTTTCGACAATGAAACTTACCAATACACGACCAGAGATTTCTTTGTCCCTGGCTTCCTGCGGGTACTGGACATTTTTGGCCACAAAATCCATCATAGCTTGATCGCCCCCCGGATACTCAGGCATCACTTCTGCTTTTTCCAATACTTTGTCGTTGGCTTTTTTCTTGTTTTGTGCCATGGCATTTGTGTTGACCATAAGCAGGATGGCCAGCACCGACATTACCGTCAAAAGTCTCCACCAGAGACCGTTGAGCTTTTCATTCTTTGTTTTCATCATGTTATGTTTTTAGGATTAAATCAACTTGTTTAAAATATCTGCATCAGTTTATTGCAGTTTGAAGAATATGGGCAATTGATAGCTTACCCTTACAGGCTTGCCTTCTTGTTTCCCGGGTTTCCATTTCGGCATGGCTTTTACCACGCGGATAGATTCTTCATCACAGCCGCCACCAATGCCTCGCAGTACTTTCACCTCGGAAACACTGCCGTCTTTCTCGACAATGAAGCCGACAAACACACGGCCTGAGATTCCCTTTTCCTGAG
>JAEEGH010008156.1_pt1 | contig 24886 bp, 18 predicted proteins | sample 9134181 | NCBI WGS metagenome assembly JAEEGH01 (sample SAMN16246544, study PRJNA631951) | gut metagenome | biome: gut microbiome; feature: rumen; material: DP-attached | host: Bos | place: Iran: Karaj | collected 2018-10
AACTTTAACCAGGCCCTTGAGCTGGTACGTGCCAGCGGCCTCTATACCGTTCACACCCCCGTTCCTGCCGGCCACGACTACTTCGACGAGGGCTTGTTCGGCAAGTATATGGGTGGCTATCCCCAGAAGCTCGGCATCACTTGGGATGAGTTCATCGGCATGGGCCGTACGAACCCCGACGACCACGGTGAGAAGTTCTGCATGTCCACCTTTGCCTGCAACACCTGTCAGGAGGTCAATGGCGTGTCGATGCTCCACGGCTGGGTTTCTCAGAAGATGTTTGCCCCCATCTGGGCAGGCTACTATCCTGAGGAGAACCACGTGGGCTATGTCACCAACGGCGTCCACTTCCCCACCTGGTGTGCTTCCGAGTGGATGAAAGTCTATGCCAAGTACTTCGACAAGAACTTCATGAGCGACCAGTCGAACGAGGACATCTGGCACGGCATCTACAACTGTCCCGACGAGGAGATTTGGGCTACGCGCCAGGCGCTGAAGACTAAGCTCTTCGACTATATCAAGGTTCAGTTCAAGGAGACTTGGCTGAAGAACCAGGGCGACCCTGCACGTGTCGTGAAGTTGGTTGAGCGCTTCAACCCCAACGCGCTGGTCATCGGTTTCTGCCGTCGTTTTGCCACCTACAAGCGTGCCCACCTGTTGTTCACCGATCTGGAGCGTCTTGAAAGGATTGTCAACAATCCCGACCGTCCTGTCATCTTCCTCTTTGCTGGTAAGGCTCACCCCGCCGACGGTGCTGGCCAGGGACTCATCAAGCGCATCTACGAGATTTCACAGATGCCTCAGTTCCAGGGCAAGGTCATCTTCCTCGAGGACTACGACTTCCTGCTGGCTCGCCGCCTCGTCTCAGGTGTCGACATCTGGATGAACACACCGACACGTCCGCTGGAAGCCTCTGGAACCTCTGGCGAGAAGGCCGAGATGAACGGTGTTGTCAACCTCAGCGTGAAGGACGGCTGGTGGCTTGAAGGCTATCGCGAGGGTGCCGGTTGGGCACTTACCGAGAAGCGCACCTACCAGAACCATGGCTATCAGGATCAGCTCGACGCTGCTACCATCTACGGTCTGTTAGAGAACGAGATTATACCTCTTTATTATAATAAGGACAAGAAGACCGGCATTTCCAAGGGTTGGGTCAAGGTTGTCAAGAACTCCATCGCCCAGATTGCGCCTCACTACACCATGAAGCGCCAGTTGGACGACTACTACTCGAAGTTCTACGAGAAGGAGGCCAAGCGCTTCAAGGAAATCTCTAAGGACAACAACCGCATAGCCAAGGAGATTGCCCTGTGGAAGGAAGCCGTTGCCGAGCGCTGGGATGCCATCAACGTGGTCAGCTGCGAGTGGGACTTCCCCTCATCGGGCATCGAGGCTGGTCAGAAGTACCACATCAAGTACGTCATCGACGAGCAGGGCTTGGACGACGCCATCGGTCTGGAGAAGGTCAACATCTTCACCAACAAGGACGGCGAGGAGCGCGTCTATAACGTTGAACCTCTGAAGATGACGGGCAAGGACGGCAACAACTTCACCTTCGAGGCCGACCTGACACCCACGCAGTTCGGACAGTACAAGAGTGCCGTCCGTATGTATCCGAAGAACAAGTATCTGCCTCATCGTCAGGACTTCTGCTACGTGAAGTGGCTCGAACTGCCGCAGATGTAAAAGAAAAAAAATAAAAGAATAAAACTGAAGTTCTTTAGTAAGAATCGAAAAGAAGGCCCTGACTCCGAGTGAGCCAGGGCCTTCTTATAATTCTTAATTCTAAATTCCTAATTGCCCGCAGGGCAATTCATCGTTTTTAAAACGCTCTGTACCTTTAGGTCAGAGAACTCTTAATTCTTAACTCAAAATTCTTAATTCATTCACTTCTTCCTCACTGGGTCGCAGGTCAGACCGCAGCCTAACTTCTTGAAAATTTTACGGTCAACCTCGGAGAGCATCACGGTGGAGTGTACCTGACAGTTGCGCAGCTCGGGCAATTGTTCCAGCGCTTTGCGGCATTGCTCGTCGTCCTTCGACAGCACGCTGAGGGTCACCAGCACCTCATCAGTATGCAGGCGCGGGTTCTTGCCGCCTAAGTATTCTATCTTCGTCTTCTGGATGGGCTCTATCATACTTTGCGGAATAAGCTTCGCCTCGTGGTCAATACCTGCCAAGTGCTTGGTGGCGTTGAGCAACAGGGCAGCCGAACAGCCTAACAGCGGCGACGACTTTGCCGTAATAATGCTGCCGTCGTGCAGTTCCATGGCAGCAGAGGTGTGGCCGCTCAGTTCCTGCTTGGCCTGTGCGGCAACGGTGACGCGACGGTAGGCAGTGGTAATCTTTGCCTGGTTGAAGAGCATCAGGATTTTGTTCACCTCACGCTCGTTGTCGGCACCGTCAGCCATCTTGTTCGTGGCGTCGTAGTAGCGGCGGATAATCTCGTCGCGAGAGGCATTGCAGCACACCTCGTCGTCAGAGATGCAGAAGCCCACCATGTTGACGCCCATGTCGGTAGGCGACTTATAAGGATTCTCGCCGTAGATGCCCTCGAAGAGCGCTGTCAGCACGGGAAATATCTCGATGTCGCGATTGTAGTTGACGGCAATCTTGTCGTACGCCTCAAGGTGGAACGGGTCAATCATGTTGACGTCGTTCAGGTCGGCAGTGGCAGCCTCGTAGGCAATGTTCACGGGGTGCTTCAGCGGCAGGTTCCACACGGGGAAGGTCTCGAACTTGGCATAGCCGGCGCGGATGCCGCGCTTGTTCTCGTTGTACAGTTGGGAGAGGCAGACGGCCATCTTGCCCGAGCCAGGACCTGGCGCAGTGACGATGACCAGCTCGCGCGACGTCTCCACATAGTCGTTCTTGCCGAAGCCCTTGTCCGAGGCTATCAGCTCGACGTTGTGGGGGTAGCCGTCTATCAGATAGTGGATGTACGAGCGTATGCCCATGCGCTCCAGTCGGTGACGGAAGAGGTCGGCGGCTTTCTGGCCGTTGTAGTGGGTAATGACCACCGAACCCACCATGAAGTTGCGCTGCATGAATTCCTCGCGCAGTCGCAGCACGTCCTCGTCATAGGTGATGCCCAGGTCAGCGCGCACCTTGTTCTTCTCTATATCGTCGGCCGAAACCACGATGACAATCTCTATCGACTCCCTCAGCTGGGCCAGCATGCGTAGCTTAGAATCGGGCTTGAATCCCGGCAGCACGCGTGATGCGTGGTGGTCGTCAAACAGTTTTCCACCCAGTTCCAGATACAGTTTACCGTCGAACTGCGCTATCCTTTCCCGGATATGCTCTGACTGTATTTTCAAATACTTCTCGTTGTCAAATCCAATCTTCATTTCTTCTCCGTTGGTTAATTTCCTTGCAAAGGTACGAATAAGCGAGAAGAATACCAAAGAAAAAGAATATTTTCTTTGTATTCTCGAGCGAAAGTACTTTCGACGTCAGTCAAAGGTACGAATAAGCGAGCAAAGAACAAAACAAAAAAACGTTTTTTTTGTTTTTTCTTTCGAGCGTCAGTTACCTTCGACGTCAGTCAAAGGTTCTTTGACCAAGGTGCAAAGTGTGGCTTCGCAATCGAATAAGCGAGCAAAGAACAAAAGGAAAACCCGTTTTTCTTTGGTCTTAATCTATCTTCTCGATGAACTCTCCTTGAGGATTGAACCGTAGATCCATATCGTTAGAGAGTTCTGTCTTGTAACCATAGGGCTTCTTGCTCAGTTTCGTCACTACGTCTTCAGGATAGTTTTTCTTCACATACTGGATGATGGCCTGCGGGATGAGCGTAGCAGGAACGCCTGTCTTATTGCGACTAACCCGCTTCCATGCTCCTTGCATGTCGAACTCAATCTTAGTACCATCATTGAGCAGCACGCAAAACTCCTTGCCACCGTCGTCGTCAACATCAGTCTCTACGAGGACAATGGTCGACAGGGGGAAGTACTTGTCGACAAAAGCCTTAGAACTGGTAGGGACCTTCTCGTCCACACAGGCCGTCGTCAGCAATATCGTCAGGCACCAGAGTGCCGCTGTCCATATTCTCGTTCTCATCATACTTCTTCACTTAATACGTCAGCAATTCTGTCAGCATTCATACTACGGGCACTTGCATCGAAGATTTCCTTGTAACGCCCGCCCTGACGATAGACGTCATCGGGCTTTCCACACTCTACGACTCGTCCCTGCTCCAAGACATAAATAATATCAGCATCGACTATCTGGCCGATGTTATGGGAAATGATGATAACCGTACGACCCTGTTTTATGGCATCAATACTCGACTTAATCTGCTCGGTGGCAATAGCATCGAGGCTTGCCGTCGGTTCGTCAAGAATAATAATTGACGGATTCTTGATGAACATACGGGCAATGGCGACACGCTGCTGCTGGCCTCCACTCAGTCGCAGGGCACTGCTCTCGAATCCTTTAGGCAGTTGCATCACCTGATCGTAGAGGAACGCCTTGCGAGCAGCCTCAACCACATCGTCATGGGTAGCCTGAGGATTGCCATATTTGATATTCTCCTCAACAGTACCGTCGAAGATATGATTCTTCTGCATCACCAGTCCCACGTGGTCGCGCAACCAGCGGGTATCCCATTGGCTGAGCGATGTGCCGTCGAGCATGATGTCGCCACTGTCGACCTTGTAGAACTTGTCGAGCAGGTTGACTACGGTGCTCTTGCCGGCTCCGCTCATACCCACCAAGGCTGTTATCCTACCCGGCTCAATGCGCATCGACACGTCGTGCAGGGCCTTGACACCATTAGGATAGGTAAAGTCAACATGCTGCAACTCGAAACAGCCCTTGACGTCGTCAGGGTGGTAGTCACCCGTTTCCTCCACATCGTCCTTTCCCTCCAACAGTTCAAAGAGTCCCTCGGAGTAGACCTGCGCATCGTACAGGTCGTCGTAGATGCGGTGTAACTGGCGGATGGGCGCACTGACGTTGGCAAAAAGCATCACGTGGTACATAATCTTACCAATCGTCATGCCAGGATAGTCGATAAGCACGAGGTAGGCCGTCAGGATGATTACAAGCACGGTACCTATCTGTTCCAGGAATCCCTTTACGCCCGTATAGAAGTAGCTCTGGCGGCGCGTCGACAGCTGTAAGTTGGTCACAGCGTCCTGCACGCCTTCCAGTCGACGGTCCTCGACCTCGTCGCGGTTGAATGACTTGATGACACCGATACTCTCGATGATGTTGAGGATGTTCTGGCTAACAGCCTGCTGACCGTCGAAAATGCCACGCCGTCCAGCCCGCATGCGTTCGGCCTGGATGTAGGTAATATAGAAGTAGACGGGAACAATGGCCAAAGCCACCATACCCACATAGACATTGGCCATAAACATCAGGATGAGAGCCAGTATGGCACTCGTCAGCAACGGCACGATGTCGATAAAGAAACTGTTCACCGCACGGCTCGTGCTCAGCACACCCTTGTCGATGCGCGACTGCAAACGACCGGCCTCATTGCCTGAGGTGGTAAAGAACGCCATGCGGAACGACTGAACGTGATGTACCACCTGCAACGTCAGGTTGCGGCTCACCAGAATACGCATACGCTCTCCGTAGTAGCGGCGGAAGAAGTTGACCACGGCAGCCAGTACTTCTTTGCCCAGCAATACGGCACTGACGATAATAAGTACACGCAGGGCGCTGGACCACATCAGGTTCGGCTGCTGGTGGAGAATGTTGATGGCGTCCACCGCACGGTCTAACACAATGGCGTTGACCTGAGCTAACAGCGAACCCACCAGTGTCAACGTCAGCGTTATCCCTACCAGCCACCGGTAAGGCTTCACTATCAACAGTATATGATATATAAGTGATCCTAAGCTCATCGTTTATCTTTCATTTCTAAAAGTGGATACCAAATCTAATCCAATGGTAAGCACATTCTATAAAATTGGGTACAAAGATAGAGAAATTCGATGTATTATCACTATTTTTGCCATTAAAATTTGGAAAAAAGATGATATTTCCTTTTACATGTCAAGAAGATAAAGATGTTTTATGCCTTATGCTTCATGAAACTGTCGCGATATTGTTTGGCTGTCATGCCGACAACGCGCTTGAAATAGCGGTAGAAGGATGTGGGTTCGGTAAAGCCTGTTCGTCGGTCAGGGAACAGACGGGAGCATAGTTGAATATCTCGTGGTCATGGCTAAAGGTTTGGAAACGGAGGTCTTGCCTACACCCGCAACACCCTGCTTAGGGGTTGCGGGTGTTGTGGCAATAAATGGAGGAAAACAAAGCAATAAATGGAGGAAATCAAAGCAATAATTGGAGGGACCTACGCGATTTCCAGGCGAATAAGCGGTCTACTCGTAGTCGTCGATGACGGCGTTCATCATGTCCATCATGGGTTTTGCGGCGCGAAACATGGGAACGATGTCATCGAGCCAGCGGTCGCCCTGGAAGAAGTCGTCGGGCACGTGGTGCCAACAGCAGTAGTCCTTCTGGCGCAAGTAATCTACATACTTCCAATCGCTGGGAAAACCGACAGGACATTTCTTCAGTCGCTCGATGCCGAAGCCCTGCGGCTGGTCCCAACTGGAGACATCGGTTGGAGAGGTGATGTTACTCTCCACGTCGTTGCCGAAGTATTTCTGGAACTCGGGGCTTTCCACACTGCGAAGCCACTCGTCGATGTTGCCCATGATTTCATTGCGGCAAGACGTGAGGATGTTTGTAGGCAACCAGTAGTTGCCACATGCCACCATACAGTGGCCGGGTTCCAAATGTAGATAGTAGCCTCCGTGGAGTGCTTTCTTGCCGTGGGCGGCAATGTAGGCTCCCAGATGGTTTTTATAGGGCGACTTGTCTTTGGAAAATCGAGTGTCGCGATTGAAGCGGTAAATGCAGTCCCTTACGGTCAGGTAGGCTATGGAAGCGTCGAAGTTCATGATGCAGCTTATGGCCTGCTCCACACCATGCTCGAAGTCAGCGCGGATGGCGTCATACTCCTGCTTGTGTTCCTGATACCAGGTGCGGTTGTTGTTAGCCGCCAGCTGGCGGAGGTATTTTAAGATGCGTCTTGCGTCCATAACCTATATGCCCTTATTTGCTCCACGGCCCTCACTTCGTCACATTTCGTTAACGGCCGTTGCGCTGCTTCTTCATTTCCTCGGCCTGCTTCTGCATAGCCTCTAAGCGGGCGGCAAGGCCCGACTGCTTCTTGGGATTGTTCTTGTTGGCGCGGTAGTTGGCCTCAAGAATGGCCAGGAGCTTCGCGTCGTCGGTGGTCTTGCGGAGGGTCCACATGATGACTGCTGAGAGGAGCAGTGAGATGAAGTAGTAGAAGTTCAGACCGCTGGAGTAGTCGTTGAAGATGAAGAAGAACATCAGCGGCATGATATACATCATCCATTGCATCATCTTCATCTGTTCTGCCTGCTGGCCTACCATCTGGTCCTTCTGCTGTTGCATGGAGAAGAAGGTGTAGAGCAGCTGTGCGCCACAGAAGAGAATACAGGTGAGCGAGAGGTGGTCGCCGATGCCCCAGATGTGCTTGCCCCACTCGATGATGGGGTCGTAGGTGGAGAGGTCGGCCATCCAGAGGAAGCTCTCGCCGCGCAGCTGTATGGCGTTGGGTACGAAGAAGAACATGGCGAGCCAGATGGGCATCTGGATGAGCATGGGCAGACAGCCGGAGAGCGGCGAGACGCCGTACTTGGAGTAGAGCGACATCATCTCCTGTTGCTTCTTCATCTGGTCTTCGGGCTTATCATATTGCTTGGTGGCCTCCTCGAACTTGGGCTTCAGCACACGCATTTTGGCGCTGGACATGTAGCTCTTTTTGACCATTGGGAAGGTAATGGCTTTCAGCAACAGGGTAATGAGAATCAATACGATACCCATGTTCAGGCCGAAGCCGGTGAGCCAGTCGAAGACGTATAGCGTGAACCAACGGTTAATCCAGCGCAGGAGCCACCAGCCGAGGTCGACGAGTTGCTCGAGGTCGAGGTCTTTGCCAAACTGGCTCTGCTGTTCTACGTCCTTGATGAGTCGGAAGTTGTTGGGACCGATATACATCTCGAACTCTGTCGGTTTCTGACCCGTAGGGTCGAAGGCGGTCTTCATGTGGGCGTCGAAGTGCTTCAGGTAGCCTGAGCCTTTCTCGTCCATCGTACTGGTGAGCTGGGCACCAGCGGCGAAGTTGTCCTTCGAGATGAGGGCTACGGAGAAGAACTGGTTGCGGAAGGCTATCCAGTCCGTCTGCTCCTCAGTCTCTTCCTGCTTGTCGCTGCTCTCGCTGAGCTTGTCAGTACTGCCGCTCTGACTCTCCTTATAATATATAGAGGTGTAGCGGTTCTCAAAAGAAAAGCCCTTCTCCTGCTGACGGCAATGGTCTGTCCAGGCTATCTCCATCTCCTTGTACGACGGAGCGAAGACGTTGGCCAGACCCTTGCTCTCGACGGTCATTGACAGCAGGTAGTCCTTGCCCAGACTGTAGCGCAGCGAGAGTTCGCCGCCGTTCTGAGCCTTGGCAGTCAGCGTGACGCTGTTGTCAGTCTGCTCGGAGGGAGTGAAGTAGAGGTCGCTGGTCACGATGTTGTCCTGCTTGCCAGCGAGCATGAAGACCAGGTTCTGGTCTTGCTCGTCGAACAGCGTGACGTTGTCAGTGCCGTCGATGCTCTTGAAGTCCTTGATGACAGCCTTGCGGATGACGCCGCCCTTGGTGTCAAGCGTCAACTCCAGCTTGTCGTTCTTCAGCGTCACCTTCTCCGAATTACCGCTGAGGGCGGAGAAGAAGAGTGCGGTGGTGTCGGCGGCAACCGTATTGCCAGCGACGGAATCTGCCGCTGTACCCTGCTTCTTGGCAGCAAGGGCGGCGGCCTTCTCGGCCTTAGCGGCCTGTTCCTTCTGGACAGCGGCGATGCTGTCCTGTTTGCGTGCGGCTTCAATCTGCTCTGCCGACGGCTGGTTCCACCAACTGAAACCTATCAGCACAACGGCAATCAGCACGAAACCGATAATGGTGTCTTTATTCATTATTGTCGTTTTTTTGTGTTCTAACTACATTTGAAGGTGCAAAGGTACGAAAAAAAGTAAAAAGGTAAAGAAGTAAAAAGGTAAAAAGTGAAAAAAAACAAGTAAAAAGGTAAATTTTACTCATTTTTTTGTAACTTTGCAGACAGTTATGAAGAAGAAAATCATTTTTATCGCAATGTTGGCTGTGCTGATGGCCACAGGAGCATCGGCACAGCGTAAGGGAGTAAGAAACGCTAAGCAGCAGTCTGCTCAGCTGGTAAAGGACTATATGGACTCGCTGACCGTCCTGCGGCAGCAGCTGGATTCCATACAGCACGTCAACGACTCGCTGAAGACAGAGTCTTCTGACGGACGGTTCTTCAGACTGTTCGCACCGCTGACGTACTACCATTCAGGCATCCACAAGTCGCTGACGCTGGCCCCTGAGGACACCAGTTTAGTGGCTGATGCCATCGATGACGCCCTGATAGGACTCTATCTGAAGCGTCCTGAACTGGTAAAGGGCTATGAGAGCGAGCTGCAGGCCATCGGCTCCCTGCGCGAGGACGTCAACCAGGAGGTGAAGCAACAGGCCGACCTGGCCGAAAAGGTGGCGCCTGCACCTGACGAGCCAGAAGCACCAGCACCCGTTGCCGTCGTCGTCACGAAGCCGAACTTCTGGAAGTTCAAGTTCGACGGCTCCCTGCAGTTCATGCAGAACTACTTCTCCGACAACTGGTATAAGGGCGGTGAGAGTAACTATGCCGCCGTAGGTGCCGCCACGTTCGAACTGAACTACAACGACAAGGACCGCGTGACCTTCGACAACAAGCTGGAGACGAAGCTCGGTTTCCAGACTTCGCGCACAGATACCGTTCACAAGTTCAAGACCAACAACGACCTGCTGCGTCTCACCAGCAAACTGGGTCTGCAGGCACATAAGAAGTGGTACTATACCCTCCAGGTGCTGGCCTACACCCAGTTCGCACGAGGCTTCAAGGCCAACGACGAGTTTGTCTATTCAGACTTCATGTCACCCTTCAAGCTCAACGTCGGTATCGGTATGGAGTACAAGGTGGAGGCCCTGAACAAGAAGCTGACGGGTAGCTTGAACTTCCTGCCGCTGTCGTACAACTTCACCTATGTTGACCGCCTCCTGTTAGCCACGCGCAACGGCATCGACGAAGGCAAGCACTCACGCTCCGACTTCGGTTCGCAGTTTACCGCCGACCTGAAGTGGCAGATGTCCGACGTAGTCACTTGGAAGACGCGCTTCTACGCCAACACCACCTACCACAGCGCCCTGATAGAGTGGGAAAACCAGTTCGAGCTGAAAGTGTCGAAATACATCTCAGCCAACCTCTTCCTCTATCCCCGCTTCGACGACTCCAACCTGCGTGACGGCGATCTCGGCTATTTCCAGTTCCAAGAGTGGAGCAGCCTCGGCCTCGCATACACGTTCTAAACAAGTCATATTGGCAAGGAATCACGGCACTTTCCTTCAGAAATCACGGTGATAATTGCAAGAAATCACGGCAATAATTGCAAGAAATCACGGCAACTTCTGAAGGAAATCATGGTGATTTCTGAAGGTTTTCTACGTAGTTTCTGAAGGAAAAGTACTGGAAAAGTCGACCCTATGTCTTTGGGTTGTCTTGCAATAATAATGAACAAAGCTACAGAACGCACTGAGGATACCTCTGTGTTACAAAAAAAACAACGAGGATGCTGTATAGACTCTTTCTACTGCTCTTGACGACAGCTGTTGGTGCTCCGATCCTGGCGAATGGGGGGGATGCATCTTGCCCTATCATACATATTACACCTCAGCGTTTGCCTGACCTGAACATACCTCGTGAGGGACATGCCGTATTCTGTGCGGGTGGCGAGCTCGTGGTGGCAGGAGGCCATACCAACGGCTTCGTTCCTACAGCCACGGCGGAATACCTAAGGGATGGCGAGTGGCATCAGCTGCCGATGACCTATACCCACGACCACGGTACGGCGTTGGTATTGCGTTCTGGGCAGGTCTTATTGGCTGGAGGCAGCAAGGAGGAAATGGGTGTGGGTCAGACCTTCGGTGTGGAGATGTACAATCCGGCGAACCATTCATTCACTGGCTTTGGCTGCTTAGACCAGAAGAGGACACTGGCATCAGCTATTGAGCTGGACAGCGGACGGGTTCTCATCACTGGCAACTGGTATGCTGACGATGTCGTTGAGATGTTCGACGGGCAGAAATTCTTTACTCTTGTCAAGTCTGTTTCGGTAGGGCGCGTCGTTCCCTACCTCTTCCGGACATCGCAGGATGATGTGCTCATAGTGGGCGACCGTGACACCCGTGATCACCTGGCTGACACCATTGTTGTCGACCGTCTGTATGGTGAACCGTTCACCGTGCCGCTGCTTCAGCAGTGGAAACCGCTGACATATAACGCCCCGACAACGGCAGATGCCGGTTTCATTGGTGACGAGACGCAGGGACGCTATACCTATCTTATGGTCGTAAAGAACTTTGAGCGTACCCGTGAGAAGCCCGAACTGAAAGGTCAGCCGGCTGGACAGATGGCCGTCGTGATGGTCGAGGACACCGTCTTCACTATGTTGCCAACCGTCTGTCCCATACCCATGATGAGCCCGTTAGGTTCTGGCCCCATTATCTATGACAGAGGATACATCGTGGCCGACCGCCAGGCAAAGCAAGCCTATCTCTGTGGTGTCGACAAGGACAAACGGCTCTACGTGGTCAGCATCGGCTACACCAAGCGGCCTGCCCCTTTAACACTCTACTATACCGATCCGCTTCCCGACTGCGGGTTTTATGTTCCCGTGTTGACGCCGCAGGGCAACGTGGCCATCATTGGCGGCAGTTCGAAGACCGACTACGACTCCGACAACTTCACCCCTACGGCCTCAGCCTGGCTTATTCCTTTAGGCCAGCAAGACGACGTGATTTCGGCTGCCAACCGTTGGCCAGTCAGCCTACTATGGTGGTTGCTAGCTGTTGCCGCCGTGCTGATGGTCGGTGTGTGGGTTATTATCCATAGGAGGAACACAAAGGCTGTTCATCCTGCCCAACAGGCTGAGTGTGTGGATAATCGTGAAGAACCGTCTGAGATAGAAGCCGATAATAATAGGAATGAGGAGCTGCTGAACCACATCTGCCAGCTGATTGACGAGCAGCAGCTCTTTCGTAACAGCGAGCTGAAGGTGACTGACGTGGCTGCCGCAATGGGTACTAACAGCCGCTATGTCACCGACTGTATCAGGGCGTGTCGCGGCATAACCTTTACGCAGTTCGTCAATGAATATCGTGTCGGCTACGTGCAGCAGATCCTGCGCCAACATCCCGATATGAAAGTCTTCGAAGCATACACCCAGGCCGGCTTCACCAGCGAGCGCTCCTTCTTCCGCATCTTCAAAGACGTTACCGGCATGACCACTACCGAATGGATGAGCCAATTTGGCCAAACAGGCGAATGAATTCTGGTCAAACGGGTGAATGAGAAAACCATTTCCCCCCTCAAATCGACTGCCAAAATAGGTTTTGGCAGTCGATTTTCCGTATTTGGCAGTACTCTTTCGTGGGTATTGTCTATATTTGCACAATAAATTTAGTTATGTGAATTAATCAAACGGATAATTAACAATAGAAACAATAACATTATGAACAGAACAAAACGACTGCTTATTTCAATGCTTACCCTGCTCTGCTGTTGTACGGGGGCATGGGCGCTTGACCAAGATGGTGAGGGCTATTACCTCATCGGCTCTGTACAGGATTGGAAAGATTTTGCAACCTTAGTACAAACCACACCAACGGCCAATGCCAGGATGACAGCTGACGTTGACCTCGGCGATGACCAGACGATGATAGGAACTTCAACTCCTTATCAAGGAACATTTGACGGAAAAGGCCATACTTTGACAATCAATTATACAGTCAGTTCACCATTCCGTAACATTAGTAATGCTACCATAAAGAATATACATGTTGCAGGTACAATTGATAGTTCAACTAGTCAATCTGCGCCTATTGGCATATGTAGGGGATCATGCACTGTCGAAAACTTGTGGAGTTCACTTACTGTAACAGCCTGGGCTTCTGGCTGGCAAGAAGCAGCTGGAATTGTTGGTTTGGTTGATAATGGCAATTTAACCATGAACGACTGTCTCTTCTCGGGTTCCATTACCACCTCAAGTGAATACAATGGGTGTTTTGTTGGATACATCCACCAGTATGGCAGCGCTACCATTAAAAACTGCCTCTCTATTGGAACGTTCAACTATTCTAATGTCGGTTCTGATTTTAGGGGCACTCACATCAACTGCTATGTAAAACAATTCCCAGTAACTTATCCTGTTGGTGTAACGAAGGCCACTGATGAAACTCTTGCCGACGGCTCTATTGCCTACAAGTTGCAAGCCGACCGTGAAGATTTGGTTTGGGGACAGCTTATCGGCTCAGATACTAAGCCAGTGCAGACCAACGACGAGGGCTACCGCGTCTATAGAAGTATTAATGGTGGTTATACCAACGATCCTACTCAGGCTTTTGATGGTATACAACAGGATGCAGCGGACGGCTATTACCTCATCGGATCAATAGGGGACTGGTGGGAATTTGCCGATATAGTAGAGACAACACCGACGGCCAATGCCAAGATGACGGAAGACATCGACCTTGGCGACAACCAGAAAGTGGTTGGTTATTCTTCCTATTTCAAGGGAATCTTCGATGGTCAGGGCCACACTATAACGGTAAATTTGAATACTACGAAGAATACCTATGGACTGTTCTGTAGAATCAATGGAGCAACCATTAAGAATCTGCGTGTGGCAGGAACGATAAACACCTCAACCTACTCTTATATAGGCGGCATAGTAGGTTTATCATATCAGACTAACACCATCACTAACTGCAGGTCGAGCGTCACTTTGAATGCTTCATTACCAGGACAAGGCCATCATGGTGGACTGGTTGGGTATCATAATGGGACACTCAACATCAGTGAATGTATTTTCGACGGCGTATTTGAAGGGAAAAATACCTCTGGGTGGGGTGGACTGGTCGGATATAAATATGCTGGCGCCGTAAATATTAACAATTGCCTATTTAATCCAGCCGGACTCAATTGTTCTGATGGTTATTCTGCCACGTTCTCAGGCAATGGCGGAACAGTTACTAACAGCTTTTACACGCAAACATTGACTGGTTACCAAAGTATTACTCAAGGAACACAAGCCACTGCCGAGGAACTTGCCGAAGGCTCTATTGCCTTCAAGTTGCAAAACTACCGTGAAGATTTGGTCTGGGGACAGCTTATCGGCACAGATTTAGCGCCAGTGCTAACAGACGACGAGAGTTACCGTGTCTATAGAAGAAGTAAAGACGGTGGTTATACCAACGACCCGACTGAGTACGAAGACGTTTTACCGCATGATGTAGATGGCTATTACCTCATCAGCTCGGCTGCTGACTGTATAGCTTTTGCGAATGCCATCAACGACGGAATGATAGCCCCCACTTCAAATGCTAAACTGACGACAAACATTGACCTTGCTGGTGATGCAAACAACCAATGGACGCCTATTGGGACAGAAACCAACATATACAACGGGACTTTCGATGGCCAAGGGTTCACCATCAAGAATCTCTATTACAAGCAAATAGTTCCGAATGTTGGATTATTTGGTGTTGCTAACAGTAGCGCATATATCAAGAATGTACGTGTGGAGGGGTTTATCGACAACTCGATTGATGGCAACGGTGATGGAAGCGCCGTGTCCTCTGCCTTTACTGGAGGAATCATTGGTCGGAGCTATGGAGCCACAGTATTGAACTGCTCATTCTCGGGAAATATTATTTCCCACGACAAGGTCGGAGGCATTGTCGGTTATGGTTCAGCCACCATAGTGAATTGCTATAATGAGGGTACGGTGACATTTACCAATGTGATGAATGGCCCGTATTATGGCTCGAATAGCCAGTACTATTATGGCTCGCATGGCGGAGGCATTCTCGGATATGGTGGAACGTATAATCCATCAAAGTTGAATAATTGTTATGATGTGGGAAGGATTACCAATAATGGCCATAATATGACTATTAACATTGGGGCGATCTCTGGCTATAGTGGGGAGGCGTATTACGATTTTAACAACTGCTATTCCCTTTATTCATGTGTTTACGATAAAATAGAGCGACCCTACAATAATGGTGGTTACGGCTATGCCGGCACGGTAATGAGCGCGGACGAGATGAAGGCCGAGGCTTTCGTTACGACACTGAACACGAATGTTGCATCTCTGCGAGCTGACTATCCCGACATCTGCGAATGGACGTTGAATAGCAATGGCTATCCTGTACATGCTAATAGAAAGATAATGTATAAGGTTCCATCGTCAGGCATTGGTACATTCAGCAATGCATATAATTTCACCGTGCCAGAAGGTCTGACGGCGCACTACTGTAAGACGTACGATACAGAGGAGAGCACCATCAGTGTCGTGAGCATCAACGGAGCAGTGCCTGCCAATACGGGCGTGGTGTTGAAGGGAACGCCTGGCGAGACTTACACGCTGACGGGAACGAACAGCGAGGCAGCAGCGATAACGGACAATGCCCTCGTGGCTGTCGTGGAGGCAACACACGTGAACCAGATAGATGGTGACTACACCAACTTCATGATGTCGGGCGGTAAGTTCATCAAGATTGAGGCAAGCGATGACCCCGAAGTTAAGATGCCTGCCAATAGGGCTTACTTGCATATTCTGACAAGCGAACTGCCTAACCAGTCTCGAAGCATCACTCTCTGCTGGGACAACGAGACTACGGGCATTCAGGCAATTCGCGATTCACGGACGGCGGTTGAAGGCTATTACAACCTCACCGGACAGCGCGTGGATCGTCCCACAAAGGGCTTGTATATCGTGAATGGTAAGAAGATAGTCATCAAATAACGAAAGGAGAACCAAACTATGAAGAAAAAATATATGAGACCCTACATGCGGGTGAGTGACATACTCCCGGTGACGATACTGAGCAGCAGTCCGATAGAAGTTGATCCCAATACCACCGGCGACCAGAGTGGAGCCGAGGGGCGCCGGTACTATGGCGTATGGGAAGACGAAGATGACGACTACTATGAGGAATAAAAGCAATACGGAGCTTTGTCCCTTCGCCACACAGGCTTACGTGAGTGCACAGCAGAACTGACCCTGCTGTGCACGACGTTTGCTCCCATGTCTTTCGACGAGACGGGCTATTCGCTTACCGACCCGTTGTTTGAAATCTGGTTTAAGCGCACGATGATGTAAATTTCGCCTCTTTGACCCCTATTTTATGAAAATCGACTGCCAATGCGTTTTGGCAGTCGATTTTTTATGTTGTTTTGGGCTTTTTTGAGGATTATCCTCCATCTTCCATCAATCATCCTCCATCCGTAATGTATTTGCTGAAAGCAAGTTACACTAAAAGCTGGAGGATGGAGGATATTTTAGCAAATTAAAATTTTCTTGTTTCCTGCGATTCGCAATCAGTACCACATTCCCTTACTTTTTAATCTTTTATTATATTCTTTTATTCTTCCTTCAGAAATCCAGTACTTTTCTGTCAGTTATCCTAAGGATTTCCGTAACTTTTCCTAAGGAAAACTGATGGAAAAGTACTGGATTTCTGCAACTTTTCCTTAGGATAACTGAGTGCTCCACCCCCTGGAGCAACAGGAAAATCAATCTCAGGGGAAAATCCCGCCTGAGAAGTAGGGAAATCTGCCATCATCTTTAGGAATAATCCCAGACCTTTCGCCCTCTTTATGACGTCATAGGAGTGAAAACAATAAACAAATTGTCTAACTAAAGAATAGGAGAATTGATTATGAAGAAGACGATAGTGAGCACTAATCGGCTGATGTTTATGGCAATCTCGATGATGATAACCATCGCTGCCAACGCAATGAGTTATAAAGAGGCTAAGAACGAAGCCCTGTATCTGTCCGACAAGATGGCCTACGAGCCTCTCCAGAGGACATCAAAGGGAATCTCAGCAATGGGATTCTCTTTTTTGCGACCTCCATACCGTATTATTACTAGCGATAGCATCGGGTTCTTATATCCGCCGAAGAAGCTCCGACTTCGAAACATATTTTACCATTTTCAGGAATGAAGGCATGTTGTGCCACATCCCAATAAGACAAGTCGCCCTTGGCCACTTCAAGTACGACATTACAAGTCTGACCTGCAGGAATAGTCACACGTTTGAAGGCCTTGAGCTGACGCTTAGGGTGTTCGACCTGTGAATCAGGATAACTGGCATAAAGCTGCACCACCTCATCGCCATCCATCGTACCAACATTCTTTACAGGCACTGAGACATAGATTTTCTGCTTATCTTGCTTCATCACTTTGGCATCGCCATACTCGAAACTGGTATAACTAAGTCCGTAGCCGAAAGGATAAAGTGGGATTCCCTTAAAATACATATAGGTACGCCCATGACGTATATCATAATCCATCATCTCCGGCAGGTCAAGAATGTCTTTTACCCATGTCTGAGTGGTGCGACCAGCTGGATTCACCTTACCAAACAGCACATCAACCACACCATGACCTTGTTCCTGAGAACAGTGGGTAACCTGCAGAATAGCAGGTAGATACTGGTTACTCCAGTTGATGGCGTATGGGAAACTGCTCACAAGAACGAGGACGGTATTGGGATTAACGGCCTGCAGACGGCGGATTTCATCCTCATCGGGCAACTGTAGCGAGTGGCGGTCATTAGCCTCACGCCCATCACTTGGCACAGGGCAAACCTTCCAAGTGCGATCAGTGCCATAAGGATGATTACCCGTGCAGACCAGTACCATATCAGCCTGACGAGCCACGGCCTCCGCACGACCGTACTGATTATCAGGCGCATAGAGAATCTCGATGCCATATTCACGTCCAGCCTCCTGCATAGCTTTCAGGATGGTATTCTCGTAAGGAGCAGTACCACTATACCAGTCGTACACGATCTTGTCGGCATACGGGCCAACCACGGCAATTTTCTTTACACCCTTGATGGGCAGTACACCATTGTTCTTAAGCAGCACGATGCTCTTGGCTGTTACCTCGCGTACGAATTGCTGAACCTCGGCACGCTCGTATGGAGGCATCGCCGTGGAGTCCTTGCCAATTTCGGCGTATGGACACTGATTGTCAAGCAGTCCGAGTTTGAGAGCCACATAGACATTACCCTTAATCACATGCTCGATTTCGGCCTCAGTCACCAAGCCTTTCTCTACAGCCTCTTTGAGATATGGCTGAAAACGATCGAGGAACTGACTGGTACCAGCCTTCACCACACCTGCTGCTGCCGCTGTCAGATCGGGATAATAGTGATGGGCACTGACAAGCATACTAAAGGCACCGCCATCAGTACAGATAATACCGTTGTTGCCCCACTCTTTACGGGTTATCTCGTCAAGGCACGGATGCACACACATCGGAATGCCATTCCAGCTATTATACGATGCCATGAACGCACGACTGCCACCCTCGGTGATACCCTTGTAGAAAGGATATGAGTAATACTCGCGGAACAAACGTTCGTCGAAGTTGCTCGATGTCGAATCGCGACCATCCTCATTACTATTGGCCAGGAAATGCTTCATCAGGGCAGCAGTCTTCCAATACCGTGGATTGTTGCCCTGCAGCCCCTTCACCATCGCAATTGAGAGCTGACCTACCAGATAAGGATCCTCTCCAAAGCTCTCCTCAGTACGTCCCCAACGGGGATCGCGCGCCAGGTCCGCATTAGGAGCAAATACCACCAGACCCTTACGCTGAGCTATGTTACCCTGGGCATACCAGCGCACCTCCTCGGCCTCTATCTCACCGATACGCTGAACAAGCTGTGGATCCCAAGTGGCACCCATGCCATAGGCCTGAGGGAAGATGGTGGTTGGCAGGTCGTTGGGCACCTCCTTGCCGTCAACGGTCTTCACGCCATTATGGCGCGACGGACCGCCTAAGGCCAGACCGTGCAGACCTTCGTAGCAGCCATAAACATGTACGCCAAGGCGTGGTGTGCCAAGCATAGGCGACATCCACGTCATCTTCTCATCGAGTGTAAGATGTTTAACAAACAGATCAACACGTTTCTCATCACTGAGTTTCGTATTCTGAAAGTCATAGGGTTGCGAACAAACAGTTAGCTTAGTTGCCAAGCAGACAACCATAGTCAAGAGCAATTGATAATGTTTCATACGCCGTTTAGTTGTGTTATTTTGTTTACCGTGCACAAAGTTACGGAAAAACGAGAGCAAAACAGAATATTGTCCTGCTGAAGAACTTGGACTTATAAGACTTACAAGACATTTTTTGCTATATCTTTTCGTCATTAAGCTTCAGGACTTTGCTCCTGAAGAAATAGAACATGAGGAAGGGGGTCGTAAAGCCGATGATGCTGCCGACGCAGACATCCGAGAGGAAATGTTGGGAAAGATAGACACGTGAGTATGCGCCCAGGGCAGCGAGCAGCAGCAGCATCAGCAACGAGGCGTGAAACAGCATCTGGGACTGGAGTTTGTTGAGCCTAACCCCCCGGCTATAGTGACACGCCAGAATGATGGCGCAACAGGTGCAGAACATGAAGAATGTGGAGGCGTGTCCTGAGGGGAAGGAGTTGCTATGATACATCGTGACGCCCTGTACCAAGGGCAAGGTCAAATCATGGTAATGTTCGAACACAACGACAGGGCGGTCGTAACAGATGATGTGTTTCATTACTTGAAGGATGGCGCCTCCTGTCAGTTCAGACATGGCAAAGAAGAGGGTCAGCTTGGGCCTCTTCCAAAACAGGGGGAGCAGTGCCAGGAGATACAATGGCCATTCTGCCATCACACTATAATACTTAAAGAACATATCCAGAATGCTTGTGTGATAGGAGTTAAGGAGCATGTGGAGTTCCGGTTTCGGATACACATACATCAATGAGAGTATCACCGTGAGCAATACAGAATATGGGATAGCGTAGATGTAGAGCGTTCTGAGAAATACTTTTTTTGTCATCTTAGGTTATATGTGTGACGGGAACCGCAACGGGGACAGCCTTGTGAGTTACCGGTATCAATCCAAAACGTCTGCAAAGTTAGTGATATTTTCTTGTAACACCAAAGAAAATCACAAGATTTTTATACTGCATAGTTCTGACTCGTTATTTTGGCGGGGAGTGAGGGGCTTCTGGTAAGCCGAAGTCACACACAAAAAGGGGGCGATTATAGCCTTTTTTTGCAATTATTCAGGTTTGTGCAAATTTTGCATTAATTTTAACATTTCGTAATTCACTGATTTTTAGCGACTTGCAAAAAAGTTACAAAAAAGACCAAAAAAAAACCGCAAAAAAAGATACAACGTATCAAAAAAATGTCTAACTTTGCAGCGTTTTAATAAACAAATGATTGTTTTACAGATTTAAAAGCTAGAAAAAAATGAAGAAATTAGTATTTATGTTCGTGGCTGTTGCAGCTATTTCGTTCGCTTCTTGTGGTAACAAGACCGCTCCTGCTGAGACTGTTGACACCGATTCAATCGCTGCTGTTGACACTGTAGCTGCCGACACTGTTGCTGCCGACACTGTAGCTGCTGACTCTGTTGCTGCTGAGTAATTAGTTTACGAACTGATTGAGAGAAAAAGACCGTCGGATGAATTCCGACGGTTTTTTTGTGTATCATCACGTTCAAAACCTTTTCAGCCCTTCGTATATGCGCTGGACGGGAAGTCCCATGACGTTGAAGTAACTGCCGTTAAGCCCCGTCACGCCAATATAGCCTATCCACTCCTGAATGCCATAAGCGCCGGCCTTGTCAAAGGGCTGAAAGTGTTCGACGTAATAGGCAATCTCGTCTTCAGACAGTTGTTTGAAGGTGACATCGGTCCTGACCGAGAAGCTTTCCTGACGTAGGCGGGTGGTCATCGTCACGCCAGTAATGACCTGATGCGTCTTGCCGCTCAGCTGGCGTAACATGCGGCACGCATCGTCGGCGTCATGTGGTTTGCCCAGCACCTGACTACCTAATATTACGACGGTGTCGGCCGTAATGACCAGTTCGTCTTCAGCAATGGTTTCACGATAGGCTTCTGCCTTCTTGTGCGAGATATACTCGGCTATCTGCTCTGTTGGCAGGTCTGCGGGGTAGCTTTCATCAACATCTTTCAACACACGCACCTGGAAGTCCAGGTCAAGACCCGCCAGCAGTTCTTTCCGGCGAGGCGAATTGCTCGCCAGCACAATACGATAAGGAACGGTCATCTTCTCAGTTTTCTCATTTTTACCACCCGAAGGCTCTTTCGTCCTTGAGCCATTTGCCCTGAGCGCGAAGCGTCTGTTCGATGACGTCACGCCCACAGCCATAACCGCCAGCATAGTCGCTGACATAAATGCAGGCGTCTTTTACCTCCTGACAGGCGTTCTTCGGACATACCGGGCACCCCACTCGGCGCAACACTTCAAGGTCAGGAATGTCGTCACCCATGAACATCACTTCGTCGTCGCTAAGACCATAGGCCGCCATGAAAGCATCGTAAGCCTGGATTTTGACAGCAGCTCCGAGCATGATGTCCTGCATGCCCAATCCTTCATAGCGATGACGCACGGCCTCAATCTTACATCCCGAGATGATGGCAATGCGCAACCCCATCTTCATGGCCAGCTGAATGGCATAGCCATCCTTGATGTTTACTGTGCGGCAGGGCACGCCGTCGGTTCCCAATGAAATGGTCTCTGCCGACAATACGCCATCCAAGTCAAATACGATAGCGCGAATCTTCTGTAAATCGTAGTTTATCATAGTTCCTCAAACTTCTCATTTCTTACATCTCACATCTTACATCTCACTTCTCACATCTTACATCTCACATCTTACATCTCACATCTTACATCTCTCTTCTCCAACTCCTTTTCATGAATGCTTTGCGACAGCAAATCGTAAAGCCGTTGTATGTCTGGACGTTCTGCCAACAGTTGTCGCTGGCGACTGATGACATTCTCATCATAACGTACGGCAGGCCCCGTCTGGGCATCCTTGGGATGAAGCTGATGTACCTTTCGAGCCGTTTCGTCAATGAGCGGCAGCATGACGTCAAAGGGGAGTCCATGTGCCTCCAGCACATCGGCAGCCAGAGTGTAGCAATGGTTGGCAAAGTTACATGCAAAGACCGCTGCCAGGTGCAGGTACTTACGATCTTCGGTCGATAGTTCGTAAACCCTCGAGCTCACACTTTGCGCCAGAGTCTTGAGTACATCCAGCGTGGCAGCGTCGTTGGCTTCAAGGAAAACGGGTATCTCGGAAAAGTTCACTTCACGTTCTTTCGAGAACGACTGCATAGGATAGAATACGCCATACCGACGGCATTTGCCGGCAAAGAGCGACAACGGCATAGAGCCTGCCGTATGGGCAAAGAGTTGCTCTTCCCTACCCTTCGTCAACAGGGGTATGATGTCTGTCAAAACGCTGTCCTTGAGTGCAACCAGGAAGACATCGGCCGTTAAAGGGAGTGACTCAATACTATTGACAGGCTGACCGCCAACGGTATTTGCCAGCATGGTAGCCGCCTCCATCGTACGACTATACACCGCCACAATGTCATGTCCGACACAGCACAATGCCTTACCCAAATTGGTAGCCAGTCGTCCGGCACCTATCAAGACTACCCGCATGATGACATCAATACTTGTTCAGATGTACATTTTCCCACTTCAGACGGTCTTCGTTCTGGGGCTTGCGCTCATCAGCCTTGTGGCCAATAGCCAGGATACAAAGACACGACATGTTTTCGGGAATATCCAGCACGCCCTGAATCACGGTGTCGGCACTCGTTCCGTCTGACAGTCCGCGGCCACGCATCTGAATCCAGCACGAGCCAAGCCCTAAAGCCTCGGCCTGATACTGCATGGAGATGGCTGCAATGGAACCATCCTCCACCCAACAGTCGTTCTGCATGGGGTCACCCAGCACGACAATAGCCAGCGGGGCACCCTTCAGGAACTGGCCACCCATATCTTTGGCATCAGACAGTTTCTCCAAATCGGTCTTGTCGTCAACCACCACAAACTGCCAGGCTCGTTGTCCCTTAGACGTAGGTGACATGAGGCCAGCACGTAATATCAGTTTTACGTCTTCGCCATCAATCTCTTCATCCGTAAACTTACGGTGCGAACGACGCATTTGTACTAAGTCTTTAAATTCCATTTGTCTTATCGTTATAACTACAACGCGCGTTTTCGACAGTTCTCACGAGCCCCAGGAGGATGAACTAAATCTTCAGTTCCTTCATGATTTCGCTCATGCGCTGCAAGGTGCTGATGCGGGTAGGAACCAGCGGCAGGCGCAACACGTTCTCAATATATCCCATCTCGTGGAGCATAGCCTTCACACCAGCAGGATTGCCGTCGACGAAAAGCAGCGAGAAGAGGTCTATGAAGCGATGATGAATCTTTCGGGCAGGATCGTATTCGCCCTTCATCTGGAGACGTATCATCTTCGAGAACTCCTTGGGGAGCGCATTTCCTATAACACTAATGACGCCCACGGCACCACATGAAATCATGGGGAATGTCAGCGAGTCGTCGCCACTAATGACATCGAACTTCTGAGGTTTGTTCTTGATAATCTCATCCACCTGTTCCAGGTTGCCCGAGGCTTCCTTGATGGCAACGATATTCTCGCAGTCATGAGCCAGACGAACCGTCGTTTCGGCTTTCAAGTTCACGCCCGTGCGCCCGGGTACATTATATAATACTACCGGGAGGTTGGTGGCAGCGGCAATAGCCTTGAAGTGCTGATAGAGTCCCTCCTGGGAAGGCTTGTTGTAATAAGGACAGACACTCAGGATACCGTCGATACCACGGAAGTCGCCAGTCTGCAATTCCTCAACAATGGCTGCGGTGTTGTTACCACCACATCCTATAAGGATAGGCACACGTCCACCCACTAAGTCGACTACTAATTCCTTGATTTTCTGCTTTTCCTCTTTCGTCAGCGTTGGTGTCTCGCCCGTGGTTGCCAGGATGCAAAAGAAATCAGCGCCATTGTCCAGTTGATATTCCACCAAACGAATGAGCGCTTTATAGTCCACGGCACCGTCTGCCGTGAAGGGTGTCACCAGCGCAATGCCTAACCCTTTGAAGATATTACGTACCATAAAAAATTAAGAATTCTTACTTTATGGCTGCAAAATTACGAAAATTAATCCAAAATATCGCCAAATCAGCAAAAAAAAAATCATTTTGTTGGCATAATAGTGAGCAAAAGCAAAAGAAAACGTGTTTTTCTTCCAACAGCAATGTTTATATGAAAAAAAGTTTGTACTTTTGTAACGGATTATAAAAGTCGATTTAAAACCGCCGCGTCATCTCAACGCGGCGGGTAAGTTTTAATTCCTTCACCCGTGGTGTCCTTCCCCCCTCCCTTTTAGGAGGGGTTGGGGGTAGGCTCCTTTTGGAGGGGGTTAGGGGGAGGCTTTAGAGGGCGATGGGGCCGTAGCCCATGCAGGAGGTCGTTCCCAGCGCCGTCAGAGCGGCAGTGATGATGCTCGCTATCACCTGCAGAATGGTTTTCCAAGTGTCCTTTTTCATGTCAATGTGTGTCTTTCATGATTTAAAACTCTTCGGTCATCTTCATCGGCTGACCGATTACCGCGTTCAATTCTCCCTTAGGCTAACCCCTCTCCCCCTCCCTTTGGAGGGGGTCGGGGGGAGGCTGGGTTGGGGGGAGGCTGTTAGGGCTCCTGCTCTGCCTGTTGCTTCGCCTCGCGGACAGCCTTGGCTCCGTAGAGGGGCTGACCCTTCGAGTTCAGGGCAACGTCGCGCATCGACCACGTCACGTCGGCGATGGCCTCGGCAACCTTCTTCTT